>Ga0335398_10007083_pt1 | contig 13868 bp, 3 predicted proteins | sample BON03_FD_205742 | JGI IMG/M metagenome (GOLD analysis project Ga0335398, IMG submission 205742) | Freshwater microbial communities from Lake Bonney liftoff mats and glacier meltwater in Antarctica - BON-03 (spades assembly) (version 2) | ecosystem: Environmental > Aquatic > Freshwater > Ice >... | reverse complement strand
TGGGCGGCCGTTTTGGGGGGGGGCCCCCCCCCCCCCCCCCCCCCCCCCCCCCCCCCTCCTGGAACCGAGCCACCTCGCCTCTCCAGCCCGCTCGACACGTCCGCGACGGTCCAGCACGCGGTCCTGCAGCTCCTTTCGCGGCCCTACAGCGACCACGCCCCCCGCGGGGCGGCCCCGCGGGGGGCGCGGCCCCTCGTGCCGCCTGCCGCCTGCGGCCGGTAACCCCTTGCCCCCACCCGTGCCATGGCCCGCCCACACGCCCGCGAGTACGTACGATCTCGTGCATGTCCGGACAGCCATGTTGGCAGAAAAAAGCATCAACACCCAACGTTCAGGCGCATCAAACGCTAGTTGTGATTTTTCGAGTTTTTGTTGATGCTTTTGCGCTTGTTGCAATCACGTTGTGAAGGTGGAAATAACCTGGGAGACATGTTTTGGCAAGACGTTTCATGTTTTCAACAAAAACCCCTCTGACGCCGTCATTTGCGATGAACCAAGGCCGCAAAGCTCGGAATTGTGTCAGACAGCCCCGCACGCGAACCACAGAGAATAAGCAAGGTTATTGCAGTCTTTTTCCGGCGTTTTTGCCCCGATCGGCGGCATCGTGTGTTTTTCTTGACCTATACACGCCGCAGGAGGCGCGGGGACACGCCCGCGTGTTGGGTGTTCGCAAACAGATGGCAAAGCAAAGTTACATGGCTGGTTGTACATGTTTTGTACAGGTTTTTCTTTTCTTGAACATTTCCGCGTTTCCACTAGGTAAAATCGAGACGGCGGCGCCGGTCGTTTGCTCGTGTCGTGCAAAGCGCGCTCGATACGCTGGATCGGCGCCACGGATCCGCTGCCACAGCCCATGCCTAGTCGCGGCAGGAATATCCGCGGATCTATTTGTACGTAGCAGCTCGATGAACATCTGCAGGTCGGACGGCTCGGGGCGCGTGAGCCCGGCCGTGTTGCTCGGCTCGCGATATTGCAGCGGCGTGCGCACGGCGAACGGCTCGCCGTCAGGGTCCGTATACAAGGGCCGGTTGAGGCGCCATAGATACAGCGGCGACGGTTGAGAAGGAGCGTGGCGTGGGCAACCGGGCGGGGCCTCAGGAGTGTCACTACGGGGGTTTGGGGTGTAAAGGGCGGCGTCGGGGGCGCCGGGGGCGTTTGGGGCGTCAGGGGGCGTCAGGGGGCGTCGTCGGGGCGTCAAGGGGGCGTGGCACTGCCACGGTGGCAGCACGAGGGCGTCGTCGAGCTCACGGCCGACTCGGACGTGCTGCATGTAGCCTGCCCCTCATTCAGCCGTCATTTCTACCGGCCCCCCAGCATTGTGGCGCGAGCGCAAATAGTTCTTACTCAAGAGAAGGGAAACACAAATGAATCATCCCGCCCGCCGTTGCTGTGAGGGGGTAGTGCGGCTGCTGCTGAATCACTGAAGGGCCGCCCCTTTGTCTTTGAGTGCGCTATGGTGTTTGTTGAGGTCTCGAGCGACAGGGAAAGAGAGGAAAGAGGGGCGCAGAGGTAATGAGTGTCGGAACTAGAGACTGGGAACGCGGGCGATGTGCGTCGGTTGTTTTGGTATGTGGGACACGCCTTCGGCCGAGAGGGCCATATGTATTGGTGGAGGACATCCGCACTTTTTGGTTGGGGTGTCCCGGGCGGCATTTTGGGGCGGCAGAGGGGCGTCCGGGCGTCGGCGGCGGAGCCCCGGGCGTCAGGGGCGGGGGCGTCAGCCCCCAGGAGTGGATTTTTCAACCCCTGACGTCGACGACGAGCTCATCGACGACGAGCTCAGCAAGTCGCTCCGGGGAGGGCTCCGCTCACCAATTCGTTCCAAGCTGCGTGTCGGCCGCCTAGCTCGCTATCTCTCCCTCTGACCCTTTAGTGTTAGGGGGGCGCGCGCCCTCTCTTGCGACCATTTAACGCGCGGAGTACAACTCGAAACACCAACTTTCGTCCCCCCGCCCCCCCCTTCCCCCGCGCCCCCTCCCCTGACCCATCACCGGAGCCCCTGACCCTGACTCGGACCCGAGCAATTGACGGCGGGCCGCGCATGACTGGTTCCCCTCGCGTTTGTTCGGACTTTGAACCCGTTGATCGCGATGGCCCCCCCTCCTCCTCCTCCTCCTCTTCCACCCGCCGACCACAAACAGGCGGCGGCAGCGGGGGTCGTCAAGGGTGAGGCGAAGAGGACGGCCGCCGCCATCGCAGCTCTTCCACCCCCACCCGCACCACCAAAAACGCTGGCCGAGGCGCTCGCCGGCTCTCCGTCGCTGCGCGCCCGCGTGGCCGCCGCCCAGGCCACGCTCCCGCGGCCGCCGCCGCCGCCGCCCGCGCCCGACCCCCCGGCCCGCGGCGCCGCGGGGCTCCTGGCCGCGGCCGCCTCCGCGGAACCCCCCGGCGCCGTCGGCGGCTTCTGGCGCGGGCCCGCGTCCCTCGCCGAGGCGCAGGCGCAGGCGCAGGCGGCGCTCGAGCGGCGGCAGCGGGTGGCCGAGCTGCGGCAGCGGCACCGCGACACCGGCAAGGCCGCCGGCGGCGCAGGCGCGCCGCCGCCGTCGTCCGCGGCCGCCGCCGCCGCCGACGACGGCGCGGCGCTGCAGCTGCCCGGCGTGCGCGTCGGCGCGGGCCGCGAGCTCTCGCCCTACTGGACGCTCGTGGAGGACTTTTTCCGCGAGGTCACGCGCGAGGACCTGGCGGCCCTTGCCGCGCTGCTGTCGCCCGACCCGCTCTCGGGCGAGGACGGGGCGCTGCTGGTGCCGCCGCTCGGGCGGAGCTGGCTCGCGCCGCCCGCGCCTCTGCCCGACGCGCCCTTTGCCGGCGGCAGCGAGGGGGCGGGCGGCGGCGGCGGCGGCGGCGCTTTGGGCGGCGGCGGCGCTTTGGGCGGCGGCGGAGTCTTGGGCGGCGGCGGCGCCGGCGCCGATGCGGCGGACGCGGCCGCTCTGTCGACGCCCGTGGCCGGCAGCGGCGGAGGCGGGCGTCCCGCGGCGCGCGCCGGGGTGGCGGCCGCGGCCGCGGCCTTGCGATGGGACGGCGGCGGCGGCCACGCCGAAAAGGCGGCGGCCAAGCAGAAAAAGGCGGCGGCGGCGGCGGCGGCGGCGGCGGCGGCGCTCGCGCTGGAGCAACAGCAGCAGCAGGCCGCGGCCGGCGCGGCGCCACAGGGGGTCGGGCAGTCGATGGACCTGGACGCGGCGCCTTCGTTCCTTCCCTCCGGCAACGGCGGCGCAGCAGCTGCTACTGCTGCCGCTGGCGGCGGCGAGCGAGAAGCGGCGGCGGCGCCGGCGCCGGCGTCGGCGCCGGCGCCGGCGGCGGGGGCAGCGGCGGCGGAGGCACCAGAGGGGTCGGAAGCAGGAGCAGCGCCCAAGCTCGAAGAGGACGGGGCAGCCGCAGGAGCAGCGGCCGCGCCGATTGCACCGCCCTCGGCCGTGACCGCGCGTAAGCGCACGTCGCTGCGCGGCGGCGGCGCCGCCGCAGCAGCCGCAGCAGCCGCCGCCGCCGCCGCCGCCGCCGCCGGCACGCCCGTCCCCCTCCTCGGCGCCGCCGCCGTCGCCGCGACGGCTGCCGGGCGCGCCTTCCTCGCGCGGCCCGACATCGCCCGGCAGCGCAGCCTCGCCGCGTCGCTGCTGCCGCGCGGGTCTGTCCTGCCGCCCGCGCCGTCCGCGGGCCTCTTGCTGCGGCAGGCTGGCGGGGGCGGAGGCGGCGGCGGCGGCGGCGGCGGCGGCGGCGGCGGCGGCGGCCGCCTGAGCGCGGGCGCCATCGCCGCCGCGCCGCCGCCCGTGCCGACGGCCGCCGGCGCCGACGGCGAGGGCAGCACCCTCATGAGCCTCTGCCTGCCCGCGGACGTCGTGCGCCTGGCGCAGTTTGCCGCGGCCGTCAGCGGCATGGACGCCGCCGCCATCGCCGCGGCGGCCGGCAGCCCGGCCCTCTCGGCGGCCGACGTGTCGACGCTGCTGTTTGGGGGTGGCGGAGGAGGAGGAGGAGGAGGGGCGGGCGCGAGCGGCGGCGCGCCGCCGTCCGCGCCGGCGGCGGCGGCCGACGCTGCTGGCGGCAGCCCCCCGCCGCCGCCGCCCCCGCGGCAGCAGCAGCAGCAGCAGCAGCAGCAGCAGCCCCACCCGACGTCCGCGCAGCGCGCCGCCCTCGAGGCGTGGCTCAAGCGGTGGTCCGAGGGCGTGGGCTTGGCGCCCAACTCGAGCCTCGGGGCGCCAGGGGCCGCGGCAGAGGCCATCCGCGCGGAGGAGGCCCGCGAGGACGAGGAGGAGGAGGCCGAGGCGGCGGCGGCGGCGGCGGCGGTCGCGGCGGCGGCGGCGGCGGCGGCCGCGGATGCGGCGGCGGCTGCACAGGCGTCTGCTGCTGCTTCCGCTTCTGCTCTTGCTGCCGCGTCAGCGGCCGCCGCCGCCGCCGCCGCTGCCGCCGCGACGCCCGCCCCTCCCGCCGGCGCCGGGGAGCAGCAGCAGGCTGACGAGGCCAAGGCGGCGGGCGCGGGGGCGGCGGCTGTGGAGGGAGCGGCGCCGGCAGCTGCGGCTGACGGCGGCAAGGACGCGGCGGCGGCGGCGGCCGCCGGCAGCGCGGCCGACCGGGCCGGGGCGGCGGCCACGCCCGCGCCGCCCTCGGCGACGGGGCCGTCGGCCGGCAAGGCGTCAGGCGCGGGCTCTGCGGCCCCGGCCAAGCAGACTGGCGGCGCAAAGGGCAAGAAGCAGCAGCAGCAGCAGCAGCAGCAGCAGCAGCAGCAGCAGCAGCAGCAGCAGCAGCAAGAGGAGGCGACCGCCGCGCCCGCCGCCGCCGCCGGCGCCGCCGCCGCTGCAGCTGCGGACGGCGCCGCCGACGGCGCCGCTGCCGACGCGCCCAAGGCCGAGCTCCCTCCGGCAGCCGCCGCAACCACCGCCGCCACGGGAAAGAAGAAGCCCGCGGCGCAGCCCAAGCGCCCGGCCGCCGGCAAGTCTCCCCAGCCGCCGCCCGCCCCAACCCCCGCCGCCCCCCCGCCGCCGCCGCCGCCGCCGCCGCCCCCCAAGCCCCACCCGGCCATCGCCGCGCGCGACGCCGCCCAGCGCGCCGAGCGGCGCGAGCGCCTCGAGACGCTCGCCCGCCGCCAGGGCGAGTACGCGGGGACAGTGCACCCGTACGTCCGGATGCTGCTGCAGTGCCCGCTGCCCGCGCACGTGGCCGACCCGTACAGCGAGTACGCGCACGAGCTGGCGCTGGTGGCGGCGGTGAACGCGGCCGAGGAGGTGACGGCCGACGGCGGGGCGCCCGGTGCCGCGGCGGCGGCGGCGGGGGCGGGAGCGGGAACGGCAGGAGCGGGAGCGGGAGCGGGGGCGGCCGCAGCGGGAGCGGGAGCAGGAACAGCAGGAGCGGGAGCGGGGGCGGGGGCGGGCGGCAAGCCCCTCCTTCCCGAGTCGCAGGACGCCCCCGCCGCCAAGCGCGCCAAGGTGGAGGGCGGCGCCGCTGCTGCTGCTAGCGCAGACGGGGGCGGGAGCGCTGACGTGGAAATGGCGGACGCAGCAGCAGCAGCGGCAGGAGCAGGAGCAGGAGCAGCGACGGCAGGAGCACCAGGCGACGGCGCCGCAAAAATAGCGGCCGAGGACGCGCCCTCAGCTGCCGCCGCCGCCGCCGCCGACCCCAACCTCAACACGGCCACCGAGGACGGCGGCAACGCCACCGCCGGCGGCGAGGACATGGGCGACGAGGACGGCCCGCTGTCGATTGGCGGCAAGCACAGCCGCCGCGGCAAGGGCGGCCGCTTTGGCGGGGCGATTGCGGCTTTGGCCGGCAAGAGGGGGGGACGCGGGGGCGGCAAGAGGGGCGGCCGCGGGGGCGGGTGGAGCGGGCGCGGCAGGGGCGGGCGCGGAGGCAGCAAGGCGGCGGGCGGCGGCAAGGCCGGGGGCGGCGGCGGCGACGGCGGCGGCGGCGTGGGCGAGGGCGCGGGCGCGGGCGACGGGACGGCCGCCGCCATGGCGGCGGCGTCGGCAGCGGCCGCGGCCGGCCTCGTCCTCGCCGACGACGCCGCCGCTTCCAAGCTCGCCGCGCGCCTGCTCGAGGAGGCTTGCAACCACCCCGTCGCGCGCGCCGTGCGCGCGACCATCGAGGCCGGGCTGCCGGACCCCCTCCCGCCCCCGGCCGTCCCGCGGCCGGTGACGGCGGCGGCAGCGGCGGCGGCAGCGGCGACCGCGGGCGCCGACGACGGCGGCGGCAGCGGCGGCGCCGTCACCGTCGGCCCCTCTTCCGGCCATGCGGCCGAGGCCGCTGCCGACGCCGCCATGACCGCGGGTCTCGACGCGGCGCACGCGGCCGCTATCGAGGCCATGCGCGCACAGTGGCCCGTCCTCGACGCGGCCGCCCAGGGGGGGTCTGCGGCCGCGGCGACGACGACGGCAGCCGCTCTCGCCCCGGCCGCCCTCTCCGCCGCCGCCCCCCCGCCCGCCGCCCTCCCGACGGCCCCCGCGCTGCTCGGCTGCGTGCCGGACGACGAGGTCCTCGCCGAGCTCCTCTGCCTCCAGGGCGAGCTCCTCCACCAGGCCGCCCTCAACCGCGCGCGCCTCGCGGCCGTCGTCGCCGCGTGCGAGGCCGACCTGCCGCGCCAGGCGCGCGCCGCCCGCCGCCGCGCGAGGCTTGAGCGCGACGCCGCCGCCTACGCCCGCCACCAGCGCGAGCTCCGGCGCATCGCCAAGCGCGAGCGGCGCGACTGGGAGCGCCGGCAGCAGTTCGAGGCGGCACAGGCGGCCCTGCCCGTGTCCCCGTCGACGGGCGCGCGCCTCAAGCGCAGCGACTACATCCACAGGGCCGCGGGGGCTAGGGGGGGGGGGGGGGGGGGGGGTGGCGGCGGCGGCGCCGGGACCGGGGGCGGCGCGGGCGGCGGCGGCGCGGGCGGCGGCGGCGGCGGCGGCGGCGGCGGCGGCGGCGGCGCCTTCTCCCCCCACGCCTCCTCCCACCGCGCCCTCCCCGCCACCCCCCCGCCCGACGAGACCCTCACCGACGCCCTCGCCACCCGCCTCGACGAGGAGGACGAGGCCCTGTGCGCCGTGTGCGCCGACGGACACTCCGAGGCGCCGAACCAGATTCTGTTCTGCGAGCGGTGCGACGTCGCCGTGCACCAGGACTGCTACGGCATCCGGCGCGTGCCCGAGAGCGAGTGGCTGTGCTGGCCGTGCCGCGCGCACGAGGAAGCCTTGCGGAGGCAGGGCGTGCCGCAGCAGCAGATCCGGCCGCCGCGGTGGGAGCTGGCGGCGCAGGCGGCGCGCGCGCAGCAGGCGGCGGCGGCCGCCGGGGCGCCGCCCGGGGCGGCGGCCGCCGCCGCGCGGCTGCTGGACGGGGGTTCGCGCGCGGCCGTGTGCCGCCTGTGCCCCGTGCGCCACGGCGCCTTCAAGCGCTGCGCCGACGCCACGCGCCAGTGGGTGCACGTCCTCTGCGCGCGCTACCACCCGGAGGTCTCGCTCGCGCCCGGCGACGTCTGCGACGCGGTCGAGAACGCGGGAGGCGTCAAGGCCGAGCGCGTCGGCGCGCGCTGCTCGGCGTGCAAGCGCTCGGGCGACGGTGCGGGCGCCGTGGTGCGCTGCGCCGCGCCCGGGTGCGCCGAGGCCGCGCATCCCCTGTGCGCGCGCCGGCGCGCGTGGTACCTTGCCGAGGTGGCGGCGCCGGGCGGGCGCGTGGCGCACCGGCTGTACTGCGGCCGGCACAGCGACCCCGCGCGCGAGCGGGACGGCCTCCCGCCCGTCGGGCTGGTGCCGCCGCCGCCGCCGCCGCCGCCGTCGCCGTCGCAGGCGCTGCCGGGGGGCGCTGGCGGCGCGGGCGCTGGCGGCGCGGAGGCGAGGGCCTTGGACGCCTTGCCGCCGGTCCCGGCGGGCAAGGCGGGCGCAAGCGCGAAGAAAAAGGGCGCGGGCGGGGGGGCGGCGGGCGGCAAGAAGGGAGGAGCCTCTGCGGCGGCGGCTGCCGCCGCCGCCGCCGCCGCATCGGCCGCCGCCGCCGCCGCCTCGGCCCCGACCCTGGCCGGCCTCGCCGAGAAGGAGCGCGCCTACTGGGCACTGACGTCCCTGCGCGTCGAGCTCGAGCGTCTGCGCCTGCTCACGGACCAGGTGCGCAAGCGCGAGAAGCTCAAGCGCATGCTCGTGTCCCTGCGGGAGGAGCGCGTGGCCGTCGCGCTGCGGGCGGCGGCGGCGGGGGGAGCGGGGAGGGTGGCGGGCGGGTTGGCGGCGGCGGGGGCGGCGGCGGCTACGGCGGGCGCCCTCGGCACCCCTTTGCCCGGGGCTGCCGAGGGCGGGCGCGCCGAGGGTGCGCGAGGTGACGGCCCGGCGGACGCGCCTCCTGCAGGCACAGGCGAAGAAGACGGAGACAAGGATGGGGCGGCGGCGGCGGCGGCGGGCGGCAACGGCGGCAACGGCGGCGCGCTGGCGGCGGCCGTGCTCGAGGCGATGGACGCCGAGGAGCGCGAGCATGCCGAGACGGTGGCGGCGGCGACCGACGCGGTCGAGGCGCTCAAGGCCGCGTCCGCGGGCGCGCAGAGCCTGCTCGCCGACGAGGCGGCCTACGGGGCCGGGGCGCCGGGAGGCGACGGACAAGCGGCGGCGGCCGCGGCCGCTGCTGCTCCTGCTGCCGACGCCGGCGCCGGCGCCGCCGCGGGCGCTGACGTGGACGCCGCGACGGCAACGGTGCCGGCACCGCACGCCGCAGCCGCTGCCAAAGCTGCCGCCCGGGCGGAGGACGTGCCGATCACCACGGCCGCTCCTTGATTTTCTTTCTTTGTCGAGACGGCGACGGCAAAACGCGCTCGGCGACAAAAAAAAAAAGGGCGTGTGCGTGTGTGTGTTTTGGATGCGTGCGATTTCATACGTGTTGAGTTTCGTGCATATGTTGTTGCTGCGCCAATGCGTGGTCTCTCCCGTCTCTCTCGCCCTCTCCTCTGTGCGGCAGCGGCACAGCCGCGGCGCCGCCCCTTCGCCCGCCGGAGGCTTACGCGCCACCCTCGGCCTCGGCCTCGGCCTCGGCCTCGGCCGCCGCCGCCGCCGCCGCCGCGTCAGCGGTGGACGCGTCGGGCCCCACGTTGACATAGAACATCAGGTACCCGTCGCGCTCGGCCATGCGCAGCACCTCTGCGGCGCTTGCGGGCGTCACGCGCGCGTCGTCGGCCGTCCACCAGCTCCCCCCCGCGCCGCCGCCGTCGCCGTCGCCGCCGCTGCCGCTGCCGCCCGCGTGCGCGCTGCTGCCGCCGCCGCTGCCGCCGCTGCTGCCGCTGCCGCTGCCGCCGCCCTCCGCCGCCGCCGCCGCCTCCGCCACCCAGATGTCCGCGACGTAGTGCCCCATGCTCGCCGACGGGCCCAGGTGCCGCACCACCGCCACGAGGCGGTAGTCCGAGGACAGCACCTGCGGCAGCATGGCCGCGCGCTCGGCCGCCTTGCGCCTGCGCCAGCCGGGGGAGGGCGCCTCGTCGTCGTCAGAGTCCTCGACCAGCAGCACGGGCAGGGGCAGCTGCTGTTGCCCGGCGGCGGCGGCGGTGGCGCCCGCGGACTGCTTGGGCGCGGCGGTGGCGGTGGCGGTGGCGGCGGCGGCTGCAGCCTCCCTCTTCTGGGCCTTGCCGCTGTCGTCGCGGCGGACGTCGTCGGCGGCGGCGGCAGCGGCGGCAGCGGCGGCGGCGGCAGCGGCAGCGGCTGCGGTCTGGCGCGCCGTGGCGGCGGCGGCGACCCGCGCGCGCCGCTCCTCGGCCTCCTGCACCTGGCGCCGCTCCTCGGCCTCCTGGATCTGGACTGCGATCAATGCGTCCTCCTCCTGAGCGGCCGTCACTAGGCTGAGCGCGATCACGCGCTGCAGCTCGTCCTCCTCGCGCGGGTCGCCGCCCTGCATCCCCGCCGCCGCCGGCGGGCCTCGGGCCGCCGCGCCGCCGCCGCCGGAGCCGGCGCCGGAGCCGGCGCCGGAGCCAGGACCGGCGGCGGGCGGGGCCGCGCAGAGCAGGAGCGGAGGCGGGAGCGGGGGCGGGGGCGTGCACAGACGCAGCACCGGGGTCTGGCACCCCGGCACCAAGGCGGGGCTGCACGGGGGAGCAGGGACGGCGCGGCCGACGGTCGGCGGCGAGGGCGGCGGCGGCGCCCGGGGGGCCAGGGCGGGCGCCACGCCCGCCTGCTGCTGTTTCTGCTTTTTCTGCTGCTGCTGCTGCTGCTGCTGCTCCCGCTCAGGCGGCGGCGGCAGAAGCGCCGGCGCCAGCGCCTGGTGCCCCGCCACCGGCCCCTGCCCGGCCGCGCCCCCGGCCGCCGCCGCCACCGCCGTCGCCGCGGCGGCCGCCGGCTCGGGCCCGGGCGCGTCCTCGCGCCGCACGGGCGGCCACGCCAGCGCGCCCCGCGGCTGCGCCTGAGCCAGCAGCAGCGGGTGCGCCCGCGAACCGCGCCGCACCCACCCGGCCGCGTTCAGCGCGTCGGGCACGCGCACGGGCGCCGCAATCTTGGCCACCCACCCGCGGGGCAGGCGAGCGCCGCCACCGCCGCCGCGCCAGGCCGCGCCGGGCGGGCTCCAGCGGCTGCCGGGCGAGCCGCCGCCGCCGATCAGCCACCGCCCCGCGCCCGCGCCCGCGCCCGCGCCCGCGCCGGCGGCCGCGCCCCCTCCTCCCTCGTAGTTGAAGCGCTTGAGGTGCACGGCCAGCACGGCGGGCAGGCGGCGGATGCAGTACACGGCGTCGCGGAGCCCTTTCGCGGCGCAGCGGTCGCACGGCGAGTCGCGCGCGTCGCGCGCAAACTGCGCGCGCTGCAGCAGCGGCGCCAGCGACAGCGACAGCGCCGGCGCGCCGGGGCCGCCGGCGGCGCCCGCGCCCGCGCCCGCGCCCGCGCCCGCGCCCGCGACGGCGGCCTCCTCGCCCAGGTCGACCGAGAAGTGGTTGAAGGTCTCCTTGGAGGTGGAGGCGGCGCCGCACGAGCGGCACGTCAGGATCTGCTCCAGGCACCCGGTCATGGCGCGGAAGGGGTCGGACGTGCGCGAGACGCCGCGCTTGACGCGGCGGGGGGGCGGGGCGGCGGCGGCCGCAGGGGCGGCGGCAGCAGCGGCGGCGGCGGCGGCGGCAGCAGTGGCGGCGGCGGGCGCTTTGCCCGTGGCCTCTGGCAGGGCCTTGGCGAGCCGCTCCTCCTGCTTGTCCTTGGCGTCGGCGGCGGCGGCGGCGGCCTCGGTCTTGGCCCCGTCGGTGTCGGCCTTGGCCGTGTCGTCGTCGTCCTCCCGCCCCGTCGGCCGCCGCCGCCGCCGCCGCCCCTCGGCCCCCGCCTCCGCCCCCGCCCGCGCCTCCGCCTCCGCCTCGGCCCGCCGCGCGCCCTCGTCCTCCGCCGCCTGCTCCGCGCGCATCACCTCCTCCTGCACCGCGTGCAGCACCTCCACCAAGAACTCGTGCGCGTCCTCCTGCCCGGCGTCGGCCCACCGCTGCCCGCGCGTCGCCGCCATGGCCGCGCGCACCAGGTCCACCCGCACGGCGGCGCCGCCCCCGCCCGTCGGCGCCCCCCCGGTCCCGTCCCCGGCCTCGGCCCCGGCCGCCCCCGGGGGCGGCGGCACGCTGCGCGTCAGGGCGGCGGCCACCCCGTCGGCTGACAGGCGCCCGCGGCGCATCAGGTCCCGCAGCCGCGCGGACGCGAGCTCGCGCCGCACCGCCCCTAACCCCGGCGACAGCAGCGCCTGAAGCACCGCGTTCATGAAGCAGGTGTTGCCCAGGTTGCGGATGCCAGCGGGCGGGGTGCCGCCGGCGCTGCCCGGGCCGCGGCCGAAGAGGCCGCCCGCAAAGTCCCAGGACGCGCCGCCGAGCGCGTTGTTGCCGCCGAAGCCGCCGCCGCCAAAGCCGCCGTAGCCGCTGCCGAAGCCGCCGCCGCCGCCGCCGCCGCCGCCGCCGTAACAGGAGTAGGCGGCGGCGCGCGGCGACTGCCTGCGGATCCGGGTGTAGCGCTCGAGGCGCTGCTGCTCCAGCTGCGGGGAGGGGTGCCGGGGGCTGGGGGCCTGGTGGTGCTGGCTGCGGCGGTGCGCCCCGGACCACGCCTGCGCGCGCGCGCGCAGCCGCCGCGCGCGCTCGTCGCGCGCGTCGTCGTCCTCCTCGACCTCGTCGTCCTCCGGCTCGCGCTGCATGGCATAGCCGCCGCCGCCGCCGCCGCCGCCGTAGCTGTAGCCGTTGCCAGGGCGGTGGCCGTGGTCGCGGTCGTAGCCGTAGGCCGAGTCGTTGTAGTTGCTCGCCAGGGGCGCGCCGCGCCGGGTCGCCGGCAGCGGGCTGTCCTCGTCGCCGCCGAGGCTGCGGCGGCGCTTGGCAAAGGGGATGCGGCCGCCGCCGCCTCTGCGCGCCGACCGCCAGGCGTCATCCAGGTCGCCGTACTCCCGCTCCTCGTCCATTCCTCGCACGTCGTCGTCGTCGTCGTCGTCGTCGTCCTCCTCCTCCTCCTCGTCGTCGTCGTCGTCCGCCTCGCCCCCGGAAGACGCCGCGCTCCCGAGGCGCCCTCCGCCGCCGCCCTCCCCGCAGCGGTCGCCCTGGTGCACGCCCACCTCGTCGTGCAGCGTCTGCCACAGCCCCGCCAGCTCGTCGCCGTGGTGCGCGCTCGCGCGGCCGCTCAGGATCCACTCGAGCCAGCGGCGGTAGTCCTCCTCGCCGGACCCCTCCTGCGGCCGGGCGACGTCGCTGCCGGCGACGTGCCGAAGCGCCACCTTCAGAGCGCGCGAGAAGTCGGCCGCGTCCAGCACGCGCCCCTCGGGCGGCGGCCGGGGGCGGCCAGGGCCGGCGGCGGCGGCGGCGGCGTCGTGGCCCTGGCGCCGGCGGCCGGCGCCCGCGTCGCGGTCGCTGGGCGTGCGGCCTGCGCCTTGGCCGTGGGCGCGGCGGCGGGCGGACGCTGGCAACTCCGCCCCGCGCGCCAGCTGGTGCGCCAGGAAGCTCGCGTCCATGGCCGGGTCCAGTTCCACGTCCACGTGCCCGGCGCTCCGAAAGGCCACGTGCCGGCTGCCGTTGCCGCCGCCGCCGCCGCCGCCGCCGCCGCCGCCGCCGCTGCCGCCTCCGCCAATGCCGCGGCGCGCGGCCGCCGAGCGCGCGGCGCCGAGGCCGGCGGCCGCAGCGGCGGGGGCCACCGGCTCTCCTTGCTCTTCTGCGGGGTCGTGCTCGTCGAGGCTGTCGGAGCCGCCGCCGCCGCCGCCATCGCGGGGCCGGTGCCGGCTCAACCATCCGGGCATGCGAGGAGGGCCGGCGGCGGCCGCAGCACCAGCAGCGGCGCCGCCGCCGACGCCGACGCCGACGCCGTTGGTGTTTCCGCCTCCGGTGCCTCCGACACCGCTGAAAGCGAACCGGTTGAGAGCCTCGAGCTGCCGCGCGCCTTGCGTGCCTGTTTGGTGCCGTGTCGAGGGAAGGATTGGACGAGAGAGGGCGGCGGTCAGCTCGAGTCGTTTTTTGAGAGAAAAGTCTCCTCCTTCCGCAAAAAAAAACGCTCAAACGCACCTTTCCCCAGCGGCGCCATCTCAGGCGCCGGGCCGATGCCCCGGGGCGCCAGCGTGCGCGCGCGCCCCAATTGGCGCGGTGCCTGCCTCGGTCCGCCCGCACGGAAGGAAAAGGAGAGGGGCGATCTGTATCGGAGCGCTCTGTGTCGGTTCCGCGAGTTGGAGCGGTTTCTGTCGCTGGGTGCGCCGTGCCCGTGTGCGAGTGTGTGGCGCGCTGCTCAAGAATAGACAAGGAGTAAGTTTGTGATTGTTGTCCGAGAGAGAAAAGAGTGAAAGCGCCGCTTCCTTTTGTTGAATGGGCCGCCGACGGCGGCGCGGCAATGATCGACGACGACAGCCGATCGACGACGACAAAGCCCGAAGCCGCGCCTAGCCCCCCCCCCCCCCCCCCCCCCCCCCCCCCCCCCCCACACCACCCCCCCCCCCCCCCCCCCCCCCCACCCACCCCACCCCCCACCCCCCCCCCCACC
>Ga0335398_10007081_pt1 | contig 13869 bp, 11 predicted proteins | sample BON03_FD_205742 | JGI IMG/M metagenome (GOLD analysis project Ga0335398, IMG submission 205742) | Freshwater microbial communities from Lake Bonney liftoff mats and glacier meltwater in Antarctica - BON-03 (spades assembly) (version 2) | ecosystem: Environmental > Aquatic > Freshwater > Ice >... | reverse complement strand
TCATGGGCGGGTCGAGTGTTCGGCTATTTCACGACCACATGCTGGTAAAAGAACCGGGTACCAAGGCCGAGACTCCCTGGCATCAGGACCAGCCGTACTACAACGTTGATGGCGATCTCAATTGTTCGATGTGGGCACCGGTCGATCCTGTCGCTCTCGAATCAACACTTGAGTTCAACGCGGGCTCGCATAAGCGCGGTTGGCTCATGCCGCGCACATTCATGGACAACCAGGCAAAGTGGTTCCACGAGGGCAGCATGTCAGAAATTCCTCAAATCGAAGCCGATCGAGGTGCCTTCGAGATTCTTGGTTGGGAACTACAACCTGGAGACGCCGTGTTTTTTCACATGCTGACCACACATCATTCCTACGGGGTGCAAGGTGTGAATCGGCGGCGCGCTTTCTCCCTACGGTTCCTCGGTGACGACATGGTGCATGCACCACGAAATTGGGTAACTTCACCGAACTTTGATGGACTCAATCTGGAAATTCCCGCGGGGGCACCGATGGAACACGAGCTGTTCCCAGTTCTACGTAAGGCGTCGAGTATCCGCGACAAGAAATGAGACGGCTGAGCCAAGAAATTGCGCCCGACCACAAGACCTATTTAAAGAGTCGATAGCCGATCCCTCGCACCGCATGAATCGCTCGAGGACCACCCGCGGATTTAATTTTTGCTCGGATGCGAGACGCATGCGTATCGAGTAATCCTTCGCCTGAAAAACTCACTGAGGCGCCTATGGCTTCAATTACTTGTTCTCGGGTATAAACATGTTTCGGATTGGTCATGAGCAGTTCAAGAAAATCAAATTCGGTTCGAGTTAGAGGTACCAGAGTTCCCTTAACTGTGAACTGGTGACGATTTATGTCGAGCTCTAAACCCCTGATAGTTATTTGAGCGGAGGGGCGATCAGAGCGCCCGGCGGCATGGTGGAGCAGTTGATTGGCGACGCGCAGCTTCAAAACTTGCTCTGAAACAGGTTTAATGATGTAGTCATCCGCACCACTCGCCAAGGACATTACTTGGTCAAGTTCCTGATCATGTGCTGTCAAAATAATTATGGGCAAAATAGATGTCAATCGAATCTCTCGACACACGTCCAGGCCATCTGGTTGACCCATGGCGAGATCCAAAATCAAAAGATCTGGGTTAATCTCAGTGAATAGTCGAAGTGCTTCGCTCCCATTTTCTGCTTCGACCACGGAGAAGCCCTGTTCCTCAAGGGATGTTCTCAAAAATATGCGAATATCAGGGTCATCGTCGGCGATGAGGATTCTTTTCTTACTCATTAGCGCCGTTCCCGTTTGGCACGGAGGCTAGCCGAAGCTTGAGAAGCGTTAATATTGCGTTGCGTTCGACTTCAATCTCAATCGGATCGACGAAGTCTGTCGAATCAAGCCAACGGGAGAAATCAAGAATGATCTTTGATTCTTCTACAAATGTATAGAAACCAATCAATCCACCTAGAGTGTGAGTTAATCGAGGAAGGTCCTGTTGTGACGATTCCTGGAGTTCGGTAATTGTTCTCACAAGAACCGCATGACGGCGATTCCGAACCAACTCCTCAGCTGAGGATAAGTGCTTCGGCAATATAACGGTAATTGTGGTTCCTTCTCCCTCCACCGATTCAATTTCAACAGCTCCACCATGAACGTGGACAATTTGCGTAACGATAGCCAGCCCCAAACCCGAACCAGGGACCTGCCCATCCCGCGCGTTGCTGGCACGATAAAAACGCGTAAAAAGTTTGCCCATGTCCTCAGCAGGAATCCCTATTCCATAATCTCGAACGAAAATCCTTATGGTGTCTAAATTCTCACCGTAGCTAAATTCCTCTACTTCAATGTCAATGTGGGAGTTAACGTCACTAAATTTGATGGCATTCGATAACAAATTAATAACTACTCGACTGAGTTGCTCCACATCGCCTTTCACCAAATAACCCACTTCTCTGTCAATCGAGAAATTAACAGCGATATTAGATGTCTCGCACTCAACTTGGAAAACAAGGATGCAGTCATCTATCACCTGAGCAATATCAACTGACGTATCGGAAAGGGAGACTAGTCGCGAATCAAGTTTGGTGAGGGACACAATATTGTCGGTTAGCTTGAGCAAAATATTTGCATTTCTGTCGAGAACTTCTAATGATTTAGATATTCCTAATTCAGGCTTGCTGTCCGTAATATTTCGAATAATATCGATATGGCCAATTACCGAACTCAACGGTGTTCTTAACTCATGATTCACGTTTTCTATGAAAGCCGATTTTGTTTCGCTCAACTCTCGGAGACTTATGACAGTTGCTTCAGAAAGGGACAATTTCTCAAATAAAAGATTTAGTTTCGCAGTTTCGCTCTGAATAGTCTCTTGACTTCGACGGAAATTGGATCGAATAGATCTTCCATTTTGAATTACAAGAACTGTGAATAGCATAAAAAATAGTAAAAGGAAGAAGACTGTGAATGCCCCTAAAGTACTCACCCACGCGGTGTACGCTGCGACTTGAGAATTTTGTTGTTGTTGGAAATTATCTGCAGTGACTCGGGATTCGATAATCAATTGCTGGACTATCGGGCGAATTGTCACCTGAACACTTTTTTGAAGTTCCACCGGCAGCAAACCTGAAACAGTAGATTCAAGGATGGCATCAGACTCGTTTAATGCACTGAAGTATTCCGGACTGGCTCGCTCTCCAGCCGAACTACCTTCTCGGTCAATAACGGATAGCCTTTGAGCCAACAGCCCTCTGGCTATTTGCACATCTCTCCGCGTTGTCAATCCAGAAGACCACCGATCAATGTCCAATGTGTAAATAAGAGTTTCCCTCACCGCGAGGGTCACTAATCTAGTAGTGCTATCTACTGAAGTTAAAAACTTCATTTGCTCAACAATCGAACGAGTGAGAAAAAAAGTAGAGCCAGCAATAATTATGAGATTCACGACGACCAGCACTGCAGTCACATTCTGCCAATTACCAAGTCGTGAGCGTTTAATCACTTTTAATTCCCACTTCCGTAGTTATTTAATTCACATCACTATGAATTCTCTAATCGCCCAATTCCACGCGTCCAGATACCCGGCCCATTCACTCTTATCAGGAAATATGATTCGAATTGGGCCGCCCATATCGTAAGGAATATCTTTCCCTTCGAGAGCGATAGCTAAGTAACCTGAATTTGCTGTAAAGTTTTTTGCCGTATCTGAATAGGAGTAGTCGTTCAAGGCAACCGTCTCGATTTCCGCCGATTCACCAATTCCATTTTTCGAAAATATTTCAAAAAGAGGGATGACGGTAAATGTTTGACGCTTTTTTAAGAATGGCTCAAAAATTGAAATATCGCTGGTACCAAATCCTTGTAGGTCTTTTAATGTGTAATCCACACTGTTGGACCCGTTTACAACCGTCAAAATAGGTTCGTTTGCAGGTGCTGGGTCGATGGTGTTGGTACCGTATGGGTTGGAGGAGTTTGAAGTTGCAGCAGTTTCTGCCGGAGCTGTGCTCTCAGTGGTAACGCCACTTGTACCACAAGCTGCAAGCGACATTGAGAAACCAATAAAAACCGAAATGGAAAGTGCCAATAATCTAAACCGCTTGTTCATGATTGAACCCCATTTTTCTGATCTTCAAAGACCTCATTGATTGTAGCCTTTAGGGATTCGGAGCGAAATGGCTTAACGAGGTAGGCAGAGGCTCCGGCCAATAGTGCGGCGTCAATATCGTCGATCAAAGCTTTCGCGGATACCATCACGACCGGCAGATTTTTTAACTGACAATCTTTGGCAGAACGTAGATGCTTCAGAATTCCCATTCCTGACATGCCAGGCAACATCTGATCTAGGAGAATGAGATCAAAACGCTGTAAACGTATAAGATCAAGGGCTTCTTCTCCACTTTTCGCGCCCAAAACGTCGTAATCTTGAGAAATAAGCATTTGGGTAATGAGCTCACGTAAATCTTGGTTGTCTTCAACAACCAGAATACGTTTCTTGACAGAGGCAGGATCCATTTTTATATTGCACTCCCCCGAGAAAAATGTTGCTAATGGCTAAATTCTGGCGTCTTCCACATTATAGTCGGATTGGCAAGATCCGAGGCCTGCGAATGGATCAAAATTTAGTCATGGGACTCTACCGCCTATGACCGCGGGACTCGAAATCACCTAGAAGCCTGCTCGAGTGTCAACGATCATCTAAACGTGGACCATTTTCAGCAATGAAAAGTCGACCACGGATATTGTAATTACTGTACTTTGTTCTCTTGCTTTTCGCTGGGAAGTGTCGTGTTCGTGTTTTGAGCCGGTAGCTGCTGCCTTTGAGGGTGATGACTTCGGCGTGGTGCACGATCCGGCCGTTTATGTCTGGTGCTCGTCATCCGAAGCTCCATCAATTTCTTAGCATCATCAACACTTGTGTCTCACGGCGTTTCCGCCATCAATAATACGTCAACTCGGTGATGCCGGAGAATGTCCCCTGGTGAGTGATGTTGGCTGCTCGCCATAACACTTGAGTCTTTCGTCTCACAGCGGGTGCACTCACAATCACAAATTACGTGAAACCGCTGCACTTGGGGGTACTGTCAAAGAGACCGAATCTTGACAGACGATCGCCAATAAACCGTAAGGTTTCCGTAAGAAAGCCCATATAAATTCGAATGATGACGCAATATAAAATTAACAAAACCTTTGCTGGGATCACCGCGCTACTGATGCTAACCGTGGGAGTTACGTCTGTCCCCACGACTGCACATGCGGTAAGTCCCCCCACCGTCAACCTCGGCAGTGCAGCCAGTTTTGCAACTCTTGCTCGCGGATACATAGTCACTGGTGCCAACATGACTTTCCATGGAAATGCGGCATCAGGCGCCTATGTGACCACTGGTGCAACTAATACGATAAATGGAAGTACGTACTCAGGAGCCGCCACCACGATCGGTGCGACAAACTCCATTACTGGAGACCTAAATTCGGGTGCCGCGATCACTCTCGGTGCCGGTGCGACTGTTTCAGGAACCCAATTTCTCAGTCCCGGAGCGAACTACACAAATGCGACCTCGTTTTATTCGGCCGCGGTGTCATCCCTGGATGCAGCGATAAATGACATTGGGAGCCGAGCTTCCACCGCTCTTGCTTCGGGAGCCTTAGGTGGCACGACGCTAACGCCTGGTGTTTATTCCTCCGCTGCCAGTCTTGACATAACAGGGACTCTAACGCTGGATGCGCAAAACAACCCAGATGCAGTTTTTATTATCAAATCCGATAGCTTTTTGGTCACCGCCGCTTCTAGTGTGGTGGTCCTTGCAGGACAAGCGCAGGCTAAAAACGTTTTCTGGGCTCCAATGGGTTACTACACGGCAGGTGCGAGTTCCATTTTAAAGGGAAATGTATTAGCAACTACATACATTTCGATAGGAGCACAAGCCTCAATGGAGGGACGCCTTCAGTCCCAGACTTCATACGTTTCATTTGGAGTAGGTGGTCCTAGCTCAGTTTTCGGTATACCTGGAATTGGCACGCCTGGAATTGGCACGCCTGGAACTGGCACGCCTAGTGTTCCGACCTCTACTGCCCCCGGTGCACCGACGATTGGGGCGGTAACGGCGGGCAATGGCCAAGCAATAGTTTCGTGGTCACCACCAGCGAGTAACGGTGGAAGCCCCATTACCGGTTATACCGTGACTGCTTCACCTGGTGGCCAAACGGCAACCACGACCGGTGCAACCGGTGTTGTTGTTCCTGGCCTTACTAACGGCACCCCCTACACATTCACGGTCACGGCAATTAACAGGACCGGAACCTCACTTCCTTCGGCTCCTTCAGCTCCGGTTACCCCAAACGCTGGAGCTATTCTTCTTGGGGCACCAACGATTGGAGTCGCAACGGCGGGCAATGGCCAAGCAATAGTTTCGTGGTCACCACCAGCGAGTAACGGTGGAAGCCCCATTACCGGTTATACCGTGACTGCTTCACCTGGTGGCCAAACGGCAACCACGACCGGTGCAACCGGTGTTGTTGTTCCTGGCCTTACCAACGGCACCCCCTACACATTCACGGTCACGGCAACTAATGGTACCGGGATCTCAGTTCCTTCGGCCCCTTCAGCTTCGGTTACCCCAAACGCTGGAGCTATTCTTCTTGGGGCACCAACGATTGGAGTCGCAACGGCGGGCAATGGCCAATCAATAGTTACGTGGGCACCACCGGCGAGTAACGGTGGAAGCCCCATTACCGGTTATACCGTGACTGCTTCTCCTGGTGGCCAAACGGCAACCACGACCGGTGCAACCGGTGTTGTTGTTCCTGCCCTTACCAACGGCACCCCCTACACGTTCACGGTAACGGCAATTAACAGGACCGGAACCTCACTTCCTTCGGCTCCTTCAGCTCCGGTTACCCCGAACGCTGGAGCTACTAATTCACCCGTGTCGAATCCGACAAAACCAGAAATGGGTGACGCTCGAGTTATCTTTAAAGGTAAGAGGAATTCCACTGGGAAAATGGTATGGAAAATCGTTAAGGGCAGAGAACTTAGGATTCCCGACGGTGCGTTATTTACCGCCGTTAAGTCACCGATTAGGTCTCAGGTGGTCGCCAAGAACGTTAAGCTCGGTGCCAAGAAGGCTAAGTCTCTTGCCCGTGAGTTTGACGGTGCGACGTTTAAATCCGGTAAGGCGATTCCAGGTAACCTCTGGAGAGGTCGAAGTATCCGGATCATCGCTAATTTCTGATTTACGAATGACCCCCCACCCTAGGGAGAACGTCCTCTAGTGTGGGGGGTCATATCGCAGGGGGACCGATCTGCGGACCCTATTCGGGCCGCCCATCGGGGTGAACCCCACGGTTTCTCTCTGTTGTCCTCTATCTTGCAAATAAACAGCCATTAAGGCCCCGAACGCTCGACGACCCTTTAAATTTGCTTCTGGGTGCACCCTGATCTGACACTGCATCCAGCGCGGTTCATTGCCAAGATAGCGGTGGTTATCGAGGCTCCTAACGGTCGGAAAACCAGCCCGGGTCGGAATCTGTCAAGGTGCCGAGGTGCTTGAGACCGTGGGGAGTTAGTTAGGCGGCGTTCTTCTCTCCTAACTCGTCGTCGGGTTTGCTGATCCAGGTGTGACCGCAACAACAGCGAGACCGTCACTGTGCGACTCGATCACCGTCCGCAGGTCCCTTGATGAGGTCGAAGGGATCACTGGTTTCATTGAGTGCCGCGCGGTGACTACTTGGGGACGCAGGGACGTGATCGTAAAGGTGTGTTCGTGCGTACCCTTGTGGCCGTGCTCGGGGCAGTCTGACATCGCAACGTTGCGGCGCTAGGCTCCGAATTTTCACTAATTCAGCCCCATTTGCGAGCCGTTTATGTCTGGTGCTCGTCATCCGAAGCTCCATCAATTTCTTAGCATCATCAACACTTGTGTCTCATGGCGTTTCCGCCATCAGTAATACGTCAACTCGGTGATGCCGGAGAATGTCCCCTGGTGAGTGATGTTGGCTGCTCGCCACAACACTTGAGTCTTTCGTCTCACAGCGGGTGCACTCACAATCACAAATTACGTGAAACCGCTGCAGTTGGGTTACTGCCAAAGTGAGCGGATCTTGACAGACGATCGCCAATAAGCCGTAAGGTTTCCGTAAGAAAGCGGCTATACATTCAAATAGTGACCAGATATAAGATTAAAAAAGCCTTTGCTGGGATCACCACGCTGTTGATGTTAGCCGTGGGGGTTACGTCTGTCCCCACGACTGCACATGCGGTAAGTCCCGAAACCGTCAACCTTGGCAGTGCAGCCAGTTTTGCAACTCTTGCCCACGGATACATAGTCACTGGCGCCAACATGACTTTCAATGGAAATGCGGCATCAGGCGACTATGTGACCACTGGTGCAACTAATACGATTAATGGAAGTACGTACTCGGGAGCCGCCACAACGGTCGGTGCAACTAATACGATAAATGGGGACCTGTATTCGGGTGCCGCGATCACTCTCGGTGACGGTGCGACTGTTTCAGGAACCCCATTTCTCAGTCCCGGAGCAAACTACACAGACGCGACCTCGTTTTATTCGGCCGCGGTGTCATCCCTGGATGCAGCGAAAACTGACATCGGCGATAGGGCGTTTACTGCTCTAACTTCAGGAGAACTAGGCGGAACGACCTTGAGGCCTGGTGTTCATCACTCGGTTGCAGCTCTTGGTTTAACTGGAACGCTAACACTGGATGCCGAAGGCGACCCAAATGCAATTTTTATTATTAAATCGAATGGTGCTTTAGTTACCGCCGCTTCTAGCAAAGTAGTCCTCGCAAATCAAGCACAAGCTAAAAACGTGTTCTGGTCTCCAGCAAGTTACTACACGGCAGGTGCGAGTTCCATTTTTAAGGGAAATGTATTAGCAACTACATACATTTCGATAGGAGACCAAGCCTCAATGGAGGGACGCCTTATGTCCCAGACTTCATACGTTTCATTTGGAGTAGGTGGTCCTAGCTCAGTTTTCGGTATACCTGGAATTGGCACGCCTGGAATTGGCACGCCTAGTGTTCCGACCTCTACTGCCCCTGGTGCACCAACGATTGGTGCGGTAACAGCGGGTAATGCTCAGGCAACGGTTTCGTGGACGGCGCCGGGAAGTGATGGTGGAGACGCTATTACCGGTTACACCGTTACTTCATCCGGTGGCCAAACGGCAACTACTACCGGTGCAACCAGTGTTGTTGTTTCAACTCTTAACAACGGCACCGCTTACACGTTCACGGTCACAGCAACTAACGGGATTGGGACTTCAGCGGCCTCGGCCACGTCAGCTTCGGTTACCCCAACTACTGGGTCTACTGCCCCTGGTGCACCAACGATTGGTGCGGTAACAGCGGGTAATGCTCAGGCAACGGTTTCGTGGACGGCGCCGGGAAGTGATGGTGGAGACGCTATTACCGGTTACACCGTTACTTCATCCGGTGGCCAAACGGCAACTACTACCGGTGCAACCAGTGTTGTTGTTTCAACTCTTAACAACGGCACCGCTTACACGTTCACGGTCACAGCAACTAACGGGATTGGGACTTCAGCGGCCTCGGCCACGTCAGCTTCGGTTACCCCAACTACTGGAACGACCGCTCCGCCCGTTTCTGCTCCGCCCGTTTCTGCTCCGCCCGTTTCTGCTCCGCCCGTTTCTGCTCCGCCCGTTTCTGCTCCGCCCGTTTCTGCTCCGCCCGTTTCTGCTCCGCCCGTTTCTGCTCCCAGCGCGGTTGTCATCGATACTCCGGGGCAACCAACGGATACAACAACTGCGGGCATAGCTAACACACCACCAACTTTCCTTGCGTCTTTGCCGCCAGCTGGTGGCGCTACCGGGAGTCTTGATGGCAGAGCCGCGCCGCTCGTGGTCATCGATAACAAGAAGGCCGGGCGGATCAAAGTATCTGGCAAAAATTACGAGATAACGATCCGTCCGACGTCTCCCTCAGGAGGCAAACTTAAACTGAATTCCGAGGGCGTTGGGATCCTCAAAGCAGGTGGCAAGATCGCCTCACGGGGCTTTGGTTTTCTGCCAAGCACGAAAATCGATTTTTATCTCATTCGTGGCAAGGTGGCTGACTTCATTGGGAACCTGGACGTACTCGCTGATGGTACGTACGACGGCGCGGTTCCCATCCCTAGCAGTCTGTCATCTGGCACCTACACACTGCAAGTAAGTGGCCTCACGAAACAAATGAAAATACGTTCCGTCGCGACATTGACGCGCTCGGTCTCCGTGCGCGTCAAGATTGTCGAGACTGTTAAAACCGTTCCGACACGGTATTTTTCGCGAGGGGGAAAGGTTTACTTCAAGGCCTACTCGTCTGAGTTGTCGGAGTCCGCGAAGCGCAAGCTTGACACCCTCGTTAAGAAGCTGCCAAACAAGAAGAGCAACCTTGTCCGTGTTACCGGCCTTGTTGGGCCAGGCGGTTCGATTGGCCACGTGAAGGCACTGTCAAAGGAACGCGCCAAGACCGTCGCTCGTTACCTGAGGGCGAAGGACGTCCGTGGGAAGTACGTTCTCAAGTCCGGCGGCAACGCGACCGGTGGCAGTTCGTCTGCGCAGCGCGCAAAAGTGAAAATTACCCCCATCAAAGGAAAGTAACCAAGCCCGGATAGGAATCACTCCTGGCGGAAGCGCTGATCGACCCGAAGGTCTTTCATGCGTTAAATGTCGCCCGAGGACCTGATATCCGTAATTCTGATGCGTGAAATTTCTGAACTTCTGAACTTCTGAACTTCTGAACTTCAATGGAACTCCACCAATCTGCACCTTGTTCGGTCGCACGCAATTCATAATGGATGCAGTGACCAAGACAAGGCGCATCTTTGTTGGACGATGGCCTCTCGTGATATCGAGGGCCGCACCACGGGAGTGGGTAACCTCACCAAACTTTGGTGGAGTCGAGATGAAGTACCGCCGAGCTACAGCTGCACCTGCACCTACGTTTGCAACAGGGCCTGGGCCGCGTTGTGACCGGGGATACCCGAGACGCCCCCACCGCGGGCGGCGCCACTCCCGCAGATAAATATTCGAGGATGACCGGTCTCAACGCCCCACGTGCCGACTTCTTCAATTGATCTTGCCCACGGCCAGTCAAGAGGGGTATGAAAGATATTCCCGGTTGCGATTCCCAAACTGTTTTCGATATCTATTGTTGTGTTCACTTCCATGCAAATATTGCCCAGTTCATCACGGTAGAGGCAGTCTTCAATTGGCTCAGCAAGGACCGAGTTCAGTGTCGCAAGGACCGCAACCTTGGCATCCTCGCGGGTATACGGATTCGAATTACGGGCAAACAATTCGTGTGGGGTGTGCAACGCGAATAGGGTCAAAGTGTGTACACCTTGCTCCTGTAATTCGGGTGAGAGTATCGAAGGATCGGTCAAACTGTGACAATAAATTTCAGCCGGTAAAGGATCCGGCAACTTCCCGACCGATGCGTCAACGAATGCCTGTTGCAACTGTTCGTAACCTTCATTGATGTGAAAGGTCCCGTTGAATGCTTCGGCCGAGTTACCGCCGCGTAATTTCGGCAAGCGACTTAGCAGCATGTTTACTTTGATTTGAGCTCCACCGTCCGCGAGTGAAATGTGCGGGTCGAGGTCACCGAGCAGGCTAGCTAAAGCGGCCGGAGCCGCGTTCACGAGCAAGTGCTTCACTTCATAAGTCGCGGCACTGGTAGTTACCGTTACCCGGTCTTCATGGGGTGAAACACTTGTTACCCGGGTTGCAAGTTCAATGTGGACACCAAGACTGAGGGCAATTGCCTCGAGTTGGCCGGTGACCTGTCCCATGCCGCCGACGGGGACATCCCAGTCGCCGGTTCCGTTTCCGATCACGTGGTAGAGGAAGCAAATATTTGCACGCTTGTCCTCACCCAGCGCATCGGCGAATGTGCCGATTAGTCCGTCGGTGAGAATAATTCCGCGAAGGATGTCGTTCGTTATTGATCTTTCGATGACCTCACCGATTGGTCGCTCGAAGAAATCATTCCAGTCAAGATCGTTGTCAACCAATACGCGCATTTCCTCACGTGACATCAGCGGCTGCGTCAGAGTTGGGAAGACGATCTTGGCAACGCGCTGCGTGCGCGAGTAGAAATCAATCCACTGCTGGGCGTCGGTTTCATTACCGGAGAAATCCGTGATCCGACGTCGAAGTTCACTTTCATCATCTTGTGGGATTGACAAGGAACGAGAAGGGTCAAGGGGATCGGGTGTGAAGCTGGAAACCGAACGTTTAACGGTCGTGAGTTCCATGCCTAGATCTGTGCGGATTGATTCGGGCAACAACGAAACCAAGTAGGAGTACTTGCTCAACCGGGCCGCTACACCCGGGAAGACCTCAGCGGAAATAGCTGCTCCCCCGACATGGTCCGCTGACTCCAAGATCGTGACACGCAGACCTGCCTTGCCCAAATAGCAAGCCGCAACGAGTCCATTGTGACCTGCGCCAATGATTAAGACATCTGCCTTGGTTTCAACCACGTTCATGCCCGTACTTTACCCAACTAATTAACTTGGTGGGCTACTCGCCAGAGGCAGGGATAGCTACACCGAGTTCGCGCAGACGCTCGCACGAATCAGCGTAAACTTCATCAATGGCTTCGCACGTAGATTCATCAAAGTCACGGCGCCAACGCCCTGCATGGGCCCCTTCCAGTGTCACCGTGGCGTTGAACCAGTCCCGCATCTCATGTGAGTCTTCCAGTTCGCAATGCTCCAGGATTGAGTTTAAAGACTGATCCCGCGCGGTGACAACCAAGTTTTGTAGATCCAAGCTCAGCACAACACCGGGGGCGCACTTCTTAATCGCCTGATCAGATTTGATCATGCGCTGCTCCCACTGGGCCAAAGCAACGAAGATGTCGCTGGGGCCAAAGTCTTGATGCACAAAACTTGCCGCGACGTCCCTTCCATCACGCACCACCACGATCGCCTTGTAGTTTGGGTAAATCGATGCGATGAGGTTTGCTTTGCGCGCATTCGCCGGAGTCGTGTCACACCAACGCTGCGCATTGCAACCCAATGCGACTTTTTCCATAATCGAATAAACAAGCTCGCGGCTTGCCCTTTGGGGATCGTTTTCAAATTGTGCTAGGTAGGCGTTCGTTGTTTGCGTGAGGAACTCCTCGGACATTGATGTGTGCAACCCAACCCTCTCCGCCCGGTAGAACCAACGATCGCGGATTCGCTCAACGGCAAGTTCGGCGGCTTTCAACCCGGCCGGTTTGCCGGCTTTTGCGAGTGCATCGACAATTCCATGATTTCCGGTGATAAAGCGAACTTCCATGGGCCGGGCCAATGTGAGCGTCGGGTGGTGATCGAGCAGGTCACCAACAATTGTTGAACCGCTGCGACCGCTTCCGCCAATAAAGACGGGGTTTAGTAACGAACTATCCACGACGCCGGAACAACTTGATGGCGAGAACTCCAACAACAACCGCACTGGCAATTGCGACACGCTTGGTGCGAATAGCGCCGAAATCGTCGGTGAACCAACCTTGGGCCGCGGACAAGCCCCGCTGCGCCAAAGCTGCAGCAGATGTTTGTTCACGCAGCTCGGTCACCGAATTGATAAACGCCGCTCGGGCTACCTCAACTTCAGACTGCAGTGGGGCCAGCCCGGTGTTCTCAGGATTCTCAGGATTCTTTGTGTTCTCGGAGATTTCACTATGCTCGCTCACCATGACAGCCTAACGGGATCTAGATCCCCAGGGAACCACCGCTCCGGGCTGCACCTAGACTCACGTCGCACTCTCGCGGGGGTGGTGGAATTGGCAGACACGCAGGTTTTAGGTACCTGTGTCTTCGGACGTGCGGGTTCAAGTCCCGCCTCCCGCACCTTGGTCATTCTCTTAACTAAGACTTTTTGATGACGCTTTTATGGTCGCGGCCCACTCATTCTCTAATTGACGTGATGTTTATTGGAAGGTCAAGTTCCAACCAGAAGCGATCTGCCGTCCAGATTTCCATCTCTTGTTGGACCCCATACGCCAAGCAGCATTGATCGCCGAGTGAAAGTCTTTTGCGTGCATTTGCTAGCTCTTGTGCCGCTCGCACAACGGGAAGCGCGTTCATGTGAGGCCAGCCGAAAGGCACCACTGCAAGACCCCACGAGATGAGATCCGTGGCAAGTTCCACACCTTCGTCGCCACGTCGCTCAAGTTTGTCAATTACCTCCGTCATGTTCACAGCGGTGATGTAAGCAACGGGCAATGCAGCCTCAACTTTGTCCGCGCCCGGTTCCCCAAAAGCCCACGCAAGGATGCACGAAGCATCAAGAAGGATTGGCCCGCTCACTCTTGGGCGGCTTCAGCAGCTCGCTGCTCAAGAAATGCATCCACTTCTCG
>Ga0335398_10007080_pt1 | contig 13870 bp, 16 predicted proteins | sample BON03_FD_205742 | JGI IMG/M metagenome (GOLD analysis project Ga0335398, IMG submission 205742) | Freshwater microbial communities from Lake Bonney liftoff mats and glacier meltwater in Antarctica - BON-03 (spades assembly) (version 2) | ecosystem: Environmental > Aquatic > Freshwater > Ice >... | reverse complement strand
CTGAGCGAAACCCGGCTGGAAGGCGGAGCTGTCCCCCTTGACAAGCATGGTGAGCACGTTGGCCCCAATACTCGAGACCTCGCGCCTCATGAAAGAGCGCTCCGGGTGACAGGTGATGTCGGACGCCTGGATCAAGTCTTTGTCGAAAGAACTTGCGTTGCCAGTGAGTCCGAGGAACATGTCCACTTGCACAATGTCACTCACTGACGAACTCACTTGCGTCTCGTCGCATTGCCTGTTGACAGAAAGCTTCTTGATTTCAGTGCGGGTCTGCACACGTGTCAGGGCCCTTTTGCCATCGGAGCCCACGACGTTGACCAGGAAGTCCATGAAGAGGTACTTGCGAAAAAAATTATTGGCATCGAGGTCTGCGTCATCCCACACGTCCGGTGTAAGCGGGAATATGTAGTGAATCTGCCCCCCATCGCTGACTTGCTTTGGCCCTATAGCCCCGCACAGCGTGTCGCTCAGCGCACACCAAGACTGTCGCGTGAGAAGCTGGTTGATTGTTGTGCGCGACGCTCCCGAGTAGACGTCCTGTATATGGACCAGTTGTAGTGTCAGCAGCAACGACAAAGATTGTGTATTCGCGTGGAGGAGGGAGGGGGGGGGGGTGAGGCACGGAATCATAAAGAGATGTACGTAAAGACTTACCACACAGGGGTAAAAGACAGGGCGCGACGAGTCCAATGAGTATCCAGCTGAAACGCGCGCAGAGTCCGCAGGGATAATCCCTGTGGCTTCATCTGTGTTGACATTCGGGGGGACCGTGAGCTGCACACGCGCAAACTTGAGGGGCGTGCCGCCAGTCTTATCAGTGATTTGCACCAGACTGACACTGATGTCGCGGATGAAGGTGTAGTCCGTGAGGGAGCTTGAGGTGAAGACGTAGGCCTGCGTAACGTCTGCCGTGACCTCAGCTTGTGAAAACGACGCGTGCAGATGGTTGCTCTCGATCGGTTTGATGTGAGCCATGCCCACGAAGAAGCGCAGGCTGTATCCTCCTTTGAGGTTGGACTCAATGCCGCCCACAGCGCGCATATCTTCTTCGGCGAGGTACAGCAGGATGTCACGATACCCCCGGGTCTGTGTCGGATCTCGCGACGCGTGGGAGCGAGGCATTCTGGAAAAACCCTCCTCGACAAAATCCAAGCTTGTGTCCAGCATGACCTTTGTCATATTGGTGGGAGGGCAGGCATCACCGACGCACGCGCTTTGAGCGTTTATGGTCTGCAGGAGCTTGTTCAAGGGGTCTGAGACATTCTCATCAAAGTTATCCACGGTAGTGTAATCTTGCTCGAAAACGCTCAGGCAGCAGACCGAGTCCTGTCGACGCTTCTGGAATTCTCCCTCACCCACAGGGGGACAGGGGAATTCGTCGGGACGAAATGTTGCGCGCTCAATCGCAGAGACACGGGTGGTAATGTGTGGGAGATAGAGCACATGAATCACTCCAGGGATCGTATGGTCGTAGCGCACGCGCGCCTTCCATGCACTCTCAGCACTGTCGTACATGATGGAAATGAGGCTGAAGCCTAACGACTGTACGCCGACGGGGGACGATGCAGCCCCTCCGTCCACCGCTCCCCCAACATCGGGCACGCGAGTCAAACACTCTTCCAGGTTCAGACAGTCCATGTTCGTAGAGCATGGGCGGTTGTAGTCTGCTGAGCACCGTGCGCCCACGACGAGCTTGTGATTGAAGCTGTCTACCGTCGTGTTGTCGTCAAAAATTCCTTGCATGATGTCTGGGTTTCGGAACAGCGCACCATCACTCAGCGCCGCGTAATTGGCGTGCACACTCGCTATGCGAACCGTGACCTGCCAGAGTGCCCGCCCCTCGTAGACGGTGTCAGAGCTCACAGAAATAAGGCTTGGTGGGTGGCTCCGATGATGATGATTGCTTTTATTACTTTCAAAAGTAGTTTAGTACCCTTGTTGGAGGGTCTATGAAGTTCAAATTCATGAGAATTTGAGGTATCGGGTTTTAGACGGAATCGAACCGACGACGTAGAGATTGTCAGTCCCTCGCTCTGACCAACTGAGCCACGCTTGCACGTGAGGTCGCAGGACAGCCTCGAGCAAAATCGCACGGGACGAGGCCCCGGTGGTGTAGCCAGCTGCAAGGATCGCGTCAATGAAGCCAGAGCGCAGCGTCTCCATCCGTTCGCGATCCGAGGGGGGATTGTCGATGGGATCAAAGTCTTTTTTCCCTGCAACCACCACCGAGATTTCCACGCCAGAGGGCGTGCAGTCAATGCCGTCGACGGCCGCAGCAAAAAACGAATCCTCGCAGCGGCAGGAGTATCCTCAGGACGCGGTGTTTGCCAGCTTCACTTCATTTTCGCAGTACGAGTTGTAGACGCACTGCGCCAAGCCCTGCGCACACTCGTCAACGTCTGTCAGCTCGCACTTATCGTTGAAATCGTACCCGTCTGCCACCGGAAAGGATCTACAGAAATCGCTATAATAGAATCCCTCGGGGGGCAGCGGGACCCCTTCCTGGAATATGGAAAAGACGTTGGCCGGCCGCCTGAGCGTCCCAATCTGGCATATATCTACGCTGATACACATTTCGGGAGTCTCGCGTATGGCATATGTTCTATTGTTGGGCATAAACCCAATGTATGATCCGGGGGAGTTCAGATCCAGCGCATCTCTCCAACGATGTGCGCACATATAGCCCTCTTCAAACTGGCATGTCTGTCCGCACCGGGTGGGGGCATTTTGCGCTGAAATTTGAGTCAGCACAGTCGCAATACATAAGATTCCTAGGAATATCCATTTCTTCAACCGCATGCAGACTAGAAGGGCATGATGTCTACCATGTGCAAACTTATATTCAGGGAAACACGAGTTCAACAACCTCGAAAGTAGAACAGTTTGAGGGCCGGCAGTTTTTTTGGCGTGAAGGGATTGAAATGTTATAAATATGACGCGTTTACTCCATCTATATTTGTTTCGCGAACCAGCCGGAAAAAATAGATTTGATATTACGGTTTAGGATAGATACGCACAACTGTTCTCGAAAAAAAATCCTCGACTACCCCATTGCATTGTCCCGAATAAAATATATTAGAGCAGTATATACGCGCGTGAGGCACATCGTTCGTTTTGATCCGCAATGTGTCTCCCCCGCATGGTCCCTCTGTCTCCGTATCACCTTTTCCGCGGAGAAGACAAAGAGGTCGTGGCAGAAACTGCTCACGAAGACGAGGGGTTTACGCAGGCGGTTACGCGGGCCCGCTCGGACGACATTACGCAGGTCTTACTCGAACAACAAATCGACAATAATGCATTACAAATGCTCCAGCAGAGCATCGGGGTGGAAATTCGTGTGCTCGTCGTCTTGGACCGCGGAAATTTGCCGTCGGCAAACTACGCGGGGTCGCCTCTTCATTGGATTCCGCAGACCATGGCTGCGGCCGAGGGTGTGGCGTCCATGTATCTGAGCCACCCATACAGGCGCTCGTTTGTACCAGACTCTGGTAATTGGCAGCGAGTGGAGCCGTGCGTGGTTGTTGTTGGCAATCGTGTTGTCATGTGTATTGAAGTCTTTATCAGCTCAAGCGATGTCATTGTGTACAGAGACGTGGTGGCGTCGCTCGAAACAACGCTGTGTGATGTTCTCATAGCTACAGCTTGTGCGCTGGGACTATCAAAGTAGACTACTTTCACGTTTATGATATGCGAGCACGAAGGATGGGAAAGCATTCGGTTTGATGCAATCATGCTCATGATGGCTATGCGAGATGTGCTGCGCCTGCACTCTGTGCGGCGGTCCAAAATCGTGGACTTTTTCCGGATATCTCCCGAATTTTCTTCCGAGCATCAGAAGACTGCAGTCATCACTCGCTGAGGTTGCTACACACATATATGTATTTTTTTTCTTGCGCCTCACTATATATGTGGCTGTGACCTGCCCCTGCTGTAACTCTACAACATGACCGAGGAGCTCGCCTCCTTTGTCAGACCCCCATACTCGCTGCGGTGTAATCATGAATATGAGATGTGGCTGCAGGGAAAGGGGCAGAGCGCATCCTGGGAGTCAGGCTGGGACCCAGACGTCATTGGATTCTTGCCTCGTGAGATCCTGGAGTGCGAGCACGCGGTTGGTGTGGCGTGGCTCTCGAAAATCACCGTCCAGCAGCAATTCGAAGCGTGGAAGGCGCAGATTGGCGAGCCAGACGCATTGCTCTTGTCCGTGTACAACCAGCGCGAAATAGTGCGCCTGTCTCCAGAGTTCCGCTCGTACATCAAAGAGCATCAGCGAGAAGCGCTGAGGTTTATGTGGAAATACATTTTCACTCCGGGGGAAGGCGGGTGTTTGTTGGCACACGGCATGGGCCTTGGCAAAACCGTGGACGTCATAGCGCTGCTGGCCACGTACATCACCACGTACAAGGAGAATCGCGGCGTCGTCAAGGTGTTGTACAAGGTCCCCAAAAATGTCATGGTGTCCCTGAAAGCAGAGCTCGGCAAGTTTGACGCAACATTCTGCGAGTACAAAGAGCTCCATTATGCGCCTCAGCGCATTGCCCCTCCTCCTGTCTTGGCTCTCCCTAGTGCTGTCAAAAAAAGAGGCAGATCTGCACCTGTTGGTGTGACGGACAACAAGAAACAAGCTAGTGCCCCCCCCGCGGTCGTGAGCGACACCGCCGAGACTCAGGAAGCGAACAAAGACAAGATACGGTACTATAATTTCAGCAAAGAGGTTGCCTCGAGCGTGACCACAGCACACACGATGATCCAAACATGGAATCTTCTGGGGGGGTTGCTCCTGCTTCCGGACAAACAGGACGTGGTCGAGGCCTTTGGAAGACTCGCTTACGCCTTTGGAGGAAATGGTACGGGGGGAGATGGCGGTGCCATCAAGGCCGGCCATGCCGTGCGGACCAAAGGAGATGACGATTTGTCGTGTTTCGAGCAGGAATCTGTATCTGTCGAAGACAGCGTACGAGTCGAATAAAAAAAAAACGAAAGCCAAGGAGGCTGACGGCCAAGATGAACAGGATGATGATGAACCGATCTCGTCCGACACGGCAACGGAAAAGATTGCCAACTCAAATGAGTGCGAGAGGGTCGTAGGGGTGCAGCATATGTTTCAGCCAGGGCTGCTGCTGGTCGACGAGGCACACGAGAAAGCCCCCAACACGATTCTCGGTCGAAACTTTAAGACGCAGGAGTCTGTGCGGAAATCGCTCCAGAGCGAGAAGGACATTGAGAAGAAAATGCGGGAAATTATATTTTTCGCAACACACAAGCGCGTGATGATGACAGGAACTCCGATCCAGGACGGAGTGGGAGATCTGTGGGACATGATGCACATTGTGCGTGGTCGTGAGGGCATTCCGAGCCCGCACAGCATCTCCCCCGACAGGGCTTCCTTCATGCGCAAGTTCCAGAACAAAAGCGCGCGCGGGCGCGTGCGCCACGAACGGCAAAAGGCCATCAACGCTGTGCTGCAGTACTGATTCATCGAGCCGTTTGCGAATGTCAAGAACCAGCAGCAGATTCTGGAATACGATCTGCCGCCGCGAAGCGAGTACTTAATCCGTGTGCGCATGAATTCAGCCCAAAAGATCAACCTCCGCAAGCTCTTCCGCACGCCAGCCAAGGGGGGTGTGATGGACGAGACCACCAGCCGCAAGATCCTTATCCACCCAGCCATGAACACGGCGGGCGGGGCATGGAAGACGGAAGACCTGGACATGATGGAATCTCCGAAAATGGTTGTTGCCCTCACTCTGATTCGTGCGTGTGTTCTGGGTGGACACAAGGTTGTCTTCATGTCAGAGAATCAGACGCCCATGGACGTCCTGGCAGGGGCGTTGAGTACGTACTGTATTGGGGGGGTGCAGTGGGAAAAGAACAAAAAATTCCTCATCATAAACCGCAAGGACCAGGATGTCGTTAAGAATCAGGATATGTACCTCGCTGATCTGAATAATGAGGCGACCCTCATCAAAGTCGCCTTCATCAGTAAGCAGATTGGATACGCAGGAATAACCCTGAACCCCTTCAGCCGTATGATTCTCTTTGACTTTCATTACAAGCCGTCGACCGACACTCAGTGCATGGCGCGTATCTACTGGTACGGACAAACCCGTCCTGTCTTCATATATCGCCTCGTCGCATTTGACACCATTGAAGAGTCCAAGTACCATCTCCAGGAGGAAAAGCACAGGACCACGACCCAAATCCTGTACAACAAGGTCTTTCAGACCATCAACACGGAAAACAAAGAGGCTGATGTCAAGATTGGATTCAAGCCCCCGGTCCAAGACAACGTCTCGTTTGACAATCGCGATCAGGTATCAGAGCAGCTCTCGCTCGCGGATGACGTCTTGCAAATGGCCTTCAAGGGACCCACCGCATTGGAACGCGCGAATCCGGACGCTTTGAAAGGGGCGCTGCACATGCACAGCGCATTCGGCCCTTGTGTGCAGAGCGTGGAGCTGCAGCAGCAAAGTGTGGTGACGCAGAGCAAGGTGTCGCTCACCGCGCACCAGGCGCACCAGTATGAGATTTATCTGGACAATGTGCACAGGACACCGCCAACGTCCAAGAAAGACCTGCTGCAGTGGAGATGTCACGTCTGCTGCAATCTCATCACGTATACGCCTCGCGAGGATTCAGGAGACATAGACGACTCGGAAGAAGCCCCCCGGACAAAGGCCGCAAAAAGCACGCGGGGCACGAAGGGCAGGAAGGGACGCAAGCAGAGAGGTCCCGCCTCACAAGTCTTTGAGACAAAGGCCATCGCGTGCCGCACGTGCCACAGCGACTTCCCAATTGACAATGCCAGCATCTGGCTCTTCAAAAAGGGCTGCGCTCAAACGCCAGTGCATATCAAACATATGGGCATCAGCTTCAACAACCGCAAGAGAGAGTTCTTGTTGGACTCCGAGCTGTACAAATGTGCGAGTGCAAACTGTGAGGGTGCGGTGCGAGTATACCGAAACATGAAAAAAAATCCACCTTGAAATGCTGATTGTGTGTGAACACCCTGATAACTCGGCGCCAGGGAGAAAAAGTAGCGGGGTAACCCTCGAAACTCACGACAACTTCATCCTGCACTGCCTGTCGTGTAACGCGTATGTTATTTTCGAAGGATTCTCTGTAGAGCCGCGAAGCTGCGTTCGTTGTCATGCGCTCATCCAAGTCAATCAATCCATATACTCTTCGAGTCCCGAAAATCCCATCAAAGACGACTCTTGAAATTCATTTGATCTTGTTTGAATGCCGTCCTTGCCAGCAAAGTATCGTACTTTGCCTGATCGGGCGTCTTCCTGTGCGACTTTGATCGTTGTGATTTCAAGCCTCAAAGTATATATATGAATGAAGAGTCTAGTTTGGGCGTGGTCATTGTACACAGACATGCGAGCCACCGCAGGGCATGCACGCTGTTGTGCAGACTTGGTTGCAGCAATTAGCAAGACATCGTGCATAGACGCGAAAGATATGTCCGTATTTGAAGATTGTATGGCCAGGAATGTGTATGCTTCACCATGCCCTGCTCCGCAGGAGCGCGTTTTTGTGGCTTTTTTTGGCTTCTGTACTCCAGAGTTGCTTGCGCTGCTGCTGCGTGCGGTGGAAGTGTATTTGAACCTGCTTTGCTACATACCTCTTTTGTCGGCACAGGGAAGTTTGAGGCGATTGTGCAGCTCTCGAGTGAGCAGAGCGTCGGGGAAGCAGAGCTCCTCTTCGCGCTCTTCAAGATGCAGATCGGAATCGTGGAGCTCGAGGAGTACATGTCGCCCGTAATGGTCACGTGTCTGCAGCGTAGAGGCAGGCATTCATGTGCAGGGTAATTTGCATCTGCAGCGCAACGCGCACGTGCGTGTTGATATCAAAAATCACACTGCCAGCACACTACCGCCACCGCCGCAGGTGTTCACCGTAGTCTTGTTGCTGCATGGTGCTTGGTCTCCCGCGTCAGAACCTGTGAATCTGCTTCTGGAATACGAGGGAAGCAATAACATGTTCCTGCACTCGGGCAGCATCATGTACACGCCCACGTACATGCTGGCCGCGGCAGAGCGGGCTGTCCCACCCTAGGGCGCTTAAAAAAAAAAATACATACAGGATGCGACCCCCCCTGCATTTTGTGCGAGATATACGCGACGGGTGCATGTCTCACATTCCTAGCAACTGGCATGGCATCGTGCTGCAGAGCACACGTGACGAGGCCGGGGCACCTGCGCCGAAAGCAAGCAAGCGCAAGTCGGGTGTAGGCGGTGGCCATGGTGCCGTCAAAAAAACAAAGACAGAGCCCGTTGAAGCGAGCGACCATGCGTGCGGGATGACAGTGCAGAATGCGACAGTCAACAAGCAGTGCGTGCAGCAAATCGTCAACAACGCGCACGCCGACTCCATGTATCGCAATGAAATCTGCCAGAATATCAGCGTAGTCAAAGACCAGGAGGAGGGGCACCGACGATGTATCCAGAGCCTGGTGGGCAAGGTGTCGACCAGCCCGCAGAAGGTCATCAACATGACGAAATTCAAAGACATACTGCGAGGTGTCGAGGCGCCGCACATCACATACACCAACATGCTGCAGTCTGTGTCCAAGGCGTACGAAGACACCTATTTGCGCCAAGCGGTTGGCATCGAAGAGCGGTCGTGCGTGAGGGGGGAGGACTGCAAGTGCATGTTTATCGATGCGACACAACCTTTCGTTGGCGTAGAGTATCTGCTGCCATGGGAGCGGTCGCGGAAAGAGATTAGTGGCATGTGCTTGCCCTGCACACGCGCTGCGACACAGGCGCTGTTTTATGACATTCTACACTCGGACACGCAAGTGACGGGGCTTGTACAGAAGTTCTACAACGAGCATTCGCACGAAGGCGAGTACAGGCTTTGTGCCATGCTCTTCTGCCCTCCGAGCGGGCCGCTGCACAACCTGCCGATGCCTGTCTTGCGCCACCAGCGCAATTTCTGCTCCGTTCACTGCAACAACAACGTGTACTTCATGAACCAAGTGGGGGTGGATTTTCAATAAGCCCCTTGTACGTGAACATGAACAGAAGCTTTACGTGGTCGTATACAAAGGGGCGCAACAGCAAGCAGTGCAGGCGCCCTACTCTTATCGATGACAACAAGAACATGTTCGTCTTGGCCTCTCACTACCGCCCTGCAGCGGTACGTGATGTTGGCGCTGTGGTGCTTTCATCCTACAGTTCGTGCAAGGGGCTTTTCCACAAAACAATTGGAAACACCCGCGAGAGCATGCAGACGGCTGTTTCACACCTGCAGGATTTGGCCTGACAGGGCTTGCAGGAGTCGAGGATCAGCATCCAGAACCTCATCCCCATTGCGTCGTGTCTGTGGAACTGCACATCGGTGCCGGGGATTGTGCAAATGATGCAACGCCACTCGTACATGCACATTGATATGGCTCCTGACATTTATCTCTTCCTCGTCTGTGCGATGTCTCCAAACATAAACTATGAAGATGTGTTGGTGTCCTTCCTGCGGTCGAGTATCATTATATTCCCTGCCCCGCGCCACTTCAGGCAATTTCTTTATCCAGCTGTCGCGTACAATGCACATGAAAATCGTAAAAGGTGTATTACAGAACTGAAAATCACAGAAGTGATAGCCATAGAACTCTACTTCTGGTGTAGAGTGTGAACGTTGGGGTATCAGAACTCTACTTGAAGAGATCTACTTGAAGGGATATACGTGGGGCTTTATTTTGAACGACATTCAGTGCTCTCTGAGCAGTCTGAGACCTGACAAGCATTCTAGTCATGCGCCTGTATCTCCAAGACTCAAACATCCTCGTTGTGCTGTTGTTGATTGTAGTAGGCACGGCCATATGCAATGCGGATAAGTCCTTTTATGAAATTAGCCACTCTATTCTACATTTCATCGACAGGGCGACATTGAAGTACTATAACATTTCCTTCCGTCTCCCGACACCCGAACTCTGATGCCCTCTAGCATTCTGCTGTAAAGCGCCAGTAAAAATTCCATAAGCCCTTCATTTTTCCAACGTGGTCCCCACTTTTGATGGCTCGTGTTGTACCTTTTTCGTGGTAAGATCCTGACTTCCGTTGTCGCTTCTGCTGTCACATTCACTGTCATTCTCGTCGTCCTCTTCCTCCTCGTCCTCCTCGTCCTCCTCGTCATTCTCGTCCTCCTCGTCCTCCTCGTCCTCCTCGTTTTCTCGTCCTCCTCGTCGTCGTCTCCAAATCCATCATCCAATTCTTCATTGTCTTCCTCGTCATCGTCTTCCTCGTAATCGCTCTCGCTCTCGCTCTCGCTTCCAGCATCAAATTCGCTTTCACTATCGACGATTGTCTCGTGAGTGGAATTCGGGTCTTCGATACCGTCGGTTGCATAGTCAGCACTCTCTTGCGGTAATGCACTCAGAATCTCTTCCGCGGGAGTAGTGGCATCCCCTGCATCGGATTGACATATCGAGTCAGTTTTCTGCCGTTTTGGAGACGGATTTTCCATGCTCACAACTTTTTGCGATACTGTGAAGTCCGGACGCACCTTGTCGGGTTTTTTTATTTTTCTCGTCAGTCGAGAGAACTCACACTCTGCTGAACATTGTGTCGGGGGAGTAATTATTTGGATCGCTCTGATGAGGCATTTTTCTGGTGGTGACGCGAAGTCCAAAGGAGAGGTAGAAACAGAGATATCCTATCCCAAAAAATAATAGAGAAGTTGCCATACACACAAGTATGAGTATGAACGGTGTCCATATATTCTTCACCACGTTCAGGTTCTTGCCACAAGTGCTGTCATATTTGCCCAGATCAGTAAGAGGGCACTTTGAAAGCCAATCCTGTAGAAATCCAATGTACAGAATGCCTCCTTCACAATGCGTCGAAGGATAACAAGCCACCACATCTTCTTGAGCGGAGCAGGAATTGTTTCTGTGGTCGACGGAATATATCCATTCACATGATTTGCTCCGTGCAGTTTCTACTGTAATCGGCGTACAATATCCAATCTGTGCCAACCCCACGAATATGTGCAGCAGTCTTCGCATGTGGGTTTACTATATATGCAAACCTAGACAGACTTTATATACTTTTACAGACATGGAAGGACATGCAAGAATGAACATTTACTCGAGAGTATAATTAAGTGTAGTGATACATAATACGTAGACAAATGGATTTGCAAGAAAGATTAATTTTCAAGATTGGTTTCCAAGATTGGAGTACAATATTAGTTTCAAGACTCTCCGTGAGCAAATAGGTTTAGGTTTTGGGAATCTGTGACGAGAATTTACGTTTTCCAAGAAACGTCATGACGCCCTTGAGTTCAACATAAATAAATGCTCGCGTGAAATCAGCATATAGGTCACATGTGATTGCAGATGCCCTCCTATTCAAGTCCTATACTGCTCTACATATTTATCCAGGTTTATGGTCTGCACTTGCTGATATCTAGACTGTAGTGCAAATGACTGCGCGTTAAGATATTGTCCACATTAAATTATATTTCAATACGCATATTTCACGAGTTTATTCATCAATGTTGATTCATCAATGTTTATTCACCAAGGTTCATTCATCAATGTTTATGCATCAAGGCTTATGCATCAATTTTCATCCATTAAGATTCATTAATGTAAGTCTAGTCGAGCAGCAAAATCGTGCGATGTGCAGTGACTCGACGTTTCACATATATGCATATATGTGCTGAAGCGACCACCTGATCAGACATACACGACATGGGTATGCGGCAGTGTGTGGCGTGGCTTGTCCTCATCCCCCTGCTGACCGCGGCCGCCGAGTCTGGGCGCCAGAGCCCCTCCCGAGCGCTATTGCAATGTCTGGTGGCTATTCCGTGCGACGATTGTGAAAGAGGCTCTTACTCGACTGAGCTTGCCGCAACAAGTGATACAATTTGCGCATCCTGTGGGGAGGGGAAATATTAGGGGGCCGAAGGGGCCGATTCCGAATCCCAGTGTACTTTATGTCCACAGGGTACAATATCTACCCTGCTGCGACAAACCAACATAAGTACTTGCGTCGAGTGCGCCGCCAGCACGTACACGGTGCTAGAGGGTTGAAATACCTTCTGCACAAACTGCGCCGCGGACACGTTCTCGCCGAATGCGAAAGCGCATAGCAGCTCAGTGTGCCAGCTGTGCGCTGCCGGAAAAACCTCTGCGGCCGGGTCCGCGGTGTGCACGGTTTGCTCCGCTGGTACGTACAAGCCCGAGGGGCAGATCGAATGCAGTGCGTGTCTGCAGTCTCACTATTGTAAGGACGGGGCGGCATATCCGTGTGACTTAAACTCCCAGACCTCCACACTGGGACAGACAGACGCCTTTATGGCTAGCATGTGCCGTTGCAACGCTGGGTATTCACACCAGCCGGATAACTACCAAGCGGGCGATGCCGTGCAGTAAAAACGTAAGCTACGCGTGCACCCCGGGATTCTACAACGAAGACATTGGGGAAAATAAGTGCTCACCGTGTGGCGCAGGCTCATATTCCCCGACCGACGCCTCGCTCGATAGAGAAAACTGTCTGCCGTGCGCCACGGGGACGTTCTCTGGTGAAAACGAGCGCGAGTGCACCACCTGTCCCGAGAATTCAGATTCCCCCCTGAGTAGCGGCCTGCAGACCAACTGCACTTGTAACAAGGGCTTCATGGGCTCGGACAGCGGCGTGTGCGTTGAGTGCGCCGAGGGGAAGTACAAGATAGGTGCAGGTTCTGCAGCCTGTACGAAATGCCTTGCGGGGAAGTCTCTATCCACAACTGCAGCGTCTGCCGAATCATCTTGCACCATCTGCCCAGCAGGCACGTTCTCAGACATTGAAGGCAGCGCTGCATGCGCCTCTTGCGGTCCAGGCACGTATCAAGTGAACTCTGGGAAATCGTTGTGCACGAGTTGTGGGAAGGGTAAATTTTCGACAACAATATTGGCTACGTCGGCCACCGTGTGCTTGAACTTTAAAGCAGGAAAATATCTCACTACAACGGGGAACGACCATGAGACTGATTGCAATGTGTGCGCGAAGGGCACTCAAACAGCGGCTGACGAGGAGACGGACTGCACTCCCTGCGCCACAGACAAGTTTTCTACAACTGTAGCGGCGTCACAGTCGGGCGTCTGTACAAACTGTGCGGCAGGCAAGTTTGGCACTCAAACAGCGGCTGACGAGGAGACGGACTGCACCTAGTGCGGCGACTTCTCACATTCACCCGAAGCCAGCGTTGAAATTGCAGAATGCGTGTGCAATTCAGGCTATTCAGGGGCCCGCGGCAGCACATGCAACCAGTGCGTCGCGGGAAGGTTCAAGCTTTCGCCCAGGTGAGGCCCAACACTAGTGGTACAACCTGGCTTTTGAACCAGTATTTAATCACCGATTTTTGGGCGCGGGTTGGAGCCCAGAAGAGGCGTTAGGTTTTGATATTACACACAAGTCAATATGGCAGGAGTCGGCTACAGACACGCAGATAAATGTACATATGTATGTATATGTGTGTAATGTGTGTAATGTGTGTGTAATGTATAAATGTGTATAGAAGAGGGCAAACATGTGGGTTGACTGTATGACAGCAAGTTTGCGTCATGAGTCAAAGGAAGCGGTAATATTTCAATAAAATTTATTTGAAGTCACCATGTGTCTGACTGATCAACTGTGCGTATGCGTGTATATGCGTGGACGAGGACGTTCAAACTTGCGTGAGTCGGAGTCACCCCGCTTCAGTCTTGTATTTACCAGCGTCACATGCCACACACGTGTCCCCCGGCAAGCCCGTATAGCCTATATTACATATACAGTCTTTGATGTGACTGCTACCTTCTGGTGAGTCGCTGTTTGCAGGGCAGCTCTGACATCCCGACTGCCTCTCTACATCCTGGTATGTGCCTTGTATGCAGCGC
>Ga0335398_10007072_pt1 | contig 13876 bp, 12 predicted proteins | sample BON03_FD_205742 | JGI IMG/M metagenome (GOLD analysis project Ga0335398, IMG submission 205742) | Freshwater microbial communities from Lake Bonney liftoff mats and glacier meltwater in Antarctica - BON-03 (spades assembly) (version 2) | ecosystem: Environmental > Aquatic > Freshwater > Ice >... | reverse complement strand
ACGTTGTAGGTGTCTCTCTTCTCTCTTCTAGGGGGTAAACGTATCACCATCGTATATCTGCTATATTATTCACGATGTACTGCTACTGCTAGCTAGCTTTGTGTTGTGGTGTGTCTCTCTTTGTCTTTTTACGTCTTTGTGCATTAAACTAGCTCTAGATATAGGTATCGGCATAGATCAACGTTGTAGGTGTCTCTCTTCTCTCTTCTAGGGGGTAAACGTATCACCATCGTATATCTGCTATATTATTCACGATGTACTGCTACTGCTAGCTAGCTTTGTGTTGTGGTGTGTCTCTCTTTGTCTTCTTACGTCTTTGTGCATTAAACTAGCTCTAGGTATAGGTATCGGCATAGATCAACGTTGTAGGTGTCTTTTCTCTCTCTTCTAGGGGGTAAACGTGTCACCATCGTATATCTGCTATATTACTCACGATGTACTGCTACTGCTAGCTAGCTTTGTGTTGTGGTGGGTCTCTCTTTGTCTTTGTTTTGTCCTTATTGTGCATTAAACACTAGCTCTATATATAGGTATTGGCATAGATCAATGTTGTAGGTGTCTCTTTTCTCTCTTCCTAGGGGGTAAACGTGTCACCATCGTATATAACTGCTATATCATTCACGATGTACTGCTACTGCTAGCTAGCTTTGTGGTGTGGTGTGTCTCTCTTTGTCTTTGTGCATTACACATATAGTACAATTATATGTGGCATCATAATATGTGTTCACCTGTATCCTGTAATCATATATTTTATTGTTTAAGCTACCACACACGACGTGTGTGTGACTGGTATATTCCTAGCAGGCTCCTCTATGGGGTAGCCTAGTTACTTGTGTAGAGTATTGTTTTTGCACGTGCGCCAGTGTTAGGGCTTTGTTTCTTTGTTTCTGTGATAACTGGACCTATCATATATTGTAATTACGTATATTACACTACACCTGTTCATACAATTACAGCTCTGCTCTGCTTATTCAATTCTCCATGTAAATAAAAAAAAATATATTAACAGTGTCATAACAGTCGCGTTGCTGTTATATGTGTATATAATACACAACATATAAGCAGTCCTCCGGGAACTCCAGCGTCGCAACGCGCAACGCTGGTCCGCGAGACCCATTTCCTTGTCTACGTAAGGGGCGCAAGAAATTGTGTGTAAGAAAACAAAACAAAATTCAAAATTCAATACTTTAAACTTTATAAATAAAAAATAAAAAATTTAAAATTTTCTAGCTACTGAGTAGCCCAAAGTATCCTTCGCATTTACTTATTCGCAGTTCGTAGCTCTAGAGCTAGTCTAAGAAGTAGAAATGTCAAAACTTAGAAAACTCGCGCGTAGATAGGTCGTTCTGTCAGCGCGCAGATGCCACCTAGGACTAGGACCCTGAATTTGAATGTAGGCCGAATTGGACTACTGTGATAGGCCAGTTCCTGTGAACGGCCGTAACGGCCGTCTTTCGAGCCTTTCGCGATTCGACGAAGCGAAGAAAACGCAGGTCTACACCTACTCCGTCGGCGTCGGCGACCGTCGATCCCGCAAGGCAAGGCTCAGAGAGAGGCAGCTAGCTGCTGTCTTTCGTGACCCACCCTTCTCATCCGCCGAAAGCCGAAAACCATGATCAGATTAATAGGGCTTAGGCGAGATCCCAAACGGGGAGGTCGCACGTGTTGCGGCGCGTGCAAGTGCTTTGTGATATTTGTATCCCTACGTGTCTACCTGGCTAGCAGGGAGGTAGCAGTAGGGGTAGGAGCAGCGGAGCAGCGCCACGGTAGATGCGAGGCAATGTGAGGCACTGTGCACTGTGAAGCCCCCCCTTGAAGTGTATCTTTGGGATAGTATCCCTTTTTTTATATGGTGGGATATGATGGGATATATGGGACATAGTCGGATAAAGTTGGATATAGTTGTATACAGTGGATATTAGCTGGATATAGCGGATATATAACTAGTTGTATATAGCTTTCTAATTGTGCTTCAAACTTCAAAGCAATAAAATAAATCGGCCTATGGTCTGCAGCGCGCGCACTGCCTTGTGTGACAGCAGTAGCAGTGTACTTGGGCTACTTAGCGTGCTACGTAGCATACCTACCTCGGGTTAACCCGGAGTCGAGTAGAGAGGCGAGTAGAGAAGTGAGTAGAGGCGAGTAGAGAGTCGAGTAGAGAGTCGAGTAGAGAGAGAGTCGAGTAGAGAGTCGATCGAGCAGAGAGGCAAGCAGAGAGTCGAGCAGAGGAGCGAGTAGAGAGTCGAGTAGAGAGTCGAGCAGAGAGTCGAGTAGAAAGTCGAGTAGTGAGTCGAGTAGAGAGTCGAGTAAAGAGGCAAGTCGAGGGAGAGGTGAGAAGAGAGACGAGCAGAGAGTCCAGTAGAGAAGCGGATAGGGAGGCGAGCAGAGAGGCGAGCAGAAATTCGAGTAGTTGAGTAGAGTCGAGCAGAGAGTCGAGTATAGAGTCGAGTAGAGAGGCGAGTAGAGAGGCGAGCAGACAGACGAGTAGAGCGTTGAGTAGAGAGGCAAGTAGGTAGAGAGGCGAGTAGAGAGGCGAGTAGAGAGGCGGGTAGAGAGTCGAGCAGAGAGGCGAGAAGAGAGTCGAGCAGAGAGGCGAGAAGAGAGGCGACTAGAGAGGCGAGAAGAGAGGTAAGTAGAAAGGCGAGTAGAGAGTCGAGAAGGAAGGCGAGTATAGAGGCGGGAAGAGAGGCGAGTAGAAATACGAGTAGAGAGTCGAGCAGAGAGGCAAGCAGAAAGTTGAGTAGAGATCGAGTAGAGAGGCGAGTAGAGTGGCGAATAGAGAGGCAAGCAGAGAGCCGAGTAGAGAGCCGAGTAGAGAGGCGAGGAGAGAGGCGAGTAGAGAGTCGAGTAAAGAGGCGAGTAGACAGTCGAGTAGAGAAGCGAGTAGAGAGTTGAGAGAAGCGAGTTGAGAGTTGACTAGAGACGCAAGCAGAGAGTCGAGTAGAGAGGTGAGTAGGGAGGCGAGTAGAGCGTCAAGTAGAGAGGCGAGTAGAGAATCGCGTAGAGAGTCGAGTAGAGAGGCGTGTAGAGAGGCGAGTAGAGAGTCAAGTAGAGAGTCAAACAGCGATTCGAGTAGAGAGGCGAGTAGAAAGGCGAGAAGAGAGTCGAGTAGAGAGGCGAGTAGAGAGGCGAGTAGAGAGGCGAGTAGAGAGGCGAGTAGAGAGGCGAGTAGAGAGGCGAGTAGAGAGGCGAGTAGAGAGTTGAGTAGAGAGTCGAGTGGAGAGGCAAGCAAGGAGGCAAGTAGAGATACGAGTAGAGAGGCGAGCAGAGAGTCGAGTGGAGAGGCGAGTAGAGAGGCGAGTGGAGAGGCGAGCAGAGAGTCAAATAGAGAGTCGAGTAGAGAGTCGAGTAGAGAGGCGAGTAGAGAGGCGAGTAGAGAGTCGAGTAGAGAGGCGAGTAGAAAGGCGAGTAGAGAGTCGAGTAGAGAGTCGAGTAGAGAGTCGAGTAGAGAATTGAGTAGAGAGTCGAGCAGAGAGGCGAGTACTGAGGCAAGTAGAGAGTTGAGTAGAAAGACTAGTAGAAAGTCGAGTAGAGAGGCCAGTAGAGAGTCGAGTAAAGAAGCAAGCAGAGAGTCGAGTAGAGCGATGCGTAGAGAAGCGAGTGGATAAGAGAGTATACAGGCGAGTACAGAGGCTAGTAGCGAGTCTGGTAGAGAGTCGAGTATTGAATCGAGCAGAGACTCGAGTGGAGAATCGAATAGAGAAGCGAATGGAGAGGCGAGCAGAGAGTCGAGCAAAGAGTCGAGTAGAGAGGCGGCTAGAGAGTCGAGTATAAAGTCGAGTCGCGAGGCAAGTAGAGAGGTGAGTAGAGAGGCGAGTAGAAAGTTGAGTAGAGAGGCGGCTAGGGAGTCGAGTGAAACGTCGAGCAGAGAGTTGAGTAAAGAGTCGAGTAGAGACGCGAGCAAATAGTCTAGTAGAGAGGTGAGTAGAGAGACGAGTAGAGAGGCGAGTAGAAGTTGAGTAGAGATGTGAGTAGAGAATCGAGTAGAGAGGCGAGTAAAGCTCTGCAACAGGCCCCCCCCGCACGTCGGACGTGCCTCACGAGAGTGCAGGGAAACAAATATAGAATACAGAAAGAATGGGCAAAGCGCCCGCCCCTGGCGCGGCGACAGCCGCCTCCCAACCGCCGCCGCTAGGCTAGGTTTGACAAAACCCTAGCCCAGCTGCAGAGCGAACGGTGGAAGGGGCAGGGCCGAGGTAGCTCCCCACAGAGGGAGGTCCTGGACCCCGCACACGACTGTCCGCTGACACGCAACACGGGCGCCTCCCCCCATGCCTGGTGCATGGGAAGGCAAAACAGACAGACAAACACAAGACACACAGACAGAGCAACCGAGTGTCCACGAGGAATCTCGCAATGGAGTCTCACTCACCAGGGTAGTGGTGGGTGGGGTGAGAGAGAGTCCACGGTCGACGATGTCGACGAAAAAGATCGCAGCTAGATGGCGGCAGCTCAAAGAACAGCGCGAGCGACGCGCAACTTACTTCTACCGTTAAAGCGATCTAGCTTCTTACGGTTAAAGTAAGGACCGCCTCACCGCTAGTGATACCAATACCAAAGGGCTAGTGTATCGAAGGGAGAAACGAGAGGAGAGAGGACTCGCCCTCCTGTTCGCTCGAGCCTCCGCACGTGACCCCCCCGTCAGCAGAGCGACTGAAGCAAGGGTGTTGTTCAGCCACTCTGCAACAGGCCCCCCCCGCACGTCGGACGTGCCTTACGAGAGTGCAGGGACACATATATAGAATACAGAAAGAATGGGCAAAGCGCCCGCCTCTGGCGCGGCGACAGCCGCCTCCCAACCGCCGCCGCTAGGCTAGGGTTGACGAAACCCTAGCCCAGCTGCAGAGCGAACGGTGGAAGGGGCAGGGCCGAGGTAGCTCCCCTCGCATGGCCGTTAGCCGAGCCCGGCCATAGGCCGGCCGCTGCTTCGCTGCCCCGCCTCGTGAGGCTAACCTAGTAGCAATCAACCTCCTCAAATTCGCCGGCCACGTCGTCGACCACGGTAGAACCAGCGAGCTGCGTCCACTCGAGCGTCTGATTGAAGCACGCCCGCACGTAGAGCCGGTAGCAGTCGCTGGATGAGCGGCTTATCGTACGAATGATGTTCGGATCCGCACAAGTCCTGGCGGCAGGCTGTAGCGCCGAATGAGTGTGCGCCGAAGTGCTCCGGCTGCAGGCCGATCCCAGCGCGGGGCCCCGACCGCCGCTGCTGGCGCTCTCTCCCGAACCTCTCTCAAAGGAAGCTGCCATCAATATTCCAACGTCGGAGCTGTGGAGCGCCGGCGCCGATACGTCCCGGCCCATATGGGCGAGCGATGATGGCGGACCTGAGAGACGCGGGAGAGAAGAGCTAAGAGGAATAACACAGTCTAACTCGGTCGATAGACCCTTGGTTAGGTTTGGGACATCGTCACGGTACCCTTACCCGTGCATTGGGAGCGCGCGAGTCATTCCTCGCCGGCCCACTAGCGAGCTAACCAACCTAAGGCGCGCAGAGAGTCGAGTCGAGAGTCGAGCAGAGAGGCGAATAGAGAGGCGAGTAGAGAGTCGAGTAGAGAGGCGAGTAGAGAGGCAAGTAGAGAGTCGGGTAGAGAGGTGAGTAGAGAAACGAGTAGAGAAGCGAGTAGAGTGACGAGTAGAGAGTCGAGTAGAGTTTCGAGCAGAGAGGCGAGTGGAGAGGCAAGTAGGGAGTAGAGTTACAGACTCAAGCAGAGAGTCGAGTAGAGAGTAGAGAGTCGAGTAGAGAGGCGAGTAGAGCGTCAAGTAGAGAGGCAAGTAGAGAGGCCGGTAGAGCGTCGAGTAGAGAGGCGAGTAGAAAGTTGAGTAGAGAGGCGAGTAGAGAGGCAAGTAGAGAGGCGAGAAGAGAGTCGAGTAGAGAGTCGAGTAAAGAGTCGAGTAGAGTGGCGAGTAGAGAGGCGAGTAAAGAGTCGACGAGTAGAGAGGCGAGTAGAGAATCAAGTAGAGAGTCGAGTAGAGACGCGAGTAGAGAGTCGAGTAGTGAGGCGAGTAGAGAGGTGAGTAGAGAGGCAAGTAAAGAGGCGAGTACAGAGTCGAGCAGATAGGCAAGTTGAAAGGCGAGTAGTGAGGCGAGTAGAGAGGCGAGCAGAAAGGTGAGTAGAAAGGCAAGTAGAGAGTTGAGAGAGGCGAGTAGAGAGTTGATTAGAGACGCGAGCAGAGAGTCAAGTTGAGAGTCGAGTAGGGAGGCGAGTAAAGTCAAGTATATAGGCGAGTAGAGCGTCGAGTAGAAAGGCGAGTAAAGATGCGAGTAGAGAGTCGAGTAGAGAGGCGAGTAGAGAGTCGAGTAGAGAGGCGAGCACAAAGGCAAGTAGAGAGTCGAGTAGAGAGTCGAGTAGAGAGTCCTGTAGAGAGTCGAGTAAAGTGGCGAGTAGAGATGGCTGAACAACACCTTGCTTCAGTCGCTCTGCTGACGGGGGGGTCACGTGCGGAGGCTCGAGCGAACAGGAGGGCGAGTCCTCTTTCCTCTCGTTTCTCCCTTCGGTACACTAGCCCTTTGGTATCACTAGCGGTGAGGCGGTCCTTACTTGAACCGTAGAAGCTAGATCGCTTTAACGGTAGAAGTAAGTTGCGCGTCCCTCGCGCTGTTCTTTGAGCTGCCGCCATCTAGCTGCGATCTTTCTCGTCGACATCGTCGACCATGGACTCTCTCTGCGAGTACAGAGTCGAGTAGAGAAGCGAGTAGAGAGTCGAGTAGAGAGTCGAGTACAGAGTCGAGTAGAGAGGCGAGTAGAGAAGCGAGTAGAGAGGCGAGTAGAGAGGCGAGTAGAGGTAGAGAGACGAGTAGAGAGGCAAGTAGAGAGGCGAGTAAAGAGGCGAGTAGAGAGGCGAGTAGAGAGGTGAGTAGAGAGGCGAGTTAATAGTCGAGTAGACAGGCAAGTAGAGAAGCGAGTAGAGAGGCGAGCAGAGAGGCGAGTAGATAGGTAAATAGAGAGTCGAGTAGAGAGGCGGGTAGACAGGCGAGTAGACAGGCGATTAGAGAGCCGAGTAGAGAGGCGAGTCGAGATGCGAGTCGAGATGCGAGTAGAGATACGAGTAGAGATGCGAGGAGGCAAGCAGAGAGGCGAGTAGAGAGGCAAGTAGAGAGGCGAGTAGAGAGTTGAGTAGAGAGGCGAGTAGAGAGGCAAGTAGAGAGGCGAGTAGAGAGGCAAGTAGAGAAGCGAGTAGAGAGGCGACTAGAGAGTTGAGTGGAGAGGTGAGTAGAGAGGCGAGTCGAGAGGCCAGCAGAGAAGTGAGTAGAGATTCGAGCAGAGAGTCGAGTAGAGAGTCGAGTAGAGAGGCGAGTAGAGATTCGTGTAGAGAGGCGAGTAGAGTGGCGTGTAAAGAGTCGAGTAGAAGGGCGAGTCGAGAGTCGAGTAGAGAGGCGAGAAGAAGCGAGTAAAGAATGCAGACTAATGTAGAGGAAAAGTGCCGTACTCTCTGGTTAACCCGCTTAACCTGTGAGAGGCGCGTGCGAGGCGTGAAAGTGAAAGGGCTAGGTGCGGCCGTGCACTGTGGCCAGTCAGTATTATTGTAATATAGTCTATTATATAGTAAATTATAATTATAATTATAGTCATAGGCAGCAGGCAGCTCCGCTGCTGCTAGAGCGCTGCTCAACGAACACGAGCCACGAGCCTGCACTAAGTGTTGCTAGCGGGGCGATATATGATGTGGCTGGTGGCGGCTGGCGCGCGAGCTGCTGCGGCTGCGACGTCACGAGAGGGCGCATCTCGGCCTATCTGCTTGGCACAGGGCGTACATGCTAGTCAAACTATACTAGTTAGATAGTTGGTTTAAAAAAACGTCTCTGCTCTGCAGGAGCCAAGCGCGCGGCCCGCTTGACGAGCCTGCTGCCTGCGGCACGTGCGAGGCGTGAAGGGGCTAGTTGCGGCCGTGCACCGTGGCCAGTCAATATAACTATAATTATAATATATAGTAAATTATAATTAGTAGGTAGCTAAGCTGCTGCTGGAGCGCGCTGCTTAATAATTAATGAGCATAGGCCACGAGCCTGCGCTGAGTAATCGCTAGGGGGGGCGATATATATGTCTATGGTGTGCTGGTGGCTGGCGCGCGAGCTGCTGCGGCTGCGACATTAACATTAGGAGAGGGTGCATCTCGGCCTATCTGCTTAGCACGAGGCGCATCGTGCTAGATAGATAGTTGCATTAAATAATTACGCCTCTCTGCAGGAGCGCGCGGCCCGCCTAAAGCCTGCGATTAAGGAGATGTCGTTGGAGCTGCGATGCTGTGCATTAAAAGGCTAGGTGCAGCCGTGCACTGTGACCAGTCAGTTTCAGTGTGAGTTATATAAACATAGATTTAAGTTATGGGCAGCTCTCCTGCTGCTGGACCGCGCTGATTAACAAGCACGATCCACGAGCCTGCGCTGAATAATCGCCTGGAGGCAATATATGTGCGGCTGGTGGCGGCTGGCGCGGGAGCTGCTGCGGCTGCGACGTTACGAGAGGGCGCATCTCGGCCTATCTGTTTAGCACGAGGCGCATCGTGCTAGTTAGATAGTTGGTAACATAATCACGCCTCTCTGCAGGAGCGCGCGCCCCGTCTGAAGCCTGCGATGCGGGACGTGAAAAGGCTAGGTGCGGCCGCGCACCGTGGCCAGTCAGTTTAGCACGAGGCGCATCGTGCTAGTTAGATAGTTGGTAACATAATCACGCCTCTCTGCAGGAGCGCGCGCCCCGCCTGAAGCCTGCGATGCGGGACGTGAAAAGGCTAGGTGCGGCCGCGCACCGTGACCAGTCAGGAGGCTGCGGATGCCCTTTCCCCCCCGTATGCATACCGTATGCCGTATGTATATATATTGTTTGCAGCGCCGAATGCCGAATCGTAAAAAAGACGTAAACGTCGTATGAAAATACCCGAGTCCCGAAGGCCCGAGAGGCCCGAGGGGGGTGTCGTAGGGTACTTTGTACTTACTTTCTCGCGAGACTCCGGCGATAATCTACAATAGCGTCTCGTACTTGTACACACATATATATATATATATATATATTATACGACTATATTATTATTATATATATATATGTATTATATGTATTATATTCTTCTATTGCTATATTGCGTAAAATTGTTTAAAAAAATTAACGTCGTAGTGGTAATGGTAGAGTTCCTCTCAACAGTGTCCATTCAATGTTGTGCAAAAAGACCAAGACTGACTGTGGCTAATGATAATGACTATACGCCACGCGTTATGCTTTCTGTCTGTTGGCCCCGCGAGTGATCTCGGGCGTCGATTGATATTATAGCTATAGCGGACATACGCATACGCGTACTTTACTCTTGCTATTTATAAGCAGATAGCAGAGTTACTCATAAAAATCATAAATTATAGAAGTATGTGTGTATGTGTGTATGGTGTACGGTAAGTGTATTTGTGATTGTGTGTTTTATTTTGCTTGCCTAATAATATACACATATTATTAGGTATACTCATTTATCGATTACTGTTACTGTGATTACTAGTCGTTCTAAGGTTTATTATAAGGAGTATACCGCCATTCTATGATACAAATACTACTAGAATTTGAATACTGGGGCGAGGGTCGGTTTGTTAGCAAATTTGGGCTGTTTTGTTAGCAAATGTGTTTTGTGGTATTTTGTGGTGTTTTGCGGGTGGTTTGTGATGTTTTGCGGGTGTTTGCGAGTGTTTTGTGAGTGTTTTGCATTATTACTATTACCATAAACACACAAAACACACGAAAAAAACATAAATAAAACACTGGAAACATCCAAAAAACTCACAATACGCTCGTGTATTGCGGGCGTTTTCCAAGAGCCAAAGCTCGCGTCTGTATTGCACAAAACAAAACACTCATCACAAAACATCTTCAAAACACCGCAAAACACCGCAAAACACTCGCAAAACAGTCACAAAACGCGTTTTGCGAAATTACGTTGCAAACACACTGCAAAACGCACACACGCACACGCAAAACGCTGAAAAACGTCACAAAACGCTCACAATACAGCCGCAATACCTATTGCACGCATTCGGTGTTTTCTGCCAAAATACACTAGATCAATCTTAGATCTGTCGCGAAAGCACACAATACGCAATATACGCGTAAACTATATGAGGAGGGGTCACGTACCCGCAGGGGGTCACGTAGCAGGATTGTGGATGTTTTTCAAAAACGACAGTGCTTTGCGGTGTTGTGCGGTGTTTTGTGGTGTTTTGCGGTGTTTTGTGTGCGTGTTTTTAGCGTTCGTTTTCACAAAACAACACAAAACAGACCACACAAAATATACAAAAAACGAACAAAAAGAACAAAATACGCTTTGTGCAATACAGCGCAATACGGTGCTGCGCATCTTTCTCTCACTCAGAAAATGCGTTCACAAAAACCATTCGCAAAACACGCCCACGTCCAAAAAGTTGCAAAACACTCGCAAAACACCGTTTATTTTTACAAAACACTCGCAAAACACCACAAAACACAAAACACCCGCAAACCACCCGCAAAACACCGCAAAACTCCACAGAACACATTTGCTATAACAAAACAGACCGAATTAGCATTAGCTAACAAACAGCTCCGCTCCCAGAATACTGTACGCATACAACTATATAATACAAATTATGTTTATGTTTTATTATTATTATTATTATTACTCAAATTACGAGTATACAACCAGCACCCCAGCACCCAGCACACCCTTGTATTGAAGTTGAAGTAAGCCCTCCCCTGGCGTGTATTTGTGGGCCCGGATGTCCGGCCGGTATTCAACCTAGCTGCTAGCTGTATTCCGCCTGTATCTCACCATATCCTTGGTATCCCGCTGTCCGTTGTGTCCCTGTATCTATCTACATCTAGCAATGTCGCAGCAGATCCACTGTATCCTGCTGTATCTCACTGTATCCAGCTGTATCCGTACGTATCTAGCTGTATCCAGCTGTATCCAGAGCTGTATCTCACTGTCACTGTGTCTGTGTGTATCCCACCGCCTCGAAAACGGAATATAACCAAAAATACGACTCCACACTCCCGCCAGGGGAGGGCTTTTGTAATCAATCAATCGTATTTGAGGTGTCGCGGTGCGCAAATTGCGATTTGACATCGATGGCGCGTACACATGCGCAGGATGGGTTGCTGGCGTTCTAGTACTACTACTACTACTACTAGTGTTAGTGTACTATCAAAAAATTATATATATATATATATACGAAATGACGAATGAAAGTGTGAGAGAAACAGAAAGAGGTTGTGGGCCCGTCGAAGTCGATGGAGAGCTAGGCCCTCCATAGCAATAGAAAGATTGCAAAAAACGTAAATTTATGTGAAATATGCGCGACGCCTCCCTAGCAGAGTTAGAAGCGCAAAGCCGCGGTCCCAGCTGGCAGACTGTACGCAAATAAGTAAGTAACGACCCTCTCGAGCTACAGCTACGCTTCCGGCGCAGGCCATAGTCGGAAGTCAGAAGAGGGGCCCCGACGACCCCATCCGCCTAATCGAGTCCTTGAGCCCGAACGCCGCCGCCGTGAGCCTCGCCTGCGCCGTCTCGGCCATTAGCGCGTGCGGACGAATCTCGAGCGCCACGCCCAGGGCGGGCAGCGGGTTTACCAGCCCTGCGACCCAGAGCGCGCGCGCGTTGGGCCGCGCCGTAGGCGGCATGGGACCGAGGTCGCTCAGCACGCCCTCGAGCTGGCCGGGCACGCGCTCCCTTTCGGTCGAGCGCACGAGGTCGATCCATTGCTCCACAAGCGGCCCAAGCGAGGCCGAGAGCTCGAGCTCCTCGGCGGTGGGCTCCTCCTCGGCCTCCAGACCGACCCAGCGAACCGTGGCGTCGCGGCCGAGCCAGCGGGAGCCCTGGTCCGTGCCGGCGTCCAGGATCTGGCAAAAGCGCCGCGCCTTAAGAATCACCGTCGCGTCGCCGTCGCTCCCCTCCTCGCTGATCGACTCGACCGTCACCTCCACGCCGTGCGAGTGGAGGGTGAGTCGGTGGCGACCCACCATGCAAAGGGTCGCGGCGTTTTGGGAAACTGTGCGGCAAATCTCGGCAAAGGAGCCCGGGCAAGGCAGCGTAAATCGCTGGCCGGGCACCATGGCATCGAAGTCGAAGAGGAGCACGCTGCACGGGTTAACCCGCATGTCGTAGTCGGAGCCGTCCGCCATTTGCAACGCGCACAGGCTGCGGTGAGTGCGCAGCAGCCGGAGAACGAGTCCACTGGAAGGTGCAACGTACCCCAGGGTCGGTGCCAGCAAAGCCACAAGGGATGCCCCGTGCATCTCACGCAAGCAGTCGCACGTCGCAAGCGTTTTTTTCACGTGCGCGCCAGGTCGCTGCGCCAGCCCGCCGAAGGGCGGAAATGGGGTTTTATTTGTTCACATTCACAGACGGTTTATAATACAAAGGGGACAAACGCGCACAGGGAACTGATATCTAGAGGGGGGCTAGTCGAGCGACCAAGGGTCACGAGGCACTGTGGCCCCCTGTGCTCAAAGCTCGTCGCCGCCATAAGCGGCAGCATCTGCATCGCTGTCGTCGTAAGTGTCAGCGTCGGCGTCAGCGTCATTGTCTTCATGTATGATGTATGTATATGTATGTATGTAAAGATTTGGCGACACCAGCACACGCGCGTACACGCGCACAGAGGCCCGCGGCGCCACACCAGAGCTCCGGCGTGTCACAGACACCACATCCCACGGCTTGTCCGCAGGCAGGCATTCCACACAGACCACCGTAGGTAGCTAAGGTAGCCCTAGTCTGTGTGATCGACCAAAGGGAAGGGGGAGGAGGGGAGCAGCAAGAAAATTGTCTTCAGTGAACAGGCAGTCGTGGTGGTCGAGGGGATCGTAGGGCTGGCCGGTCGAGTCGAGTTCCTCGGCTATAATATGAATGGCGACGCGGCCCTCGACGCACTCGACCATGCGCTTCATCAGCCTGCCAGCCGATGGAATGGTATCCCAGCCGAGCCGGGAAAACTTCGCCTGCTGCCCCTCGAGGGGGATGCGCGCATCGACGAGGTCAGCAGGGACGGACTGGAAATCGAAGTAAGGGGAGAGCATCACGCCCAGGAGCGTGGTCAACCTCTCCGCCTCGCTGTCCGGGTCGTTGTTTGTCCTCCACGATGTCGATCACGGGGACCTCGTCGCCGGGGTCAGGTCGGTAATGATGGCCAGGGTCGACCACGCCTCGAAGCCACTCGTCGTACGATTCCAGCAGCTTGTATTCGCGCCTGCCCAAGCGGCACATCTCCGCCAGGTGGTGGTCCGTCTGGGGTGAGCCCATTCCGAAGGACGAACAGGGGCGCGTGTCTGCGGTCTGCGGTAAGCAAGTTGGAGACCACCGCGAGGGGTGATCGCGGTCGACACACTGCCCTTACGGGTAATAGAAAAAGTGTCTGGGGTCCCGTCAAATCAAACTTTCGTTGGCGGAGGGTTAACCCATGCTCGCTGCGGCCGCAGCGAGCTTGAGCCAATAGAGAGTGTCCGTCCGCTCGGGGACTTTACCCCTAAAATACGCACAAATTTGGAAATCACGTTAAACAGATTTACGCTAAAAATGGCATGTATTTGGCCTTTAAAGGCCTTTTAGCGTACATTTGAAAATCAATCCTGGTGGCACCCCGCTTCAAAAAATCTTTTAAGATTAGAAGCTGGGTACCCAGCCCTCAGAGGAGGAAGGCCCTCACACCCCTCAGCGACTTGAAAAAATACCGCCGGGGTTTGGTCTTGTCGGAATTATTATCCGAGACCGAAATAATGCTTCTGCTCGAGACAAACCAGCAAGCAGCTTCAGAGCGGCGTGCGGTCAAGGAGGACGAGCTGCCCGCGGAGCTCGAGCAGCAGGGTCAACGGGACGAGGCGCGGCGCCGGCTCAGCCACCTGCAGCAAGTGGCGGACCAGCGGCGCGCGGA
>Ga0335398_10007070_pt1 | contig 13878 bp, 11 predicted proteins | sample BON03_FD_205742 | JGI IMG/M metagenome (GOLD analysis project Ga0335398, IMG submission 205742) | Freshwater microbial communities from Lake Bonney liftoff mats and glacier meltwater in Antarctica - BON-03 (spades assembly) (version 2) | ecosystem: Environmental > Aquatic > Freshwater > Ice >... | reverse complement strand
GGGGCGTGCCCGGCTTGGCGGCGGGGCAGAACTTGAAGGCGCACTCGGAGCACGTCTCGGTGCAATCGCGAGCGGAGTGGGCGGTAGCAGCGCAGATCCAGCAGCCGCGCGGCGTGAACGCCGCATTGACGACGGGCGCAAACGGGGCATCGGGCACGAGCATGAGGGCGATGTCCTTGATCACGGCGTGTAGGGTCTCCCACCGCGGCACGCCGCTCCGGGACTCCTGGAAGAACGCCTTGATGACAGCCCGCTTCTCCGGCATCGTGTCGGGGAACTTATTGAGCAGGAGCCGCGTCTGGCCCTTCAGCAGGTCGGGCAGCAGAAGCAGATGCGTTGTGGGAAGCCGCCCGTAGCACTCCACCAATCCGTACCCGTGCTTCTTGGAGTCGGCGTCGTCCGCGCCCATGGTGAAGGGGGCAAACGCTTTGAGGTCTTCCTCCGCCTGGTACTCCTCGAAGCCCGACTCGGCATTGTACAGCCGCATGAAGTGCTTGAGAAGCGCGCGGCCGCTGGAGACGAGCCCCGCGTCTTGACCGAACTCGCTGATAAAGTTCTGGACGTGCGTCGAGCTACGCTCGAAGGAGCCCAGGATCGCGTTGGCGAGCATGGCGTTGGTCGCCACGAGCCACTCCGCATAGGCGCCCCCTAGACGGCGCTCCTTGGCGAAAGTCGGGTCATCCATCTTCAGGAAGCCGTCCATGCGGGTGTCGTGCGCGATGATGAAGCTGGCGATGGCTAACGCCTGCGTATTCATGCCGGCAGGAACGTGGTCGATCTTGATGCATTTGACCATGCTCAGGGTGGCGCTCTTGACGGGCACCAGGCGGTCGGTCGAAAGCGAGTGCACGTAGAAAAATGCGGGCGGCGTTGGCGGCGGAGGCGTCGGCGGAGCCGGCACCCGAAAACCTGCCGGTGCCCGTGGCGCCGCTGCGGACGAGTAGCTAGCCGCACGCAGCGGTGGCGATGCCGCCGCGTTGCGCGCCGCGATGACCTGCTCGACGGCCGCCGCGACGGCCGCGTCGAAGGTGGCCTTCTCGTCGAAGCACTGCTTTGCGTGCGCGATCTGCTGCTGGTGCAGCGTCGGCGTCGCCGCTGGTGCCGCTGGTGGCGCTGCCGCCAGGAGCTTGGAGTTAAGGAGCTCAATCATGGAGCGCATGTCGTCGCGCATCCGGTCGAGCTGCGTGAACGTGCTGGCCTGCAAGGCGTCCGACTCGGCCTTCACGAAGGCGAACTGCTCCGCCAGAGCCGTGAACTCGTCGCGGCCAGGCGGCGCCGCAGCCTGCGCCCTGAGCTCTGGAATGTGAACCGTGGCGTCCGCGCTACCATGTGGAAGGGCAGCGTCTGCCCTGCCTGGTGCTGTTGCGCGCCTTGCTGCGTGAGGCACGACCCTGCATGACAAAGTCGTCTGATGCACTGCCGCCAGAAGGCGCAGCGTGAGATATATCCATGGAAAGTAGCAACTGCGCGCGACAAAGGAACCGGAGGGGCAACAGCCCCCAAACACCGCGGGGGGAAACACCACAAGGGAGGAAACAGCCCGCGGGGGAACCCCACCCGCCAACACTTATAAATTATGACTCTGGTGCCCTGGTGGGAACATTTTTTCGTGTGTATATGCGTATCATAAAAAAAATCGGGTTAACCGCCGATGCGCCGCTAAATGAGATGACGGATAACGGTGCGCACCGCTAAATAACGTCGTTATGTTGATACGTTGAGCGGCGCCTACGGCGCCGCTCAATAACGATTCGTTATGTTCGTTATATTCATACGACATCCTTAACCATCTTCCCTTTGGCTGCGCCACTGTCGTCACCAAACAGGTCCGCGAGCGAGACAACAAACTTGTCGCCCGCGGAGTGGCTGGAACCTTCGTCGGCCGCTCGCCAGACGTCATCGGCAGCTATTTGATCTGGGTCCCGGCGCACGGCAAAATTGTTGCCACCGCCGACATGCGCTTTGACGACGAGTCATTCCCCTGGGTCTCTGGAAGCAACCGCCACCCGCCCTCCATCCTCGCCGCTAACCTCCTCCGCCTCGCCGCAGCACACGCCCTCTGCGGCGAACCGGAGCCTGCTCCGCAGGCACCACAATGGGCAAGTAGCTCGTCCAACGTGGCGCCCACGCCACCCTCCGCCCGCCGCCCAGTGTTGCACCTCTTCTCCGGCCATCCCCACCCCGAGGACTTCGCGTCCCATCTCAACCTCCACGGATTCAACTGCATTGGCCTCGACCAAGCTGCCGGCGTCAACCCCGACATCACTGACAACGCTGTCCTCTCCTCGCTCCTTCGCAACATCTCCGACCACAAGTTCAGCGCGGTCGTGATGAACCCACCCAGCGAGGCCTACAGCGTCGTCCGCCATCTCGACGACGAACCAAGCCGCCCAGCGGCCCTCTATCTACACCACTGCCTATCCCGACGACGTACCTGCGGACACGCTCTCCCCGGCGGATGCGCTCACGCTCACCAAATCCCAACTGGTTCTTCAGAGCGTTGCGGCCATCCTCGACGTGTGCCATAAGGCCGGGGTCCCGTACATCCTCAGCGGGCCCGCACCACGCCACGACCCCTCCTTTATGGACGGGGGCCTCGTCGACCACCTCGGTCGCTCAGCCACGCACGGCTCCCTCTGGACCACCTCCACTATCATCGACTTCATCTTCATGCGCCACGCCGGTGACCTAATCTCGGAGGTGGCTTTCGCCCAATGCGAACTCGGTTCGACTATGCAACGGTATACTAGTCTCATCTTCTCCTCGTCTCTTTCGGAGTCTTTGTGGCAGCTAGGCGACCTGCGCTGCACACACCAGGCCGAGCAACATTGGATTCCCCTGCCCGACACCGCCGCCCTCTCGCCACCCCAATGATGGCTACCTCGTCTCTGCGCCGTCTTTGCCCTTGCCATCGCTGAGCTCAATCTCACATCCCCATCGGCCATCTCCGAGGCGCGACACATCGAGACGGCCCCTGTCCCGTACAACGACGACGACATCACCATGGGACCGCCCGCTGACCACGCCCTCTTACCCTCCTCCCTTCTCAATTTCGACGACGACATCAAAGTTGACAGTGTGGTGGACCGCGCGCCACTATCTTTCATCAACGACAGCCGCGACAAATCTCCATTTCCATGGGACTCAGCCCCCGGCGCCGACACCGACGGAGAGGAAGACGACCCAGCATACGCTCCGCCCCACTTCTTTCCCATCTCTCAGCGTCTACCGTCACGCGCCGGCGCTCCCCGCCATGTGCCCGTACCCGCCCTCGCCGCCACCATAGACCCCCGCGGCCACCGCCAGGCCATGAAAGCCCCCGAAGCCGTGGAATGGCAAGCCGCCGAGCTCGCCGAGCTCCAGAACCAGAACCATACGGCAAACGGCTCCTTCCGCGAGCCGCAAGATGAACCGTGGCGACGCCCGCCACCTCGCCGACTCCCACGGTCACGGTGTCGACTTCAATGTCACTGGATGTCTCTGGGTATACAAGACAAAGCGAGACGGTTGTCGCAAGGCACGCCTGTGCCTCAACGGGGCCAGCCAGCAAGAAGGCGTCAACTATGACCAAACCTACTCGTCAACCCTGCGCCACTTGTCTGTCCGTGTCCTTATCGCCATCTAAGCTCGCCTGGGGCTCAAGTCCCGTCGACACGACCTCGTTGCCGCCTTTCTCCAGGGCAGCCTCCTCGACGACGAGATTGTCTTCATGAAACACCCGCCCGGCCATACGGAGGTCGGCACCGACGGCAAGGACAAAGTCTACCTCGTGCAGAAACCCATCTACGGCCTCAAGCAAGCCGGCCGCCGATTCCAACGCGACTTCTTCGCCTGGCTCAAGCTCCCCATCAACCAAGGCAGAGCTGGGTTCACCAGGAGCAAAAAGGCACCGTGCATCTTCACGCGCTGCGTCGGCAACGACACAGTGTACCTAGGCGTCTACTGCGATGACATCATTGCCATCTTCGGCGACGACGACGTCGGCTCGGTGTACGACGGCTTCTGTATGGCGCTGCACACCCGCTGGAAGGCAGCGGACGAGGGTGAGCTCAGCGACATTCTCAACAGTTGCGTCGCGCATGAAGGCTCCAGCATCAAACTCTCCCAACCTACGTACATCGACACCATGGTGGACCGCTATCTACCCGACGACAAGCTGCAGGCGACTAAGGGCGTACAAAAGACACCTTATTCGTTACACTTCAAGGACAATGTCACGGCCGCACTTGCCGCCCCGCCAGCAGCCCACTCGCCACCGGACCCTGCCCTACTCGCCGAATACCAGTCTCTAGTCGGGGCCCTTCTCTACTGTTCGACGGTCACTCGGCCGGACATCGCTTACCCGGTCGCCATGCTCTGCCGCTGTATGAGCCGCTCGACCCCCGCCTTACTCGGCGAAGCCCACTGCATTCTCGCATATCTCCATCACACGCGAGACCTTGGCCTCTGCTACACGTCGGGCCACAGCGAGCTGCACACCTTCACCGACTCGGACTGGGCCACAAGACGCTCTACCTCTACATCGGGCAACACCGTCCAATGGCAGGGCTGCACCATCGAGTGGGCCTCCACGCAGCAGACATCAGTTGCTCTCTCCTCTTGCGAGGCGGAAATCATGGCTGCCTCGGAGGCCGCCAAGTCTACGTCCTACTACTACTACCGGCAGCTCTTCGAGGAGCTCGGATTCGCCACGCTCAACCCTACGACCATCTACATGGACAACAAGGCGGCAATCGACCTCGCCTACAACCCGGAGCACCATCGCCACACCAAGCACATCACGCGACGCCACTTCTTCAGCATCCGCGAGCTCGTCGAGGACCAGAGCATCACCGTACCCTACATCCCTTCCGCGGACAACATCGCGGACTTCTTCACTAAGATCCTATCCAATAAGGATTTCTTCCGCCTACGCGACATCATCATGAACATCGCATAAGCATATCGAGCTTACAGGACATAGCAATATCGCCCTCCGACACTATTATATCTCCCTCCCGCAGCCAGACCCCCGCCCCCCTGCCCCGCGATTATTTAATAATTACACATGAGACCCAATTGAGATGACTCGCATACCGCTCGAGATTTAATCTATTTTGTGAGTCTGTTGCCTGCCCACCTCGGTGCGCACAACGCGCAACCACCCCCCTCCCCCCCCCATCCCTGCGAAAATATTAATAATTCGTAGCATGAGACATCATTGCAACGGTAGATCAACTATACAGTTAGAGACCCAATCAATCGATAGTCTATCACCCACCTCGGTGCGCGTGACCATGCCCCCCCCCCTCCCCTTGCGAATACAAACATTTATTAGTTATACTCAGCTTAGAATGAATACCGGCACCCATCCATCTTGGTTCAGTTAGACTCCTCTTCATTTGAACCCCTTTCTGCTTTGAACGGGGGGTTGTCCAAGATAGATGTACCCACTACCGTATTTGCCTGCAGTAGTTAGTACCCCCTGCGGTATCCCTAGGGATACCCGCCGACATTCCTAAGGCCGCTCTTCGGCCGCGTCCTTCGAACGACTTGCACATCTCGTTCAACACATTACGGAAGCCCGTCTTTTCGTATGTTCTGTGTTCTGTGCCGAGATTCATTGCAAGGACAGTCCTAGGTGAACCTCAAGTGTTGTTCTGTTGTGGTTTGGCCTCAGAGGCAAACATTCGTAAAAATTCTCTTACATTCCAGAATCGGCCGTCTGCTCAGAGCAGACGTCCGACGCGTACACTGTATAGAGCTGCACGACCGCTCTGCTGCTATCTCTGCTACAACACATACACACACACACGACACACGACGACACCACGAATTCTCTATTCTCTTTGGCTTTCTGGTTTCTGAATGGTGATGGCTGGCAACCGCCGTCCGCAAACCCCCCGGGTGTACGAGGTGGTGGTAACCGACGGAGACAACCGCCAAAAAAGAGATGCACCAATAATAAGACAAGGGTAACGCACAAAAGACAAGTAACACAAAAAATGCCGCTACCCTCCCGCCTCGGCCGCAGCGACGAGCCCCTCCCCCTCCCAGCCGAGGTTGCGCAACAGCCGCCCCTCGGCCTCCCTCATCTCCGCCGCGTCCTCCTCTCCCGTCTCGTGGTCGTAGCCGAGCAGGTGTAGCAAACCGTGGACGAGCAGCACTCGCAGCTCGTCCCTGAGCTCGTACCCCCGCTCGTCCGCCTGCCGCCGCGCGACGCCGACGCAAACGACCACGTCGCCGATGATTACGTCATCGTCCATCGGGAAGGAGAGCACGTCCGTCTCCCGGTCCACGCCTCGCCACTCTGCATTCAGCCGCTGGATAAACGGCCCATCGCACAGCGTGAGCGACAGCTCCGCCTCGAGCTTCGCCTCAACGAGCAGCGCCATGGCGTCCTCCTGAAACTCGGAGGCCAGCGCGTCCGCCTCGAGCCCCTCCACGTTGACCAGCACCCTGCGGCCAGGCACGCTGAACGACCGCAGCCGCGGCGGCGGCGCTGCGTCAGGCCCGGCGTCCCCGACCGGCGTGAGGCAACGCGGCGGGCCGCTGCGGCAGTGCACGCCCACGGGCCAGGCAGCAGGCACCAGCAGGGTCAGTGGGAGAAGGATATGCCACAGCATCGACGTCGCGACGCGCGGCAAAATGGCCTACTTCGATTCGAAGGCGCAGGTTTTCGCTAGGGGACGTAGCAGGAGGTAGCAGATAATGGAGCCTGCTGAGGTTGGAGGTTGGTCAGGTTGGTCCACCCCGACAACAACTATAAGTAGGCGAATGCAGAAACAGAAGCTACACCCGTGATAGTCTTGCACACAGTCGCCCACTCTCTCTCCACCCCGCGGTGCCCTATTGGACTTTACGAGCAGTATAAACGTATACTATGAAAAACATATTACATGCAACAACACCCCCTCAAACAATGCGCCTCGCGGCTGGTGGGCTGGCAAGTAACCGAGTACCCCAATACCCGCAATGCCCCCTTTGGATTTTTAAACCTCGCCCGACGGCCGACGGGGCGAAGAGCCAAGAGCTCCGTCAGGACACCTAGGCCTTACCCTCCCCAACGGTATTGCAGATTGTGAAAAATACCGGTGATGTACTCTTCAGACCTCGCGGCCAGCGTATATTCCGCGAGCGCGCACGCCTGCGCGGGGAACCATTCGCGCCCTAATGACCTCGCCGCTCTCCGGGGGGAAGCGCTCGGCCGACGCCGCCGACCCGCAGCTGGAGGCGGCTCGCGCCGCTGCCCGTTCGCTCGTCTCCAAGTTTGAGCCTGCGCCTGCCAACGCCTACACGAACTACGGGTCGTCTTACACAGCGCCGAGCTACAGCTCCTCCTTCGGGGCGGCGCCGCCGTATGGGTACACGCCGCCACCGGTGATGCCGGGGATGGCCCCGGCCTGGAACGCCGCGTCGGCGGCGGCGGGCCCGCAGGTCGTGCAGTCCTACACCAAGGACAAGGTGGGGCGCATTATCGGCCCGGGGGGCGTCAACATCACCAAGATCCGGCAAGAGTCTGGCGCCAAGGTCAAGATCGACTCTGCTCCTATCGCCGGGTACCAGCAGGTTACCTACCAGGGCACCGACTCGCAGATCGCGGCGGCCATCTCGCTCGTCGACCGGCTGCTCGCCTCGACCGACGTAGGCGCGACGGGCGACGCCGCCGACGGCAAAGTGCGCGCGGAGCACAAGCAGCAGCTCGACAAGGAAGCCGCGGGCAAGGTGATTGGCCAGGGCGGCGCGACGGTGAAGCAGATTCGGGAGGCGACGGGCGCCTACATCAAGATCTCGAGCGAGAGGATACCGGGGGTGGACACGCAGACGCTGACGGTGGGCGGCACGGAGGAGCAGGTCGCCGCCGCGATGGTGCTCGTCACCAAGGCCATGGAGCGCCCCTCGCTCCCCTCCGACAAGGTCCCCGAGTCGGCCTCCTCGGAGGTCTCGCACCAGCTGCCCGAGGCGATGGCGGCCAAGGTGATTGGCCCCGGCGGCGCCAACGTCAAGAAGGTGCGCGAGGCGACGGGCGCAAAGGTCAAGATCGGCAACGAGCGCAAGGGTGAGCCGGGCAACCAGTTCCAGGACCTCCACCTCGCCGGAACCGAGTCGCAGGTGAGCCGAGTAGTGGGGGGGGGTTCCCGAGAGTGACCGGGGCCGAGGCGCTAAGAGGAGCTCGGGGTATGGGGCCCCTCCTCTCCCTGCGCCCCACCCGCCGCCTTCTCTTGCTCAGGTGGCTGCCCCCGCTCCTCTTCTAGCTCTCTTCTCTCCCTGACCCCTCCTCCCTCCGCTCCTTCGGCTGGCCGTCCCCTGACCCCCCAACCCCCTTGCTCAGGCGGCCCCCTCCTCTCCCCGACCTTCCTTGGCCTTCACAAGATATTCGTTCACTTCAACGCTTTTGTGAACGAGCCAATCATTATTCTATAGCCGCCCCCACGTGTAATTGCTACACTGTTGCAATAGCTGCACGACTTCTGCGCAAGGTACGCCCCCCCCCCGACCGTTCTTGTGGATGCTATACACCATATAATATTGGCAATGGCAATATTGTGTAAAGACCAACTTGCTCCTTCCTCCCCTACCTCAGGTGGCGGCCGCGCTGGCGATGATCAACGACATCATCGCGAGCGACACGGCCCCCGAGCGCACTGTCCCCGCCGGCACCCAGAGCGTCACCGCGCACGTTGCGCTGGGCATCGCCGGCAAGATCATCGGCCCCAAGGGCGCAAACGTCAAATGGATCCGCGAGCAGTCGGGCGCACGGATCAAGGTGTTTGTAGTTTGAAATCACAACCCCGTCTCAACCCTAGCCCCGTCTCTCAATAACAACTAAAACCTTCTCAACCCCCCGTCTCAACCACACCAAACTGAGTCCCTCAGCCACAACCTCCGTCAAATACACCGCCACAGCCCCCCCCCGTCTCTCCACCAAGCCCACCCCTCTCCCTGGGCAAGGACGCCCACGAATCCCCCCCGCCCCTCTTGCAGGTGCACCCGACCGCTGGACAGGGCGCCACCACGCAGGCGGTCGAGATCACCGGTACGGAGCAGGCCTGCCGCATCGCCTACGCCATGGTGATGGAGATGAGCAACCCCAACACCGTCGCGCCCTCGGGCCCCCACAACCCATCGCAACTCGCGCGGCCGCCCCAGGCGCACGCCTATGCCGCCGCGCCGCCCGGGATGCCCTCCGGCGGCTACGCGGCCGCGCCGCCCGGCTACGGCTACGAACAACACTCCGGCTACGGCGCCCCGCAGCCGCAGGCTCCCTACGGCCAGGCGCCACAGGGCTACGGCGCGCCGCAGGGCTACGCTCAAGGCTACGGCGCGCCGGCGCCGCAGCAGCCCTCGTACGGCGCGCCCCCGCCCTACACCCAAGCCCCGCCAGCCTACCAGCAGCCGTCGAACTACGCCCAGCAACCGGCGGCCAACTACGGGCAGCAGGCCAACTACGGACAGCCGGCGCCGCGCGCGGCGCCGTACGAGCAGACGTCCGCGGCGCCGCCGCGCTCCGGCGCCTCGGTCTACCCCAACCCCGCGGCGCGCGCGCCGCCGCAAACGGGCTACGGCGCCCCGCAGGTGAACAACGTGAGAACCAAAACGCCCCGGTTTCCTGTTAACACTTCTAGAACGAACGCACACGCTTCCCGTACCCAACATCAACTCACCGCTTGACGATCACCTGCGTAGCCTTTGCACTGCCGCTCCCGTAGCTAACTTAAACTCCCGTTTTCTTTTTTGCGTCGCCCGACTAGCAGGCTCCCCTGTAAACGCCCGCCTAAGAAATGTGACCATCTTTTTTGTTGTTGTCCGCAGGGCTATGCTCCACAGCAGCCCGACTTCCAGGCGGGTCTGCGCGCGGGTATGGCCGAGATGATGGGCAACCTGCCGCCCGAGTTGGCCGCCATCGTCGCACAGCACCAGCAGCTGCTGCTCGACCAGCAGCAGTAGGCTCAAGGCAGAGCAGGCTCAAGGCACCTGAGGCGCGCAGTCACGGAGCAGCTGCCTCGGAATAAGCTCAAGGCGCCGTCGCGGTCAAGGCGGGAGTCACGGGTCGGCAGCAGCGGCCCGACTATGGTCGGCCGCGGCGCAACTAGTTAGCAGCAAAGGCAGTAGCGGCAGCCTCAGGCGCCGAAAATCCCGTGGTCAGGCGCGGCCGCGTCGCGGTTGCGCGGCTGCGTGCGGCAAGACGGCCGCCCGCTGCCTGCTGCGATCAATCGCAGAGAGGGGGGGTGGGGGGGGCGCCGTGCAGGGGATATGACGCGCGGGGAAGCGAAACATGCCGAACGGGATGGTCTTCGGGCGGTAGTCGGCAGTTTTGCGGGAGTGGCGCCTGGTTCGTTTGGCGGGGCGTGAGCGGGCGCCAGCAAACGTGAAGGGAGTGGCACAAGCTGGCGCGTGTGCAGTCGGGGACGAGTGAAGCGGGCCGAGGCGAGCGGCAACGAGCGGCGCAGGGCGGATATTGTATGGGGAGGGGTAAGGGGATGGAGCAGGTCTGCGAGCTCAGTGCAAGTGCGGGGATGGGTAGGGGGGTGGAGCAGGAGCAGGTCTGAAGTGAAGTTCAAGTGTGCGTGCGCACGTGCTGTGCGCAGGTTGTAGCTTAGTGACACGTACTAGTACTACTAGTACTAGTGAGAGTGAGAGTGAGTGTGCATATGCATATACTCATAGCTATCGCTATTAGCTATTACTATTACTTTTAAATTCTCTCATTCTCACTCTGTCACTATCATATCTATTATATCATATATCTATATTCATATATATATATATCATATTCATAAATAGACTTCTGGCTTCTGGATTATGGAGTGAGAGTGGTGAGCCCTCCCGTGGCGTGGCGAGTATTTTTGGAATTGGCCGCCTGTATTTCACCTGTGTGTATCCTAGTATCCTGCCTGCTGCCTGTATGCTCACCGTATCTTTAGCTTTGGTATCCCGCTGTATGCTGTATCCCTGTATACAGCCTGTATCCAGCTGCTAGCCATTTCGTCTGCAGCAGATCCACTGTATCCCGCTGGCTGTATCTCACTGTATCTGTATCTGTATCTGTATCCCGCCAAGGCTAGTACTAACTTCAGCCTATTATTAACTACTTAATACTTAATAGTATTAATAGGTATTAATAGGCAGACATAAAACTACTAATAATAACTATCAAGCATCTGTTTTAAAAGTAGTTTTGGCTTAGCTATTAAATAACTAGTTTTATCATATATTAAGAGCCCCCCCCAAAAACCACAAAATTTGTGCCTGCGGCGTCCTGTTGCCTCGTGTTCATTCGTCTGGCAAGCCTATAGGAGATGGAGATGGTGGTTCGAGGGCAAACTTTTTACTGCAGCTGCAGCTTGGGTTAACCCGAATTGCGACGTGACGACCATGTCTATTGACCAGCACCGCAATAATATGCTAGTCGAAGAGGATGAGGATGCGGTCACTAGCTAACTAGCTACTTGCTTGGTCAATGGCACGTTTGCAGATGATGTGCGCGATATTGGGGCCATACAACAGAAGGCGCTGGGTGAGCCTGCGCCTGAGCCTGAAGGACCTGATGTTCTTCGTCGACGAGCTGCCGAACCTGGTGGACCTAATGGAAGACGGGCGAGGAGGAGGGCCGGTTTGTTAGCAAATTCGGGCTGTTTTGTTAGCAAATGTGTTTTGTGGTGTTTTGTGGTGTTTTGCGGGTGTTTTGTGATGTTTTGCGGGTGTTTTGCGGTGTTTTGCGAGTGTTTTGCAGCATTTCCACAAAACACACAAAACACCCGAAAAACATCGAAAAACACTGGAAAACACGAAAAACTCACAATACGCTCGTGTATTGCGGGCGTTTTCCAAGAGCCAAAAATTTCGACTGTATTGCACAAAACACTTTTCACAAAACATCTGCAAAACACCGCAAAACACCGCAAAACAGTCACAAAACGCGTTTTGCGAAATTATGTCGCAAAACACCGCAAAACAAACGCAAAACGCTCAAGACTGTCACATAAACGGTTGCAATACAGCCGCAATACGTATTGCGCGCATCGGTGTATTCTTAAAAAATACGTTGGATCTGTCGCGAAAGCACACAATACGCAATATACGCGTAAATTACGGGGGGGGGGCACGTACCCGCAAGGGGTCACGTAGCAGGATTGTGGATGTTTTTCAAAAACAGTGTTTTGCGGTGTTTTGCGGTGTTTTGTGGTGTTTTGTGGTGTTTTGTGTGCGTGTTTCTTAGCGTTTTTTACAAAACAGCACAAAACAAACCAAAAATTATACAAAACGCACAAAACGAACAAAATACAAATACGCTTTGTGCAATACAGCGCAATACGGTGCTGTGCATCTTTCTCTCACTCAAAAAATGTCTGCAAAAAAAAATCGCAAAACACGTCCAAAACATTGCAAAACATCCGCAAAACACCGCAAAACACTATTTTTCAAAAAAACACTCGCAACACACCGCAAAACACCCGCAAAACACCCGCAAAACACCGCAAAACACCGCAAAACACATTTGCTAACAAAACAGACCGAATTAGCTAACAAACCGCTCCGCTCCCGGTTCAATAAGGGGCGCGAAGGGAAGCTCTCTATCCCCCCGATAGGCTCTAAAGATGCTGTCACAGATTCGACGTCACGTCCGGGTAGATCGGGTAGAAAACTTGGGTTCACCCGAATTTACCCGATTCGAATACTTGTTGTTGGCGGGTGGGGTTCCCCTGTGGGCGGTTTCCCCCCTTGTGGTGTTTCCCCCCGCGGTGTTTGGGGGCTGCCCCCCTCCGGTTCCTTTGTCGCGCGTAGCAGCTTAGCTTTCATGTCCAGTGTCTCTGTGCCTTCGGGCGTCCCCGTGCCTGGCCGGCCTCCAGGCCACCAACACTTGTCGAATTTGGTCGTATGTCCTATTTATGGAACAAGTTTTACTAATATTAGTGAATTTCGCAAATTCTCCAAAAATTCTCGCTCAATTTTTGCAACGGCTGTCGGGTAGGCCGATGCACTAGGCCACGCTCGCCATTGCAATGACAGCCGCGGCTACCGGGCAGGCATGGGCGCGAAACACATGCGATTCGTGAGATGGCTGCGGCCGCTTTTCTCGCGCAGACGAAGGAGGCGGCGAGGCGCAATCAAACAGCACGCAAGCGTTGGTTGCTCGGTTGCGTGCAGCTGATCCCGCTGCCGCGCCCGCAAACGACGTGGCGGCCGCTCGTCTCGATCAGAACAAGGTGGCGCGTCGCAAGGCCGATGCTGCGCGCAGGCGTCGGTCGCGTGCAGCTGATGCCACGGCCACACACTCAAATGTGTGTGGAGTGGTCTGTGTGTGCCGCTGCCGAGCCTGCAGACGACGCGGCGGCCGCACTTCACGAGCAGAAGAAAGGGGCGAGTCGCGAGGCTGATGCTGCGCGCAGGCGTCCGTCGCGTGCAGCTGATGCCACCACCACGCTCAGATGTGTGTGGAATGGTCTGTGTGCGGCACGATGTGTGATGTGTGTTGGCCAAGCGGCGGCACATGTGCTGTGTCTGATAGCTCCAGAGATGTCCAGGGGACCCAGCCTTCGGTGTCAGTATGGTTAATTTTATAAGCAGTCTAAGCCAGTATTAAGTATTAAGTAAGTAGAGTCGTAGAGCTAGAGCTACTATAAGCGTCCAAATTGTCTGTGTGTTTCCTGTGTGGGTCCCTCTGCGGCCTCCTGTTGGCCGCTTTGTGCGGCCCTCTGTGTGGTGGTCCGCTTTTGTGCGGCCCTTTGTGTGGGTCGTCCCGCCGCCCCCTGTTTGCCGTTTTCTGCTCTGCTTTCCTGCGACATTCATTCTCTGTCATCTGTCTGTCGTTCGCCGCCTCTGCTGCGGTGCTCTCGCACATGGTGCACTCTGAGTCGGAGCTGCTGGCGCAGTCGCTCGCTCACGGACCTCCCCACG
>Ga0335398_10007064_pt1 | contig 13894 bp, 10 predicted proteins | sample BON03_FD_205742 | JGI IMG/M metagenome (GOLD analysis project Ga0335398, IMG submission 205742) | Freshwater microbial communities from Lake Bonney liftoff mats and glacier meltwater in Antarctica - BON-03 (spades assembly) (version 2) | ecosystem: Environmental > Aquatic > Freshwater > Ice >... | reverse complement strand
TGTGGGAGCGGCGTCGTGGTTGGCAATTTCTTCGCCATTCACCGCGCTTTCATCGATTTCTTTGCTTTCTTCGCTTTCAGCTACTTCGTCTCTCCATTGTGCATTGTGGCGATCACAGCATGTGACAGGTATCGGCATCTCTTCATCATCCTCGATCGAAGTGTCATGCCCTACACTTGCCAAAAATCCTTCCGCCACCCGCAACATCGCATCGGCATTCTGATACTCAAATGGATACGCATCTTTATTCTCCGGCGTTTCCGCGGAAACGTCTTTGCTCTCTACAAATAAATGATCTTTGGCCAGTTGCAGCGCCTTCACCACCACCGCACCAGCTTCCGGTGTAAACCTGCCCTTCAACACGAGATAGCCATCATCATCATAAAACCAATCTAATTTGCGCTGATAGTGACGCTCGTTATCCAGCTCCAGAGCCTCAATACGTTTCACCTTACGAAAATTCCGCACCACACGTTCAACATGCGCAGCAGTACCATGTCGGGCTATCATCAACATGAAATCTTCATTCTCGGCTGTGGCGACACGCGTCATGGCACGGACTTTTGAATAGCTGATTTCGCCCAGGCGCAGCTTCTCACTGATTTTTGGCAGATCGGGCAGCGCATGTGCCACACGCACTCTTTCACGTGCGGCGCCCAGATTCATGCCGCACTTCCAGTTCAGCCAGTGCGCCACAGTTGCTAAGCCAGGGCCGGACCAGGCCATGGTTTCGTCGTATTCCCTGATCAATTGCAGCAACCGCCAGGTGGCGGCGTGAATGTGGGCGGCTAGCGTGGTGATTTCTTTTTCAAGATACTCGCCGCGTTCCTGGTCTTGCCGATTCTTGTTAGGCTGCAATTCCGTGGTGTGGTGTGGCGCATCTTGATTGGCTTGTTCCGATGTCGGAGTAGATAAGGGTGCATCCGATAGTGCTGATGTGTCGGTTTGTAAATCGGCTTGTGTTCTGGCTGGCGCAGGCTCTTTATTTCGAACTGATCCATTGCGCTGCAGGGGTGGGGATTCATCGTCACCACTTTGCTCATGCGCGTCACCACTTTGCTGCCTTGAGGCATCAATTGCGAAGGAACTTGAAGGCTGTATGAGGTCGAAAATGGAAGGTTCCATGGCTATTTATCCAGTTAACAATAAACTGTATAAATATACACCAAAATGACCAATAAATCAATGTATACAACTGATTTATATAGATTAATGTAAACCTTGCCAGATAAACTGATGAATCCGGATTACTAACGAACCTGTTTACTGATTGAAAAGCGCCATTGCCGATATGACCGTCGCTTCAATACCGGATTTAATGCTCGGTTCCGGCTCGATTTTAAAGAACGGTGAGTGGTGCGAAGGCTGGCTGCCCAGTTCATTCTCTGGCGTACCGCCAACGGTAAAATACACGCCTTTGACGCCTGTTTCGGGCTGCACAAAATAGGCAAAATCTTCCGCGCCCATGCCTTCTCTCGGCAGGTCGTATAAAGCGCTTTCACCCATCTGCTCAGTGACCGCTGCCAACACGATGGCTGCTGTGGTGCTGTCATTAATGGTGGGTGGTGTGGTTTCGATTTTGGAGCGAATGACTTCGGGCATTTTATCTTCCGGTACGCCCATCGAAATCGCCACGCCTCTGGCTACCCGGTCAATTCCGTCGAGCAACTCTGCTCTTACTGCCGGGTCGTCCGAGCGAACGGTGAGTTGCATTTCGACTTTGTCGCCGATGATGTTGTGCTTACTGCCGCCATGAATCGCGCCAACGGTTATAACGCCAGCGGACAAAGGCGCAATGGTGCGGCTGACAATGGATTGCAGGCTGACGACAATTTGCGAGGCGATCAGAACTGGATCAAGCCCCATATGCGGCGCAGCGCCGTGCGTGCCAACACCGTGTACGATGATATCCACTGAATCTGAGCTCGAGGCGACGATGTCCAGCGGAACCTGCACTTTACCGGAAGGGCCGTCGGCATCGACGTGAAATGCCAGCGCATAGTCCGGTTTTGGAAAGCGCTCATAGAGGCCATCATCGAGCATGGCATGTGCACCTGAGATGCGTTCTTCGGCGGGTTGGCCGATCAATATCAACGTGCCGGACCAGTCCTCACTGCGCTGGGCCATCTGTTTGGCGGTGCCCAATAAAGCGGTGATGTGTACATCATGGCCGCAGGCATGCATCACCGGGCGTTCGACGCCTGATTCATCTACCTGCACCGCAGTTGAGGCGTATGCCAAGCCAGAATCTTCTTTAATCGGTAAGCCATCCATGTCGGCGCGAATCATGATCACAGGGCCGGGGCCATTTTCCATCACTGCCACCACACCGGTTCCGCCAACACCCTCGGTAACGGTATAGCCCATTGCGCGTATATCCTCGGCCAGTATTTTGGCCGTTTTGGACTCGAGATTGGAAAGCTCGGGGTTCTCATGAAAGTAGATAAATTGCTCGGCCAGATTGTCTTCGTAATCCTGAGCGATGGATTCACGTAAATACTCCGCGGCTTGTGCGCTGGGCACCAGCGCAAGGGAGGCTACTAGAAGACTGATTGGAAGTGATTTCATGGGCGGATCCTTTTTGTTGTCTTGTCGCGAGGCTATATGGCTAAGTTGAGTATAGATGTAACGCCGGCTTAATCAAGATCGAGCTTGAATGGCAAGTCACTTATATTTACGTCACCAAAAAAAGTGTGTTCCGGAAAAATGTGTCGTCGGTAATCGCTGGTCGCTGACTGAGAAATGCTGGATCTCCGGATTAAAGCGGACAGGCACCTGCTAGTCAGGTCATGGGAGCCATAGCAATAATGGGCAATCATCGCGATCTGTTTTAGCTGCTCGTCAGTTAGAGTGTCGGTGTCGACAAAGTCTTTTACGTAGACAGCATCCGCCTCCAGCAACTGATTAATGCCCTGCCGATAGTTGGCAGGATCTGCATAAGGTGTAATCGGCCAGTTTTTCACAGCGGCGAAACTGTGTGGTACAAAACCTTGAGCCCGCAGTTCCCGGTCGATTTCCCAATACAAAGGCTGGCCTTGGTAAAGTGGCATAAACGACACTTCGGTTTGCACGAAAACGGCATCGCTGAGTTTATCTTTGCCGGATTCGAAAACGGCCAGTTCGCCGCCCTGAATGTCTATTTTGAGAAAATCCAGTGCGCTGATTTCTGAAATATCATCCAGCCGTCTGGTTTCAACCTGCGCTGTTGAAGTGACCTCACCCAGCAGGTCAAAATCATTAAACAGGGCAAGGTAACGAGGATCCGGCTTGAACAGACTGGTCATGCCGCTGGCGGCACATTCATACAAGGTGTGTAGTGCGCCATCACCCACACAATACGGCAAATAGGTTTCCAGAGGGCCTTTGCTGTTGTTCAATTCCTGCAGCGCTTCAGCTTGTGGTTCGAAACCGGTAACCTGACACAAGCCAAGTTCCAGCATTTTGCGATAGGGCGGATCGCCGTCAATCGGATTGGCGCCGATATCGACAACAGCGGTAAGTCTTTCGGGCTGAAGTAAATCCTTGAGGATTTCAGCCGCCTGATTCATCGGTAGCCAGTTCAACAGCCTGTTCTGCGGCCAGTTCTACTGCAGTTTGCTCAGCTTTGGCCCATACACGAAGCAGGTTCCCACTCCAAACTTTGCCAATCTGTTCTTCGTTATAGCCGCGTTTAAGTAGCTCGATAGTCAGGTTGAGTGAATCGGCAGCAGTAAACCAGTCATCCAGTTCGCCACCGCCATCAAAATCCGAGCTGATACCAACCGAGTTGATACCCATCATATCAACGGCATAATCTATCTGATCGACAAAGTCGGATACTGTTGCCAAAGGAAAGTCCTGGTTGATCTGAACCAGGCCGGCTTGAAATTCAGGCGTGAATTCGTGCAGCTTATAACTGAATTCATCCGCGCCATATGCCAGCCGGACTTGCTCTTCCAGTTCGTTGTTGGCTTTGCTACGTGCCGGATCTGGTTTGATAAACCCGGTGTAGCCGACCAATTGCATTACGCCGCCGGTTTCTGCAATCGCGCGCATTTGCTCGTCGTCCAGATTGCGCGAGCTGTCTGCCATGGCGCGGACACCGGAATGCGACGCAATGATCGGCGCCACCGAAACTTCAGTCGCCTGCATCATGCACAGTTTTGATGAATGGGAAACATCTACCATCATGCCCAGCTGGTTGGCTTTGGCCACCACCTGGCGGCCGAAATCACTCATGCCGTTATTAGCATGGGGTGTGTCGCCCAGTTTTGCGGATGCGCTGGAACTGTCACAAAGATCGTTGTTGCCAGAATGGGTTAGCCCCAGATAACGAGCGCCACGCTTGTAGTAATCGGCCAGCAGATCCAGTGAGTTTCTGTCATGACCTAAAACATAGCCATTTTCAATGCCGATAACGGCCACCTTTTTACCCGAATCAATAATGCGCTGGACATCCGTCGGGTGCTCGGCCAGTTCAATCCGCTCAGGGTAAGTGTCGACCATCTGGTGGATTGCTTTAAACTTGATGTCAGCCGCTTTCTTGGCCGCAGCATAGCCTTCCGGTGTTCTCGGTCCTTGTTCTACATAGACAATAAAGAACACTACATCCAGACCGCCGCTTTCCATTTTGTCCAGGTCGACTTTCATGTTGGTGGTTTTGCCCGGATCGAATTCAGGCTTGAGCATGTAATCGCGGGCGATATCCACATGGCTGTCGAGCGTAATTACTCTGCCGTGAATGGCTTTGGCCTGCTCGTTCGTGACATGAACTGGTTGAATTTTGCTGGGTTGAGTTTCACTGGGTTGAGTTTCGCCGGCACCGGTTTTATTTCCCGACATTTCCTGACTGAATGTGGCGCTACTGAAAAAACTGATCAGGCAGGTCAGCAGCAGACAGATCAGTAAGGTTTTCTTTGGCATTCTTAGCTCCAACATCTTTAGCTCCAACTTTTTAAATTTCAACTTTTAAATTTCAACTTTTCCATTTGATTGGCATGTTTATAACGCAGTGTCCAGGCCAATCAATGAATCATAATCCGGACGTTTGCGAACTACCTTAACAGTGTCGCCGTCCACCAGCACTTCCGGCACCAGTGGTCGGGTGTTGTAGGTCGATGCCATTGCCGCGCCATAAGCACCGGCATTTTTGATGGCAATCAGGTCGCCCGGCTCAAGTTCGGGTAATTGACGGTCTTTGGCAAAGGTATCACCGGTTTCGCAGATCGGGCCGACAATTTGATAAGCACACATGGGTTTACCGGCATCTTGCACCGGAATAATCTCGTGGTAGGCATCGTACATGCTCGGACGCAGCAGATCGTTCATACCGGCATCGATAATCAGGAAGCGGTCAAGCTCACCTTGTTTGATGTAGATAACCTCTGACAACAATATGCCGGTATCACCCACCATGGAACGACCCGGCTCGACCAGAATACGGCAACCCAGAGGGTCCAATATCTGATGCGCAAGGGCGGCGTAGTCGGCTAATGCAGGTGGCTGCGCGCTGCCGTCTTGGTAGTTGATGCCCAGACCGCCGCCTATATCCAGCACTTGTATATCATGACCTTGATCGCGCAATTGGGTGCACAGCATCGCCAGACACTCAAATGCCTGTTTAAAAGGCACCAGTTCAGTTAGCTGGGAACCGATATGCATATCAATCCCCTGTACGGTAATGCCCGGCATTTCCGCCGCGCGCGCATAGGATTTGGCCGCCCGAGTGGCTGGGATTCCGAATTTGTTGCTGGCTTTGCCGGTGGAAATCTTGGCGTGCGTACGCGCGTCGATATCCGGGTTGATGCGAAAGGCTACCGCTGCTTGCTTGCCCATCGACATGGCAACCTGGTTGAGCACTTCCAGTTCGGATTCAGACTCTACGTTAAACTGGAAAATATCCTGTTCAAGCGCAAATTTCATTTCACGGGCGATTTTGGCAACCCCGGAAAAAACAATTTTCTGAGCGGGGATACCGGCCAGCAAGGCGCGGCGTAACTCACCTTCCGAAACGACATCAGCACCGGATCCCAGTTTTGCCAGCGTGTTTATCACTGACTGATTGGAATTGGCTTTGACTGCAAAACAGATTAACGAATTTTCAGGTTTGAACTGTTCGGCATAGCGCTGATAATTTTGCCGCAATGCGGCTGCCGAATAACAATAACAAGGTGTTTTAACCTGGCGTGCAATTTCTTGCGCCTGCACGCCTTCAACGTAAAGTTCGCCTTCACGGTAGCCAATAAATGACATGGGGGTAAATGACATGGGGGGTATGCTCTCGCCTGCGACCAACAAATAATATATTATTATATTTCAGTTTTTGCAGGAATATTTAATTACTTGTGCCACACAACAATACAATAACGGAGCGTAAATAAGTATGACTGCAGACTGGTTATCCATTCTTCCACCGATAGTTGCCATAGCTGTAGTGCTTTGGAAACGGGAAGTTATTCTTGCCTTGTTGCTGGCCGTTTTTACCTCTGAGTTATTACAACAATCCTCGCTACTTGGTGCTGTCCCGTTGGGCATGATCGCGACGCTGGAAAGAATCATCGCGGTACTCACAGATGCCGACAACGCGCGCATATTGATTTTCAGCCTGTTGATCGGCGTATTGCTGGCATTTGTGCGCGACTCCGGCGGCATCACAGCGATGGTTAATTCGATTATCAAACGTGGATTTGCCCGCACCAGCCGGCAGGCAGCGATGTTAACGACAGGCGTGGGTGCGGCAGTTTTTGTAGAGTCCAACCTCAGTGTTCTCACCTCTGGTCTATTATCGCGCGGTCTTTTTGACCGTTTCGGCCTGAGCCGGGCCAAATTGGCTTACATAATTGACAGCACGTCAGCACCGATTTGCATCTTGATTTTGCTGAATGCCTGGGGCGCCTATATTTTGGCCTTGCTCAACACCTATGAATTTGAACAGACAACAGCGCAAATTCTGTGGGGCACCGTGCCGCTGAATTTTTACGCCATTGTCACTTTGATCATCGTGGTTTTCAGTGCATGGACCGGAAAATACTTCGGCCCGATGACGCGCAGCGAAACCATCGGCCACGAAGACAGTGGCGATGATCTGGAGGTAACAGATTCACACCCCTCTTATATGCTGGTGCCGCTGGCGATTATGGTGTTCGGCATGGTCGGCTTTATGTTGTGGACCGGCAATGGCGTTATGGCTGAAGGCAGCGGCTCAAAATCGGTGCTGTATTCAGTCGCTCTGGCGTGTCTGGCTGGCTATATCATGATGCTGCGCAGCGGCCGCTTTACGCACATAAAACTGATAAAACTCGGCTATGCGGGCATGGCAGAATTGCTGCCCCTGGTAACCATTGTGTTGTTTTCCCTGGCGTTGGGCGCGAGCCTGAAGTTACTCGGTACCGGCATTTTTATGGCTGGTCTGGTGGGTGATTTCCTGCCAACGTTCCTGATTGTGCCGATGCTGTTTATCGTGGGCGGTCTGATTTCTTTTTCTACCGGTACCTCATGGGGTACATTCGCCATTTTGATTCCCATTGGCGTGCCTTTGATGGATGCCTTTGGTTTGCCGCCTTCTCTGGTGCTGGCAGCGATACTGGGAGGTGGCGTGTTTGGCGACCATTGCTCTCCTATTTCAGATACAACCGCGGTGACCGCAATCGCTTCAGGCTGTGACCTGCTGGAGCATGTGCGCACGCAGCTGCCTTATGCGTTGGTGGCCGGCGGTATCACGGTAATGTTGTACACGGTGGTCAGTTTTGTTGTTCTGTAAGCTACTGAATCCATCTCACGCTAGTCGGCGCGGGCTACGGCAGTATTCGCTGCCTGGCGCTTTGCAGCTTGGCGTATTGTTGGCGGGCCTGTGTTCACTGAATGCGATTGCAGGTAGTGCCATTGCAAGTGAGCGCGAAGGGCCAAGTGATCAAGCAATAGCCGATCTGGCCCAGCGTGCCATGGCCGCGTTTGATGTGCCTGGCATGGCGGTTGGCATTGTGCGCGGCAATGAAACGGTTTTCGCGCAAGGTTTTGGTGTCCGCGAGATCGGGCACTCTGAGCCTGTAGATACTCTAACGATGTTCAAGATCGCATCAAATTCCAAGGCTTTTACCACCACTGCGTTGGCGATTCTGGCGGACGAGGGCAAGCTTGAATGGGATGGCAAACTCACCAGTTATATCCCCGAATTCAAAATGTACGACCCCTGGGTAACTTCACACTTTACCGTTAGCGATATGCTAACTCACCGCAGCGGTCTGGGAAAAGGTGCAGGCGATTTGATGTTCTGGCCAGAGCCCAATTTGTACACCCAGGCGGACATCGTGCACGCCCTGCAGTTTTTTGAGCCGGTATCCAGTTTCCGCACCGAATATGCCTACGACAACAGCATGTATGTAGTGGCAGGTGAGGTGGTGGCGCGCGCCAGCGGCCAAAGCTGGAATGCCTTTGTGCAAAACCGCATCATGCAGCCGCTGGGCATGCAGCGTTGTTTCGCTGACCGGATTCCGGCAGATGAAATGCACAATCTGGCAGTGCCACACGGCATCGTCGAAGGTAAATTGTCGGTGATTGAACGCGGTAGAATACCTGATCAACCACCGGTTTCGGCCTCCGCTGGCGGTATCATTTGCAGCCTTGATGCGATGTTGAAATGGGTCAAAACCCAACTGGGCCGGGGCACCAGCCCGGATGGCATCGAGCTTTTCAGCAGGGCACAAAACCAGGAGCTATGGGCACCCCAAACCATCATGTCAGTCAGCGAAAGCAGCTATGAATTTAACAATACCCATTTCAAAGCTTACGGTCTGGGCTGGCGCCTGGCCGATGTGCATGGCTACAAAGAGGTGTCACATACCGGAACTCTCGCTGGCATGTTGTCATATGTATTGATGATTCCCGAGCTTGATCTGGGCGTGATTGTAATGATCAACGGATCCAGTTCAGCTACCCGTTCGGCAGTGATGAATACCATCGTTGATTCATTTATGCCGGTTGAGCCCAGAGACTGGGTCAAGATCAATCAAGATGAAATTAAAGAATGGCAACGCACTCACCAGCAACAGCCGCAAGCAGCTTCTGATGAACCAGGAAACGATGAACCAGCTTCGGCCCCGATAGTGCTGCTGGATGATTTGTCTGACTACGCCGGGCGTTACCAGGATCCGTGGTTTGGTGAAATCACCATTGAGACGACCGATGCCGGCCTGTATTTTCGCGCCGCCAAATCCCCGCGCTTAAATGGACCGCTAACGCCAACCGGTGCGCATCAGTTTGTAGCGAACTGGATCGATCGCAGTCTGGATGGTGATGCCTATGTGCAGTTTGTTGTGAATGACGATGGCAAGGTAGAAGGTATGACCATGACCAGATTGCACGAATGGTCTGATTGGAGTTTTGATTATCAGGATCTGAACTTCACTTCTCTGGAGTAGCCACCGCAATGCGCGCCACCAAAGCAACCGTGCGTCTTGGCGCAATCGGTCATAATTTAAAGTCAGTGATGCAGCTTGCGCGCGCCTCGAAAGTGCTGCCCGTCATCAAAGCCAATGCTTATGGGCATGGTGCGATAGAAGTCGCTCGAAAGCTCGAATCATTCCGCTCTTTAGATGTGCCGGCTTTGGCCGTGGCTTTTATGGATGAGGCGGTGCAGTTGCGGCAGGCGGGCATCACCCGACCTTTAATGGTACTGCAGGGCAGCAATCACGCCAGTGATGTGGCAGAGGCGGCAGCCAGTGATTTCTGGCTGATGGTGCACAATCCTGATCAAGTTGAGCATGTGCTCAATTGCCAGGCGAATCAGCCGGTGAATGTCTGGGTTAAGGTGGATACCGGTATGCACCGGCTCGGCTTTGAAAGCAATCAATTAGCGGCGGTTTTAGCTGCGTTGGGCAATTCTGGCAAAGTGCAGAAAAATAGTGTGCTTTGTTCGCATCTGGCCTGTGCGGATGATTTGGACAACCCGGCCACGCAGCTACAGGTCGAGAAGCTGCAGCGATTAGCAAAACAATATAATTTGCACTGGAGTATCGCCAATTCGGCTGGCATCGTTGGCTGGCCGCAAAGCCATGCAGATTGGGTCAGGCCCGGCTATATGCTTTATGGCAACAGTCCGACGGGCGAGAATCGGCATGCAACGGTCAAGCTCGAGCCAGCCATGACCATGAATGCTGAAATCATCGCCATCAGACAGATTGCTGCAGGTGAAGCAGTCGGGTATGGTCACGATTGGGTCGCTCCAGCAGCGGCCACAATTGGCATTGTTGCCATTGGTTACGCAGATGGTTACCCCAGACATGCCGCCTCCGGCACGCCGGTTTGGTTAAACGGCCAACGCTTGCCATTGGTGGGTCGGGTTTCGATGGATATGATCGCTGTCGACCTAAGCTGTACGAACAACGTTGCGTTAGGTGATCAGGTCGAATTGTGGGGGCAACATCTGAGTGTTAATGAAGTCGCGGCGCATACTGGCACCATTGGTTACGAAATATTGGCGGGACTCACAGGAAGAGTCCCCATCAGCTATTTACCTTAGGAAAGTTTAAACATCATGAAATTCCATCATCAATTAAACAATGTTCAAACAAAGACAATCCATTCCCTGTACCTGATACTGGTCTGTGGCCTCATCGCCGGTTTGGCCTCCGCCAACTTGTGGGCAAAACAGGAGCCGATTTTTGCTGGCATGCATACGGTACAGCCGGTGTGGGCAGCCCATGGCATGGTCGCCAGCCAGGAAGCGTTGGCAACGGATGTGGGCGTCGACATTCTGCGTCAGGGCGGCAATGCAGTGGATGCTGCAGTGGCGGTTGGTTTTGCATTGGCGGTGACTTATCCGCGTGCCGGTAATATCGGTGGCGGCGGCTTCATGATGATCTATCTGGCAGGAACTGATGAAGTGATTGCGATGGACTACCGGGAAATGGCGCCTGCCAAAGCTCGAAAGGACATGTATCTGGATGAGAACGGCGAGGTGATACCTGACATGTCATTGTTTCACGGCACCTCTTCTGGTGTGCCCGGATCGGTGATGGGTATGGCCACGGCACTTAAGAAATACGGCACCATGTCATTAGCTGAAGTGATCAAACCTGCCATCCGTCTGGCAGAACATGGCATTGTTGTCAGCCGTGATCTGTCGGGTTCATTGAGTGGCTTGAGTGAACGACTGCAGAAATGGCCCAGCACCACCGCGGTTTTTTATCATGAAGACGGCTCCAACATGCAAATAGGTGAGCGCCTGCAGCAATCCGATCTTGCCAATACGCTGAAGCGGATTGCCAAGGAGGGTACTGATGGTTTTTACAAGGGTGAAACCGCCCAGAAAATTGCCGCTGCAATTCAGGGCGCCGGTGGCATCATGACAGTAGAAGACCTGGCGAATTACAAAACGGTGCAGCGCGCCGCAGTGCGAGGCAATTACCGTGGTTATGATGTGTTCTCCATGCCGCCACCTTCATCCGGCGGGGTGCACCTGGTTCAGATTTTGAATATTCTGGAAAATGTCGACATGGCGTCCATGGGGCACAACAGCGCAGCCTCAATTCACTACATGGCCGAGGCCATGCGCCACGCTTATGCCGATCGCAGCGAGTATCTGGGCGATCCTGATTTTTATAGCGTGCCGGTAACAGGCCTGACCAGCAAGGCGTATGCCTTGCAGCAGTTCAAGCAGATTAATCCCGGCAAGGCCACGCCCAGTTCCGAAGTAAAACCGGATAACCCGATCCCCTATGAAAGTGATCAGACCACCCATTATTCAGTAGTGGATAAATGGGGCAATGCAGTGGCCACAACCACCACGTTGAATTTCAGCTACGGTTCCGGGCTGGTGGCGGCCGGCACCGGCGTTTTAATGAACAATGAAATGGATGATTTTTCAGCCAAGGAGGGTGTGCCCAATGCCTTCGGCTTGCTAGGCGGTGAAGCCAATGCAGTGGAAGCTCACAAGCGCCCTTTGAGTGCAATGACGCCAACCATCGTGTTGAAAGACGGCAAACCTTTTCTGGTTACCGGCTCGCCAGGTGGTTCCAGAATCATCACCACGACGCTACAAGTCATCATGAACGTAATCGATTTTCAGATGAACGTGGCTGAAGCGACTTATGCCGGGCGTGTGCATCAACAGTGGTACCCGGATGTGGTTCGCGTGGAAAGGAGTCTGAATATCGATACCAGGCGTATGCTGGAAGCAATGGGTTACGAAATCGCAGTGCAATCGGCAATGGGTAGCACCCAATCTATTATGGTGACGTCAGACGGTTTGTTTGGCGCATCCGACCCGCGTAGCCAGGCGGCAAAAACAGCCGGCTACTAAACCAGCCGAAAAGGAACGCTTCATCGCTTTGTTGAAGCGCCCATTGATAAGGCAGCACGTAATAAATCATCATCCACCACCAGGCTCAGCACCCCGCCAATCAGGGTGGGATCGAGATAAACAACAGTTGTATGCTTTGTTTTGCGTTGGGGTTACTCATTTGAGGCCTTTTTTAGTCCAGGCGCAGCAGGCGCTTGAATACAATAGATGACAGCAGGAAAGTAATAAAAAAACTGAACATCCAGCCACGTATCCAACCGGGGCCTGATGCGATAAAAACTGCTTCAGGCAGATTGATGTGAATGACATCCGTTTTGCCATCCTTCGGAAGATAGCCCAGTGGGTTGGCCATCAAAAGATTCCACCACCTCTTCTTATGAATGATCGGGATGTCGTGCTCTAATGGCAGGGTCAGCAGGTGCTGGTGGTCAGCATTCATGGTTAATGACTGCCCTTTTGAAGGCCAGTTGATTACCCAGCCACCTTCAGCGATTCGGACTTGTGTCGTCGTTGACCAAAGGATATCGGTGCTGGCGGGCTCAGTCGTCAATAAAACCTCGCTTCGGGCAGATGGTGTTTCGTAGGCAAACTCGCCCGCGACCCAAATAATAATGAACAGCACCGGTATTGTTGCAAGCAGCGCAGGGCCCAAAGCCAGACCCAGCTGCCTGAACCCAAGGGCAAGCGTTCGGCGGATAAGTGGCATCAGCTCTGCAAATTCGCCGTCGAATTTAGCAATCTCCTTTTGCTGTTTTTTTTGCTGTGCCTTTAGTTTGCCAATTTTCCCCTGGTTGGAAAAAAAGCCATACATAGCCATGCTGATCCAGCCCGCGAGGATTCCCCAGATGATCAGGCGAAGCAAGGGCGTCAGCGCCATTGCCAGTAGATCGTCTATTGCGCCAAATAGGGGTGCGGGGAGGTCAAACAGGCCCATGGACAGGTTAACTGCCGTCAGGCTTGCTATCGGCCGCCGTTTTTATCGTATCTGAATTCACGGTGTCTGCCTTCACAGTATCTGCGCTAGCCACGGCATTACGCCGGGCCTTTCTGCGTTGCATTAATTTTCGCACTGGCCAGAATATGATCGCGCCGATGGCCACGGCGAAAGTTGCGAAGATGGTCAGTAATGAACCCACCACGCTTATGCCGGCACCCGGGCCGATATAGGCAAGCGCAGTGCTCACTGGTGTCAGCAGTGCGAGTGTCAGAAGTATGAAAGTTACTGTCTTTAGCATGTAAAAATGGCCTTTGATGAACGGGTTCATGGATTCGGGTTCATGGATTCTGGCAGAACCTGGACAGATTTTCATTCACCGGGTCACAAAAATGGGCAATCTGGCGCAGCTGGTCCGGGCTAAAATCCATCGGGTAGTAATCCGGCGGTGAGAGTCGCTTAATATAGTCCGTCCGGATAGCTTCGAAGCCATTTTCCGGCAGTTCACAATGCGCCAGAATGGTGTCGATCGAGCGCGCCGAATGGGCGCATAAATCTTCGTAGCGGAACAACAGGCAGGCCTTACGCACTTCCGGAAATTCCTCCAATTGGCCAACAATGTGCTGATAAGACCCGGCCCAGTAGCGCGACCATCCCTCTACTTCACGCCCTTGCTGCCAGCA
>Ga0335398_10007063_pt1 | contig 13894 bp, 10 predicted proteins | sample BON03_FD_205742 | JGI IMG/M metagenome (GOLD analysis project Ga0335398, IMG submission 205742) | Freshwater microbial communities from Lake Bonney liftoff mats and glacier meltwater in Antarctica - BON-03 (spades assembly) (version 2) | ecosystem: Environmental > Aquatic > Freshwater > Ice >... | reverse complement strand
TATATATATATATATATATATATATATATATATATATATATATATATATATATATATATATATATATATATATATATATATACATATATATATATATACATACAGAAAGATGGATAGAGAGCGAGACAAGATATATGTAAATTATGCCATATATTCATATACGCCATATCTACATATATGCCATATATATACCGGGAAGGCGGCGGCGAAGGCGAGAATGTTGAGGCGGCCGGCGGAGAGGTCGGACGCAAACGCGTCGCTGTCGAACGATCCATCGTCCGACTCCCACGACGCGCGACGCTTGTCCGCAGCCACCTTCTCGACGATCCCACTCTTGGACACGGACATCGCATCAAATACAATCATCAGCGCGCGCTCCGTGGGCGGCTCGTCGTTGAGCTCGCGCACCGTGAGACCAACGGAGGCCGCCATCGCCTTGCTCGTGAAGGCCAGGCTGGGCACGTTGTCAACTAGCAAAAATCGCTGGGCCTGGCCCATCTTGGTTAGCATGCGGCGGCGCTGCGGCGTGCGGGCTACGTTGGCCTGCAGGCTGGCGTACTCGGGTGCGCTCATCATCTCGGTGTTGGTCATGGCATCCCACTTCGGATCGTCCAACAGCTTGGCCAGACCGATGTCGTTCCACTCCTTGTGAGTCTTGAATCGGCCCAAGACATTCACAATCTCGCGCGCCGGCACCTCCACGCCGTACAGAATATCCTCCGCACGCCGGAAGGTGCGGTCAACGACCATGAGCGGCGCCAGTGCACGGCGGTGGACGACGGCGATCCCGCGCGAAGGTGCCAGGGCGTCGGCCGCGGGGGCACGTCGGTGGACGACGGCGACGACCCCGCGCGGCGGTGCCAGGGCGTCGCCCGCGGCGACGAGAAGCAGAATCGCGACGCAACGCATCGAATCAGCGGTTAAAGGGTTGGTTAACGTCCGGGTTATCCCGGACGTTCTTGAAGCGATCAATTCACAGAATTGCACTTCACAGTGGGTTAACTCTATTCTACTGCTCTACTCTATCTATATACCCTTGAGGAGCAAGGACTGCTGTGGCACCCCCCACGAGATCTGCTAGCTGCTAGCTCAGCTCAAGAACTATAACCGACCGAGCTAGCTCGATTTGGAATGAGGAGCCGAATGACGACGACGGACTGAGACTGACGGACTACCTATGCCTTTTTTTGTGTGCCTATTATTTATGCCTATGCCTAATGCCTATGCGCATATATATGTCTATATGTGTGCGCGCCCACATCCACATCAACTCCGCACACGGCACGGAAGCAAAAGCTCTCGCTCTCGCGCGTGTGAAGTAGAAGTGAAGTTGATGTCAAGAGCAGATGTCGTGCACCACACACCAGGGCACCAGGGCGTACGTTTATTGTTGTCGTTATCGTTATAATGCTACGACCGACCGCAAACAACAATACACATGGATCGCGTGATACGTAACAACTAACAACAATACATGGATCGCCCCGCTGGTGTGTTTATGTATCATTATCGGGTCTGTTTTGTATCCGTGAGTTAACGGTGACCCTCTGAACCCAGGGTTTGCTAGGGTTCGAATCCTTGTACAATTAACCCAGGGACAGGGATCGCCGCAAATACGCAACCAGCAACCAGTAGTAGTAGAGATAGTAGATAAAGCACATGGAGCAGCAAATATGAATATCTGAGAACCCGACAGCCGCAGCTCTTCTCCAATGAAGCACCCCCCGGCTTCTGCCCGCCCGCGCGGCCTTTATCGGCGTCAGTGGCATTTTGAACTCGTAAACTGCTCGAGCCAGAACTCGGGGCACGGGCCGATTACGCGCTAAACCTCGCCGCCCCCCCCCGAGCTACATCCGGCTGCGCGGCGAGGCGCCGCCCGCCGCGCCGCTCAGAAGGAGTGCGCAGATATCGGCGAGCGCCTGCTGTATGGCGCGTCCGAAGCGCGCGGCGTCCCGGCCGGTGGACGAACGGTCGCTACTGACCACCATCAGGATGGACGTGTCGCGGACGTCGTAGCAGACGCCGTACGAGGAGGCGCTCGGCGCGCCAAAGCCCGAAAAGTCGCGCGTGGGGTGGGCGATGCCCGGCTTGGACATGTTTGACGAGGAGAGCTCGAAGTTGGTGGTCCGTGTGTAGCCGGCGTCGGTGAAAAGCTCGGGCGCGGGGAGGCCGGTCTCGGCGGCGGCGATGCGCAGGCCCATGAGGTGGCGGTCGACCCCCCGGCCGTTAACGCACGCCGCGAGCCACTCGAGGTGTTCCTTGAGTGCGGCGCCGAGGGCGAGGCGCGCCACCTTCAGGGCGCCCTGGGTCGCGCTGCCCACGCCCTTGGGCCCAAGCGCGTCCACTGCGTGCACAAAGGCGAGCGCCTGCGAGGAGCACGAGCGGATCGTCTCTGTGCGGCCGTGCAGGAAGCGGCGCGTGGTGGCCGTCTCGTAGGTGGCGACCAGCGCGCCCTGGTCGCGCCACTGCGCCAGCTGCAGCGCCAACTGCACGACCGAGTCGGGCGACAGCTTGGCCGCCCGCAGCGCGCGGCCGCCCACGCCGGTAAAGGCGACGGGCACGAGCACGTTGTTGGCGCTCAGGGCGGCGAAGGCGGCGCGCGCCGGGGCCGTCGCGGCGCGGACCGTCGGCAGGGCCGCGTGGTCGAACGGCAAGAGCACCACGCGCGCGGCGGCGGCGGCGACGGCGGCGACGGCGGCGGCGGCCACTTGTGCGGGGGAGGCGGCAGTGGCGGCGGGCGGTGCGCGCGCCTCGTCTTCGATGGTGCGCGCCATGAAGGCGAAGGCGCGGCTGGTGACTGGCGCGTCGAAGTGGGCGTGCTCCATGTGCGCCCCCGCCTTGCCGTTGGCGAAGACGATGAGCGTGAGTGGCTTGTCGTACCAGACGTTGCACCCGCCCTCGCCCCCCTCGTGTGTCGCCTTGCAGAGCGCGGACATGTCGGCCGGCGCGTCGCGGCAGAGCGAGAGCACCAGCAACGCCGACTCGACCGCTGCTAAGCTCTCCGCGTTGGCCGCGCCGCTGAGCAAGACGGCGCGCCGGTGCGTGGCCCACTCGCCGCGTGGCAGCGTGCTGAGGAGCGAGAGCGGGTGCGGCTCCACTCCCATCGCGGCTGCGGACCCCTCGATGAGCGCGAGCGCAGATGCGATCTCGCCAACGCTCGCGACGCGCTCCGGGCAGCCGCCGGCGCCGCCGTCGATGATCCGCAGCGACCAGGCGCGCCCATGGCTGAGGACGGCCACGTGGCTTACGGGATGCGGCGCGCCCACGATGACGTCCTCCGCCTCGCCCGGCACGCGCGACGAGCCAAAGAGCCGGTCGAACTGGTACATGCAGAGCGGGATCTGGCCGCGCGTGTCGAGCGCGTCGGGAGAGATGCGTTCCGCGCGCAGCTCGAGGTAAAAGAGGCCGGCGCCGCGCAGCAGCTGCGCCGCGCGCAGCAGGCGGGCAGGCGTGTCGGGAGTGCCGTCGCCATTGAACAGAGTGCCAAAGATGTTGTACCGGACGGGCAGCGGCGTGCGGTCCGAAAGGTAGGCGTAGCGGTCCCACCATTCCTCTAGCCAGTGCACGTGCGGGTAGCCGCGCTCCGCGCTGCACGCAGCGGCGCGAGCCTCGAGCGCAGCCTGGAGCTGTTCGCCAACGCCCGCGCGGAACGCCGCGACCAGCGCCGTGGTGTGCGCGAGCTCCGTGGAGGTCAGCAGAGGAACGCACGACCGTAGATATCTGTCAAGCGTCTCGTCAAGCGTTGGCACAGGCAGCTGAGGCAGCAAGGTCTGGAGCGCGAAGGTGCTGAGGCCCGGAATGGTCCAGTGCACCGACGGCTGCTTGTTGCGAGAGTCGGGGTGCTGGTTCGGGGGAGGCATGTTGGGGCTTGGAGGCGACAGATGGATGCGCGGTCGCGCTTGCGGCCAAAGCGTTATCGAAGGCCGATCGAAAAGCTGTTGATTGACAAAAAGGCTTTGACGAACCCAAGACTACCGTAGAGCTCTAGGGGTAAACATTAATTTACCCCCTACCACCTACCCTCCACCCCCTGGATTGGGCCGAGGTCCGAGGTCCTACTGCGCTAGGCTTGATTGTGCGTTTGTTCCCCTACCCTCCAACCCCGAAAGCCGCATGGCTCTGTTCCTATTTAATAACCCCTACACACGGTATGAATACTCGCCATCCTCATCTATTTTTGGCGCCCATAACGTCGTTCGCGCGAGTTTGCGATCTGCTGTTCCGCCAACGCGTGTTCGCACCGTGCGCTTGGGCGCAGCAAGGCGCTTAAAGCGGCACTCGATGGAAGCCCTGCTCCGGTACTGCTGCTGCTGCTGCCCGGAGTGGCTGCGGCGTCGCGACACCAAGTACAGCGCGCGCGGGCGCAAGGTGCTGGACGAGATAGAGATGGAGTTTGTCGATGACTATGATGTTGATGACGGGTTAACCCTCGCTTACGACATGACTAGGTGCGTGGTGCCTCTCACGGTCTCGAGCTGCGGACTGCGCACTCTGCTGACGCGTGGTGCCCCCTTCCGCCTCGCAGGAGTCCCGACAAGCGTGGCATGTCGCTTCCGGGGACCGCAGAGCCTGGCGCCGCGAGGAGTCCGTTGGCGGACGGGCCGGACAGAACATACACGAGTGCGTTGTTGCCTGAGATCCGGTGATGGGGCGTGGGAGGGAAGATGGTCTGCACCCTGTAGTGAATCTCGTGGCGATGTGTGATGTGTGATGTGTGCGTGTGGTGATAGCGTCCGAGTCGTGTTCGGCTTGCTGCGCGTCAGCGCGCATAGCCGCGCCTGGGGAAGGACGCGGTGCGGGTGTTTCAAAACACCACATTCTATATGTATCTGTTGTAATGTATAATGTTTGTAATCTGACGACATGCTATGTGCTCCTGTGCCTGTGCTCTGTGCTCTGTGCTCTGTGCCTGTGCTCTGTGCGGAGATGAATAATGCATATAATGCATAGATGCTCGTGCTCGGAAGCAGCAGCACCAGCACCACAGCACACAGCACCAGCATGCGGCCATATGCCATATTCATATTCAATATTCAATATGCATGTCATACATACATATACAATAGCATATATGTGCGCCATCACAGTCACAGTGAATCACAATTAGCAAGTAGCAAGTAGTGAATCACATATGTCGCAACAGGCAACACAGGAACAGGCAACAGCTGTGACAAAACAGTAACAACAGTGTAACAGCGTAGTATAGTAACAGTGGACAGTGGGCGACATGTGACATGTACACATGTACATATACATGCTGTGCGCGTGCCTGCCTGCTCCTGCCACCTGCCACCTGCCACTGCCACTGCCACTGCCACTGCGCCACTGTGACAGCTCTTGTTCCTGCTTCTGCTCTATAGCTGCTCTATCTAGCTCTAGCTCTAGCTCGGGCGGCACTAGGCACTACCAGACCACCGACCACCGAGATTTCAGACATCAGACGACGAGACGACCAGCGCCACCAGCGCCCATCTCCATCTAACATTCAACATTCAACGCATACCGCGTCCATTTTGACACCGGTTCTGTTCTTGCGATGCGGTCAGCTGATGCCGAGCACTGGCCAGCTGAAGATAGGCATCATCAGTTCTTTGTACGTCAGCCAGCGCGGAAAACTAAATCTAGCATTTTCTGTGCAGTCTGCTGTGCGATTGCTGTTGCTGGGATGCTGAGGGCTGAGGCGGGCGATTTTCTCACACTCAGTTCGAGCTCCGGTGGTATTGGTATATAGGTATAGTTCTGAGAGGCGGATCGTATTAAAGTTAAAGCTTAGAGTAAATCGGTAAATCGGCCACTGCCACTGCAAAGCCGCTGATTGCCCACTTCTCGCGCGTTTCGGGCAGGGTTGCATTATACACGGGGGGACGGCTTGTATAATGTATAATATGTATATATGTATAAGTATTATAATTTTGTATATTGTATAATGTGGGGTCGGTGGGCTGCATATATATAGCGGCTCGCACATGTACTATTTATAGACCCCCCGCCCTGCCCCACTCCCCACCCCGCCCCACCCCCCCCCACACACCACCACCACCACCACACACCACCTCGCTGACCCAGCTCCCCAAACCCCACGCTCACACACCGCGCGCCAAGGGGTTTTCTTTCTAAAGCTCCTAAGATTTTCGTTTTCTTTTCTTTTTTGTCCCCTACCCCCTGGGGCTGGGTGCTGACGCAATACGCACCCTGGACCCTGGGCGGGCGGTAGGGCGGCACTCAAATTATACAAATTATACACTTCTGGATCTCGTGTATAATGTATAATACGTATAATTATATGTATATTTGTATATCTGTATATTGTATAATAGTGCAACCCTGGTTTCGGCCGTCTTACTTGGTAAACTTGACGATTTTTATTTTTTTTTTTTTTTTTTTTTCTTTTTTTTTTTTTTTTTTTTTTTTTATTTTATTATTTTTTTTTTTTTTTTTTTTTTTTTTTTTTATACAGTCGTCAATACGTCAATACCAATACCACTATACAGTATACACGTACCTCGGCGGGTCATCATGTGACCACCACGAAAGGACATTTTGCGGGAAGCGGTCACCAGTCGTGGCCAGTGGCGCCAGAGTGCAGAGTGCACTGCTAAAAGACAAATAAGTCTCAGACGATACGCCGTTCCAGTTTTGCTGCATGCCCCACACTGGGAGACGTTTTGCCACACGGGGGGCACAAGGCCATTCTTCGTTTTCTCTGTCGGTGTGTCCTGTGTGCGTGTATCGTTTTGCAGTACGGTATAAAGAGAGTAGTAGTAACAAGGACTCTGGACCCCTTCCGGTATTCCCTGTTATGTTTCGGACGGCGGGCGCCCTTGCGTGCGAACTCGACGACCGTTTGCGATGCCTTGCGCTGACAAGAAGGGCTGGCTGAACCCGTACGGCCTCAAGTGCGAGGACTACGCCAAGGACTACTGCTCGGGCAGCGGGTTCCTGGTGGGTCAGGAGTGGGCGGGCGGAAAGGACTATGGCTACCCGGAAAAGTCCTGCTGCGCCTGCGGCAAGTGCACCGACCAGGCCGGCTGGACCAGCCACGGGAAGACGTGCAGCGACTACGCGACGGAGGGCCACTGCGCCAATGGCGCGGTCGCGCCCGGGCAGGAATGGACCACCGGAGCAGCCTTCAACTACCCTGAGCGCTCCTGCTGCGCGTGCGGCAAAAAGCCGGCGGTGGGGGCGGTGACGGCGGCGGCGGCGGCGGCTTCCCCGCCCGCGGCGGCTCGCGCTGCGCCTGGCGGCTGTGTGGACGAGCCCGGCTGGAGGAATCCGTACGGCGTGACCTGCGACGACTATGTGAAGGAGCGCTACTGCGCCGGCGGCCAGGTGCTACCCGCCAAGGAATGGACGGTCGGGCCGGACTACTCGAATCCCGAGCGCGCGTGCTGCGCGTGCAAGGCGCCCCACCCGCCGCCGCCGCCGCCGCCCAGCCGTTCCCCGCCGCCGCCGCCGCCCATGCTCTGCGACAACGAGTGCCCGTTCGTCTTCAACGGGGTATGCCAGGACGGCGGCCCCGGGGCGATGGGCGCCTCGTGCGCCCTCGGTTCCGACTGCGGGGATTGCGCCCCCCGGAGTCACAAGCCGCCGCCGCCGCCGCCTCCGCCGCCGCCGCCCAGCCCACCGCCGCCGCGCCCGCCCGCTGTGCGACGCTCGCGGCCGCACCCGCCAATGCACCCGGGCCCATCGCCGTCGCCGTTGCCGCCGCCGCCGCCCGCGCCGCCACCGCCGTCGCCCGTGCCCCGGCCGCCGCCGCCACCGGGCATACCTCGCCTGCAGCACGCCGGCGCCACTGGCGCGGACGGGGAAGCCGACTCGCCCGTCGATGCGTCCTGGACGCGGGACGGCGGCGGCGGCGCGCAGATGCAGCCGGGTGGCGCGCAGTTTGTAACCTACGGAAAGCCTAGCGGCGTTAGCGCCGGTGGCAGCCGCTGGGGCGCCTCGCCCTCGCCCCCAGACGCGGGAGGGGGGGAGATTGGCGAGCGCGGTGGCGGCGCACCCGCGCGCTCGCCCGGGGAGGGGCTCGGCGACGCGTTGCTGACTGCGGCGATGACGACCGGCAAGCTGGTGGTTCGGTTGGGCGAAGTGAGTTCTCACCTGCTGGACGACACGGCCACAGCCACTGGGCTCGACCCTCTTTACGTCCAGCTGGGCGGCATCGGCGCGGGCCTCGTCGCGGCCGCGTTCTGCCTCTGCGCGCTGCGTGCGCTGCTGCGCCGGCTCTACCGCTTTTTCTGCTGCTGCCTGGTGGCGGGCCAGCGCCGGCGGACGGAGGGGAAGCTGCGGCGCGGTGGCTACGGCAAGCAGCCGACGCGGCGCGCGCCGGACGATAACGCCTCGGACTCCTCCTCCTTGTCGGGCTCCGAGGAATCGGCTTGAGGGCTATAGTCAGTGACATATGCAGTATTCAGTACTATCCCATCCCGTCCCTTAACGCCGCATCTAATGACTCCGCTGCCGTTGCCTGTCTGAAACTCGGGCTCGGCCGCGGCGGTGGAGGGCGCGCGAGGAGGACGGGTCTTATTGGCGGTGGCGTCTGTGCTCTGCATATTTACGGGAGCCCTCACTTGAGCATCCTGACGGAGCAGTCTAGAGAGAAGACGCCTCTGGAGGCGAGATGCCATGTGACGAGGCTTCAAATCAATTTAATTGAGGCAGCCGGTGGGAGATAGCGGATAGCGGTGGGGCGTATGTCTGACTGTCGTTCGGCGCCGGTGTGTCGCCGGCGGATGGCGCTGGCTGCTTGACGGCTGGACGGCGGGCTGGTTTTAGAGGCTGGATAGGATGATAGGGATAGGTGATAGGTTCAGGTGTGACGCTGCCGCTCTTGCTCTTACTCTTACTCTAATCTCTAATTCTTCCGGGCTGAGTCAGAGGCCGGGGCCGGGGCCCAGGCTGCGTGCTAGGTGCTCTCCCCGCGCGACCGCGCAGCCCGCCCGCAGCCCCGCTGGCGTATGATCCATGCGCATGCGCATGCCGCGACGGGGATATGTGTGTCAGTCAGTTCTGTTGAGCTCTTGCTCTTGAGCGTTGGCGTTGAGCCGTCAGTCCCTCAGCCCTCAGTCGCTTGCGCAAGCCGCAAGAGCAAGAGCAAGAGCCCCCGCCTGTCGCCTGTGTGAGCTCATCGAGTCGTCTCGGCGGTGGCGGTGGCGCACGTCCTCAACCTCAAAACCTCAACCTCATGCATGCAATGTGTGGCGGGGGGGGGGTCTGTGGTCTGTGTCTGATATGTGTGTGCGTGCGCTGAGGCTGAGGTGGAGTGTGGAGTGGGAGTCGTCAGTCGTGGGAGTGGGAGTAGGTATAGGTGGAGATACGAGGTCGAGGTACGAGGTGGTGGTGAGTAATGTGAGTAAAAGTAAAAGAAAGTATTATATATATATAATGCTAATAATCACATATATACAGGTTTATTATATAATTACTACGGGGCCAGGGCCAGGGCTGGTGGCACGTGTCTTGTGGCTGTATTGCATGCGGCTAGCGTGATCGGGTGTTGGGGGTGTTCGACGTCTGGAGCTTTTTTCGGGTGAAAACTGGCTGAATTGTACCCTAACCCCGGCGGTATTTTTTCAAGTCGCTGAGGTGGGTGTGTTCTTCCTCCAAAATATGGCATCTGAGGGCTGGGTACCCAGCTTCTAATCTTAAAAGATTTTTTGAAGCAGGGTGCCACCAGGATATATGTGTACGTACGTATATTCAAATAATTTCAGCCACACTGGCTGCTGGCTGTACGTACACAGCTACACAGCTAGCTCAAGCTCAGCTCACAGCTACAGCTACATCAGCTCACAGCTACAGCTACAGCTACAGTAGCTCTACAGTCTACAGTTATCTAAACTACGCTACAAACTACAAGTTACAGTTACACAGGTTATTATTACGTACCGTTATTACAGATTACAGGGCACAGGGCTTACAGTCGTTACAGTTACAGTTACAGTTAAACAATATCTACAGTCTACAGTCTACAGCCCTCACAACCGCAGCCCACTCACAACACGGACCCATCACCCCCAGTTATCATCTATCGTATCGCATCACATCTACATATGCTCTCTCAACCACAAGACTCTCCCTCGACAGTCGAACATTCCCTGCGCGCGGCAACAACACGCCAGCTTGTATTGTGTATTGTTTTCACGCGCCGGGTTTGCCCCCCACGCTTCGGCAACCTCATCGCCCCCCACCGCATCTCGCGAGAGGGATTCCACGGGCTATTGCTTCGACCGGCGGATCGACTCCCTCAGCACTTCGTTGTCGCATTCCGACATGTCGGAGGCGTCCGACTCCTCGCCGTCCTCCCAGGCAGGCGGCTCGCGGTACCGGCCGTACATCTCCGACTGTTCCTTGCCCGGAATTAGCTTCACCTGGTTGAACGGACTGAAGCAGAGACGAGGCTCCGGTCCGCGCAGCGGGGGCTGGCCCGCCGCCCGCCGACCCTCGGAGAGGATGCTGGGCGAAGGGTAGCTCGCCTGCCGCACCGGTCTAAGAGGCGACACGAGCTGCGGGTTGATTGCCTTGCCGCCCGGCGAGGCGCGCACCTCGACGCCGAGGAACTTGCCCGCCTGGTCCAGTCGCCGGCTCTCGCGGTGCCACTGCTGCAGCCGCGCCGCAACCTCCGCGCGCTTGCCTGCAGCAGGCAGGTCGAGCCGCTTGCACAGCCGTTGCAAGTCGCGGTAGGACCAGTGGGTGGGCGAGTCGAAGAGCGCGGGGTTGATCGAGTAGTAGGGCGGCACGCATCCGCCCGTGATGGGCTGCGGCTGGTGCTGGGCCGACATGTTCTCCATGGGGCGCGAGAAGGGCGAGCTCGAGATACGTGAAGGCACCCGTGGCGATTTGAACGAAGGCAGGCGGGCCTAAAATAGAACGGGTTTTCTTTTGCCCCCAGCCGCGCCGGCGGCTCGCCATGAACAGCAAACCGGCGTGGGGCGCGCCGGCGCCGCGCGCTGGTCAGCTGCCTAGTTCCGACATGTCCATCTTGGACCTGCTGCGCAAGCTCATCGCCATCCGCCTCAAGGCCATGGTGCGACTTCTGCGCCACCGATCGGTGCGGCGCAAGGCAGCCATGAGCCTGGCCACGGCGCTACTGGTCCTCTGCACGATACACCTGGTGCTGCGGCTTCCCCCGGCGGCACACGGGCCTGCGTCGCACGCCGTCGGTGGGGCTGGCGGCGGCTTACCCGAGTCAGTGCGGCGATTGGGCGGCCGAAGCAGCGCCAGCTTCCAGGACGGCAGGGACGCTGGCGGCGCCGATGCTGCTGCGGCGGCGGCGGCCGTTAGCGGTCTAGGCGGCGGCGACCTCGATGCGGCACTCTCCGAGGTGCCCGGCGCGATTGTCGACGAGCTGCGGCGGCGCGGCGAAGGGGAGAAGGGGTACGCGGAGCAGCTGCGACGGCGGGCGCTGGAGCTCAACGTGGAGATCTCCAAGATCAAGGAGCGCGCGGCGCCGGCGACCAAGCAGAAGCGGCTCCAGCTCGCGGCCCATGTGCTCTCGACGCAGCTGGCGGCGCTAAAAGAGCGCTCGAACGAGCTCGGCCCCGGAGAAGGCGCGCCGCCGCACGCGGGAGCGGCTGCAAAGGGCGAGGCGTCCGCCGGGAGAAGAGGCGGCGGCGACGGCCCGGGCGGCGGTGAGAGCAGAGGCGGCGGCGGCAACCTCGTGGGCGCAGCGGCCGGCGCTGCGGCTGCGGGGCCGTGCGGTCGGCGCCACCCCGAGTTCCGCATTGCGATGATCCTGCCTTGGATCTCCTCTTCGGCCGACGCCGCCTCGCGCCACACGCCCGCGTGGTTCCCGCACCTGGCCGCTACGGCCGCCCACTCGGCGATGCTGGTGGACTGGGTGGTGCTGCACGAGGGCTCGCTCTCCCTTCCGGCCGCGGTTCGCGCGCCGAACGTGAAACTGGTCGACCTAGGATCCAACGGCGTGGCGAGGCTCTTCGCCTCGCGGCTGGGCTCCGCGCTGGGCTTCGGGGCCGAGGAGGCGCGCGCGCTCGAGCAGCGGATGGTGCTCATGTTCGACAAGTGGCCGCGGCTGGTGGCCGAGTACAAGCCTGCGTACGGCGAGGTGTTTGAGCGCTGGCTGGGAAACTACACCCACTGGTGCGCAGCCCTACATGTTGAATACGTATTCACGTATTCCTGAGGCGCAGCCACACGAATACGAATAACATATTCCGCCTGTTGAACCCTTTAATATGACATGGATACGTACATATTCAAGGTCAGTGTATTCACAAAACAGGCTGAATATAAATAGAATCTCCTTTTCCTCGCTCTGCGCACTCAACACGTAGGTACGCAGCCATATAGAGAGAGATGCTATGTATATAGCTCAACCTAGACGCCGCCTATGGGGCTGCTGCCGCCGCGCCGCCCTGTGTGTATAGAGACATACCTCTATCTATCCTGTGTGTATAGAGACATACCTCTTGTTGTTAGCCAGTAGGGAGCTTCGCCCACTGGACCACCTTCAGCGCTGATGGTGGTCCACTGGGCGAAGCTCCCTACTGGCTAACAACAAAACTAGTGGGCGAAGCTCGCTACTGGCTAACAACACCTCTATCTATCTATATAGAGATGATGGGCTACATCTAGATACACCGTGCGCTGCTGCAGGGGTTTCACTGATTTTGACACCATCCTGGGCCAGCTGCCCCGCTTTATCGAGCGGCCCGAGCTGACGCAGCACGACATCGTCACCTACTCGTTCGGCGACACGGAGGCCGTCTACCTGCGCGGCCAGTGGACCATGCACCGCAACGTGCCCGCCGTGAACCGGCTGTGGCGGCGCTGCCCGCACCTGGCCGAGGGACTGCTCCAGGAGCTCGCGCTCAAGGTAAGCCGTCAGATCCTACGGGTCAGAGCGAGGAAAAGAATACGATATTCTATTCAGATTCAGCCTGTTTTGTGAATATATTGACCTTGAATACGTACGTATCCATGCCATATGATGGGGTTCAACAGGCGGAATATGTTATTCGTATTCGTGTGGCTGCGCCTCAGGAATACGTGAATACGTATTCAACATGCAGGCGTCGGATCCAGAATTGGACCAGAGGGAAGTTTCGGATTATCTCCGGGTAAACTCTTAACTCTTAAGTAAAACTTTATCTTACCCCAACCCCAACGGTAGCCCAGCGCGGAAGTTACCGTTGGGAAGACATCTCTGAAATACCCCTGGTGGATTCGACGGTGCCAACCGCTCAGTACTCAGAACGCTATTTCGGTACAGCCAGCCTGAGAAATCGATTCGATTTACCGAAGCTTGCAATAACTGAGACTCGCTTAGCACTCAAACAATGCGAACCTGGGAAACTGATTCGAACGACCGAATCTTGCCGGTGGTAGGGAGAAAACTATTCATAATCGAATAGTACGAAGCACTGGGCGCTGAGCCAGAAATAGTTATTTCGGTACCACGAGTCTGGGAAATCGATTCTAACGTGTTGAGGAATGATCTCCTCCCCCCACGGTATTCCGTGTGTGGGTTGTGGCTGTTTCGACCGCGCGCCGAGTTTCGCTTAGGCGCGCGATATTAGTAGCTCGGGTAAGTAACGACTTCCCGAGCGGCAGTGAGCGCGTGTCTGTAAATAGCCCCGACGGGGTTTAGACAGACATCTGGGCAGCCATTAAAGCTTCGACTCGTTGCCCTTCACCTCCGACACAGCCGAGCATGGCTTCTTATAACGTACCTGCGTTTGCTCAAGGTGGCACACCTGCGCAAGATGGAGGCGGCGGGGAAGACGAGCTACCACAAGCGCTTCCTCTCGGCCGAGGGATGCTACTCGCACAAGGCGGCGCACACGAAGGGGCTCAAAATCAAGGTGCACGCGGCCGTTAAATATAGTCGATCTATATATACATATCTAAATCTATATATATATATATATATATATAT
>Ga0335398_10007060_pt1 | contig 13897 bp, 12 predicted proteins | sample BON03_FD_205742 | JGI IMG/M metagenome (GOLD analysis project Ga0335398, IMG submission 205742) | Freshwater microbial communities from Lake Bonney liftoff mats and glacier meltwater in Antarctica - BON-03 (spades assembly) (version 2) | ecosystem: Environmental > Aquatic > Freshwater > Ice >... | reverse complement strand
TCGGGGGGGGGGTGGGGGGGGGGGGGGCAGAGAGACCTGGAGTGTAATACAAGGTGCATGTCACATTCTTTTTTTGGCCAATCCTGTGGCACCTGTTCATAGCTTGTGCCTGTTTTGTGTGTGTATAAGGAGCCCCCCAAAACGAATCATAGCTTGCCTCATAATCTGTCACATCCCCCTCCGATTCAGAAACCGAATGCGTCACAAGTGTGCGTTTTCTCCGCCGATTCATGCAATCATGCATTGTGGCGTGGGAGCAGAGGGAGTATATAACAGCACCAAATGTCAGAGAAGAGAAAGCAGCGAGCAGTGACAGTAAGATCAGCAGACCGCAATAGTAATGAAGACACACACACACATGCCCCCGAATTTGCTTGCTGTGCGCGTGCACACACACATACCTGTTCGCCTGACTTCATAAACGGCTCCATTAAAAAAACATGAGACGCTGCAGTAAGAGTCAATCCTGCTGCTGCTTGGCCCGCATGCAAAAGGAAAACTGTGTGTGCGTGCGTGTGTGTGTGCGTGTGTGAAGGTGGGTATGTGAGTGACCTATAATACATGCACACACGTACATGTTGAGACATACATGCAGATCCTACCAGAGATGGACGGCTCTTCAATAAACTGCTTAACTGCCTCTTCTTGCGACGCCAGTGCATCGCCGGCCACAATTTTGACGTGTCCGATCTTGACCCTATTGTCAGCAAACACCTTGGATAGATGCAGGACTGCTTGTTTGTGCTGCGAAAATACAACGGCCTTTTCACCTTGCGCCAACACTATGGAAAGGTCTGACAGCAGGCGCTGAACTTTAGAAGAAAAATTGTGCGGGCATGGCTCCGCAGCACGCGCTGCCAGGGGACCAGCTCTCGACATAGAGGAGCAGCTCTCGACCAAGTGGGAGCCGAGCTCAGGGGTGAATGACGGGAAGTTTGACAGGTTTTCAATCTGTGCTCTGGCCAGGACACCGCCATTTGGCGGAGGGATTTGTGCAAGGCTTGCCTCAGTCGCTGCTGCCATCCACTGAACAAATCCCGGTCGTCGCTTGGCTTGTCTGTCTGCTGCCTGCCGATCACGATCAGAATCTGCAAACGAATCATCAGCAGCTTCCTTACCCTTCCCGCTCTTCGAAGAGCTGCCGCCAGCAGCACTGGCGCCGTTGGAACTGCTGGCTGCACCGCCGACTCCGGCTGGCGGCCTGATGATACGGATGAGATCAGAGAGATTAAAAGCCTTGCGACACAGCGGGCATGTGGCTTCAAGAGAGCCTAAGTTGCTTGCTCGATGATTGTTTTTGCTGCGCTCATACATGACCCACCGCACGATACATTCCTCGCACGCAAAGTGTGCGCAGCGCATGTACGTTGGCCGCTGCTCATAACCGCAACCATCTTGGCACACACAGCAGTTGGGAGACCCGCCCATTTCGATCTCATACAACTGTTGAAATCCGCTTTGCTGTATTGTGTCCTCTGTCGCCTTTCCAGCGCCTGCAGCATCTGCACGCTGCAGAATACCAAGATATGGATCAAGATCCGTAATTTTTAACATGCTCTCGGCAGCATCCCCCACCATTCCACCTAATATCTTTTTCTGGTCCTCGCGGAGATTTGCCACTCTGCCCGACGGAATGTCCATTGTGCTTGTGCGAGACTTTTCCACCTTGACCATACAAGAATGTACTATTCCAATGTCGCCGTTGATTTTGAATCTTGTCAAACCTTGTGCGCGATCCCCCTCTTTCCACCCGAGGTCTTCAGCAACAACAGAAGAAATGGCGCCCAGCAACAAGTAATCGCTACCATCCTCGCACAAAGCGCCGTCGAAGAATGTGCGAGGTGCATATTTCTTGTCAGACTTCCAGGCAAATCCTAGGGCCGCCCACCCTGCTCTAGTGCTAGCACACATAGTAATGACGTCATCTTTTTTGAAGGCCAGTTCCTCGGCAGTCGGAGGATCGTATGTCTCGAGAGCGCGGACACGGACTACGCGCATACCCGTCGGGAGCGCCGACGTCAGCGCTTGTTTGAGTTTGGGTCTATCGGTGTAGACAGCCGACTGAAATTCAGCACGCGGGTGCTTATCTTGAAGTCTTTTGTCAGCCACAGCAAAGCCCTGGTTCAGACGAATCGCTGTGAACGCGCGCCTCGTGAACATCATCGACATGGTTGATTTCGGCAGAATGTCATCCCAGTAGCGCCCCGACGTAATGCACTCGAGCGCCCAGCGCCAGCGCAGCAGCGGTACGTCCCTGCGTGCAATGTTCACACGATTGTACAGCTCCTTGCGTTGGTCGCCAACTTCAACGAGCCGTTCCTGGATCGTCGGCATCGCATACGCACGATTTCGGTTGTAAACGCCCTGCTCTTTGTTGCCGTGGCGCACCATATGGTTGCCTTTGTGGTGACGTGCAGTATCTGACACATTTCGTCCCTGCATCAGGACTTTTAGGGCGTCATTTGGGATCATCCCACGAACCATGGAGGGATCATACGACTTCATAGCATCTCCTGGAGCCGCAGCCCCATTCCATATCGAGCCCATTCCGAGAGCGCGAAGACGGAAATCAATGTCACGCAAGTGTGGAGTACAGCCCGCACCGCCATTTATCAGGGAAGGGGCTACACATGCTTCGCGTAGCATGCGAAGCCAGAATCTGGTTTTCTGTCCTTCACCCGCCCACGCTTCCGCCCCACCCATTTCTTTGAGGGCATTCAATTCGAGGAATTGATAAAGATACTTTTCTGAATTGTTGGGCTCAACAGGAACACGACGAGTGCTCGACGATGGAAGGTCCAGGATGCTACTGCCGTCTGTGTAGGTCTGAGATTTCGAATGGCGGACCATAACTCCGCTAAGAAGCCCATTCAGCAACTCGAGCGCTTCTGGACTGCGCTTAGCAAACGGTTTGGAGATGCGCATGCTCCAGAAACCATCGACTGAGTCAGACGCGCAAAAGGGCAAAACCCCCAGAAATGCCAGCTCGCCGTTGAGATCGTCAATCGAGGTGTACAACGGAGTCCCAGAAACCATCCAGCGACACTCACATAAAAGCTTTTCGCAGGCACGCGCATGGTCAGTGGTGCTGCTGCGTATCTCTTGCATTTCATCCAGCACCACTCGATCCCACTTGATGCGATTAAGGGCAATTTTGTCATCCTTCAGCATGGCATACGTGGTCACTATGATGTCAGCACTGTTGGCAAGCTCCTGGATCCGAATGCGCAGATGGCCCTCCTGCCCGGGACATCCGCCCGGCCAGTCCAGACACTCCTTGACCGATTGGTCACTTGAAAGTGTACAGCGTTTGTGCAGCTTATTTTCCGACGTGTACTTGTTGACAGTAAGCGAATCCCCGGCAGCCTTCTCAATCTCACACAGCCACTGCGAGACGAGATGCGATGGCACAACAATGAGGGTACCGCCTTCTGCTACAGCCCTGCCAAAAACATCTTCCATGCCAAAAACATCTTCCCGTGTAGGCATTTCCAATTCCTCACGCACGACTTGCATCTCCGCATCCTGTTCCACAGCTTCTCCCGCCGCACCATTTCCGTCTGCAGAACGCCGCTTTCGATTGCGGCAGGCGACATCTCCAACAGCCACCTCTGCTTCACGCAGCCGAATGAGCGTACCCTTTCTGACCTTAGTTTTGTTGCTAAGCTGGGGCAGTATGTCGATATTTAGCTGCCTGATCATTGCTGGCGTTACCTTTGTGTCTCGAGCACGACTGCACTTGTCGGCAATTGTCGCCAGCGTGTCATTAGTTACAGCCTTACCCCATTCTCCATCCCACACATCCCCACTCTCAGCCCTCTCTCCAAGATCAATCTGCTTTTTCTTGCCACCACTATTGGTCTTCCCACCATCACTTTTCGTGCCATTACCAACTACACGACCCCGACCAACAGGTGCCCCGTCTTTGTTTTTGGACGAGAGAATCAGAGCAAGAATTTCAATGGTTTTGCCAAGGCCCATCTCCTCTGACAGAATACCCCCCCTCCGCCCCAACGGCTTCTCCAGCCGCAACTCCCCAAGTTCGGGAGCGTAGTAGAAATCGCTGCCGTCCAGGAACGTCCATCGCTCCCAAAATAGCTCGTTGAGCCCATGCGGCAAGGACTCGTGATCAAGCATCCAGGCAAGGGTCTGGAGTTGATAGTCTTTCATATGCAGCTTTAATCCTACCGGCTGCTGGGCCTTACGATACCCTGTGTGCTCCTGTTCATATGCAAAGACACGCACACGAGAGATCATTTAGCTGCCAAGGATTGCAACAGCAAGGAGCCGAGCCAGCAGCGTGCAGATAGTGACAGTGCAAGACAGACAAGACACGTTGGGGCGTGCAGCAGCAAGGGCCCCTAAGCTCCCGACGCCACCGCACGCCCCTCGGGACCGCATTTCTACAGAATGTGAAATTTTCGTGTGGCGCGCAGCAGCTTCGGGCGCGAACCGCCCCACAATGCATATCCGAAGAACAAACAACGACAATCTACATGAACACACATTAATGTCACACCTGCGATTTCATGAGGCCGGCAAGCGAGAATGCATAATCAGGGCCCACTCCATCGGTTGGCATGTGCGAAACGAAGTCGGGATCTTTCAGCGCAGGCAGAGCTGCTGTCTTCCTCACTGGCGCTGCCGGTACAATCGCCTTCATGACGTCTCTGAGAGGAGGATAGGCAATCATCTCAAAGAGAAGTCGGCGGACATACACCCACACGCGAACTTTCAAATTGTTGCCATCAAGCTTGGCGCCAGCTTTGGGACACACTGCACGCAGTAAAGGCTGCGAAGCCCACGGAAGATGGGCCGAGTCCTCGGGTCGTGCGAGATCTGAAAGCCCTTCCAGCACGGATATTGTAGAGGCCTCCTTTGGCATCAGCAGCCCAGTGCGACAGCCTCTCAGTAACCTACGGAAACGGAAAAGCCACATCTGTTATTCAAAGAAAAGCTACAGCACAGGGCACATTCTGTCCAACCATAAAACAAGTCAGCAGGTGCACCTCATGCACCAGATCTTGTGCGTTGAGAAGGTGATGTGTGCGTCTCGACCCAGTGCCGATGCTCAACGCAGCGTAGACATCAAATTGGGCAGTCGGGACAAATCAATTTGAAATAGAGGGATGGGGTACTGTCAGGATTCACCTGTGCACTGTGTAGCAGCCACGTGATCCAGGCTCACCATTGTTGTCCCACTGCACAGGGTGCGTGCGGCCACCGGAGGATTTGACTGTGCGCAGAGTGGGCTTAACTGGAGCATGCATCTTAGCCAACTGCAAAGTGTCGAGCTTCGAGCCCTGGACTGCTATGCACTCAAATTCGAGATCAATCGAGCCAATGAGCCTGCAGTTTTCTGCTCACGACACCAGACATCAGGTCAGTGTGCGGAAACACAGTGTGCCCTTCTTGTCTCCATCATACTTCTTGTTGTGTCTCGCAAGCTGGTGGGCCTTCGATTTCAGAAACACGTCTGGGCGTGCGGCCATGCGCGCGCGGACCTCGCCGCCGCGCGTCAATAGTAACTAAAGGGAGGTCCAAATCTATGCTGTGAAAAATCGGGCCTAATATCGGGTAGACGACATACTATCTTCCGGATTATCCATCTCATGGCATGGGTCCTCCCCGAATAACGCGCAGCAGCTTCGACGCCTTGCTTGACGCTACCGCGTGCCACTCGTGATACCTTTGCCGCCATGAAGATACCTTCGCCACCATGAAGAAGTGTGCCGGCGAACGACTTTTTTCTTGGTGCACCAAAATCAAGCGTGCACCAAGAAATCGTGCACAGGAAAAAATATCGTGAAAGCTTCCTTCCTTCCTACGCGGTTCACAAATTCTTTGTGCATGATTTTCTGTGCACAAATTTCAGCCGGGCGCGAATTGCTGCGGCAATTTCACGCCTTGGTGCACATTTTTGGAGGCAATTTTGATGCGTTGGTGCACGCGTTGCAGTATAACTTTGCGGGCGAAACCGAAAACGTGTGCTCCAACGTCGTGAACTGCCAGATCGTGCAATCACAAAGGTGCACCAAACATCGGCGAACCAAACCATTTTCACCCCTCTGCACGTCGTGAATGTACTGAACAATTTCGAGAAAATTGCAAGCTGTTTTCCACGCACAGGGCAGCGACAAGTGGTGCCCGGTGCGAGAAGATACATAGGATTGTCAGGTCTTGCAACACGGAAACAGGTGCAGCTCGGCAGAGCAAAATGGGTGAGTCGACATAAAGACCCAGCGACAACCCAGCGACTGCTGCGGCGAGAGACAGGAGGGCAAGTCGCGGGAGAGATAAGCTGGGACTTACCCATGCTGTCCAGCAAGTTGGCCGCTTCATTCCCTCCCTTTTTATCGCCCCAGTATAGTGGTGGCGTGGCAGGGAGGTTGCTCGCGAACACCATTGTGGCAGGCGGGCTAAAAATCCACTTCTCCCACGCCTCCTGCGCCTGCTGCGCAGGCGCAGAGCTTGAGCCACCGCCGTCACCATCGCGCGACTTTGCACACGTGCACTCAAAACTGCACGCGCACCCCTCATCCTCCGAGGCCGTCCATGCTGTGCTCTCATTGGCGCGGCCCTTTTTGGCCTTCTTGCGCGGCTTGGGCTTCTCTTCCACCTCCTGCCGTTTTTTCTTCTTGGGCTTTGGCTTGGGCCGTTTCCCTGCGCTCCCGCCACCGCCGCCCGACGGCCTTGAGCGCTGCGCTGCCCCTGCCTCGCCGCCCTCCGAATCTGAGTCAGATTCCGACGAGTCTGAGATTACGACACAGTCCATGCTTGCTTTGCTTCACAGCAGCGCTCGGACGAAGCAGCAAAAGGTCCCAACGCCAAAAATCTCCAGTCGATCAAGGTGGTTGGGCAAGGTGGTTGCGCCAGATTTTGACTGCTTGCTGCTTTGATTGCCTTTGTGTTCGCGTCCCGCGACCGCCCAAGTATGAGAAATGCCAGCTTCCCCTCCACGATTCCTTAAATTTTAGTACTGACAATTGTGGTTTGAATTTCTCTGTGATTTATGAGTAGAAATTTATCAGTATAATTTATAATCTTTTTGGATGGCGTTACTAAGTTTTCAAAATACTGTTCCAATGGCTCTTCTTATTGCACTCGTTTGAGGTTTGTGAATTCTTGGTCGGAGACTCAATTCGTGTGTCGAGTTTGCCAGCCACTCACGAACTCCGTCAAGAACTGGGAGGTGGGCATGTACATTGACCGACCGCAACCACTGCTCGGAGTGTGCATACTGGCGATCATGGGCAGTCTGGACAGCAGCCGGGGATCGTCGTCGTTCTCTGCAGATCACTCTACAGATCACTCTGCAGATCACCGCCCGAGATGCTTGCTCCGCAACGATATCACCGAGACTGAAGCCCGGCGCAGTCGCCCTGTTGCGATCCCTCGCCAGCTGGTGCTACGTGGCGGCGATGGTGTGGGCGCCAGCTCTGCGGGTGATGCTCTGAAGAGCTCCAGGTGGCAACTGCCCCACGCAACTTCTACCACCGTGTACCCAGTCTGTGGGTTCTCTGCCCGCCCATTTCAACGGTGCTGGCCCCGTGCTGCATGACATATGACACATGGTGTATGCATTCATGTATGTTGTATATAACAACACATGTATGTCACACATATATCACACTTTAACAAACACACACACTCGCACTCTGTCCCTCTGCAGAGCGCAACGACAGCAGACCAATGCAAACCCCGAGGCGCTGAAAATTACAGCATCCACAGCACCAACAGATCCACGGGTGCTCGAAGGCATTGCGCCGCCATCGCGAGCCGAGGGCCCACGTGGAAGACGAGGCCGGTCGCTTGGGCTCCGCCAGTTCCCCGCGCCTGGGTCGAGTCACCCAGGACGACCTGGACCGCAAAAGGGATCCATACCCTTGCCAAAACGCTGCAGCATCTGCTACTCACTGACACACCGGAAGCCAGCGTGCCCGGACGCGATGGTCTCAGACATCGAAAGCGAGCTTGCAACTGACGACCCTGCAATCGCAGCACGCGAGCTGCTTTCGCATCGCCTTTTCGCCGCCTGCAAAATGGGCAACGCAACGCAGGTGGATGAGCTTGTAGCTGCAGGCGCTGACGTCAACGCCCACGACCAGGTTAATCTCTCCCCCCTCCTACCTCCGCATCAATCTGCTCAAACAAGGCAGAGATCTTACCAAAGACGCTGCACAGGCAGAGATCATGACACAGACACGTTGTGAGTCTTTCACAAGATGTTGACAAAAACGTGTATGGAGTCTTGTTCAAGATTTGGCAAGATCTCTGACACAGACTCACAAAACATGTCTTTGCCAAGATGTAACCGACTCACAAGACGCACTACGTGTTGAACGTTTTGCAGACTCACAACGTGTTGTTCTTCACAGAGACTCACAACGTTGATCGAAAGAAAACCCCCCCCCCGAAGGGGTTTCCTACTTACTATGTTCCCTGATCAAGAACCGGGAGATTGAGGACCCCCCGTGAAGAACAACCCCCAAAATTGATCAATTTTGGGGGTGGTTCTTCAGGGGGGGTCCTCTGCCTCCCGGTTCTTGATCAGGGAACATATTAAATAGGAACCCCCCCCGAGGGGGGGTTTCTTTCGATCAACGTGCTGTGACTTGCAGAGACTCATTACGTGTTGTGACGTTGTGAGTCTTCGACACAGATCTTGACAGAGACTTACAGGGTGTTGTAACTCACGAGGAAGCCTCGTGACTTGTCTTTCTCTCTTGTAAGATGTCTTTCTCTCTTATTAGATGTCTTTCTCTCTCATTAGATGTCTTTCTCTCTCGTGAGTTGAAATCATTGCAACCATCAGGACTTCTTACGTGGTTGGGTCTCACTTCACCAGAAGATCCGTGATTGGGACCAAAAAGCTGTGTGAGATTCAGCAGTCGGGGCTAACAGACACTAACAGACACGAAAAGACTCCTCACACACACTAACAGACGCAAACCGACATTACCACGCCACGTAAAGCGTGCATAAATGAAAGGACCCGCGGATATTTACGCTCCTGGCAGGGAAAACGGGCACGATTTTAAGGTGCCCGATTTGAAGGTGCTCCCAATCTGTCCACTCTCTACGCTCCTGGCGGGGAATAGAGTCTGTTAGAGACACTAACCGACGCAATAGCGTCTGTTGGTGTCCGAAAATAGGGTACGGCTGATTTCCGACACTCCCCTCTCACTTTGTAATGGATCCGACACACTCCTCTCACTCAGTAATGAATCAGTACCTGGTGGCGTGACTGGATGCGAGGGAATCATTGATCGGATTCATTACTGAAGGACACTCCTCTTAATCACCTTGAGCAATGAATCCGATGCATCATTCACTCGCACCCACTTACACCACCAGGTACTGATTTCACTAATAGATTCGACACACTCCTCTCACTTAAGAGTAAATCCCACACACTCCTCTCACTTAAGGGTAAATCCAACACACCGTTCTCACTCAGGGGTACAGCCTGTTGCATTTGGAGTGTCATTTCATCTCAATCCCCAATCTCAATCTCCCTGGTCTCTTTTCAAGGGAACGTGGCAAAAGAGACCTAGCGAACTAGATTATCGATTGAGATTTGAGATTGAAGAAATGACACTCCCAATACAATAGGCTATAAATCAAACACACTCCTCTCGTTTAGCAAGGAATCCGACCCACTCCTCTCACTCCTCTCACTCAGCAAGGAATCCGACCCATTCATCTTATCCAGTAGTCAACACTCTTCTGACTCAGTAGTGAATCTGCACACACCTAATGGATACGATTTATTATGCAATCAGAACCTGGTGGCGTAACTGGATGCGAGGGAAACATTGATCGGATTCATTACTGTACCGGGAAACACCCAAGAATGGAGAAATTGCACTGTAGCCCAATACACGTGCAGTAAAATGTAAAGTGATGTGTCGCATTCGCCAAACGAGTACAACAATAAGGGCCATTGGTACAATGTTTTAGACATTTTTAATATTATAATTCAGCGCGAGCCTGTAGTAGGCTGATAAATTTGTACTCAGTAATCTCAGTAAAGATCGATTCACTACCTGCCAATACGGGCACGAGGAAAGCGGATGGGCTTTAGCCCTGGAGCCGCCGTGCGCCACAGGGGTCGGACCAGAGTTTCCACGGATTATAGTCAGCACCCTTTTCCCTGATCTTCCACCGTTTTTCACTTTTTCTGAGATCGGACATCTCCTCATTCTGACATCGGATTTCAATGAAGTCCGAACAAGTCTGTTCCCATTTTTTCTTGAGATCGGATATTAGTTGTCCGATCTCAGATTTTTGGTGGGAGACGTCCGATCTCAAAAAAAATGGGAAATGATAGGGAAAAAGCTGGCTAAAATCCGTGGAAGCTCTGGTCCGACCCCTGTGGTGCGCGGCTGGCTCCGGGGCTGAAGCCCCTCCGCTTGCTGCGCGCCCGAATTCGTGAATCGACCCGTTCGTAGACGGCCAGAGTGCGATTTCTCCATCCTTGGGAGGTGTGGTTGAGCAAGTTAACGAATCAGCGCAGCCGATTGCAGATAGAGTGGCAAGAAATCTTGAGATTATCTCTACAAACTTTCAATTTGTACCAGGCGAACCAGGATTCTCATGGGATTTATGATTAATACCATTTTATTACTTGGTTTTAATCGTAACTCCCATGGACAGAATTCTGGTTCGTTGAAAAAGTTTCAGAAATAATCTCCAAAAAAATTTGCCTCCCTATCTGCAATCAACTGTACCTGGTGGCGTGACTGGATGCGAGAGGATCATTGATCGGATTCATGATTAAAGCATGATTAAAGCATGATTAAAGCACACTCCTGGTACTCGCATCCAGCAATGAATCGGATGCATCATTCACTCGCAACCACACACACCACCAGGTACTGACCTCAGTGATAAATTCGACACACTCCTCTCACTTAAGAGTAAATCCAACACACTCCTCTCACTTAAGGGTAATTTCAACACACTCCTCTCACTTAGGGGTAAATTCAACACACTCTCCTCAATTAAGAGTAAATCCAACACACTCCTCTCACTTAGGGGTAAATGCAACACACTCATCTCACTTAAGAGTAAATTCAACAGACTCATCTCAATTAAGGGTAAATCCAACACACTCCTCTCACTTAAGGGTAAATCCAACACACTCCTCTCACTTAAGGGCAAATCCAACACACTCCTCTCACTCAGAGGTAAATCCAACACTCTCCTCTCACTTAAGGGTAAATCCAACACTCTCCTCCCACTTAAGGGTAAATCCAACACACTCATCTCACTTAAGGGTAAATCCAACACTCTCCTCTCACTCAGCAATGAATCTGATGCATCATTCACTCGCAACCAGTTACACCACCAGGTAGTGACTTATTAATGAATCAGTGCCTGGTGGTGTAGGTAACGCGACTGCAATGATTCAGTATGCGGTGGCTACGATTAGTAGACTCCTTAAAATGATAGGTCTCTTTTGCAGAAAATCGTCTGTTTTATATGGCTCTTTTGCAAAAGAGACCTATAATTTTACGGAGCCTACTAATCGTAGCCACCCCATACCTGATAGTGTAATTAATGCGACTCCAATGATTAAGTATGTGGTGGTGTAATGATTCAGTACCTGGTGGTGTAATAATTCAGTACAGATTATGTGTCTCTTTTGCAAAAGAGCCCTATAAAACAGACGATTTTGATTAAGTACCTGGTGGTGCGATGATTCAGCACCTGTTGGTGTATTGAATCAGGACATGGTAGTGTAATGAATCAGTACCTAGCGGTGTCTCTAAAAATGGGTACTGTTTCCCACCAAAAAAAAACAAAAACAGCACAACTTGTTGGTCTCAGCTATGCACCGCGCTGCTTACTGGGGGCATGCGCACGGTGAGTCTTGTGTTTGAATATGGAGATGCATTTGAAGAATGAAGAATTTTTTTTGAACTACATGATGGCAACACGCTAGAACTTTTTTCCCCCAACACTCATACAAGTGTGAGTCTGTTGTTTATTCGAATGTATTGCTCATACGATATGCATACACAAATGCATGCAGATGCAGATGCATACATACGCACACAAACGCACACACAGCATATGCACGAGTGCAGTGCTCGTTTGCTATGCGTGTACACATGTAAACACACAGAAATATAAACACACATGTACACACATGCCCACACATACGCACAAGTGCGCGCGTGCGCGCGCGCACACACACACACACACACACACACACACACAAACACACACACACACACACACACACACACACACACACACACACACACACACACGAATGCTCTGTGAATACGATATGCGCGTACATGTGTTTGTGTGTGTGTGTGTGTTTGTGTGTGTGTGTCGTGTGTGTCGTGTGTGTTTGTGTGTATGTGTGCACGTGTGTGTGTGTGTGCATGTGTGTGTGTGTGCGTGTGTGACAGAGAGAGTGTGCGTAGTGGCGAAACAGCTGGAATATGTGCGAGCAGTGCTACAGGGTGGCGAAGACTCATAGGATGCCTTAAGTTGCAGGTCATTTTCCGCGAAAGAGCCACTAATCATAGGGCTCTTTTGAGGAAAATGACCCGTAGAGTTCAGGCATCCAAAGGGTCTTCGCCACCCTGTAACTATTTTCTATCGGTGCTGGATTTTTTAGGAGTGCTCACACACATGAATGAACACTTGTATACTTGTGTTTGTGTTTGCGTGTGTGCTTGTGTGTGTGTGTTTGTGTGTGTGCGTGTTTGTGCGTGTTTGTGCGTGTGTGTATGCGTGCGTGCGTGCGTGTGTGCGTGTGTGCAATGTCTTCATAAAACGTGTTTTATATGAATGCAGTGCTCAAATGTCAGGCATGTAGAGCCGATTGCAGATAGGGTGGCATAGAATCTTGAGATTATTTCTAAAAACTTTCTATTTAGTACCAGGCGTACCAGGATTCTCATGGGAGTTATTGTTTATTACTTGATACTCATCGTAAATCCCATGGGTGGAATTCTGATTCGTTGAAAAAGTTTGAGAAATAATCCCGAGATTGTGTGCCATCCTATCTTCAGTCGGCTATACCTGCGTGTGTGTGAGTGTGCGTGTGTGTGAGTGTGCGTGGTGTCTTCTGGTGCTGCACATGAATGCAGTGCTCATATATCATGCATGTACCTGCATGTGTGTGCACGTGCGTGTGCATGTGTGTGTATGTGTCTGTGTGTGTGTGTATATGTGTAGTGATGAAACAACTCTTTTGTACGAATGCTACATCGATATGTAATATAAATATATGTACCGCTCAAGATGCGAGAAACTGCTCTCTGGTTGTCAACGAACATGTCGATTGCCATAATTTTAGTATTTTGCGGGTAGTATAAAATGACAATTACTCAGATCACTGGGTACATGTATTGTAATCTACTAAAGCATAACCGTGAATTAAGAAATAAAAGTGAGTAAAATATTGTAACACTCATCATTATGATTGGAATCGTTTTGTTTTTGTGAAACGAATTTTTTACACTTTACTACACGTGTGTCACATATACATATTTTTATACATGTATACATATACATGTATGTGTATGTATACACGGCATGAGTGCGCAAATGCCCTGTGCAGTGTCATGGGAATTGTGCCGGCAAATTCATGTGTGTATACATGTATATATGTATATATATATGTATCCATGCATATATAAATATATCTGTATATATATACACATACATGCACATACATACACATATGCATATATGTATTAACGTACATACACATATGCATATATGTATTATATGCACATACATACACATATGCATATATGTATTATCGGGAATTGTGTCGGCATATATATGTGTGCGTATATATATATATACATATATATATATATTCATGTAAATATACATATGCATATACATGTATACATACATATAT
>Ga0335398_10007057_pt1 | contig 13901 bp, 10 predicted proteins | sample BON03_FD_205742 | JGI IMG/M metagenome (GOLD analysis project Ga0335398, IMG submission 205742) | Freshwater microbial communities from Lake Bonney liftoff mats and glacier meltwater in Antarctica - BON-03 (spades assembly) (version 2) | ecosystem: Environmental > Aquatic > Freshwater > Ice >... | reverse complement strand
CGGGAGCGTCTGGGGCGTCTGGGGCGTCGGGAGCGTCGGGAGCGTCGGGAGCGTCGGGAGCGTCGGGAGCGTCGGGAGCGTCGGGGGCGTCGGGAGCGTCGGGAGCGGCAGCGGGAGCGGCGGGAGCGGCGGGAGCGCAGAGGGGGTGGCGCATGCTCGTGTGCAACGGGCCGCGCATCGACCGCTATGCCGCGCTCGAGAACGGCGAGCTTGCCGCCGAGCACCTCGTCTCCTTTGTCAACGAGTGCATCCCGCGGCTTGTGCGCAAGGAGACCTTCGACGCGCGGCTCTCTGTGGTGCGTGTGGACGAGTCGCAGGTGGTGTTCACCGACGGCACGCACACGATTGTGGCGCGGTTCGCGGATGCGCTGTGCTTTTCGCACGGGGTGTTCCGCGTGAGGGGCGAGAGCATCGCGCCGCTGGAGGTGGGCGACGTGATGGACCTGCACGCTCTGGGCTATGCGCACGCCAGGCACAAGAGGATGCAGGCCCAGCTTGAGTTTTTCCCGACGTGTCTCGTCACCAGTTATGTGCGGTACCTCGGCCGCGACGTGCCGGGCGAGCGTGTGAGCGCGCTGATTGAGCAGGCGAGCCGCGACCAGACGACGGAGGGCACGGCGGGGCCGAAAGTGCACACCCTGCCGGCGCACGCGGTGACGCGCAAGCAGAGGACGACGCTGCGCATGTCCCTCGCGGCGCGCAGCACGTTTTGCTCGGCCGCAGCGCGGGCCAGCCGTGAGGGGCACGTGGCAGCGCTTGCGCTGGCGATGCAGACGAAGCTGTTCCTGGTGTTCGCGGACGACGACATGCTTGGGCACGTGGCGGACATGCTCATTCCGCGCGTGCTCTCTCTGGTGATGCGCACGAACAAGACGATCATGACGCGTCTGGTGCAGTACTACATGCCCAAAGACCTCTTGTACGAACGCCTGACGCCCGAGATGCTCGTGCTGCCCCGCCTTGCGATGCCGTTCGGGCTGTCGCGCCTGCGCCGGGACATGGTGTTCTACAACCTGAGGCGCGGCTTGGTGCGCAAGCAGCTGCGCGTGTCGCTCGGCGCGGCGACGTGCGGCCTGGCGCTGTACTTCGCGCAGAGCGTGTCGCGTGTGTTCTCGATTGAGCGCGTGTACGGCGCGTTTCTGGCGGACAACCTGACTGTGTGCCGGTGCATGACGCCGCGTGAGCCGTGCGACGTGCGTCGTATGTCGTGGCGCTGGGCCGACGGCAAGCAGGAAGTGCGCTGCGCGCTGTGCGTCGTGACGCGCGAGCGTCAGCGCTGGCTGTGGGGCCTGGAAGCGGAAGGCTGTGACATGGCGACGGCGGACGGAGGGAGGATCTGCACGCACCGTCGCGTGCAGTTGGGCATGTGGCACCGCTTTCTGTTTCGCGAGGACAAGACGATCTGGACCCAGATCGACAACGTGCGCCGCTCGATGAACATTATGGCCACGGCGGCGCTCAACGACTCGGAGACCTTTCCCAGCTACAGGGTCAATTATGTGCAGGACGGCAGCGCCAAGCGCGAGCACCGTCTCCCACGGGTCGAGCGTCTGACGCTCGCCAACGGCAGTGAGCAGCACCTCGATCTGCCCGGGTGCCGTGCGACGCTGCGCAAGCTGCACATCATGTTCCCGATGACGCCCGGCGTGCTGCTGAAACTGCATGGCGAGTGCATGTCAGCGGTGCGGGGCATCTGGGCCGCGTATCAGGAGACCAAAATGGCCCGGGACGAAGCCGAGGAGACGATGCACGTGGGGTTCTTCATGCCCGAGCTGCTGGCAGAGGCCCCGCGGCTGCGTGTGGTGTTGCAGATCTGCGGCAATCTGATGCATGGCGTGCGTGTGATATACGTGCAGCACGGCGCCGACGACGGCACGAGCGAGTGCGTGATCCACCTCGACGACGACTTTGTGTCCTTCAGCGCGCACGACGGCCGCAACGAGATGATGTTTTCGACCGACTGCCAGTCCTTCATGCGCATTCTCGAGCAGGCGCTTGCCACGCAGGCGATGGACGACGACTACCAGCGCGTCTGCGAGGTGTCACGCGAGGCAGACAGCCTGCGCATCTGGCAGGGCGACGGCGCGGCGAACGTGCTGGCCAACTATGTGATTGCGTTTTCGATGCACGAAGTGCAGGACGTGGCGCACTTGTGCTTTCTGGACGTGTTGCACATCAACGAGCCGTATTCGAGCGTGCTGTACGAGATGCGCGCGTACGACATCGAGGTGCTCGACACCAAGATGCCGTACACGAGCCTCGACGAGGAGCCAGACGCGATGCGGCGCACCAACTGCATCAGCTGCAACACGCTGGTCGCAGAAATGCGCCTGCTGACGGAGGCCCTGCTGGATGACGAGGACCTGCTGCGCCGCCAGGAGCAGCGCCGCGTGGAAGACATGGAATCCGAGGACGAAGTGTTCGAGGACGACGACGGAGACGGGCCACAGGACGAGGTGCACACGCCGCAGACCCCTAGCGTCGTGGAGGGGGCCGAATCGGATGGCACAGTGGTGTACTCGCCGTAGCCGGATCGCAACGGTTCGGTCTATTTATTCTGCACGTTCCCAATGGTGTAGTCCCTCTGTATTCTCCACGTTCTCAACGGTGTGGTCCCGATTGATTCTCACGCTTCAATCTGGACCGCCCTCGCGGGCCGTCGGCGCCGGGCTGGCGCTGCGGTCGCCGGCGTGATTTTTGCGCAGCTTCTCGACGAGAGCGCAGCTGGGCGAGAAGATGGTGCACGCGTTCTGGCTGTGGTAGAACGCGGCCATGTGCCCGCCCACGTCGCCGACGGCCCCGGCCGCGATGCGGGCGAAGAGGGTGTTTTCCAGTACATTGAATAAAGCACAGTATGTGTTGTGTGCGCGAGTGGGCGTGTTGGCGTCGTGTGCGCGGGTCGGCGTGTTGGCGCGGGTGGGTGTTTGCGCGCGTGGGTGTGAGCGCGCCGCGAGGCTTTGCGCGGGGCAGGATAGGGCGGGGCAGGAGAGGGCGGCCGCGGGCACGGGGCCGCCCTCGCTGAGCACCTGACACAGCCGCATCACCACTCGATGGTCCATGTTTTTGCCACCGAGCGTCTGCATTGTGTTGACATACCACGAGAGCGCCTGCATCGGGAAAACAAGCTGGGTCTTGACGCGACGAGCCACCCAGTGGTGGCAGCACAGACAGGCAGAGAAGTGCGCCTCGCGCTCGTCGCCCGAGCAGTGCGCGTGTGAGTCGAGGGCGGCTTGGCACATGTTGCGCAGAGTGCGCGCGAAGCTCTCCTCTTGCAGCGCCGGGCTCTGCGTTCTGAGCATGCCCAGCACGCTGGCCACGCTGATGTGTTTGCCGTGCTGGCGCCTGTGCTGACCGCAGAACACGCACGCGCGCGCTCCGCCGTCCCCGCGCACGACGGCGAGCCAGTTGCACTGCATGTGCGGGTGCGGGCGCCAGTTCGCGCCGCCCGTCGCAAACGCGAGCAAACAAATGCATTTTTTTTCGACCGATTCCGAGGAAGCGGCATCTATTCGGCGCAAACGCGAGCAAACCACTGCTTTGGTTGGACCGATTTCGAGGGAGCGGCATCGATTCGGAGGGATTTGAGTGTGCAGGGCGCGACAGCATGGTGCGCGCACAGTGCCCGGCCGCGCTGCGCAAGTTTGGCTTCTGCGGCATCCTCACGGTGGTGTATGCCGCACGACTGCCGATGCCGACCAGCGTCGCCAAGATGCTGACGCTGTTCGACGAGATGAAAAAGGTGCTCTGCATGAAGAAGGGCAAGTGGAAGTCTTCGCAGCCCAAGCGAGCCGGCAACATTTGTCTCAGCGACACTGTGTGTCTGCTGCGCCACTACAATGCCTGTGAGTATGCGGTGGACATCCCACAGGGCCCGGCGCAGACGCTCGGCAAATGGCTCAAGACGGTCGACAAAAATACATGTTACATTGTGCATGTCAAGAAACACGCCCTCTTTGTCGAGGTGGGTGCGGTCAAAAGCAAGTGGCGCATGTACGACCAGACGGGAGTTCGCTCCAAGGAGGACATGCCCTCCCTCGATCGCGTGGGCGGGCACGGTCGCCGGCATGTTGTAGCCGTCATCAAAATAGGGTCGAAAGTCAGTTTGTCCTAAGAACATTTATTGTCACATAAACTCGACGCATTTACATGTCAACAAACTGTTCTGGGCGCATTGCCGTCACCCGTGCCCCACGCGGGGCATATGATGCGCGAACGCTGCGACGCGGTGCGCAGCGCGCGACGCGGTGCGTAGCGCGCGACGCGGTGCGTAGCGCGCGACGCGGTGCGTAGCGCGCGACGCGGTGCGCAGCGCTGCGACGCGGGGCGCTCACGAGCGCCCCTCCTCGTCGTCCTCATCGTCTGCATCGGAACGGTGCCCATCCCCCCTGGCGGCACTAGACATGACAACCTTCGAGTCCAAGAAACGCAAGGTGTTTTCCATGCTCGAGCTGAACTGCTTCAAAGTCTTGACAATCGCGTCGCACTTTTGCGACACCGCCTCCATCTTGGCCTTCATTTTCTTCCTCTCAGCGTTCAAACTGATGATGTGCGTCTGCATCTGCAAAAGTTTTTGCTTGTTCCTTCCGCTCTTGGTAGTAGCAGGCTTCTTCTGGTCTGCATCACTCTCAGAGTCATTGAAGGCGTCGTCCTGCAGCTCGCCTCCGGAAGAGTGCTGCTCCTCTTCCTCGCTGGTGGAAAAATCGGAAAACTTCACGTCCTCGCTCTCCTCATCATCCTCCTCGCTGAACTCGTCGGCACGCTTCTTGCCCTGCTTCTTCTTTTTCTTGGGCGGGGCGCGCTCGCGTCCGCGTCCGCGCTCGCGTTCGTGGTCGCCCTCGCGTGTGCCATCGCGTCCGCGTCCGTCCTCGCGTCCCTCGGAGCTGTCCTCGCTCTTACGGTCGCGCTTGGGGTTGCGAGGTTTTCGTTTCTTGGTGCGTCCCTTGTGTTTCGCTGGGCCGCCCTCGCGTCCCTCGGAGCTGTCCTCGCTCTCGCTCTCACGGTCGCGCTTGGTGTTGCGAGGTTTTTTCTTGTCGCGTCCCGGGCGTTTCCTTTCGCTGCCCTCCTCGCTCTCGCGCTCGGAATTGTTCTTGCGACCCTCTTCGTCCGAACCGCTCTGCCCCTCCCCGCCGTCCAAACCCCTCTCGCTCTCCTCGCTATCAGACCCTGCCTTATTTTTGCCGCGGCGAGTAGTGCCACTACGGAACTTACCGTCTTGCTTCTTGCGGTGCGGAGGAGTGACGTCCATATCGTCCTCGTCTCCAACTCCTCCCGCTTCGGTAATCTGGTCAACGAAGTTCTCTTTCATCGATGCCTCCCTGTCCTCTTCCGACATAGCGTCCAAGGCATTTCTGTAATTGTCGCACTTCCTGGCGGCGCAGGTCGGGTTGTTGCACGTGCCGTTCTTGTTCATTCCGCCAGGCACGAACCAGGAGCGGTGGAAGCGAGCATCCTTGTCCACTTGATAACCCTGCACCGGCACGCAAACAACATCTGCCTTATCGAAATTCCTGTATGGTACGTCTTGGATCTTGAGGATCGGGATGTTGGCGATGAGGCTGTTGTATGCCCAGGCCTTGCAATTCCAGTATCCATTGCACGGTTCAGATGTGCTGTGTCGGCAAATGACGATGCTCACCAGATAGTGCTTGACCTTATTTGGATCCTTGTGCCCAAACAAGTCCGTGCCAGACATGACGCCGTGGACGAGCTTGTTGTTGTATACCAGACCTCGCAACTTCTCAATTACATGGCCATACCTCCTGCCGAGAGAAGAAGGGGCTTGCCGCTGAAGATCAGACAACTTAGCCGTCGGCTGACCGCTGAGCATGAGGTGAGGATGGACATCGCGGGGTACAGTCCTCAACTTTCCCATGCAGGTTTTCAATTCCTCATTCACTTCCTTTTTATTGCAGTACGTCGGATGACAAAAGGTACCAGGATGCTGTGCGCCAAAGCCTGCACGCGAAAAAACATAATGTTCGATCAGTCTGCAACACCAGCGCAAACCCTCTTGCACACGCACACCCAACGCAAGCCCAACGCAAGGCAACAGAACACGATGCATGATGTGTGCAAGCAAGGCTGGCAACATACCTGGTTTCCATGCAGTCTTGGTCTTGGCCATTCTGGCGAAGCGTTGCCGAGTCGCGCTGCCTAACCCCCCCCTCGCTCTATGATTTGTCGAGCCGTCTGATAAACGCCTCTCTTTAATACGCAACGACCCGAAAAAAGCTCGAAATAAAAAATCGTCACGTGCGTTAAAAAAAATGCAAAAAAAATATTCTAGGCGCACCAGAGAAAAGACGGGCCGGAGGGCGGCGTCCGCTCGGGCAGGCGCGACGCGTGCGGCGAACGGCTGGCGCGACGCATGCTGCGAACGGCTGGCACTGTGGCTGCCGTATTTAGCAAGCGCGCGTCGGCACCATATGTCGACCAATGATTGTCGGGACGAACCGTTTGATATCAATCTGGTCCGAAGCTACTTGCCGCTGCTTGTGCTGATGCTGCGGAGCGCGGCGCTAGTGTTTGTCGCGCATTTCCTCGCTTCTCCGCTCGGCGACAGCTCCATTTTTGCGCTGCTGTGCGTGCTGGTGTATTTCGACGCGGTTGCCTTTTGGCGCGACTCGCTGAACCGCGCGGCCGGCTTTCTGCTGCCCACCGCCTTCGTGGTGTACGTGAACCTGCGCGGCGCGGCGCAGTGGCCCGCCGACACGAGGTGTCTTCGGACGATGCAAGTCGTTCCGTACTGGGTGGCGGACGTCGCGTGGGCCGCGTCCTCGAGCGTGGTGTTCGTGTCGCTGTGCATGCGCGTCGCCTCGCGACTGCGCATTCTGCACGTGACAGTGGCCTGGGCCGCTCTGGCGCTGACGCACCTTTTCCTCGGGTGCCTCCGCGCGTACGCTCCGATCGAGATTGTGAGCCGCCTCATGCTGTACTACACCAGCTGCGCCTTCTTTTTCCTGAGCAGCATGGTGCTGCCCGGCGTCGACCGCAACGTGCACACGTTCACGGTGATGCACGTCAACATGCACGTGCTTTTTGTCGAGGTGTACGTGCTCGCAGTCAGCGTCTGCATCTCGGTCGCGGCGTACGCCTGTCTGTATTACCAGTACCACGCCCGCGCGGCCGCTGAGGTCCTGCCCATCTCCGGCGGCTCGGCCGCGTCTGCCTCCGCTGCCTCCGCTGCCTCCGCTGCCTCCGCTGCCTCCGCCGCCTCGTTCGCCTCTTCTGCCGTGATGGAGACGCGGAAGGGCTTGCACGCGCGGCCGGTGCCGGGCGCGCCACACGACGACCTGCTGGCCGAGCTGCGCGCCGCGAAAGCCGCGCCGCGCGAGTGCATGCGCGGCGCTGCAGGCGACACGCAAACGTGAAAAAAAACAATTTGCCGTGGTGCTTGTGCGCGCGAGCTCATAACGACGCAGCGATGTTGGTCTTCGATATCGAGACCATGGGCCTGGACGCACGCAAGCACGCCGTGACGGTGGTGAGCACGCAGGACTTCCGCAGCGGCAAGCGCGTCAGCTACGAGTTTGCCCGCACGCGTGCCGAGACGCCGCACCTGCTCGCGGCGCTCGGCGAAGAGATGGTCGTGGCCTTCGAGGAAGCAACGAGCCTGTGTGCCTTCAACGGCGTGCGCTTCGACCTGCCCTTTTTGCGCACCGCCCTCAAGATTGACGACGCGACGGTGACACGCTGGGTGCTCAAGACCTCGGACATCCTGGAGGCCTCGCGCCTGTTGCACGGGTCGACCTTCAGCCTCGACCTGCTGTGCCAGACCAACGGCATGCCGACCAAAATATCGAGCGGCCTGCAAGCCATCTTCATGGCTTCCGAACAGCGCTGGGAAGACCTTCGCGAGTACTGTGAGGACGACGTGGACATTCTATGTCGCCTATACAACATGCAGCACATCGTACACCCCCGCAACAAAAAGATCTTGAACCTCGATGAGTGGGCGCACACAGACTGCTACGCGAGTGCCGAGTCACCGGAATAATATTACTGCCTGAAATTTATTGAATAAACATCCTAATCAAGATCTGCACCCACTCTCCCTTGTCTCTTGCCACACACAGCCACACACTCTCGCTGCCCGCCTCCGTCGCAAGCGCCTCTTTGGTTACCCTCTTCTCTTGCTCAGTCACTGCCAACTTTGTCTACAAGCTTGCGCAGCAGCACGCGCCAGTCATCCACCAGCTCCACAAGCCTCCCGTGCACAATCTCGTGCACTGCCGCATCTTGCTTGTTCGCCGCGAAGTCGGCCAACGTCGCCGCGAGCGTCGCGCGCGGCGCACGGTGCTTGCCCGTCTTCTTGGCGCGCGGCGCACACTGCTTGCCCGTCTTCCCTGCGCGCGGCGCATTTGTCGTCTTGGACTTCTTGGCGGGCAGCTGCGTGCCGGGCGGCGCCGGCAGCGCCAGCGTCTCGGTGGCGGGCGACACAGGTGGCGCCGGTGACGCAGGCAACACAGGCGGCGCCGGCGGCGCGTCGAGCTGCAAGATACGCTTGCAAAGCGCGACGGGCTTGTCGAGGGGCACTGCCTCGGTGTGCACGAGGCTCTGCAGGCCCAGCAAGGTCTCCACAGGCAGCTCCGCGGAGAAATGAATTGGCGCCATTGGCGAGGTGACGGGCAGTCCGAAAGGAAAGCAATCCGGCAGCTGCTTCTCGAAAAAGTCCTGGTCGGCTCCACAAGAGACTGGCTGTGCAGGCATTTTGTAGAACACGGGCGTGGTCGCCTGCGACAGCATGTCATTCGTGTCTTGCATCCAGTCGTCGACAAATGCGACCTCGTCCTCTTGCCCGTCCCACATATTAAGACCCTCAGGGTCGTACATGGCGTTGAGCGGGAGCATGAAGTTTGTATCCAGTTCCAAGCAGCTGATGTCCTCATCACTTGCAAACAAGTCGAGTCCTCCCATGTCCTCGGTCTGGGTCGGCGTGATGTTGTTGTTACCAGAGGGGGCGTAGTTTGCCATGTGCTCGTCAGCAGCGGGCATGATGCCGCCGTCCCCTGTGAGCACAGGCAAGTTCTGCAGCAGACTCAAGAGAACGAAGTAGTGCACCCCACCGCTCACCACGTAAGCAAAGGAGCTCTCGCTGAAAGTCATGGCGCCATACTTCCCAGAGAATGTGTGTCCGAAAAAGGTGTGCACCATGTTGTCGGCAAGCATGTGCTGCTTGACATGACCAGGCCCAGCAGCGTCAGCAGCCTGCCACAGACCATCGACAGCATTGTAGACCAGAAGCACCCACATGCTGGTTCCAGCAGGCACAGAGAACCCGTCAGGCAAGCACTGCCAATCAATGTCCTGCATCATCTGCAGCAGGTGCACTGTCAGAAACAACATGCCTCCGAAACCACGCTTGCCACCGTGAATGGCAGGAGCACCCATGCCTGCCATGGTGTCGTCGGAAACGAACATGTTCTCTGCCCACTCGAATGGCATCTCGAGGAAAGGCATGCTGCGTGCGCACTCAAGACGGGCTTGATCCTTCCTTCTCAAACGAAAGTACGAAAGCAGGCAGGTCAAAATTGCACCGATTACGCCCTTTTTTGTACAATTTTTTGTTGCAATTGAACGTGCGGAGCCCATACGACGATTACGCCCTTTTTTGTACCTTTTTTGCAACCGAACGTGCGGAGCCCGCAAAAACAAATGCATTTAAAAAAAAAAATACTTTCTTTCAAAAAATCGTGTAGTAAAATGATTTTGGTTGTAATCAGCAAGATGTGATCATGGATTGCTGACATGGGAGAACATGTAATTCATCCAGGAAATCATGTACCATGTTGAACCTTGTCAGCAAGGTTCATGTCACAAGTCCTGTTCCGCCAGCAAGGCCAGCATAGGTCCTTGTTCGTAACGGAGCATTTTGAAAATGGACGCGGTGTACTGCGATGGCTTGCAGATGGCCTTGCAAGCCTTTTTGAGCAGCAACTGTCGGCGGGGCATAAGCTCGGGGTGATACGCCGTGCTGACGTTGACGAAATGCATGTCGGCCACGACTTGCTGCGTGGCGCTCAGCCCGAACATCTGGACGCCGCCGCCGAGCACCTCGCACTGGTGCATTGCCACGTCGGCGACGAGCACGGCGTTGCACTGGCGGTCAAACACCATGTACATGGGTGTTTCTGAGCGAGTGTACACGTTGCTCGTCGCGAGCAGGCGCCGGGACTCTTCGCCGAGCGTCACGAACGGAGTGGTGTATACGCTGCCGGTGTCGAGCAGCATGCTCAGTCGACCGCGCTTCAAGCCCGCCTTGAGAGAGCTCGTGAAGTCGGCAGGGCTGGCGGAGTCGGACGCATCGGGCGCGTCCGGCGCGTCCGGCGCGGCGGGCGCGGCGGGTGCATCCGGCGCGGCGGGCCCATCCGGCGCGGCGGGGTTGTCGGGCGCGCCGGGCGCGTCGGCAGAGTCGGTCGGCGCGCCGCTCGGCACAACAAAGTGCTCCGGAACTGCTGACAGGGCGCCGGTGGCCGGGAATGACTTGCTGACCGGAGGGCACTCCGTGCTGTCGCTCAGAGCAGCAGCGGCCAGGAGCTGCAGGTGCCGGGCAGTCTCAGCATTGACCGCAACCTGCTGCAGGCTGTGCGCGATCAGCACCCCAGAGCGGGGCGTGTTGGTGGCATTGGCAAGGAACCCGGCCGCCAGGCACACGCTCTGTGCGAATTCCAGGCTGTGCTCCGGAAAAGCCGACGTGATTTTGCTGGTGCTGGTGGTGTTGAAGCGCTGGAAGAGGCGGAAGGCCTGCGAGCCGACGGTGTGCACTCGGCAGTGCGCGTCCGAGCCGTGTTGGCGCGCGTTCTCAGTGCGCACCAGCGCCTTTTGGAATTCGGCTTCGCACTCGTGGAGCTGGGTGTACGAGTGCATGCGGTGCGGCGAGCAGCACAGCGACGGGATGCCGATGTGCTTGGCGATGAGGTGCTTGGCGACGGCCTCGGCGCCGAGGACGAAGTGCTGGTCGCACAGGATGGTGCTGCAGAGATGACGCCCGTCCAGCACCACCTGGTAGAGCGCCTGCACTGTTTTCGTGTCCACCACGCTGGAGACGACGACGCGGCGTTGGTGGGGCGAGGTGGAGTACAGCACGACGTCCACCAGCGGGTTGGACGAGAGGTTCACGGTGGCGCTGTCGGAGCTCCAGGACGAGCCGACGCCCTTGCCCATCGCCGTGACGTGCTGCTTCTCGACAGTCACATGCACGACTGGAGCGACGCCCGTCGCGACCTCCAGACGGATAAAGTTGTCGTGCAGCACCTGCACATGCATTGGAAGGCGCAGCGGGCGGCCCTTTATACTGTGTGCACATCTGCTGCCGTGCCCGGCAGCCGTATTTATGGCCGCGAGCAGGCCGCTGGATGAAGACGCTGGGCGGGCCCAGTGCGCCGTCTCGCACGACTCTCTCGCTGTCCGCCGCAATGCTGTGTTCTGTCGTGCTGAGCGTGTGGCTCTTTATGTTTGTACTGTCGCGGGTGCACATGCTGCACCTGTCGTACACGGCGCAGACGCAGCAGCGCGAGGACGAGCGGTGGCTCCTGCAGCAGTGTGGCTCCGACGAGTTCTACCACAACATGAAGCAGCACTCCTCGCTGTGCGACGATCTCACCACGCTCAGCAGAAGCAGCGTGCTTCTGACCTCCGTGCAGCACGTCATCGAGCACACCTACCTGTGCGGGTACACGCCGTGCCACGAGCTGCTGGATGCGACGGTCACCTGGCTGCTCGGCAAGGGGCTGGCCGTCACCGGCGCCGCTGCGCTCGTGATTCTGCTGTTTCCCACGCTGTTCGTGCCGATCCTGCGCAGCAACATGAACATGCTGGCGGACCGCCGCATGCGCCAGCTGTACAACGCGCCGTACGGCACGAACCACTACGGTGCGTCGCACCCGTGGAGCGAGGACGAGGGCACGTTTGCGCGGGCGGAGAAGCTGTAGATTGCGAGATTCGTCTGCTCGTTTCTCGGGCCTGTTTGCTCAGCGCCAATGTCGCGATCTTGGGGGTGGGTTCAACAGATAGTCTGGCGGCGGATGATCTGGAGGCGGGTAATATGGCGGCGGAAGTTGTGGTGGCGGGTAATATGGCGGCGGATGGACTGCATGATGTCTGCGAGGCGTCGTTGGTGCTCGTCGCAAGGGCCTTGGTGGTGAGGGTGGTGACACTGGTGGTGGTGGCCGGGCAGAGGGCGGTGGTGGCAGTCTAGTCGTGGATGTGTCTGCGTCTCCGAAGACGTCATATGATCTTTTAGTGACAGGGTGCGTGAGGAACACATTTGCTCTTGAGAACAGCCGCGACATTTCCCGGATGTCTTTTTGTTGCAACACCAAGCTTTCCATGAGAGCTTTTTTTTTTATCAGAGCGGCACGGATCTGCGTCGTGTTGGCATCCTGGTAGATGCCCAAATACTGATACAACTCGTGGTCTTGGTAAAATGAATTAGCATAATTTCGACGGGACAAGGAATTTCTGCTCATTGTCTCTCTCGATTACGATGCTAAATATGCCATCAAGTACGTGTGTCCGCTGTCAACAACTCGGGTTGGGGCTCGGTGTATCAGCTATCGCTCCGCTCGGTTCAGGGGCAATGATCACTCTGTACACGAAGAGGACGGTGCCCATGAGGGTGCTCAGCGCGAGCGTCATGACCTGGTCGCAGAGGCCGTCCACGGCGGACGCCGCGTGCTGCTGGATGCCAGCGCTCAGCAGCGCCGCGTACACCAGGAGGTCGAGCGCCAGCACCAGGAAATCGGCGCGGGAGCGCGGTCGCGCCCCGTCATCGCGCAGGCAGAGCACCTTGTACCAGTTGCGGGTGCCGAAGAGGATCGTGAGGGGCAGCGTGTAGGGCGTCTCGAAGGTGTAGTACACGCGAAGCAGCAGCAGTAGCAGGCAGATCGTGAGCGGGCTGACTTTGGACCGCAGCGTGGACTTGCGCACGTCGTCGTGCTGCAGCAGCATCTCGAGCGCGGCGTCGTGCTGCAACACACACTCGAGCGCGGTGTACGCGAAGAGCAGGTAAAAGAGATTCAGCTCCGCTTGTGTCACAATGCACGTCAGCAGATCGTTCCACAGCACCTCGTAGGCCAAGAAGAGCACCGTGACGACGAGGGCCGCTTGCTGCTCGCGCGACTCGCCGACATGCTGCTTCGTGACGATTCTCTTGATGTTCTCCGCCACGCAGCTCACTATGTACACGCTGAGGAGACCCACAAATATCTTAATGACGACGCCGGTGGTGTCCTGGCGCCAGAAGATGCGCCCGGCCGCGTTGTCGTACACCAAATCGATCTGGCCGTCGACAAGGTCGCATAGTGACACTTCGTAGCGCTGGTCCAGCTGCGTCGACGTGCGGCCGCTGTCGCCGCTCGCGCAGGACGACCCGTTCGGAAAGGCGCTGGTGAACGAGTTCGGCAGCAGCTGCGAGTAGTCCTCGGGGACCTCGACGGGGCCCATCGGCAGGAAGAGCATCTGCGAGCGCTCGCCGGCCATCTGCTCGCAGAGCGCGTCCTGCGTCACTCGGCACGCCTCCGAGCGCCACGAGCCCATGCCGTCGCGCAGCCGGCACGATTTCGTGCGCCCGAACATCAGCCCGAAGTCGCTGACGCGCGTGTAGCCGGCGGCCAGGCGGCTCGTAAAGTGCGGGCCGTGGTGCCACGGCAGCTGCTGATTCTGCCCAGCCAGAACGATGTGCGGCATCGCCAAGGGGTTGATGGCGGCGTAGGGCATTGCCGGCGCGGGGCGCGCGCTAAATAGGCGCCGCGGATTCCGCCGCGGAAGACTTTTTTTAGGGTTCGTGGTTTTGTTGTTGTTCTGGGTTCGTGGGTTTTTTGTTCTTTTTTTTTAATTTTTTTTTGCGCTTAATGGGTTTTTTTTTAATTAAAGGTTCGTCCACTGCGAAGTGGCATTTTGTG
>Ga0335398_10007051_pt1 | contig 13914 bp, 8 predicted proteins | sample BON03_FD_205742 | JGI IMG/M metagenome (GOLD analysis project Ga0335398, IMG submission 205742) | Freshwater microbial communities from Lake Bonney liftoff mats and glacier meltwater in Antarctica - BON-03 (spades assembly) (version 2) | ecosystem: Environmental > Aquatic > Freshwater > Ice >... | reverse complement strand
AACTTCATATTGTATCAGCTAATCCGCAGTTATTATTAGATATTGGAAATGGAGGCGGTGGAGTTATAAACTTTGGCAATACTGCACACGGAGTAGGCAGAAATACAGGTATAGCAAACTTTACTGCAGTAAATGATGTTGTTCTTTGGACAGGTGGAGATGGGCACTGTGGATTATCAACAGGGGGTGGAAGTTTAAGAGTTTCAAGTAATGGTAATGTTGGAATTGGAAATCTTGTTCCAAATTATCTATTATCAGTTGGAAATGCTGCTGTCGGTGGTAGTGATGGAAAAATATATATTGGAAAAAATACTGGTTCTGGTGGTAATAGATTTTTTACAATAGGATATAATTCTGCATTTGATATGTGTTTTAGTGATAGCGACAATAAAGATATTTTAAAAGTTAATTATGACGCACCTGCAAATAGTTTAGTAGTAAATAATGTTGGAAATGTTGGGATTGGAACAAATACTCCTTCTCAAAAATTAACAGTACAAGGAAACGCATTAATAAATGGAAATATAACAACAAACGGGATATTTAATTTAATAGAAACTACTGGTACAGTTGCTGTTGCCAATAGCGGGTCTATTATAATAGACCATGAAAACTCAGGAGGTGCATCATCTATAGTATTTAGAAGTAAAGTAAATCGTGGTAGCGACTTTGGATATATACAATATCAAGATGCTGTAACTGTAAATGCTGTCGGAGAACTTTCGCGATTAATTATAGGAACACAGAATGACGCAAACGACCATCTTATTTTACAACCAGGACTTGGTGATGTCGGGATTGGTACAAATACGCCATTAAAAAAATTACACGTAGAAGGAGATATTAATTATACAGGTGGATTATTTCTTAATAATATATTGCAAAGTTTTGCAACTACAACTTATGCGATTGATAGTTCAAATGCTATATCAACAAGAGTTAATACATTAACAACATCTGTAGCAACAAATAATACAAACTCTTCTAATTATACAGAAAGTACATCAAATGCTATATCAACAAGAGTTACCGCATTAACAACATCTGTATCAACTAATAATTCAAATTATGTATTAAATACTTCTAATACTTTATCTACAAGAATTGGTAATATATTACCTGATGCATTAAGTGGTGAATATTTGAAGTATAACGGCATTGATTGGGTTTCTACACCTATAAATCTTAATACAGAAGGTGCTGCAGGTAGAGCATGGAGCAAGTGGTCTTCAATCGGTATAGGGAATAATATTTATTATGGTTCCAGTGTTAAAATTGGTGGTGATAGAGATATTGAATCAATAGGCTCAGGAGTAGCACTTGAAATAACGGGCGATCTTAGAGTTACGGGAACTATTACCAGTATGTGGGCTGGAGACGGAGGAGACAATACTGGACATGGATTGGGGGGTGTAGGTGATGGAGGTTATTGGATGGAAGTAGGGGCAAATGAGGATATTTATTATGCTTCAAATATAAAAATTGGAGGAGATAGTAATATTGTTCCTACCCAAAAGTTAGAAGTAAGTGGAAATATTGATGTCATAGGAAATTATATGAAAAATGGACAATTGCTAAATCAGACAGATATTGCAGGAATACTTTCTATTACGAATGGTGGAACAGGAGCTAATAATAAAAATACTGCTACCAACAATTTATTACCTTCTGCGTCTTCCGGTCAATATTTAAATTTTAATGGAACAAATTGGATATCACAAACATTACCATTGTTTAGATTAATAACCGATAGTTATACAAAAACAGAAGTAGATACAAAAGATACTAATACATCAAATGCTATATCAACAAGAGTAACAGCATTAAATACAACTGTTGATACAAATAATACAAATGCTAATTCTAGTATATTAGCAACATCAAATGCTATATCAACAAGAGTAACAGCATTAAATACAACTGTTGATACAAATAATACAAATGCTAATTCTAGTATATTAGCAACATCAAATGCTATATCAACAAGAGTAACAGCATTAAATACAACTGTTGGAACATTAACCACTGCTGTTGGTACAAATAATACAAATGCTAATTCTAGTATATTAGCAACATCAAATGCTATATCAACAAGAGTTACCGCATTAACTACAACTGTTGGTACAAATAATACTAATGCTAATACTAGTATATTAGCTACATCAAATGCTATATCAACAAGGGTAACAGCATTAACTACAACTGTTGGAACATTAACTACTACTGTTGATACAAATAATACAAACTCTTCTAATTATACAGAAAGTACATCAAATGCTGTATCATTAAGAGTTAATACATTAACAACATCCGTATCTGCAAATAATACTAATAATTCAAATTATGTATTAAATACTTCTAATACTTTATCTACAAGAATTGGTAATATATTACCTGATGCATTAAGTGGCGAATATTTGAAGTATAACGGGGTTGATTGGGTTTCGACCCCTATAAATCTTGGCACAGAAGGTGCATCTGGTAGAGCATGGAGCAAGTGGTCTTCAATAGGTATAGGGAATAATATTTATTATGGTTCTAGTGTTAAAATAGGAGGCGATAGAGAAATTGAATCAATCGGTTCAGGGGTAGCACTTGAAATAACAGGAGACCTTAGAGTTACGGGAACTATTACTGTTGGGTGGGATGGAGACGGAGGAGACAATACTGGACATGGATTGGGGGGTGTAGGTGATGGAGGTTATTGGATGGAAGTAGGGGCAAATGAGGATATTTATTATGCTTCAAATATAAAAATTGGAGGAGATAGTAATATTGTTCCTACCCAAAAGTTAGAAGTAAGTGGAAATATTGATGTCATAGGAAATTATATGAAAAATGGACAATTGCTAAATCAGACAGATATTGCAGGAATACTTTCTATTACGAATGGTGGAACAGGAGCTAATAATAAAAATACTGCTACCAACAATTTATTACCTTCTGCGTCTTCAGGTCAATATTTAAATTTTAATGGAACAAATTGGATATCGCAAACATTACCATTGTTTAGATTAATAACCGATAGTTATACGAGAGAAGATGTTGATACAAAAGATACTAGTACATCAAATGCTATATCAACAAGAGTTACCGCATTAACTACAACTGTTGGTACAAATAATACAAACTCTTCTAATTATACAGAAAGTATATCAAATATTATTTCTAATAATATAAATAATATTAATGCTGACAATGTAGCAAATGGATCTATTAATAAGTTTATTGTTAATAATGTTTATAACGGCGATATAACTGTTAGCGGAAAAATAACAGCAAATAACCTTGAAATAACAGGAACAACTGTAACACTAAATTCTGATATTTATGTAACAGAACAGTTGCAAGTAATAAATACCGAAAATAGTACAGCTCTTTTTGTAAAACAAGATAATGCTCTTGGTAATATTGTTAATATATCTAATACTACATCACAAGTATTAACAATATTAAATAATGGAAATGTTGGAATTGGAACAACTACCCCTTTACAAATATTACACATATCACAACCTACTAATAATTTTGTAAGAATTGAAGCTAATATTAATGATATTAATCAAAGAACAGGTATTGAGTTTGGTATACCTGGTTTTACATCCGCAAAAAGGTCTAAAGTTATATCAACAACTTTTGGAAGCGATGCAAGCGATTTGCAATTTTTAACTAATTCTGCAAGTGCTGTTTCAGCATTAGAAAGAATGACAATAAATCAAAACGGAAATGTAGGTATTGGAACAACTACTCCTGCACAAAGATTAACCGTACAAGGAAATACTTTAATAAATGGAAATATAACAACAAACGGGATATTCAATTTAATAGAAACAACAGGAACAGTTGCTGGTGCTAATCAGGGGTCTATTATAATAGACCATGAAAACTCTGGCGGTGCATCATCTATAGTATTTAGAAGCAAAGTAAATCGCAATAGCGACTTTGGATATATACAATATCAAGACGCTGTAACTGTAGGTGCAGCCGGTGAAAATGCACGTTTAACAATTGGTACGCAGAATGATGCAACAGACCACATTATTTTAAATCCAGGACTTGGAAATGTAGGAATAGGGACAAATGATCCATTAAAAAAATTACACGTTGAAGGAGATATTAATTATACAGGTGGATTATTTCTTAATAATGTATTGCAAAGTTTTGCAAGTACAGCTTATGCTTTAGATAGTTCTAATGTTATATCAACAAGAATTACAAATTTACCCGCACCACAAAATTATTCATTACCTATAGCAACATCTGGAACTTTAGGAGGGGTTAAAGTAGAAAATGGAGGAGGAATAAATATAGATAGTGATGGAACTATATCAGCAACAAGCCCATTTTCAGTAGTATCAACACCTATCGGTACTGGAATGTTTCAAGAGGTTGTTAATATCGGCACTCAATTAAATGATCCATTAGGAAAGTTATTTATAACAACAGACCCTAATTCAGTTCCATCACTAGTTAATAATGTTATGGCTAATCATTTGGAGGTTAATGGAAATACGAAAATAAATGGATCTTTTATAATTAGTAAAATTAACTCTACAGCATATATGCGTTTTTTTATTTTCAATGCGGATATGACTAATAAAGATTACGCATTTATATACTTATCGGATTTTAGTAATTGTTTTGTTATAGAAGGGTCAGCATTGTCTACAAGAATAAACTCGGTTATAGAGATACGAATAAACGGCACAGCATATATGCTATTTTTTGTTAATAGAGTATCAATCACGAGACCATTACATATAAATGAAACATCTGGTACAGTCGCAAGTGCTACTAATGGTTCAATAGTATTAAATCACGAAAATAATGGAGGAGCATCATCAATAACTTTTACAAGTAAAGCAAATAGAGGTAGCGATTACGCATATATACAATATCAAGATGCTGTAACTGTAGGTGCCGCCAGTGAAAGTGCCCGATTAATTATAGGGACACAAAATAATGCTACAGACAATCTTATTTTACAACCAGGACTTGGAAATGTTGGAATCGGATTAAATGACCCAACCCATAAATTAACAGTACAAGGAAATACTTTAATAAATGGAAATATAACAGCAACTGGAACTGTAACTTCTGGATTTTCAGACAATAGATTGAAGACATTTTCTTCGCCAATTAATAACCCTCTTGAAATTGTTAATAAACTCAATGGTTTTTATTATACACCAAATGATTTAGCATTAAGTTTTGGAATTGTCGATAAGGTCAAAGAAGTAGGTTTAAGTGCTCAAGAGGTTCAAAGTGTATTTCCGGAGATTGTAAAGTTAGCACCTTTTGATAGTATGTTAGACAGTAATAATAATGTTGTTTCAAAAACAGGGGAAGATTATTTGACAATAGCATACGAAAGATTAGCACCTTTATTTGTAGAATCTATTAAAGAACTTACCAGAAAAATGGATGCTATGGCGAAAGAAATAGAAGAACTTAAAAAACTTAAATGAATATTATATAATATTTGAAATATTATTGACTATATAAAGAGTATTATTAATAACTAAATATACAATGGATGGTTTAATAGATACTAGAAATGAATATATTGAACATATACAAGATATTATAGGAATTGCTATTTCTAAAAGAATAAATGCTATATGGTCTGAATGTTTTATTGCTAATAAAGGGGTTAAAGGCTTTCAAAATGAATTATACTGTGTTAAAAAATGGAATAATAATATAGTTAATGACGAATATAAAAAAATAGTTAAAAATACAAAATGTAAATATTTATTAAACTTAATTAAAATAATTATTATAACTACTATTAAAATAAAAATATATGAATATAAAGACCAATTTGATAATATTAAAATTAAAATTCCTAATCCAGAGGACTTTGTACATAAATGTTTCATAAACGTAGCTTCTTTTTCTTGGAAGAATGCTTATCTTTTTAATAAAAAAAATATAAAAGATGCTGAATATCAAAATAATCTAAATATAATTGAGGAAAATATAAGGATAATAATCAAAAAAACATTTAGAGACTTTATACCATTTGATGAAATATTTAATCAAATAGAGGACAATTTATCAGAAGATGTTAAACAATTCAATGAATGCGAAAATAGAAAACATTCTAAAAAAATATCAAAAGATAAAAAAACGAAAGATGATACTAAAAAAGATAAATATAAAAAACCAAAAGATGCAGTTGTAGAAGAGGTTGATGAAATCGAATATGATGATGAAGAAAACTACATTGACGAAAAAGAAAATAACGACCAAGAAGATGATGTAGAAGAAGATGATGTAGAAGAAGATAACGACGAAGAAGATGATGTAGAAGAAGATAACGATGAAGAAGATGATGTAGAAGAAGATGATGTAGAAGATGCTGATGTAGAAGAAGATGATGTAGAAGAAGATACTGAAAACATATCTAATATTCAAGATATACCTAAAAAGTTTTGCAAAATAGAAGTAAATAATATAAACGATATTACAGATAAAGAAGTAATTATACAAGGGGTGTGTAAAGAGGATGATAAAGAAAATGAAATTGATGTAGAAACACCTGAAAAACAACTTAATGAAACAAGTGACGGAGAAATAGAAACACCAGAAAAACAACTTAATGAAACAAGCGACGGAGAAATAGAAACACCAGAAAAACAACTTAATGAAACAAGCGACGGAGAAATAGAAACACCTGAAAAACAACTTAATGAAATAAGGGACGAAGAAATAGAAACACATGTAAAACAAGTAAATGAAAAACAAGTAAATGAAACAAGTACATTATTTAATAGTAATCAATATATAGAAACCCCCGTATTAAAAGAAGAATTTACCAAAGATGAAAAAGATTTATTTGATATTTATCATAAAGAAACCAAACTTCGAGAAAATAATGAGCTCGATATGGATGAAAAGAATATATACATATATGATAAAAAAACGAATGATAAAAAAGAAGATTACGCGAAACAAGAAAAAGACGAAAAAAAATATCTTAAAGATTTTTCGGAAGTTCAAAATAAAGAAATTCCTGAAAAAAAACATGATGGTAATGTGAAAAATATACATATAACGGAAAATTCTTATTCACGAAATAATAAAAAGTTGAGTTTTTTCTAATATTTCTCATTCTTTTTTACCTTAATTAATTTTGAATTTCTTTTTTTCATAAAAACACCTGGATCAAAATCCTCGGTGTCTTCATCGTCTTCTTCATTCATTAATCCCATTAAATCGCGTTGGTCTTGTAAAGATTGCATTTCCCATAAATCTGGAGAACACATTTTATAATTACTATCTTGTGCCTTGTACCAAAATACAATATCATTTATATTATTTGATTGTACTTTATTGTCTATTACAAGACATTCAAAGTTTTCAGTACATTGATTCATAACTTGATTAAATACGTCAAATGTAGGAAACATACCGGCATAGTGATTATAAATTTTTTCTCTTTCCTTCACAATATTATTTCTAAATATAAAAACATAATCTATATTTGAACGCAAATCAGGTGGTAATCCTAAACCGTGCTGCATTGTTATTAATAAAAAAATCTTATAATGTCTCCCGTTCATAAAAATACATCTTATATTTTTATCTGACATAGCTGATTTATTATACATACAATCATCTAAAATAAGGAATGCACGCGGGTCTATTGTAGATTCCCCTTTTTTTGCCATTTCTCGTTTTCTATTATTTGTTATTGTTATTTGTCTTGTTAAAAATTTACTTACTATCTTTTCTTCTAATTCATCGTATATTAACATTTTTGGAACAAAGTTTTCAAAATATCCATTTGCTCGTTCGGTTGGGGAAACTACAACACCTACTGGAATATCTCTATTATAATTTAGAATATCTTTTAGACAATAACTTTTTCCAGTATTTCGTTTTCCTATAAAAACGACCACTGAATCATTTTTAATTTTTGATGGATCAAATTTTCTTAATTCTAACTTCATTTAATTACTTACAATAAAAATAATATAATAACTAAACCACACGATTTTTATAAGATATAAAGATATTTTACAGATATTAAATAAATTATGAAACATTTATGGATTAATATTGATAAATGCAAAGAACGTAAAATGTTTATGGAAAATCAATTTGCAAAAATGAAAAAAGAAAATATTAGAATTAAAGCAATAACACCCGATGATTTTGACAACGTATTAGTTCAAAAAAGACCATTAAGTTGCAATTATAAAGGGTGTATTAGTTGCGAATATGAGTTTGCATGTATATCAAGTCATATTAAAGCAATGGTTTATGCGATAAATAATACAATGGATGAATGGTTTGTTATTATGGAAGATGATATGACAATACCATTTAATATAGATTATAAAAGTATGATAAAAGATGCTCCGGATGATGCCGAAATTATTCAATTACATATTCTTTATGGTCCAACGGTAAAAATGTTATATGATAATTTGTTAAAAAAAAATGTTCGTTTTATAAAATGGCAATATTTACTTCCTTCAGCCGGAATGTATATAATTTCAAGAAAAGGAGCAGAAAAATTAGTAAATAAGTTTTATATAAATGAAAAATATGATTTTTCTTCGTGTGAATATCAAATTGTCGCAGACGTTGCACTTTATTCGACAGTTTCTTCTTATGCAACAACAATTCCATATGGATATCCTAATATTAAAATGGGTTCTACAATTCATCCTGAACATCTTACGGCTCATTCTTCGGCAATATGTGATATAAAAGAGGTTATATGTGACGCATTATCTAAAAATATAATTCCATATATTTAATTAAATAATTGGGCATTAATATTTATCATATATTTCATATTCATTTTTTTTTTTATCTTTTATTTTATATTTTTCATTAAAAAAATATAGAACAATAAGTTGTTTTCGATGGTCTCTTAGTTTATTTGTACAATATAATATATAAGATTCATCTTTTCCATTTAATCTTTTATTATCTATCCACACTTTAAACAATTCATTATACAATAAAACGGATTCGTTAATAAACGGGTAATCATTTATTTTATTTGTTGCTAACATCTGTGCTTCTTCGGCTAATCCAATAATATGAAGGAAATGTTTTGTTATACAATCGCGACATCTTTTATTTTTATTTGTTAAATGTTCTTCAAGTAATATTGATTGTTTTATAATTTGTTGCATATTATATTTTGGGTCACTAACAGGGTCTAATGAATCGCATGTTGTTGTACAAGTATCGCTCGCGTCACCAGAGTTTTCATCTGTGTATTTGGTGTCTTTTATTTTATTTTTAGTATAATTAATATATAGACTTTGCATTCCCATTAGAGAGCATTTGTTTTTATTGGATGTTTGCATATATACATATGTTAAAATCAACGCAATCGTACATATCACCATTGTTAATATTACTATTAATGTTTCAGTAATAAAAGCCATTTTTTGATATATTATTTAATATTCTAATATATATGTATATATTATATTTTTCATCACACTCAAAAATTAAATAATTGGATATGTGATGGTAAAATAAATGTTTAATTCAAATTTAAGAATATTGTAAAAATAAAAAGATACTAAATAATAATTATTTAATGTAATAATTTGACCATATCAAGATTAATATCCATATTAATGATATATATGAAAGTTATTAATGTATATAAAAATGTACCCCATAATGTATCTAGTATTACTACATTAATACTATAATTTTTGTAAATAATTATTGATGTTAAATTATAAATACTATATATTACAAATCCAACTGACCCCCCATATATTAAAGATTTAAATAATTTATTTAAATTACTATCATTAATATCTAAATTAACTATTGTTAATGGTAATGCTATATGTATTATTGAGAATATAACAATAATGTAAGCAAATAATACATATTTATAGTTGAAAATAAATGGAGAATTTTGTATATTTTCTGTATTTTCAGTATATAAATTATTATTACTATAAATCCATATTAAGTCAAGAACTAATAATATAGATGATATTATAACATAATTAATATATTTATTCATATACTGCGAGTATCTACATTAACAGATTATTCTTTTTCTGCAGATACTTGGGCTGCATTAGCAAGTAATTCTTTATTTTTATTCCAAGTATTAGCAGCTAATTTCATCAATTCTTTAAACTCAATTTTAGGATCCTCCAATCTAAGTTTAGCCATTTCTTCCTTGATAAAAATGTTATATTTTGTAGGAGGGCGTTTTTCAACAACTCCATCTTTTGAACTACCTTTCTTTTTTTTACTTGATTCTTTATAAGCATTGACAACAAACTTTTTATATTGGTCAAGCGAATAATTAGTTTCTTCGTCGATAAAAGAACAGAACAGTTCCTTAACACGCTTAGCATCTACTTTTTTAGAGATAGTTACAGTAGGTGCTGTTTCTGCGCTATCAATAGGGGTGGTAGTTGTAGTATCCATAATATAGTTCCTTTTTTATTATTATATACTATTAAAGGTTTATATAACTTTTGTATATTGATATATGATAAAAACCGATAAAAAGATATATTTATATAATCGCGATAGAGTTATTTATACCGATAATGATAAATTATATATTAGATATAAAAATGAATATTTATTATTAAAGACCCTAAACGGCGGAGGAACAGAAGAAGAAGAAGAAAAACAAAAAATTGAAGATGAAAAGCAACAAATGTTAGAATATGAAAAACAAAAAATTGAAGATGAAAAACAGAAAAAATTAGAAGATGAAAAAGAAAAAAGACAAGAATTTAGTCTTATACTAAAGCATATGCTTGACCGCGTAGTTTCCAAAACTAACGATTATTATTCTTATATTAATACTCTCAAACCTACGTTATATACTATTATATCTCATAAGACTGATGATGAAAAAGTTATACAAAAAAAAATTAAACATGTTTTATATGATAAGTTTTTTATGAATTACGTATTAGAGATAATTGGACGCGAAGATTATTATAAATATATAACTTTTTTTATTCAAATACAAGAAGATGATACCAATTCTATTGATAGTATAAGCGATACTATAAACGAACATAAAAATATATATGCAAGTAATTTTGAAGACTTTACGGGACACTGGGATAAAGAAATGGATAAAATGGGAAAACGTGAAGAAATACGTAAAATGATTAAAGAATATATTAATATTATTGATTATAATAATAACGACTTGTATAAAAAAGAAAAATACGACGATTATGATTATAATAAAAATGAATTTCAATATAAGTTTGAATATATAAATAAAAATTATAAAAATTTGAAAAAATACGTTGATTTTACAATATATTTTTTCAATTATATTGTATATACCTCTTTTAAAAACGAGTTCGATGATATTAAAAATTATGTTAGCAAAATATAAATATGTTCATAAACTTTTTATCATATATGTATCTATCAATTCATAACCTATTTTTCTATAATAATTGCGAACACCTGTTCCGCTTATTATAGCCATTTTTAAATAACCTTCTGTTATTGCTATATTTTCCGCAACCTCTATTAGTTTCTTACCATATCCTTTATGTTGATAAGAATTATCTATGTTATTACCAACATCATTTAAATTAGAATATACATGCAATTCTCTAATTAGAGCACATCCGCTTAAAATAGGCAGTTGCGATTCTTTATCTTCATTACCATTATTTAATCTTAATCTAACAAACCCAATTAAATATTTTTCTGTTTCAAAAGATATAAAATATTCGACGCCAGAACTTGCATTATATTCTTGTATATCTAATTTGATATCTTCCGCATTAACTTTAAAGTCTTTAACCTCTCTACAGCGAATACATTTACAGTTCCAATTATTTTTTTTCATATCATTTTGTAGCAACTGTCGCATATTGACATACTGATGTTTATATCCCCCGGTTATATATGTCGAAGGAATATCTCTTATTATTCTATTTAATCTTTTCCATTTTTGAACTTTTATTTTAAAGTCTTTTATTAATTCAAATAATAATTGATCATTATATGGAACATACGATCCCTCTTCATACCATTCTTTTATTTTAGTCCATGGAACTATTGCTGTAGGATATATTTTATACTGATCTACTTGCAATCTTTCATCGTATAGCGAATCATCAAGCATTTGTTTATCTAATTCATAAGAAGAACCTGGAAGATTAGGCATTAAATGTATATCAATTTTATATCCATTATCTTTCAACATTTTAATAGCTTTATAAACAGTTTCAATTCCGTGTCCTCTTTTTATTTTTTTAAGAACTTCATTATTTGTATGTTGTACGCCAATTTGAACACGTGTGCAATTATATCTTCTAAATTCTAATATCTCTTTTAAATTAATTGTATCAGGTCTTGTCTCCAATGTTAGACCGATTATATGTATTTTTGCTGTTTCGTTTAATGCGATTTCTTCATCTAAAGATAACATATCTCTTTTTTCATAATAAGTATTGGCTGCGTAATATGTTGATGTTATAAAAGTATCTTTGTAATTTTTATGATAATTTGACCAAGTTCCGCCTAATACGATAAGTTCGACCTTGTCCACTATATGTCCCATTTTCATTAATGTAGAAACTCTGGAATTGAATTGCAATATTGGGTCAAACTTATTTTCATTTGCTCGTAAAACAGCAGGTTCGGAATATAAATATGAACGAGGTTGATCTACCCAATTATTTCCGTCGTGTGCTTTTTCATTTGGACAATAAGCACAATCATGTTTGCAACTAAACTTACCTATTTTTTTATTACCTTCATCGTCGATATATTCTGGAGAACCAGATGTTAATATTGTAACAACAATAACACCCGAATTAGACTTATTTTTTTTCTTCGTAATTAATTTTTTTAACATAATGTTTTCAATGTTTAAACTATTGTAAAAAAACATTAAGTTGCATTTTGAAATTGTAATTTTATATTTTTTTTGTATATTTTTTTGAAATATTATAATGTCACTATTTGACTTTAAATTATCTATATTATTTAAAAGTTCTTCTGAAATTATTTTATAATCTGTTTCATTAAAATTTTTATCTTTATGATTATTGTCGTGTTTTATTAGACTTTCAATATCATTCAACACCATATTAAACAATATATGTAATTCATTTTTATATATTTATTGAAAAGTTGTTTGCATTTATGTTATCAATACTTTAATTATTTGTTATTATATAAACATCTCAAATTAAAAAAATATGACTTAAGGGTCTAAACTTGTTTGAATATGTTCATTTTATCAAAAAATACATATCAATTTTTTATAAATAAAATGAGTAAGCGTAGTGTATAATCTTTTTATTTCAAGAATATTTGCAAAAGTTTAAAAGTTATAGAAATATGTTATTATAGGCTTTTCTACTCAAATTGTATTCTTAAGATTTGCAAAATATTCATAATAATGGTAATAAATAAAATGAGTACATAATCTTTTTATTATAAGAATATATAGAAAAGTTTAAAAGTTATAGAATTATATAATTATGTACTCAAATCTATTCTTAAGATTTGCAAAATATTCATAATAATGGTAATAAATAAAATGAGTACATAATCTTTTTATTATAAGAATATATAGAAAAGTTTAAAAGTTATAGAATTATATAATTATGTACTCAAATCTATTCTTAAGATTTGCAAAATATTCATAATAATGGTAATAAATAAAATGAGTACATAATCTTTTTATTATAAGAATATATAGAAAAGTTTAAAAGTTATAGAATTATATAATTATGTACTCAAATCTATTCTTTAGGTTTTGCAAAATATTCATAATAATGGTTATAAATAAAATGAGTACATAATCTTTTTATTATAAGAATATATAGAAAAGTTTAAAAGTTATAGAATTATATAATTATGTACTCAAATCTATTCTTTAGGTTTTGCAAAATATTCATAATAATGGTA
>Ga0335398_10007047_pt1 | contig 13915 bp, 12 predicted proteins | sample BON03_FD_205742 | JGI IMG/M metagenome (GOLD analysis project Ga0335398, IMG submission 205742) | Freshwater microbial communities from Lake Bonney liftoff mats and glacier meltwater in Antarctica - BON-03 (spades assembly) (version 2) | ecosystem: Environmental > Aquatic > Freshwater > Ice >... | reverse complement strand
CCTAGCCTAGCGGCGGCGGTTGGGAGGCGGCTGTCGCCGCGCCAGAGGCGGGCGCTTTGCCCATTCTTTCTGTATTCTATATTTGTTTCCCTGCACTCTCGTGAGGCACGTCCGACGTGCGGGGGGGGGCTGTTGCAGAGCGGGGCGGGAAGAGAGGCACGTAGAGAGGCGAGTAGAGAGTCGAGTAGAGAGTCGAGTAGAGAGTAGAGAGGCGAGTAGAGAGGCGAACAGAGAGGCGAGTAGATAGGCGAGTAGATAGGCGAGTAGAGAGTCGAGTAGAGAGTCGAGTAGAGATGCGAGTAGAGAGTCGAGTAAAGAGGCGAGTAGAGAGTCGAGCAGAGAGGCGAGTAGAGAGGCGAGCAGAGAGTCGAGTAGCGAGGCGAGTAGAGAGGCGAGTAGAGACTTGAGTAGAGAGGCGAGTAGAGAGGCGAGCAGAGAGTCGAGTAGAGAGAGTCGAGCAGAGAGTCGAGTAGAGAGTCGAGTAGAGAGTAGAGAGTAGAGAGGCGAGCAGAGAGTCGAGTAGAGAGGCGAGTAGAGAGGCGAGTAGAAAGGCGAGTAGATAAGCGAGTAAAGAGGCGAGTAGAGAGGCGAGTAAAGAGGCGAGTAAAGAGGCAAGTAGAGAAGCGAGTAGAGAATTGAGTCGGGATTCGAGTAGAGGCGAACAGAGAGGCGAGCAGAGAGGCTAGTAGAGAGAGTCTAGCAGAGAGTCGAGTAGAGAGTCGAGTAGAGAGTCGAGTAGAGAGTCGAGTAGAGAATTGAGTAGTGAGACGAGTAGAGAGTCGAGTAGTGAGGCGAGCCGAGAGGCGAGTAGAGAGGCGAGAAGAGAGTCGAGTACAGAGCTAGCACAGAGTCGAGTAGGGAGTCGGGGAGAGACCAGTAGAGAGTCGAGTAGAGAGGCGATTAGAGAGTCGAGTAGAATATAGTTGAATAGAGAGGCGAGTAGAGAGTCGAGTAGGGAGTCGAGTAGAGAGGCGAGTAGAGAGGCGAGTAGGGAGTTGAGTAAAGAGTCGAGTAAAGAGGCAAGTAGAGAGTCGAGTAGAGAGGCGGGCAGAGAGTCGAGTAGAGAGGTGAGAAGAGAGGCGAATAGGGAGTCGAGCAGAGCGGCGAGTAGAGAGGCGAGTAGCGAGGCGAGTAGGGAGGCGATTAGGGAGGCGAGTAAAGAGTCGAGTTAAGAGGCGAGTAGAGAGGCGAGTAGAGAGAGTCGGGTAGAGAGGCGAGTAGAGAGTTGAGTGCGGAGTCAAGTAGAGAGGCGAGTAGGGAGTCGAGTAGAGAGTCGAGTATAGAGTCGAATAGACAGAGTTGAGCAGAGAGTTGAGTAGAGATGCAAGTAGAGAGGTGAGTAGAGAGGCGAGTAGAGAGGAGAGTAGAGAGGCGAGTAGAGAGGCGAGTAGAGAGGCGAGTAGAGAGTCGAGTAGGGAGTCGAGTAGGGAGGCGAGTAGGGAGGCGTTCAGGTTAACCCTTAATATGGCGCCGGAACGCCACCCGCATTGTGCGTACAGGCCAATTAACCAGTTGGCTACGGAGGAACCGGAGGAGGAGTGAACAGGGTGGGGTTAGTAAGAGAGAGTCGGGGGCAGTGTGCGCCCACACCCACATGGATGACATGGCGGGTGATGTGTGTATGTGCGTACTTTGCATGCTTGGCTGTTGTATGTGTGATTATTTTAATACTATTAAGTCTGGTATTGACTGAGTGTGTGTGTGTGTGTAGCTGTGGGGCGGATCGTGGTGGGTGGTCGTTGTCTGGGTGTAGGCTGGTGGCTGGGTGGTGTGTGTGTGTGGTACTGGGGTGGTGGGTACGTAGCCCAAGTAGACTACTGCTACTGCTGTCACACAAAGCAATGCGCGCGCTGCAGGCCGCAGACTGAGAACATTTTGGTTTGTATTTCTGTAAAGCACAATGAGAAAGCTATAGCTCTAGACAACAAGTCATACATCTGCTATATCCGACTATATCCGACTAGAGGCATCTGCTTGTTACTCAGCCCCGCTTCGAAAACAGCCGTTTGCTTGTACGGTGGTCTGTGGCCGCCAGAGAGCCGACCTTTGAGCTGGTTGTACGCCTACCTCGACCCGCTCTTTCTGCCTTCGGGAGAGCAGCTTCCTCGCCTGCACGCGGGGGACAGTTATAAACACATGGGCATCCAGCAACGCATGAACGGGGACACGGCCGCGGCAGCCACGGCTTTCCTCAATCGCGGAAAGGCAGCGGTGGCGCGTTTGGGGCAGTTATCTCTCCCGGTGCGAGCACGGGTGCGAGCCGGTAATATTGTTATGGGAGGCGTGTGTGGCTATTACGGCTCTGCTAGTGCGGTCAGCCGTGCCGAATGCGAGACGGTTGAGGCGGTCTGGAGGGCGCACCTAGCTCGCTTCGCAGGACGGGCGTGAGGCTCGCCGCGATGCGACGTCTACGGCGACAACCGCAGAGAGCACATCTACTCGGTCACCGCGTCAAGCCTCCTGCACTCCGTTTTCAAGATCGTACGTGACGCTCTCGACACCGCAGCGCGACGCATAGTACGCTCAGAGCTAGCACGGACGCTCTACCTTCGGGGGGGCCGCACCGATCCTCTCTGCTGAGAGACAGGTCTCCTTACAGAGGCGCTCAGGTCGCGCTTGGCGGCGCCGCGCGGACAACGCCCGCTCTTCGAGCAGCTGGTCCTGGTCTGGTCCGAGGCCACACAAAGAGTGTGCGGGCTGGCTGAGTATCGTGGGCCAGAGGGCGACCCGTTGCTCCCAGGCCAGCCCTTTTGGAGCAGTCACTCATCCACTGCGCTTTTTGAACCACGGTCTAGAGGAGGGTATGGCGCGTCCTTTACTTACGAGCTCGTGGCCGCCGAGATCATCTCGCTGGACGACATCGGAGGCGGTGCACCCGCGGCTGATGGGATTCTCGATTTCGAGGCTCTACGGCGTCGATGGCCTCGCGTGCGCGACGTCAAGCCGCTCAAAGAGGCCTACGCTCGCGTCGTTGACGTGGTACGCGCGGCGACCGCTCAAGGACACGCATTGTCTCCATACAGATGTCGCCCGCATATCTCTCCCAGCGATATTTGTTCGGGACAGACGCGCCTCTCGCCCGAGGGCGCGGCAGCGGCACACCAAAACCTGCGTGGGTCTGGAGTCACGGGCGCGTGCGGTGCCGACCCGGACATCCTCGATGCCTGGACTGAGCTCGTCCTGAAAGATCTCCGCGGAGACGCAGCCGAGCGAACCTCAGTAAACCTCAGCTGTGAGGCTCAGCGCTATGCTTCGAGTAGGGTTTGGGGGGTGGAACCTGCTGGTCTTGCCCGTTACCCACACGGCGGCGACGCACGAGCTCGGCTACAGCGCTCGGCCCAGGTATTTGCTTGGCTCCCTAAAGGGCGGTTTCGCGGGGCAGGGAGTGTCTTGGAGGACCCCGTTCTCGCGCTTCCACTGTCCGGAACAGCAGCAGCCTACTCCATTGATTCGGAGGGCTTCGTCGTTGCCGGTGCCATCCCGGTGCGCTCGGCTGCGGCCGCGGATGTTCTGTGTCGAGGGTCTGCAGTGGCCTGTCTCTTTGCGAAGGCGCGCATTGCGCATTGCCCTCGGAAACGTACCGGTTTACGCCGATGCGTACGCTCACAGTCTTCCACGGGCCGACGGTAAGGAAGAGACTGCCGTTTGCATCGCGGCGACGCAGGCCTCCTTCGGTTTCCTGCTCCTTGCCGAGCGCGCTTGTGATACACGCGCCGCCTGGACTGTCGACGGCTCCGTCCGACCTGCTGCAGGCGACACAGCGGGCCTTGCAGGTTTTGCCGGGTGCCGGCACTGCGGGACCACCTTTGCTTCAAGGACAGAGTACATACTACCAACTTCGACAGGCAGCCCTGGAACTCGCACGGCGTCTTCTTACGATGTGGAGGTTGCTGCCCAGGCCACAGTAGCTTAACGGGAACGCGAAGACCGATACATGGTTCTCTTTGACTCTTTGTCGCCGGTGGACAGAGCCCTGTCTTTCTCCATGGCCCACGATCGACACCGGGCGGATTACTTTCTCGACGGAGTATTGGCCGCTTGGACCGATAAATGGGAGGGCACGGTCGTGGTTTTGGCCCATGTCAAGGCACACGCAGGCATCACGGTCAATGAGTGGGCGGACGTCGAGGCAAAAGCCTCGCTAGCTGAGGAGATTTCTATCACTGTTCCGGAATCGCTCTCGCACGCCTTGGCGGTCGTTGTAAGGCCTGAGACAACCGGGGCCTTCTCGGCGGCGACGGTTCGAGTTCGCACGTGGGCGGCGGCTGCAATACAGGAGTCAGTTATTGCGTGGCTGCAGGGATTCTCAACGGGCACGCTGCGCGAGGGACCGTATACAGTAACCCCAAAGCTGCACGACGCATCACTCGACGCCTTCACTCTTGCTCAGCTCGCCGGCGACAGGGTCTTTGTTAGCGACCTAAAACAAAAGCGGGGCACCGCCCTTCGGTTTGCAAGGGGGGAGGTTTGTAGATGCGGAACCGGTCCTTGCGACTGGTTAGCGACTGGTGGCATTACTTTGTCAACTGTACCGCAGTCGGCGCGCAACGTGAAGAGCTTATCCTACAACTGCAGACTGCGGCCGACGTGCGCTCTCAAGACTCGGCTGCGACGCACTGGCTACAGGCCGCGTCGACGCTCCGCGGTGCTCTCCCTCGGTCGGCCGTGGTTGAGACGGCGCTCAAACGCGCCCTGGCGGTTGGGGTCGAGTCCACCGCCACCTCCACCTCCTTCAACAGACGGGCCCTGGTCGGGGCGGCAGACAAGGTTGCAGAGGCGGTTTTGAGCTTGGTGCGAGAAGCAAAAGCCATCAACGAGGTTCTTGGCGGGCGGGCAACAGCTTCCCACCAAGCGGCCTCTCAGCTCCGGGCCGGTTTCGGACGCTGGGCCGAGCGGACCACAGCAGTAGGGCCAGGAACAATCGCAATCGCCTTGCTACGGGAGGCTAGGGCCGAGATTGCGGCGCGAGCAGGTGACCTTTACGTCACAAACGGGGCCTACCCTGAGCCGGCGATCCTGCGCGCCGTCCTAGCTCTCCCGGCGCGCGGCGTCACTCCAGCAGGCAACAGTGGGGCCCTCGGATACAGGACGACGTCTCTGCGAGCGGCCCTCATTCTCAGAGCCGCCTGGTCTGCCGCTCAAGAGGACGCTCTCGACTTGGCTCGACTACTTGGTGCCCGAGCCCAGTTTTGGCTGCTGGTGGGGGCGTGGAGACGTTTGTCCGTTTTTGGACCGGCGCGTCCTGCTCAAACGGCGCACGCGGTGGCCGCCACCATCACCTCCATCATCGACGCCGTCTCGGGCGGCTCCAGTGCGCACGTCTCTAATCACGCAGCTCGGCCGGCGCCTGTTCAGGCGGCGCACCCGAGTGCCTCGACAGCGGGCAGCTCCTCCTCTCATGCGGCCCTTCCCGCGCCCCCGGCTAGTAGCACGGGCGGTTCTGCTTCCAACCTTAGCGCGGTGGGTGAGCGGGCCGCTCTCCAGCCGGCAGAGGTGGCGGAACGGGGTAGGGCAGCCCGCAGCCAGGCGAACGATAGTCCGCCTCGGCGCCTTAGGACCCTGCAAACAGCCGCGACGGCGAAGGTGAAGGGCGCTACGGCCATTTCCTCAGGCGCAGCCACCCGTGCTTTTCTCCGATTGGGCGGGCGGGGCGCCTTTCCGTTGGCAGCCGCGGCGGCGGTGGCGGCGGAGGCGCGGGCTCGAAAGCGCAAGCGTGATGAGGAGGAAAGCGCGCTTAGGCTGGGGCTGGATCAGTGGAGGCACACGGGTTCGGTCACGGGGGCGCCGCCAGCCGACTCGGAGTCGGAGAAGGCAAGCGAGTCGCCAGGACCGGCGACACATCTCGTCTTATCGCACAGGGCTAAATGCCCCCGACCGCGGGGAACAGGGGTAGGTGGCAAGGTTGCGGGTGCAGCCGCTAAGTAAGGGGCCAGGAAGCGCCGGCGCCGGAGGGGAAAAGCAGCAGCGCGCACGGCGAGGGCTCGGGCTAGCACAGGGACGTTCTGGAGCTCCTGCTGTCTTGCATGGTCTCCCGAGAGGTCGCCAGTGGCACTGCCCGTCCACAGAAAATGTACGTCGTTTCCGAGAGAGCGAAACCCAACGTGGGCTCGCGGGGCGCCAGCGCGACGAGGCGGAACGACATGAGGAAGCACGACATGCGCTGATAACAGGCAGACGTGAGGTTAGCATGTCTCGGGAGGAGGTCGCTGCTGCAGTCGCGCGAGGTTTTAAGAGCGCGGAGGGGCTCGTCACATCTAGTCTCAGAGGACTTGGGAATCGCCGGGGTGCCGCACTTTTTGCTGCTGCCAACCGTAGTGGGCACAAGCACAGGTCGGCGGGGTTGCCCGAGAGCGTCAGAGGGCAAGTCTGCTGCGGTGCGAAAGAGTGCGCTGGGGACCAGTTGACTGGCACTGGAGGGCCGAGCCCCTACGGCGAGGCCATGGACTGCGATGACAGCGAGGGTCGCGTCGGTGGCGCCGGGATGGAGACGCGCCGCGGAGAGAAGAGAGCTAGGGAAGTGGGTGACGGAGGTGAAGAGGGGAGAAGGGACAACCGGGTGATGCGTTGCGATGGGCCAGCGGGCGTCGCGAGGCGCACTTGAGAGGACGACGCACCTACGTAGCGTAGTCGCAGTGCCCTCCGCATGCACCAATTTTCTCGATAGGGATAGTGTATCATAATAGGCGAGATCACGGGCCCGGGTCTCTTTCTTCTTCCTTTAGGAAGATGATACATCTGAGGTGGTTCTCCTCGGCAGTTTTTTGCGCGCTTCTGTAAAAAGCGTGTAAACATAGAGCGAGTCACGCAAGCTAGCGCTTGCGCGACTCGCTCTTAGCCCCCCAAGCCTGCGACGCTTCGCGTCGCGGGGTTTGCTGCCCGTGTGGTTGCGCTGGGATATTGCTTCTCTTGTGCTCGTGTGGCGCTTTGAGGATTTGATTGATTGATTGATTGACGCCAGTAGGTGCCATTAGAGCTATCCAGTACTCAAACGCCGCCTCGCTGTGCGTCGGGGTCCAGCAGCTGGTGGTTTCGTCTTTCTTGGTCTGGGCGCACTGTGCGCCAACAATGTGCGGCGCAGGCACCAGCTGGGACTGCTCAGGAGCGCGGCATTGCTCCTGAAGAGCTGGTCAGTGGTAGTACCACCCAGCCAGGACCGTCATCTGGATGCGCACGGTGCAGTGTTCACGGCCACGGCTATACACCGACCGCAACATGGGTCGCTATCACTCGATCCGGGGCCGGGGCTGGTTATGAGGCACGGATTACGGCCGGTGCTGAGTTTGAGGTCTCTGTTCGGATGTTGAGCGGTACCCGTGGCCGGTGAGCTTCTACGTCGGCCGGTAGGGGTACTGGGGGGTCCCTTTTCTCCACTGAGCCGAGGTCTGAAGAGCTACGTGGCCCACGTAACGGCCGATGCAAAAAAATAGGGCTGAGGCTAACAAGCAGATGCCTCTGCTATATCTATATCCCATCTAAGGGGATGTCGTTGTCCCATCACATATATGATACGCGTATGTGCTGGTGCCGCCTGCCGCCAAATCCTTACACACACATACATACATACACATCCCATCATATTTCATATCCCATCATATCCCACCATATCCCACCGTATCCCACCATATCCCACCACATCCCACCATAACAAAACCGGGATATCCCAAAGATATACGCCAGTAGAGCGGGGCTCGGGGGTGGGGGTGATAATGATGACCTGGCGGCGTTGATTGACATACAGGCGGGCAGGTCGCGCAGTACCACTTGTTGGCATCCTGCTTGGTGGGGACTGCGGCCCGGCGCGTCCACTTGCAACTGATACGGCCCAAGAACCTGCTAGGGGAGCTGCCTACTGTGAAGTACAGGGCGGGTGCTCCGGCATGGCGTGTGGCGTCACGAAATTTGTCGGTCGCCGCCCTCCCAACGGTATTTTCCCGAGCAACCGCGTGAACCCGCGGGCGGTTTTTCCCGAGTCGTGGCTCAGGAACTTGGGTAGCAACCGAAGGCCACACAAGGCAAGCCCAGCCCAGCCCGCTGTCGCGCGGCCGCACGCTGACCGCGCACTCCCCACGCCTGCCCCCGCGCGCCGTGGGAATGGCGGCGCGCCGCGCGCTTGATTATCGTCCGCTGACGCACGCCGCTGCTGTGGGCAGCAGCGGCACCGAGTCTGCACCACTCACCACAGCGCCTCCTTCATCTGCCATGCTGCGCCTGATGCGCGTTGCCTTCCCCACAGCGGCGTACCGCGGCCTCAGACCTGCTCCTGACTGATCTGCATGTTGCCTTGCCGCACAGGCACAAACACAGGCCCCCCTTCTCTTCCGCTTCCGCTTCCGCCCCACACGCAGCACACAGCGAGGCCCGCCCTGCTAGCCTCCGCATATCATACGGGCCTACCCTGGCCGCTCGTGCCCCACCCAACCGCGGCCCTCTCCTCACGGTGCCCTGGCCATCTCTAACCCGGGCTGTCCAACGTGGATCCTGCGTCTCTGACTTGCTTCTGCTCTGATATCTGTACCGCAGGCCGCCAGACCCAGCACCACCCAACCCAACAACCATCATTATCTATGGGTTGCGACTCACCGCCGATCCCGCCCTGTGTCCAACAGATATGAAGCGACCCATCGACGATGACCCAGAGCACGCGGATTCGAATGCGGCGCTCAAGGAGGTCGACAAGCGGCAGTCCGCCGAGAAGACATCTTTGTTCGTCGTCATGCGCACCCTCACCGAGGCGGTCGGCGCGGGCGACTTGGAGATTGGCGCCTGGTCCCGCAACGTCCCCCTGATCGTGCAGTACCTCGCTAGCGGGAATGTGTTCCATGGGGCTACCAGCAATCCGCACGTCGATCCGCACCAGGCAACCATCGAAGCGCTCAGTCGGCAGGTAGACGGAGCATGGGACGCGGTCGGCCGGCTGAGTGCTGGCCTGCGCGCTCTGGTCGTGGGCCAAGGCCCCGACGGAATGAAGGCCGCCATCGACGCGCTCCTTGCGGACAACCCATCCCGTGAGAAGATCCTCCTGGACCTAATCTTCAAGGTCGAGGCCGATAATAAGGACGACCTCCTGAAGCAGCTCCTAGATGAGGAGATGCGCAAGGCGCTGCCTGCGAAGCTCTACTCCGTCATCGACGCCCTAGCCCGGCCTGGACTCGCGGCTGGCGGCGAGGTTGCCAAAGACGCTGCTTGCATGCTTGCCCTGGCCAAGATCTTCAACGGACCCGACAGCCTGAGCGGCGCGACGCACCGGTATGCTGCTGTACTGCATGGCCCAGTCGTGACCCCCGGCCCAAGCCTGGAGCTCACGCCTGCGGCCAAGAGGGTGTGTCCTACCATTGGTAGGACGCTGCCGCCGGCCCCTGCTCTCGCGGAGACGTCACTTACGCTGGCTCTGGTGGGATGTTCTACGGACACTACGACGCCGCCTACACAGGCTCTGCTGGCGGGTGGCAGACACGCGCTGGAGCCCACGCCTGCCCCGACCCAGACACTTTACCCCGTGGCCGCCGAGCCGCCACTGCCCATCCTTGCTGTAGCCGCACCGGCCAGCGGCGGCCGTGGGCCCTCCGCGGACGTCGCGCCGACGCTGATTCCGGGTGACGGACACGCGCTGGAGCCCGCCCCGACCCAGACAATGTACCCCGTGGCCGCCGAGCCGCTCTCGCCCATCCTTGCTGCGGCCGCACCGGCCAGCGGCGGCCATGAGCCCTCTGCGGACGTCACGCCGGCACCGACGCTGATGGCGGGCGACAGACACGCGCTGGAGCCCACGCCTGCCCAGGTCCAGACACTGTTCCCCGTGGCCGCCGAGCCGCCCTCGCCCATCCTTGCTGTGGTCGCACCGGCCAACAGCGGCCATGGTCCTTCCGCGGACGCCGTGACACCGCCTGCGCCGGCGCTGGTGGCGGGCGACAAAGACATGCCGGAGCACACGCCTGCCCAGGTCCAGACAGTTTACCGCCCCGTGGCCGCCAAGCCGCCCGGGCCCATCCTTGCTGCGGCCACACCGGCCAGCGGCGGCCATGAGCCCTCCGCGGACGTCGCGCCGGCACCGACGCTGATGGCGGGCGACAGACACGCGCTGGAGCCCACGCCTGCCCAGGTCCAGACACTGTACTCCGTGGCCGCATCGGCCACCAGCAGCCGCGGCCCCTCCGCAGTCGCCGCGACACCGCCTGCGCCGGCTGTGGATGATGGCGTTCCAGAGGTGGAGGCAGAGTTAGACGATGACGACGAGGAGCAGCCGCCCGTGGCGTCGGAGGGCAGTGGCGGAGGAAGCGGCTCCGTCACCGAGTTCGACGATGATGACGACAAGCAGCCAAGCCCGCCCGTGGCGCCGGAGGGCGGTGGCGAAGGAAGCGGCTCTGTCACCGCCTCCGTCTCCGCTGCCCCCTTCGCCGCTGGTGGTGCCACGGACGGCGGCGGTCCCGACTTCGGCGGTGCGACCGGGGTACCACCAGAGCCCGACATCCTGACCTGTGACTACCTGATGAAGGTTGTTGATTACATGCACACCATCACTAAAAAGAGCCGCTGCGAAGAGTGCCATATAACGCTGGAGACGTCAAACTACCGACTCTATGTTCGGCGCCGCCGGAACGATTACAGATGGAAAGTCGTCCCACCGAACCCGTGTATCACTTCAAACCGGGCTGTGAAAAAGTGCAAGCCCCCGGATGCACTGCTTGACAGGGTCAGCATCCATCGCCAACTCGAAAAAGACGCGGGCGCGCGCTCTCGGCGCAGTCTACGCAGTAAGCAGGCGGCAGGAACTATACAATATACCTCTGTGGGCTACCACATATCGTCTCACCCTATACCCTTCTTCCTACCCTTTACCCTACCATCCTTCCCAATTCCCACACACCCAAGGCCAGCTGGGCGCTGCATCCAATCAAATAAAGAGTACACCACTCACCGCCATCTCCAACGCAAACAAGCCCTCCTTAATAAGCCCTCCTTAATACTAATAATTACAACAAACACCGCCTTTACATAATGACCCAAACACATAATGCTCCCTCAAGAATCGCTAATAGCCCAATAAAACAAACCCGCCATTATATATATATATATAGCGCAAACACGTCCTCCTTTCTGCAATACTCATTGTGATATATGTAATATGTGCGGCTGGTAAAAGGCGCCTAACTAGTGTAACTATAGCGACGCATCCGGGACACGGATGAGTCCAAGCCGGTGCTGATGCAGATATCTTTGCATCTTGCGCGCGCCGCGAGACGTCCGCCCCCGAGGTGGGTAGATTCCCCCCACAATAAGTTGTCCGCGGCGATCGGGTCTCCCGAAAGCGGCCTACATCGACACACTCTTCCGTCTCCATAAGCGCCATTGTGCATTCTGTGCCGTGATGGTGATGGTGTGCCGCGTTTGCCTGTCTGTGGTGTATTTGCGAGATACACCGTGTACACACCTCCGGCCTCTGGCTATATATCATTGTATGGTTGTATATGGAGCTCTGTATGGGCTCTGAACTGTATCGTCTTTGTATGGAGCTATGTGTGGGCTGTATGTGGCGCGCGTTGCTGGCTGGGAGCTGGGACGGTGTCTGTGCTGTGCGCTGTGCGCTGTATGTTTAGATGCGTATGTCGTCTGTTGTCTGTGTTGCTTTAAAAAAACTTCGGAACGCGTATGTGCTGTGCACATGCACCACATTGCAAAGTCGCAACTGCAACTGCCTCGACCATCTCATAACGAGCAAAAACAAACGAGCACTTTACCTTTACGTACTACCACGACGTCGGCACAGTCGTCACAGCCGCCCACAACCCGCCCCCCCAACCAGGCCCAAGCCACCTGCGTGTTACTACGACGTAGTCATTCGCGTGACGCAGAGTTGGCGCGCTATTATATGTATATATACTCCTTCCTTTCGGAGGTGGGGCGACTGAGATTGCGTGGCTTATATTTAGCTTCTCTTTGCGCTCGTGTCGTGTAGCTAGCTGTAGAAAGGATTATGATTCTACTATTCTACCCCTAACGCTAGAACATACGGCTACGTGCTACGTTGTCTAGCTTCTGCTCCGTGCGTGACTGTGTGTCCCCTCTTCTTTGTTCTGGTCAGTCGCCACGTCTATCTACGTCTGTACCTTCTCCCGCGTCGTCTCACGTGTCACCGCTTCCTAAAATTTCGAACTTATGTCCTTTTTACATTGTACATACTTTTCACGGACGGTTAATACCTACACACAGAAAAAAACAAAGACAGCAAAACGCACACATACACACAGAAGGAGAAAGAACTGTATATGCGGTATATACCTGAGTCCTGAGTATAAACGTGCAACCTCTGAGATGTTTTACGGTTACGAGATTCGTGCTCATGCTTCGTAATAATACTGCTCACTCACTTCTACCGTTGTTTGACTCGCGTATCCCACACACATGTGTGTGTTGCGTGTAGCTCGGTGAGATATACACGTGAGAGGGCCAGATCTAGATCACAGCCACATCTGCCCCTACTTGCGGAGTGCCCCAACCTTGGAGGTTCTGTAGCATATAGCATCTATAGCATCGGGGGATGCTATACATGCTATATAGTATACTACACTATAGCACTACACTCTGTCCTAGACGAAAATTTTGGTATTTGACAAATAAATTATTTGAACACCTAGTTTTTAGCGTTTGGGCCCGGCGGGGCGTGGGCTAGCAGCCAGCAGCAGCACCAGTAATCGGGTCAACTCGAAATTGTTCAAATATCAGAAAAAGGGGAGCTATGCTATATAGGACTGTAGCATCTGATGGAGGCTATATAGCATTGTAGCATGCTATATAGTATGCTACAGAATAACCAAGGCCCCAACATAGACAGAGTCCCGCGCCTCGCTTCATGCAGACAGTCCCGCGCCATTCCATACCCATCCTCCCTTGCACCTACTTCCCATCTACTCCAAACCTCTGCCCAACAAGAAACCTCTGCCCAACAAGAACAAGAGCGCGGTCTCACCAAACAGGCCAACACTCAGCACACACCATTCAATCAAAAAATCCTCACAGAGCCACACACGGGCAAGGGAGGAGCCGATCTTAGCACTGCCACAGTGGGCAGAAAACCCTGCGTCACGAAGTGACAGGCTTGGCTCAGCACACACCAAACAGACGCACATAGACGCACACACGACACACAACTCAACAACGAGCGACGTGCTGAGTCGCCGTTGTTAGCGGTGGTAGCGCAACGAGATGCGTACTACCTCCCACGCCCAGGTGGGTGGCACTAAGCAGGTGAATGGACCCACCCATAAACGGCAGCTATATCGGGTAACCCGCCGTTCGAGGGGAAGGGGTCGAACGGCGATCTTCCTCTCTCCCTCTTTCTCTCTCTATAAATATCATCTGATATATACATATATAAACCTAAATAGATGGTATATGTATATATATCCTCCCTCTCTCTATATATATCATGTGATATATATACATACATATACATAAATAGATGTTGCATGCATATATATGTCTGTATAGCCTCAGATAAACGGGAACCCGTTGCCTCCGCCTCATATATCCTATGATATACATACATATATATACTTACATAAATGGTATATGTATATATGTATGTCTGTCTAGCCCCAGATAAACGGGAACCTGTCGCCTCCGCCGGTTAACCCAGGGCAAGGTTACCGTTCGATCCGCGGGTTAACCCGCGGGTTAACCCGAGGTTAACCCGAGGTTAACCCGCGGATCGAACGGTAACCTTGCCCTCTCCATATATGCTTTATATATCGGGCTAACCCTTAACCCTGGCATATGATGTGTATATATATACATATATATATATATATATATATATATATATAGATAGGTATATATATAGATATATATTATGCACGTATATGCAGGTATAGCCTCAGATAAACGAGAATCCGTCGCCTCCTCCGCCGGCCGGTAACTC
>Ga0335398_10007043_pt1 | contig 13923 bp, 15 predicted proteins | sample BON03_FD_205742 | JGI IMG/M metagenome (GOLD analysis project Ga0335398, IMG submission 205742) | Freshwater microbial communities from Lake Bonney liftoff mats and glacier meltwater in Antarctica - BON-03 (spades assembly) (version 2) | ecosystem: Environmental > Aquatic > Freshwater > Ice >... | reverse complement strand
TTGCTCCCCAAACAGAGCCCAAGGGTCGCGAACCAAGCGCCCCATACGAAGAACTGGAGAAACATCATCACCGAAAGGCGGATGGAGACGGATTGTGAATTAGTGGTCATGAGTCGTGTTTGTTAAAGAAGAGGGAGAGGTTAAACCTCAGAGTTCTTTAATCCAGAGGTTCGCAAAATCGATCGCGCTGCCGTGGTGTTGCAGGCCGATAGGGCCTTCATTCGGAACGTCGGGAAGCTGCGCGTTGTCGATCACGACCTCGCCATTGAGAGTCACCATCAGGCGGTCGCCTTTCATCGTGATCATCGTGCGGTTCCATTCGCCAATTGGCTTGTCGGCCTTGGATTTAGGCGTGACCCCAGCTTTCACCTCGGGTGACATTTTATTATCGATTCGGTAGCCGTAGACTTCGCCGGAACCGACCGTCCAGTTCCAGAGATTGACTTGGGCCTTGGTGTTGCCACGCATGTAGATGCCACTGTCGAATTCCTCGATCTCGGTTTTCTCATTACTTGATCCGTCAGGCAGGACGACCGGCTGTGATCTCATCGGTCCGCGACCGCTCCAACGCCAGTCGAAGACGAGAGTGAAATCCCCATAGGATTTTTTACTCCAGAGATCCTTGGTCGGGCCTGCTTCGCCGGTGTGTTTGAGGATTCCGTTGGACGCGATCCAGTTGGTGATATTCGCTTCGTGCTTCCAACCTTCGAGGGTTTTCCCATCGAAGATCTTGGTAAAAGCAGCGGCTTTCACTCCGGCTTCATTCGCCATAGGAAGCAACTCGCCGATCTGGATATTTTTAAACGAAACCTTATCGCCGTGTCCCATCCATCCGACGTGCCCGGCTCGACGTTTGATACCTTCGTGCTCCGGATGCTTCGCGCTCAGTTCGTTAAGATTCGCGGTCAGGACTATCTCACCGTTAAGTTCGACTTCAACATCAGATCCCATAACGGTCACCCGCTGGCGGTTCCACTCGCCGACCGGCTTGAGAAATCCCTGTTTGGCGGCTTTCAGGGTGTAGATACCACCGTTGAACTGATAGTCTTTGAGGTCTTTGTATTTCGGGTCGGTGCTGTCGAGGATTTGGATTTCCATCCCTGTATAAGCACCGTCGCCGGTCCCGGGGTAATGGATGCCCAAGCCGTTGTTCGCACCGGCAGTCAGTTTAAACTCAAAATCGAGAACGTAGTTCGCAAAAGTCTCCTCGGTAAACAGGTTGAGGTTGTCCCCTTCCGGCTCGCAGACAATGACGCCGTCCTCGACGACATAGCCATTGCCTTTCCAACCTGTGAGGTCTTTTCCATTGAAGAGCGAACGCATCTCCAACGCTTCTTCTGCGAGACAGGCCGATCCGCCGACGAGCGCGGCACTAACAATTCCAAGTAGCGATTTCATGATTTTTTAAAGGTCGATGGTTTTTCCGGTGCGAAAGCTTTCGTCAGCCGCTTCAACAATGCGCATCGAAGCGACCGCATCATCCATGTGATCTGCGAGATCCATATCTTCCTGGATCGCTTTGAGAAAAAATTCCTGTTCACGGTGACACAGTTCATCGTGGTCGGGTTCGTCATCGAGACGCATCGTGTCGTCGACTTTCACGAAATTTCCATCCGGCCCGAGTTCCGCGTGATGCAGGCGCAGCGCCTGGGTCTGGGTGTGGGCATCCACATTAGCGCTCTGGCCTTCGCCAGCAGCTTTATCGGCGACGATGGATACGCAGCCTTTCGGACCGACGACGTCTTTCACGAAAAACGCCACCTCGCTCATCATCGGACCCCAGCCGGCTTCATACCAACCGACCGAACCGTCTTCGAAAGTCACCTGTAGCGCGCCGTAGTTGATTTTCCCTTCCGGCAGTTCTTCCGACAGACGAGCGCCGATTCCGGAAACTCGGATTGGCCTCGAGCGGGTCATCTGGCACATCACGTCGACGTAGTGAACTCCACAATCGACCACCGGTGAAATCGAAGACATCAGGGCCTTGTGGGTCTTCCAATTCGCTCCTGAAGACTGTTGATTCAGGTTCATCCGCATCACCAATGGCTTGCCGAGCGTCTGGGCGACCTCAATGAATTTGATCCAGCTCGGGTGATGGCGGAGAATGTATCCGATCACGAGTTTACGATTGGTCTCCCTGGCTTTAGCGACGATGCGCTCTGCCTCGACGACAGTTTCCGCGAGTGGTTTCTCGATAAATACATGGCAGCCAGCATCGAATGCTGCCTCAGCGAACTCAGCGTGCGTATCGGGATAGGTGGAAATGGAAACCGCGTCCGGCTTGGTTTCTTTAAGCGCTTCGTAGAAATCGGAGAACTCGGGATATCCCCCGCCGAGTTCCTTATTCAAGGCCGCGCGGCTTTCCGGCGAACGGGTGACGATCCCGCAGATTTCAAATCCGGGAATGCGGTGGTAAGCGAGAGCATGCGAGCGACCCATGTGGCCTGCGCCCGCGCAGAGAATGCGAATCGGTGATGACATGCGGTGGATCTTGATCAGCTAACCGCAAGGAATCAAACGCCGATTTTCCAAGGTGCACGCATTGGCTGATTCATCAGCGCATTGGCTGCTGGATCATCGAACTGGAGCGCCTTGGAGTCGAACTTGAGATTTTTGTTCAGGCGGTGCGCCGTGATACCCATGTTGACGATCGTGCAAGACCAGAAACCATTCTGCTCGTTGAGAGCGAATTTCTTGCGTGTCCGCACGGACTCGTGGAAATCGGTATTCTGTGGGGGAGGTTCCGGGAGAGCTGCGACCTTCTTCTCGAAATCAGGGATATCCGACTTGAAGCCTCTGAAAATCTTGCCTTTCGGCCCCTCGATGTAGGCTGCATCCTTGTCCTTGTTCTCACCATCGAGAATGATTTTACACCCGTCTGCATAGGTGAACTCCATCCGTCGCCAGGTTCCAACCGCCTCCGCATCCTGCGGATCGGCATCGATTTCAACCGAGATCGGCGCTTCCCCGTCCTTGTTCAGAATGTATTGGACCGGGTCGAGATAGTGCTGACCCATATCGCCGAGGCCGCCGCCATCGTAGTCCCAGTAGCCGCGGAATTTCGCGTGAACCCGGAGGTGGTTGTAGGGCTTTTTCGGAGCAGGCCCGAGCCACTTATCGTAATCAAGCTCCGGTGGAACGGGCTCCGGCTGGAGGCCGGGTTTGCCTGCCCAGGTGTTCAATTTCCAATCGAAGCCGGTGACACCGGAAACGGTGACTTTAAGCGGCCAGCCAAGCATGTCGCTCATCACGACTTTTTTCAATGCGGAGACAGGAGTCCCCATACCATAGAAATTATCTTTGAAGCGGAACCATGTGTTGAGGCGGAAAATTCGATTTTGCGCCTCCACTTCCTTCACCATCGCAAGACCTTCGCCGATGGTGCGGCTCATGGGTTTCTCGCACCAGATATCCTTGCCGGCTTTCGCCGCCTCGATCGCCATCAATGCATGCCAGTGCGGCGGAGTGGCGATATGCACGATATCGATGTCGTCGCGGGCGATGAGTTCGCGGAAATCAGAGTAACCTTTAACGCCTTTTCCCTCGCCGCCGGATTGCTTCATGCGCTGCTCAAGGTGCTTGCTGTCGACGTCGCAAAGCGCGAGCAGCTTTCCGGGCATTCTATTAAGGTGCTCCGAGCTGATCACTCCACAACCGATGATTCCTTTGGTCAGTTCCTCTGATGGTGGGGTTTGACCGTTGAGTCCGAGTAAGCGGCTCGGGAGGATTTGCACGGTCGCCATGGCGGCAATCGTTTTGAGGGTTTGGCGCCTGGTTACACTCATGATCATCTATGTATTACTGTGGATTCAGATGGTTACTTTCAGCAACCGCAGCCGCTCCCGCAAGCTGCTGCAGCCTCTCGGCGATCTGACAGTTTTTTCTCCAAAGCAATCGCAGTCGGCGTGATGGACAGTCCGCCTAGATTCGTACAACGGACCTCTCGCGGCATCTGTTTGGCGACGGCTTTCGCGGTGTCGATCACTTCGTCGAGCGGAATAACCGGATCGTATCCAGCCAGAGACATGTTCGCGCAGGAGAGTGCGTTACTCGCTGCGATGACGTTTTTCCCGAGGCACGGAACCTCGACGCGGTTCGCGACTGGATCACATATCAAGCCGATCATGTTCTGGAGAGCCATCGAAGCCGCGCCAACTGCTTGATTCAACGTGCCATCTGCCATGGTCACCAGCGCAGCGGCGGCCATGCTGGCTGCCGATCCGCCCTCTGCCTGGCAGCCACCGACTTCCGCCGCAAAAGTCCAGCGCGTGGCGATGAAAACACCGATCAGGCCGCTGGCCAAAAGTGCTTTGGCCATCGCTTCTTCGTCGAGGTCCATTACCTCGCCCATCGCGACAACCGTTCCGGGAAGCGCGGCACATGCACCAGCTGTAGGCGCAGCAACGATTACTCCCATTGAGCTTTTCACCTCCATCAGCGCGGTGACATAAAGCACGATCCGGTTCAACGCCCCGCCATCGAGCAGTTTTCCGGCACGCATCATCTCATCGAAACGACCGCATTGATGACCGAGCACGCGGTCGTCATATTCGGTTCCGGCGACGCCCTCCGCGATCGAACGGCGGACGATTCTTACGATCTCCACCATTTTCGCGATCACTTCCTGCTCGTTGAGGCCACCGCGCGCCATTTCGTAATTCACCGCAAGTTTCCACAGCGGAGTCCCCTTACCTGCATCGTATTCCAGCATTTCCGCACAGGAACCGTAAGGGACGGCGGTATCTTTCCGCGTCATCACCGGTAAAACCGGGGAAAGCCGTTTTACCGAGGTGATCCCGGAAAGTTCCGAAATAATCTCCTCACCGACAAATCCCGGTGCTTTGACCTCGATCATCTTCCGTTTCCCGGACTCGTGGAGAATGATCTCATGCGCCTCGAAAAGTTCACCCAGGGCTGCGATCACCGCCGCCGCATCGCCATCGACCGAAAGCAAGGTCTCACAACAATCCCCGAACATCGAAACCTCGAAGCCGTCGAGATCTATGACTTCCATCATCCCGCCGCCTGTGGAAATAGCCCGCACTGTATGCGTCTCCTTTGCCCCGCGAAGGGTCAGCCGGTAGGTGTTCGGGTGAGGATCTCCGGCGTCCACTGTTTCGATGGAAATCCGGACTCCGCTGTCCTTCAAAGTCTGCATCGATCCAGGGAGGCGCTCGTCGTCCGCGTTCCAACCCATCAAGCCGCCGAAAAGCCCCATGTCAGAGCCCTGGGTGTCGTGGGTGGTCGGCAGCGAGCCGTTTCGGTCGAACTCCACTAGGACGTCAGTGAACTCACCGTCCATCATTTCGTAGGCGAGACGCCCGATCCGCAATGCTGCGGCGCAGTGCGAACTCGAAGGTCCCCGCATCACCGGGCCAATCACGTCGTTGAAAATACTAACTATCATAAATTTTTACGCCAGTTGCGTGGGCGCAGGATGCTACGCATTGGGCGAAAGTCGAGATCAGACCCACGGTTCTCACCTCAAACCTATGAACTGAGTCTGGACGTCCCACGAAGCCATCGATGAAAATTTAGCTAACGAAAACTTTGTCGTATGAAATCGTAAGCTTGCTCCGTAACCCAATCCTCCCCAAAACATTGGGCCGACGCAGTCGCCCAGATAGCCGCATCCGCAATATCCAATCCATCATGTTAACATTCCTCAAAGCCTCCGTTCCCGCCCTGATCTTATTTTCCAGCACACTCGTAGCCGAAACTCTCCCTCGCGAGCGCCTGAATTTCGACGACAACTGGGTTTTTTCCAAAAGCGACCCCCCAGGAGCAGAGAAATCTGGATTCGATGCCTCAGCTTGGCGCAAGCTCGATCTCCCGCACGACTGGAGTGTCGAGGGGCCCTTCGATAGCGATGCGCCCGCTGGTGCACCCGGTGGATATCTCCCGTCTGGTATCGGATGGTATCGCAAGGTTTTCAAAACACCCGATAATCTCGAAGGACGCCGCATTTTCATCGAGTTCGATGGTATTTACATGAACGGCGAGGTATGGATCAACGGCCACCGCCTTGGCAAACGCCCCTACGGCTACATCGGCGTCGAGTATGATCTCACGCCGCACCTGAAATTCGGCGGTCGCAATGTGATCGCCGTGCGTGTGGATGATTCACTGCAGCCCTCCGCCCGCTGGTATGGGGGCACGGGCATTTACCGCCATGTCTGGCTCACCCATACAAACCCCGTCCACGTAGCTCACTGGGGCACTTACGTCCGCACACCGGTGGTTACCGGAGCTGCTGCCACGATCGCGATCGATACGACCATCGCCAACGACCTATCTACCGAAGAGAAAGTCAGCGTCACCCAGGAAATCCTTTCCCCCGACGGAAAGATCATGGCCACGACGGAGGGCACTTTTGACGCCCCGGCCAGCGGGCAAGCCATCGCCAAGCAGACACTCGAACTCCCGCAGCCCAAGCTCTGGTCGCCCGACTCACCCCATCTTTACACCGTCCGCACCAGCCTTCGGATCGGCACCAGCCTCAAGGACGTATACGAAAGCCCGCTCGGCGTCCGCACGCTGCGCTTCGATAAGGACGAGGGGCTTTTCCTCAATGACGAGCACATCATCATGCGCGGCACCTGCAACCATCAGGATCTCGGCCCCCTCGGAACCGCCCTGTGGGACAGGGCGCTGGAACGCCGCCTCAGGATGCTCAAGGATATGGGCTGCAATGCACTCCGCACCGCCCACTACCCCCACTCACCCGAGCTGATGCGGATGGCTGACAAGATGGGATTCCTCGTCGTCAATGAAACCTTCGACGAGTGGCGGCGCGGCTGGAATTTTGAGAACGACCAACTCGTCTCCAGCACCAACGACCGCGGCAAGGCGCGCAACGGCTACAACCGCTACTTCACCGAATGGGCGGAACGTGATCTAACAGATCATCTCAAGCGCGACCGCAATCACCCATGCGTAATCATGTGGAGCATCGCCAACGAAGTTCCCGAGGCCCAAAAAAACGGGGAGCTTGAGACCGTGCAGGTGCTCCGCGATATCGTCAGGAAAATAGACCCGACCCGTCCCGTCACCGCCGGCATCAACCACATCCACACCGCCAACGAGACCGGCTTCTTAGAGCATCTTGACATCGTCGGCTACAACGGCGGTGGCGGCTCTTGTTTTCTCTATGAAAAAGACCACAAGCGCTTCCCAGACCGCATCATCTACGCATCGGAGGTTCCCCACTCGCTGCAGACACGCGGTGAATACCGCACCCACACGAATTTCCGCGAAAACGAACACCAGATCCCGGATCTAACCGAGACCGAAACTTTCCCAGAAACCGACGGCTGGTATGAATCGTCCTACGACAACGCGGCCGTACGCATCAACGCCCGCGACTCATGGCACCTGACAAAGACAATGCCTTACGTCCTCGGAGAGTTCCGCTGGACCGGCTTCGACTACATCGGCGAGTCTGGCGGCTGGCCGCGTGTCCTCGGCAATTTCGGAATCATCGACCTCTGCAATTTCCCTAAAGACACCTATTATTTCTACCAGAGCCAGTGGACGGAAAAACCCATGATCCACATCCTCCCCCACTGGAATTGGCCGGGCAAGGACGGCACCGTGATCCCCGTCCACGCCTACACCACCGGCGACGAAGCCGAACTTTTCCTCAACGGCAAATCACTCGGCATCCGTCGTTTCAGTGAGGAAAACCCCTACCATCTCGAATGGTTGGTGCCCTACACCCCGGGTGAACTCAAGTCCGTGGCTCGCAAAGACGGAAAGGAAATCGCCACCACCACAGTGCGCACTTCCGGATACCCCGCGCAGTTCCAGCTTGAGACCGACCAGTCAGAGCTAGATCCGCGCCAGCGCGATCTCGCCTACCTCACCCTCCGCGTCGAGGATGGCGAGGGAAACTTCGATCCGAAAGGTGAGCGCTGGGTCACGATCAACATCCAAGGCCCAGCCCGCATCCTCGGTGTCCACAATGGCGACCCGCTCAGCCATCATCCCTTCCAGTCCAATACCGTGCGCACTTTCAACGGCCTCGCCCGGGTCATCCTAGCGACGACAACCGGTGAGGACATCCTGAAGCCCAACGAAAAACGCGAGCAAGACGAGATCATCGTGCGCGCCAACGTGAAGGGCTGGGAGTCCCGCGAGCTACGCCTAACCCGCACCCACGAAGGCGAGGCCGAATCCGTCTTCCCACCCGATGACAGCGCCCCCCGCGCGACCGATGTTTACGACGAAGGAGTCCCACCAGTCGATTGACGGGAAAAAGGAAGCCCGTCCCTCCTGGCGGCAGCACACCTCCCCACGGTAGCCTCCTTGACAGAGGAGGAATCCCATTACCCTATCCCACCCCAAAAATCCGCCTGTCCCCTTGCCCACCGAATTCTCCATTTCTCTACAAGTAGACCCTAATATTTGCTGGGACCTTGGGGGGATGATGACTTTTAACGCCACTGCACAGTCATGAACAAAACACCCTCAACCCCGCGCCAAGCACTGGCACCTACAGGTTGAAATCCTCTTCATGTGGCTTGCCATCATCGTGACCATGAAGGCATTTTTCCAGGTCAGCAAACCCGCCCGGCTGGATGCTAGCACCGTATCTGGCTTGGGTCACCTTCGCCGCATTCCTCAACTTCACTCTCTGGTGGATAAATCCCGCCTGACGAAGCCGATTCATTCTGATAGAGGTCATTCCAGTGAATATCGCCGAAACCTCGATGCGTTGCCATATGGCAAGCGTCTCACAGGCGCTGTGTATCTGGTCGATCCAAGGGACGAGGCGAGCATTCCGTCCCTGCTGCGTGTCACTGTCTCCAAACTCCAGGAAAATTGACAAGCCAACCCATCTTTAACATTCGCTAGACCCAAACAAGATCAAGCAGCACCGGCGGTTCCTACTTCACCCACCGCCTTGTCCAATCCAAAAGAGTCGGCAGAAAGGTCAGCCAGTCCACCCTGCTCAATCTGGGTACGAATTTCGATCTCCCCAGGGAGGCATGGCCGGAACTCTGCACCCGCATCGAACAAATCCTCAATTCCGAGCAGCCGCTCTTCGCCGTCGATGCCGCCATTGAGCGGAGTGCCCAGCACCTTTACACCCAGATCATCGCCCGCAGGGGCGAAATCCAAGCACTAGCCAACATCATCAGGCGGATGTGCGCTCCCCGCAGCGAACGCGCCACCGCCGGGTGGTTGAAGGAAAAAAGTGCCTTGGGCGGGCCTCTCAAGCATGACTTCACTCTCATGCCACTGATGCAACTCTACCGGGCATCGGACAGGCTTTTTAAGAAAAAAGACCTGATCGAAGGGAAGATCTTCGAGCTAGGCATGCGCCCGGTCTATCACCACAAGGAAGACCGTTGTGATGGGCATCTCTTCATCACCGTTCTCGCCTATCAGGCAGTGCAAGTGATTTGTATTTCCAAACGGAACCTCGCGCGTCAATTCCCCCGTCTCCTCCGCACCCCTGCAAATCAGCTCCTCTATGACCCCGCTGACTTCTGAAAAATCCAGGAATCCCAGAGAGAACTTGTGGGAGATGTTTAAGTCCGACTCCTGACCCCAACATGGGACAGGGAAAACAAAGCCGTTTTAGGGGCCAATGCTTGTAAGTCGGGACTAACCCCGATGCATTCGCCCCTTTTTGACATGCGGCCTGCGGCGAAGGTGGCGCGCTACCGCCGGGAGCGCACCCCAAAGGATCGCGAAAGGACAGCCCACGAAACGAGCGTCCGGCACCTCTTGGAATCCAACTTTCACCCCGCGTTGTGATACGGCCTGCGGTGAGGACCCGCTATCTGCCCCCGCTTCTCCGCCAGCGGTCGCAGCACTCGCTTCTTCGAAATCCGTTCCTGCATTCTGTCAAAATTTGCACACTGACCCCATTTCCATTCCAGCCATGGCCCTTTGCGCTGGGAACTTTCCAAGTCTTTTCGAAACCACATCATCCACAATCTGTATTCATCTGCGTAATCTGTGGTTAAAAATCTTCAATTACGGTTACGGCCCTCCAAATGTAGATGCTTTACCCTTTTCTTCCTTTCGCCTCCAAGATTTCCCGATACGGAACGCGGACTTTAGTCCGCCTAGCTTTGGGGCAATTGATTCTCCGAGGCGGACTAAAGTCCGCGTTGCTTCGCCACCGCCTGCGGCATCATCCCCAGCCACATTTCGGAAATGAAGCACGGCAAACGCCGCATTACCCCAGTCCATGATCTCCGGCTTTCCCGCTTCCTCGGTATGTCTCCGGGATTCTTCCTCCGCCTCCAGCTACACCACGATCTCGAACTCGCCAACCGCCAACACGGCAAGGAAATCGACAGTATCCGTCCCCTCCAAACCACATAAGCCCGTCTTCCCAAGAGCAGCTGCCTCCGTCCCGGGGCAGTCCGTGAAAGCGGCAGCCTGTCCGCCATAGCCTTCCTGACCTTCGTAGCCTCGGCGGAGTAAGTGGCGTAGGCGGATCCCGCCGCAAGTGGCTGGGGATTCCAGCCCCAGGCCGTTACGGGTGGCATCCTGCCTCCCAAGATTCTCCCGCCCCGGCAAGCCGAGGATGAGTTGGAGCTGGACAAGGATATTCTGGAAAGTCTTTCCCAAACGGAACCTCGCGCGTCAATCCCCCCGTCTCCTCCGCACGCCTGCACCCTTGTAAATCAGCTCCTCTATGACCCCGCTGGCTTCTGAAAAATCCAGGAAATCTGGAGAAAACTTGTGGGAAATGTTTAAATCCGACACCAGACCTCCGACACTCTTCCGACGATTTGAAAATCTCAAGCTCCGGGCTGGCTCGCAGCTCGTCCAAGGTCTCTATCATTTCCAAAGTCCTCGCCTGAAGGTGTTCATACAGCGACCGGAGTTCTTGCAGCCCTTGCGCCGCATAGATTGAAACCGTGAATTGACTCATGATCGAAAATGGAGCACTTTTACCCAATATGACAGCATCAATCGAATTGGATTTGAAACAACGCCTCTCCCGGTTATCCGAGCGCGACAGGCTTGCCATGTCTTCTTACTTGCTCAGGCTGAAACATCAGTCAAAAAACGGACGTGAGGGGATTTCGAAGCTCATGAAGGAAATGGATGCGGGCAAGAAAACTGGTCTATCTAAACTTGCCGACGACCTTGGGCATGGTTGATCCTCACGCATACGAACCAGTTCTTTCCTCAAAATCCGCTTCGTTCCTCATAGCGCTATCCAAAGTGCGCCAGCGAAAACTGATAGGACTCCTCTACCGACTTTCCGAAAATCCATCCCAAATAGGAGACTACTCCGAGCAGGATGAGACTGGAAGGGAGATACAATTCATCCGTGTTTGGGATCTGCTGCTTGCATTCTGGGCGGATCACGCCGTTAAGGAGTTGAGGATAGTGGATATCGAGGAAGTTTGAGAAGCCTTCCGTTCAAAACGGCACCTCGCCCGCCAGCTCCCGTGCCTCCTCAGCCACCCGCTCCGCCTCGTCTCTCAATCCGGCAATCTCTTCCTCCAGCTCCTTCCGCTGCACGACAACGATTTCTGCGATCACCGATTCGTCCTCTTCCGAGGATCGAAAAATCTCCAGCTCCGGGCTGGCTCGTAGCTCGTCCAAGGTTTCGATCATCTCCAGAATCCTCGCCTGAAGGTGTTCATAGAGCGACCGCAGTTCTTTCAGCCCTTGCGCTACGTCGAGCGAAACGCTATCGCAAGTTCCCGGGAAATATGAGAGGTAGGAATTTTCCAGCAACTCATTCTCCCAGCGTCACTCCTCCCCCATTTCCTGCGGCACCGCAAACGAATCGCGCCTCATCCTTGTCCCCGCTGCCCGCAAGACCCGCCGCAGTTTCACCGGCGAAAGCCCGACCGCCGCCATCGCATCCGCTTCCTCGGTATGTCTCCGGGATTCTTCCTCCGCCTCCAACCACACCACGATCTCGAACTCGCCAACCGCCAACACGGCAAGGAAATCGACAGTATCCGTCCCCTCCAAACCACATAAGCCCGTCTTCCCAATAGCAGCTGCCTCCGTCCCGGGGCAGTCCGTGAAAGCGGCAGCCTGTCCGCCATAGCCTTCCTGACCTTCGTAGCCTCGGCGGAGTAGGTGGCGTAGGCGGATCCCGCTGCAAGTAGCTGGGGATTCCAGCCCCAGGCCGTTGCGGGATGCATTCTGCCTCCCGAGATTCTCCCGTCCCGGCAAGTCGAGGATGAGTTGGAACTGGACAAGAATATTCTGGAAAGTCTTTTCCAAACGGAACCTCGCGCGTCAATTCCCCCGTCTCCTCCGCACCCCTGCACACCTGTAAATCAGCTCATCTGTGACCCCGCTGACTTCTGAAAAATCCAGGAAATCCGGAGAAAACTTGAGGAAGATGTTTAAATCTGACACCTGCTACCCAACAGACAGAGCTGAAAACTGGGGATTCAAATTCTAGTTGGAGAACGTTTCAAAATTCGTTAACATGATTCCATGAACTTGATGATCCCGGATGACCCGGCTCTAAAGGATCTTGCTGAATCAGACATTCGGCTGGATCTCGCGTGCGCCTTGTATGCGTCTGGGCGCCTGTCGCGTAGCGTATCGGCGCGGCTTGCGGGGATGGACCGCTTTAAGTTTGATGAGGAACTTTTCAAGCGTCACATTTCGGCCTACACCGAGGAAACCCTGGCCGAAGATATGGCGACGGTGAACAAACTGTTTCCCAAGTGATCGTCGTTACCGATACGTCCGTGGTTCTGAATCTGTGTTTTCTGGGGCAGGAATCTTTGATGACAACGCTCTTCGGCACCGTCTGCGCACCGCCGGGCGTGCAGCAGGAGTTTCAGCGGCTTGCCAACGAGGACGAGCGTTTTCTGGGGTTGATTTTTCCTCCCTTCATCGAAGTCAGGTCGCCTGTGATCGCGGTCGTGGCAGTGATGGAAAACCAACGCCTGCATGAAGGTGAGCGCGCGGCCTTGTGCCTAGCTTTGGAACTCAACGCTGACGCAGTGCTCGTGGACGAGCGTGCTGGGCGTGCGGCGGCTTCTACCCTTGGGCTAAGCTCCATCGGCTTGCTCGGTATCCTTTTGCAGGCGCGCAAGCAACAACTCATCCCCGCCATCCGGCCAATGCTGGACCGCCTGCAATCTGACGCTCGCTTCTGGATCTCCTCCAGCTTGCTTCAGCAAATCCTGCAGGCCGCAAATGAATAGCGGCGCGTTTTTCGCTCGATCCCTATTCGAAGTCGCAGGCAACGTCTCAGGTGCGCCGCCCGTGGTTTGCGAAGAATGGAAGCCCCAGTCCGGCGTGGAATACGAAAACTTCCTCCACTAGTAGCTGCCTCCGTCCCGGGGCAGGCCGTGAAAGCGGCAGCCTGTCCGCCATAGCCTTCCTGACCTTCGTAGCCTCGGCGGAGTAAGTGGCGTAGGCGGATCCCGCCGCAGGTGGCTGGGGATTCCAGCCCCAAGCCGTTGCGGGAGGCATCCTGCCTCCCGAGATTCTCCCGTCCCGGCAAGCCGGGGACGAGTTGGAACTGGACAAGGATATTCTGGAAAGCCTTTTCCAAACGGAATCTCGCGCGTCAATTCCCCCGTCTCCTCCGCACCCCTGCAAATCACCTCCTCTGTGACCTCGCTGACTTCTGAAAAATCCAGGAAATCCGGAGAAAACTTGTGGAAGATGTTTAAGTCCGACACCTGACCCCCAACACACGGCCTGCAGTGAGGCCCCGCTATCTGCCCCCACTTCTCCGCCAGCGGTCGCAGCACTCGCTTCTTCGAAATCCGTTCCTGCATTCTGTCAAGATTTGCACACTGACCCCATTTCCCCAAACCGCTTTGCCAATAAGTTTTTTCATAGGGGTCAGGAGTATCAGAGAGGATCAAGTGGTTTTTTTAGTTTTTTGAGAGGTCGATTTTTGGGCATGGGGGAGCGTGCCAGATCTGAGTGTTCGATTTCTGGCATGTCTGGTTCTGGATC
>Ga0335398_10007038_pt1 | contig 13929 bp, 1 predicted proteins | sample BON03_FD_205742 | JGI IMG/M metagenome (GOLD analysis project Ga0335398, IMG submission 205742) | Freshwater microbial communities from Lake Bonney liftoff mats and glacier meltwater in Antarctica - BON-03 (spades assembly) (version 2) | ecosystem: Environmental > Aquatic > Freshwater > Ice >... | reverse complement strand
CCCCCCACCTCTCGCGCAAACTGTGGAAACAATTTTTTGACTTTCCACTGGGCAATATACTCAAAAAGTGATGGAGCTGATTCAAATTGCACACCGTTGAATGCTATGTCTATTTGAATTTGTTCTAATACAGTGTTTGCAGGAGATAGACATGCCACGTGTGTCGCGTTGAGAAATTTAAATTCGGCGGCTTTGCGGGTACCGAACTTACAGATGGTCAGGTCTGACTGAATAAACCCCGTGCCAACTAGCGTGACCCAAGTGCCACCAACAGCCGGCCCAGCCTCAGGGTGTATTTTTGTGATATTATTGTAGGCATGTACGCGAAAATTGATAGGAGATTCATGCCAAAGCTGGCCATTTAGCGTGACTTCCACCGTCACATCATCATACGGGTCTATTATGTTGAGAGAAAGCAACTGCTCATGAGGAGGGGTTATGCACTGAATGACATTGGGCAAGAGATATGTTGTGTCAGCCGACAAGAAGCAGTATCCTGGATTCTTTGTTGAGCAGAATCGACAAGTCAGATCATGCTGCTGATACAATTGAAACTCGCAATGCTCCTCAAAAACACACGCAGTTTCGAACCCGGGTGTAATTGGCCCATAATCTTCGTAGCTCCCAAATAACCACATACCCCTGCAGAGACCACCAGACTGCTCACCATTGCACCCAGCACCCCCATATTGGTCTGTAGTAATGGATCTATACCGAGTATCTAGAGCCATGAGTGCATCCGTCATTCCTCCTGTGATCGTTATTTTCGTGCCTCCTGTTGCCGGTCCGATGGATGGTTCAAGCCCCATTATTGTTGGTGGTGCATAATAATGGAAAGTGTGATGTCCATGCGACACGGTCCATTCTGCATCACGATCTGGATCGTCGCCGTAACCTCCACTTATAGAAATCTCGACTTCTACACTACCATTCTTGAGTAAAGGAGGAGTCTCACATTGCACCAGAAGGCTGCTCGTATTCAACGTTGCTGGCACAGTCTGGACGCCAAATTTACAGAAGTAGCCGGTTCCATTATCAATCTTGTGGCCACGAATCTGAACGAACGTGCCTCCTGCGGTAGGCCCACTTCGAGGAGACACGTGCGTGATTGCGGCCTTGATGGAGCAGCCAAGTGTTACATCCCCCGTCTGGTTTCCACAATCGTACGCACCACTCGTGCAATCGCTCGAGGTGCAGAGGCATTTTCCAGAGCGCGCAGCTTGACCAAATGCGTCATCTGTGCCAACTTTACAACTACCTCGACGATTGTAAGGCTCATCAATGAATCGAACAAAAGGATGATTCAAGTTATCAAAATCCAATTTAGCCTCGAGAGTGCAGAAATCTTGAGGAATCTCAAGAGGGGTTCCTCCAAAACATTCCGTCTTTTGAGTTGGCTCACGGATATAGGTAAAAGTAATATTTTCCCACGTCCATTCTGTGCCTTCGTTTTGACTGACGAAGACATTGACTACCCCTGGCTCACAAAACCGTGCTCCTACTTGCGTACACGGACTGCGCTTTGGAGGCTCAATAGTCACTAGATCTGTAACAATATTGGGAAACAGCGCAGGCTCAGAAATGTCCTGTATGTCTGGGCCAAACAAAGAGGGAGAAACATCCTTTTTCCACTTGACGACGCCTTCTTCATCAAATTCTGCGAAACGCACAAGCAAGCTCCCGATCTGAGCATCTGGAGTGATGAAATTCTTACCGATGATCGTAATTTCTGTAATGGGATTGTCCCACATCGTGAAGGACGGGTTGATCCGGAAAAGTCTGAGCGGCTCAAAGACGTTGAGAATCTGAGAAGCGGCGGACCATTCGAATTCGTTGATACTAACTTTCACTTCTAATTCTCCAACTCGCATATTTGGTCTTGTGAGACAAGTCATGAACTGAAGGCCCCCATCAACATTAAACTTACCAGGAACAATATCACCGTCGATCAAACAGGCGTACACGATCCCGTCAATACCAGTTACAATATTATTTCCGATGATTTTCAAATCAGAATCTCCTTGGCTGGGGGCTGCATTGGGCTGCAACGCACTGAGAGTCGGACGCCGCGCGTACGTGAAGGAAGTTAATTGTTTCTCCTCATTCTCGATCGTGTTGTACCATGAGCAGCAAGATTTTGTTGCCCCGTTATAGTATGGGTGGTCGAAGGTGCAGCCAGGAGCAGCTTCACACGTCATCCAATGTGCGTTATTCATCGTGAGAGAAAGCTTGACTGTATTAGTGAGAGTTTTTTTTGGAGCTACACACACAATCAAAGAGTCGCTTTTAAATATGATTTTCTCAGCTGTTTGCATGCTTGCGGCTTCCCCAAACATGCATTGTAGACTGGGCAATTTCAGGAAGTTTTCGCCATAAATCCGAATCTCAGTTCCTCCCAATTGGTCGCCCATTTTCGGCAGGAAATCAAAAAATCTAGGCATAGCATAAAATGTGTATCTCTTACTCAAAGAAAAGTCTGACCCTTTCAACATGGCTATGTCGACATTTTCACTGAAAGCAACACCGAATGGCACTTCTAGGCTACCATCTAAATTGCAAATGGATTCACCATACGATTGAGACTGCTTGCACGGTAACATTTCTTCGCTTGGCCTGCCATTGATATAGATTGACGACCAATCTGGGATTGTACATACATAAAGGTTGGCACCACCAAAGTTTTGCTGGCCTCGAACAACGAAACTCGACGTGATCGTGCTACCTGGTACCTTCCACCAGCAAAAGATGAATAACAAATCGGGATTCACAAAATTTCCAACATTGACCATCAAATCCCTAGAATGGGCGGGCAGAAAAGTAATTGCTGACAACTGTGGAGTGATGAATCGAACATCAAAGAATGAAAATCTGGGGCCATCTAGATCATCAAATTTTTCAGTGTGCCAGTGAAATCCATTCATAGAAACGTACACACTAATCTGTTGAGGAGGCTGTCGGAACGTGCTGGCCGCATATCCATAGGCATTTTCACTGAATCGAGGCGAGACACACGAGACCTGCGTTTCCGAAAGAACTGTGCATGGCACCGTCTGAAAGGGAGGATTTGTCAATCCCGAATTTGTTGAAAACTGACAGAAACAGGTGGGCGATTTCCATTCAGATGCCTCTTTCCGGAAATTTTTGCCAGTGATCACAATGCTTGTATTCCCACTGATTGGGCCAACTTTTGGTTCGTATTTCGTCAGTAAAGGTTCTTCAAAGAAAACTAGACCCATTGGGCCATCAACCTTAAGATCACTGTAGCTGAAGTCACGACCATTTAGAGCAACTTCCACTCTAACACGTCTCGTCTTGTCCTCTTCATTGATTGGTGCTACAAGCATAAGAGAAGAAGGCTGTAGACACTCAACAAAACCAAATTCAAAGTTCACTATACCATCCACAACTTCAAGCTGTTGCAAGGTCTGCCCTACAAGACCAGGAGTCGTATCATCAAAGTCGCCATAGCGGCATTTTGGATTTTCAAAAATAGCTCCTCTGACCGGTCGGGATTCACTTCTGAAGTTGTTGCCGTATATACGAATTGTTGCCAAAACATTTCGGACGTCTTTAGTGACGGTAGATCTACAGAACTTGGAAGCATCTGGGCAAGACAACCACTTTGTCTTATCTGGCTCTGTCCCTATGCCATCAGGATAATTGACCGGTACGCCAAATGGAGTGATCCAGTTGACGGTATAATAATAGAACGAAACTGGCTGTTGGCTGAATTGTTGACCATTCATGCAAAACGAAACTTGAACAGTTGCTGGACTGTCAACCGGTGATTTTGCTATCTCAGCTTCCATTGCTACAAGCTCTGAGACCCAGCCCTCTGTAATCAGTGGCCCGAACCTTGCAAACGCTGCGAATTGCGAAAAAAATTTGAATGGCGTTGGATGCATTTGTTGGGTGATAGTCAAATGATCAAGTGTCGGGTGATTCAGAATGACGATTGACTTTTGTACCCAGTCACTACGAATCAATGTGTTGATAAGGCCACTATCCAAAACGTGTGCCACTGCTTCTCTGATGTGGTTTACCTGATCAGTTGGTTCAATTTGGAAGCTCACTTCAAAGGTTTCTTCATCTATCCTCCTTCGATACCCGAAGGACACATCGGAATCCTCAACATAGGTTTTCGTCAGCATATCAGGATATCGACATTGGCAGTCCCCACTCAGTTGACAGATACGCTCCCAGATGCAATGCTGCGTCCTGATCTTGCATTTTTTGAGGCAGGCAGCACCCCCGTCGCAAGCAAGATCTTCCAGGCACATAAACAGATTCACCTCCATAGAGATAATTCGACCGATCGTAATCAAATGAGGGTCGGTTCGCGGGTCATCATCTCGTTGTCCGCTGACAATGAGACTAGCCTCAACTCCTTCAAAATTTGTATTGAAGTCAAATGATCGAAATCGAAAATGGTTGAACTGGTGCGGCCTTGGCACATCAAAGCGAAGGGGCTGCTTGCCTGTGAAAGAACCCGAATCAGGGCTAACAGAAAGGCCAGGTGGATATGCTGTGTACATGTTGAAGATCTGTCCATTGTCAGTCCATAGCGTGGTGTCAGATAGGTTAGAGCCCAAGTGTACCTCGAGAACGGTGTAAATATCCAACAACGGTTGTGACAAGCACTTGATAAGCTCTTGCACGGGATCGTATCTGGCTGGCACAATAATTCGAGAGAATCTGCAGTGAGCATCGTATGGACCCGCGCCGTCACGGTCAAAATTGATACCTGCAATAGACACATGAGTGCCACCATTGTAGACACCCCCAAAAGGCCTGAACGACGAGATGGAATAAACATGAAAACGGACCTTGTCGTCAGCAAAGTCTTGATCATTGAGGGCCACTTGCGGATTAAAATAGGTATTGGTGGGTAAGCTGTGAGAGTAATCAAACGTTGGTTGATCACATCCTTCCAAAATGCACTCTTTACATCCCGACATAGTGCTACCATCGAAACAAATCCGGTTTGCCTGGCAATATACATGAGTTGAGTTGATAAAAATTCCTGGCTGCGATTTGAGACTGTTATGCAATCTGCAAGTGATCTTCATATCGCGCAGTGCTTCCTCAGAATCATCCGGCAATCTGACTGTCGTCAAATCCGTTTCACATTTGAAAAGTGCACCAGTCACGGTGATGCGGGATCCTCCGCGGCTTGATGCGCTGTTAGGATAACCTGTGCTCACATTCGGTTGATCGTAAAAGTGATAAATGAGTGCTTTTGTAGTGAACTCTTCTCCTTTGTGAATTTTTACCCTGATAAAAATTCGAGCCATACCATAGTACTGTTTTGAAACAGATTGGTACTGAAACAAGCTCTGCACAGAACTAGGAGATCTTACACGAGGAATATAGCAAATGATCTCATTCTGTGAGCCACGTGTTCCTAGCATTTGAGTCACGTTGGCAACAAGCACCCGAAGCTTTGCTGAATGCAAACACTTGCCAGCACCCGTGCAATCCGATGAAGATCGGCATTCAGTGCCTGCGTTTGGAGCAGCGCACTGACAATTAACCGACCCGGTTGAAGAATCTTGACAATACACTTGACTGCCAGAACAAGCACATGCAGCGCCACTCGTGCAGGTGCCAGAGGGTATGAAGAGTCCATTGATGCATTTGTTACACCCATCTCCGCTGCTTGAAAGAGAACCGTTGCAGCCGCTCATAATCATCTCTGGAGGAAATCGATGATTGAATCCACTGCCTCCATCTGTGATTGTAGCAGATTGAACCTGCCCTTTCAGAACCGAATACTTCCCGGTGACAGTGTTTTGACAGCAACCTGGTGTCACGCAACTTCTGCCCATGCTGATTTGAAATGTAACGGGTGTGCATGTACCTGCAATGCCTGCACCATTGCACCCTCTTACATTCAGCAGAGGAGGGTGGGAGATGTTATATCCTGTTCCAGGCTCAATCAGCAAAACGTTAGTAACAACCTCTCCCTGTACCCGGTACTGTGCTGCGAGCCTGGTGCCCGTACAAGGCAACTGGCACAGCACTTCTAGATCGAATATTCCATCCGTGTAACCTGTAGCAAGATTTTCAACTTCGATGGCATACACAATATCTTTGTCATCCACACATTCTCCCATGACTAAGGGAAATGTCCCGTCTGTATAATTCGAACCCCCTGATACCACCTCTAGAAAGTATACTGTCTCCCTCCTTGACATACTAAGCATGCTGATGCTGCCACTGCTGGTGCTGTTGGTGCAATTGATTCCATTGGTGCAGCGGGTGCTGCTGGCAGTAGTTATTGTACTACTGCTCCCGACGTCGAAAATATCCAGCACCTCTAACTCCAACCCGTGTTGGGAGGCATATTGGCACATTGGTGTATCCCCATCGTTCAAGAAGTAACCATCTACGGTGACATGGGTGCCCCCCTTAGTAGGCCCAGCAAATGGCTCTATGAGCTTTACATCATAGTAATATAGATGTGCAAACGACCTCGATATTTCCACACGATCAAGCGTAATCTTGATTTGCAACACGGTGTTTTGAATGCCTAGCGGTGCCTGGCACCGATATGCAGTGCTGTTGATGAAGTATGCCTTGACGTACTGGGGGACAGGATTAGCATCTATCACGTCGAAAATGCAAGCTGCCTCATCGAAATCTTCAAAGTACAATCCCCTGATGATAATGTCGCGAGAATATCCAGCAGGGATTCTGTCTGGAACAACACGTACAACCTCTGCCACATAATAATTGACAAACAATTGGGTACTGTTCGAAAATTCTTGCCCATTAAATGAGACCTCCACAAACACTGGTCCGAATTGTTGCGTCGAAGTACAAACAACAGTCACGTTATCAACGAAGAAAGCAGCAGCTGATCGAAGATGTCCAAAATTACAGACCAATAGGGGTGAATCCCAAAAATTGCGTCCTGTCAGAGTTACAACAATGCCTCCGTCAGCTTTTCCCTTTGTAGGCTCTATTGTATCTATGAGCGCTGGAAGATAATTTTCAAAAACAAGAAAATCCCCTGTGTAGTCTCTGTTCTTCAATTCAACTTCATTGCCATCCAGAGAAATAGAAACACTATACAATCCCAGCTTCAACGCAGGTACTGTGCACACCACCGTATGGTCATCTATAGAGATCGCTTGCGAGTATGTTGCATCTGTAGAATCAAAAACTTTGCAAGCGTAGGCGCGGCCCAGATCCACGTTAATTCCCGTTACTGCTAGCAAAGCACCGCCAGAGGAGAGCACATATGGAGGATGTAATCTTGTAATCGTATAGTACGCAAAATTCTTGGCAATGGTATTAAAAACACCACCCTTCTTCTGGACCGCCGGAATTCCGTTCCATTGCTGAGTATCTATACCCACGAACACAGGAACGTGTATACTCAAATTGTTTCGAGGTGGAATGCAAGTCAGCATTTTGCACAAAAACCTCTCATCAGTGTAATTACAGGAGCTGTGGAAAAGGCCTTGTACGATTGCAGTCGGTTCGCCAAAGCGACAACTCAGACCGAACCCAACATCATTTGCAGATCCAACATTTGAAAAAGACGAGCCTGTCACCGTGACAGATGTACGTGGTTGCATTCGTGAGGGCGTGCGAATGGGCACGATGGCATACATCTTGGGGGCTGGGCGGTAGGCAAATTGCATAGTCCCGGGCAAGAAGTCGCGAAAGTTCATGGTTATCTTGACAGGTGCGTTGCACTGTTCACATGAATCACACGTTCCAGCAGGGGTGACTCCAATGAAAAGTTTCTGACACATGGGTGAAGGGCATCGCAGGGTGCTTGAATCGACAAAGGATGCCTCGGAAAATAAAAAGTCTGACGAGAATGTGTTTACGTTTGAAAATTGGCAAAACAATTTTGAACTGTTGACAAAATTGACTCCCCGGACCAGAATTACAGTACCTCCAGTTGTTGGACCTGCAGAGACATCTAGGCGGGTCACTGACGCAGAGTCATAATATTGAATCTTTGATTTTTGAGCAGTGATAGGGTGGATGCCAAATTGAGCCTCGACGTATGCGTCAATGGGCACAAAACCTGGTGCAGGTGGCACAGGGCAGTTGACTGCTGTACAGTACCTTTCTACAACGCATAAGTTATTCTCATCTTTTCGAGGGCACTCATCGCAATCTTCTTCATTCACATATGAAGTTCTTCTTGCAATTTCTGTATTGTCCGATTCCTTAAAGAATACGCAAGTGCCTATCTCATCTTCTGTGTGTGGAAAGTTGTTTCCAATCAGACGGATATCAACACCAGCTCTCACGTCAAAGGCAACAGGAAATACTCCTTCGATACCCCAGTAGTGGAAAACCAATCCACCACAATCAATATGCTCGATACACTGGGCGTTTCTGTTTGCTTGCGCACAGGTATTGATCTTCTTCATGCAAAATGCCTGCATTGAGAATTGTGCTGTTGGGTTGATTCCAGCTCCTCTGATTCCGTTGAGCGCAACATCCACGTTGACAGTCTGCGGCGTTGGGTACGGAGGTAGCTTCACAGACAAGAAGCTACTGTTGTCAAATCGGGCGGGTACAACAACTCCATCGCACACTGCCTCTGTCGCGATATTATCACAGCATGTATACGGAAGCCGTGTGATCTTTTCCTTAACAGTTTCCAACGTGCCAAAGCACAAGGTGCGGCGGTCCGGTTTAGCTGTATCGTTCCGATAACTTTGAGAAAAATAATGCTCATAATTGAATGGAAAATTGACGTGAACGTAGTCAGGATCTGGAAGCAGTCTATATGGCATTTCAAAGTATATCTCGGAGCCCCCATTCATAGGCCCTTTGTGGGGATACATCAATTTTGGAAGATCGTCTTGGAAGTACTCGACAGTCTCACGAGCATCTGTGTACTGGTCCTGTATGTTACGATTTAAAGAGACAGCTAAATCGATCAATGTTATGAGGTTGTCACGCATCTCAGCTGGTTGCTCCGGTACCCGACAAAGCACACGATCGGAAACTGGGTCATATCCTCCAACAGCGAAAATATCCAGCCAAAATAAACATTGAATTTCCAGTCCATTTCTTGCGCCCGAGAATAAATTGTGCCCCTCCACGGAGACAATAGTGCCCCCGTATGTGGGTGCACTAGAAGGAGAAACGCCCGTAATAGTATAGTAACTGAAAAGATTGCCCTGTGGTGTGTACTGCTGGTCGTTGAACGACACCGTGGTATGCAGTCTCGTGGCGACTGCAGGGTCTGGTGTCCGTGGCGAGAAACATTTGATACGATTTGGTGTCATATACCGGGCTGGCATTTTCACATCACCGAAGTTGCAATAAATGGTACCAGTGACTCCAAAGGCATCTCTGTCATCCATGCCAACTCTGCAAGGGAGTCCACACGGGCGGCTGGATGGCCACGGGAGCTTGCCTCTATTTGTACTTCCCGGCACTGTTATTGAGCAGCTTGAATCAGACCCCCATAAGAATGTGTTTCGGCTCTCGTCAGCACAGCCATAGCAAAATCCCGTGATAGCATCATGCGCAGTGCGACAGAGACTAAAGAAATTTGAGCCCACCACTGTGACTCCCGTGCCACCTCTCAGTGGGCCACTCTCTGGAAGAAGTCGGTCGACAACCCCCTCCGGGAAAAACGTGAATGCTGCAAAATTTGTCGCAATAGCAAAATCTCGATTATTTAGCGAGACACTGAATATCACCTCTGAACCGGCAATTGACGGGGCCATGCCTTGCAATGTCCTGCAAACTAAAACCCTACCAAGCGTATAATTCCGATATGTGACATTCTGCAAACACGGGTACGTCGCATTCAACGGGAGGATGGTCTGATTCCAGCGAGTGCAGCTACATTGACACGACTGTGCCGCACACATGCATTGGGAACAGTTGCTACTTGCGTTTGAAATGACTCCTTCGACGTCGCAAGCACAATGCTGGCAAACCGAGTCCTGCAACATGGTGCTATTCGTCGTGCCATTTTTCGTGCTAGACAACGTGCTGTTCATTGTGCTGTTCATTTTGCTATTCATTGTGACAATTATCGAGGTATTCGTTAGAACTGTCGTATTCCTGAATGCAGCAACCATGGGCCGAGCAACATACGGCCTCTGGTAGCTCGGCATTCCTGCAGTACTGCACACACACGCTGAGCAATTGCCAGAGACATTGAAGCTGATCATGCCAGACCAAGAGCTCAACTTTGTCTGGATGTCCCTTGAGCTATTTGTTACATTGATCATTCGATGGCAGGTTTTCATTTCCTCTTGTGTGTAAAAGCTATTTTCGAGGTCATCGTGTGTACTGTTTACTACAATAGCCTCAACAGTGTGCCTGGGCTCGCCGAATCGACACCATCCCTTTTCTGTGTCTGTTGATATCGTTATTCTCACCTCAGTGCCCCCACCTGTAGGGCCCCCATCTGGAAGAACATCAACCACGGTGAAATAGGTAAAATCTGCAAATGTTGCGCTGTCTTGTTGGCCGTTATTTAATAGGTAGACGCGGGCCAGCCCTGATACAGGTGATGTGGGCACCATACACTCTACCGAGTTCGGCGAGAGGTACTTTGCAGCTCGAACAACAACATCTAGTCCCGGATCTAGTCTGAAGCGGCAAGCCAACAATGTCGAATTCATGATGTTCTCTCCTGAAATCAATACCGAATATCCACCTGTTCGAGGTCCAGTGCCGGGGATTGCACCATAAACGAATGCTTCATCAACGTATTGGAAATATACTGGATCTTCAGAAAAGGATCGTCCATAGAGGGCGATGCTCAGGAGAGATCGTCCTATTCTGAAAGCAGGTGCCGTACATATTATGGTGGATGGTGACGAGAATGATGCCGGCACAATGGTTGTACGGTTGGTCATGTTATGTTCGCTAGCATCGGTGAATTTACACAAATATTCCGCCCGGCCCGTTTCATTTTCCATGGCATTTAGCAAACTGCCGCTGATTCGAACAGCTGTGTTTCCCAGCCAACCACCAAATGGAGGATCCACACGAGCAACAGAAAAGTATTGATATGTCACATCAGCGTTGCTTTGAAAATTCTGCGCATTGAAAGTGATGCCAAGCTCACTTTCAACAGACGTTGAAGTTTGTGGGGTCATGCACAAGAGCGAGTTATCTGTTATAAATGAGGCGACAGTCCACATCCAACTCAAGCTGGAAGCACCCTGTTGCCTAACTCGGAACCTGCAGAAAGTAAGATTCCTTGAAAAATCGTAGGAGGCCACCAAAAAGTTAAGACCAAAAATTGTAATGGGTATGCCGCCTGTCCTTGGCCCGGTGGGAGGAAAAATGCCTGTAATGACGGGATCGACATACATTGTCAAGATCACCTCCGGCGAATCTGAAAATCTTGCAAAGAGTGGGGCATCACGGTTGTCGAATGCTGGCAAGAACTGTTTTCCATCCAAGGCCACTTGCACTCGTGCCACTTCTGTGCAGCAAGTGTTCCCGCAGCAATGAATCGTTTGGTCTTGGCGCATTTTTTTATTGCTGACTGCTGAAATAGCACGGTAACCGGCATCGGCTCCACCTGAAAGACACTGCACGGCGACGCACTCAAATTAGTGTGAGAATAAAATACGATAGGCCCTCAGAACAAACGGCACGCACGGCACACAGCCATACTTACAAGTTGACTGCAGTCGATATCCAACGGAATATAAGAATCCGTGGTGCAACCGATCGTGGTGTTGCTGATAAAATGGGCACTTAGAAAGCGAGCCGTCTTGCAGGTTGGCTCGTCGCGAAAATCCAGACACCACGTGAATCTACACCCTAGGCGAGGAAAAGATTGGAAGCCCTGAACAAGCGGCGGAGAGAAGAAGTCAGTTAGGGTCATAGTCCGGTCTCATTTTTAATTTTTGACAGGCAAAGAGGAGTGGCAAATATTGTTACCTCGCCGTGGACAAGAATCTCAGTTCCACCTGAGTACGGGCCTGATTTGTAATCGACACTGTTCAATTTGTACGGTCTGACCAGTGTAAATTGCTTCTCCGCACGGGTGTACGTGGGCCTCATTCGGCTGGCCGCAGTCTGCACCTCAGCAACCTCTATCCACAGCTGCAAACGGACCAAACGTTAGAGACAGGAAGGTACAGTGCAAAGCCACACGCACCAGGGGCGCGCGGCGGTGGAGTGCGCAGCTGCCGCGCGCCCACATGAGCAGTCTATTGACCTGCAGATAGCGCAGGGTAGTGTAATAAAAAAGATGGGTAATAAAATATTGTAAGAACCTACCTTGCTCTCTTGCTACCATTTTTATTATAGAACCTTGCGCTATCCTCAGGTGAATGGTCCACTCAGTGGGCGCGCGGCAGCTGCGCGCTAAACAACTCCACCGCCACGCGCCCCCGCGGCGTGCAGCTCGACCATGCCCACAAAATAAAGGGGAAAGTACCTGTGCCCACGGAGCACCATCTTCAAGCCTCAGGATGTCATCGGGAATGCCACAAGTGAGACGCTTTGTCTCCATTTTGAAACCTGCTGCGCGGATGGGCGGCAAAGGATTGCTCTTGTTCCATCCAGGGCCAATGGGAATGTACTTGCAGTTCCAAGACTCTACGCCCTCCTTGCGGTTTAAAAGAGTGATATCCACTGCTGGGCGCATCCCTGCGACACCAGAGATAGGCTCGATCTTGGAGACGCCTGTATGGCCATGAAAGAATGAACACACAGAAAACCACATGCATCGCACACGTTATGTATTGGGGTGGCAGCGTACCGTAGTAGGAAAATACTCCTTTGTTTCCAGACGGAGATGGAAGGACATACCCATTGTCCTTCGTTGAGACAGTGACGAAGACATCGCCGCTCATTGTTTGACCGGGTGCCTCACACACAATAAAGTTGTATGCACAGCTCGAGCGGTTTGCCCTCACGGGTGGCGCAAAGTTGCCGCTGGGCTGCGCAAAGGTGCAGAGCCACCATGATACGTCGTCACATTTGCTGCGCCAGTCCGCAAGGGGGGCCTGCATGTTTGCCGCGCGCTGCATTCCTTTAACTGTGACCATGACGCCACCCGCCATTGGACCAACACTCGGTTCAAAACATATCTCAGTCAGGGGATTATCAGGTTCGGTGTCAGCGTTGCACCATCTTTGTGGTTCTGTCTGCGCAGCGACAGCAGAGACGGAGGCCGCAAGAATGCCCAGCCGCAGCAGCCAGACAAGCGTCTTCGGACGAGGAAAGAATGGCTGCCGAAGAGACAAATTTGGCCGTGCTGTCATTGGTTGGCCGCAGCTGGATAGCTGCGTCCTGCTCCATTTTCCACACATTACTCTGTCCACGTCTCCACGCAATTGTCCTGGCTCACTGTTGTCGTGATCTGCTTCGCACGAAGAAGCTGCACTATGGCTACATCTGTTTTCACGCCTTGGCCACCACAGTTTCGGCCGCGGGCCACACCATGGCATCCTGGGTGCAATGGATTAACCGTTCACTAGTTCCCTGGATACTTGGTTTGGCGTGCCAGGCTCGCCTAGGGATTTTTCCCCTTCCGAGAAATTCCCCTGTAGAGGGAAAAGGAAGAGGCCAGGATGAGGTGGAGTAATGTTGAAGAGAACCAAAAAATTCTCACGCAATCAGCTTGAATCAATCTGGTACGTTAAAACATAATGTATTGAGCCTCATGCTCGCAAAGGTTCATGCAGAAAGTTATATTTTACATTCCCTACTAAAGTGAACGCCCCGTTGTCTTCATCATTCTGGTCCCATGCCCCGAGGTCAATGGTCCCACGACCGTGCTCACCAGCGGTGGGCACTGTCGGAGTGAAAACCAACCATGGCGCCCTTGATAGTCCCGGTTGACACAATCACTCCCTTATGCCTTCTTTACCACGCCCGTACCTTCTACATAGCACGCTACGCCTCCTCCAAATCTCCCACGTACACATTTAATGAAGTCTAAAAAAAACAACCAGCAGTTCA
>Ga0335398_10007036_pt1 | contig 13935 bp, 11 predicted proteins | sample BON03_FD_205742 | JGI IMG/M metagenome (GOLD analysis project Ga0335398, IMG submission 205742) | Freshwater microbial communities from Lake Bonney liftoff mats and glacier meltwater in Antarctica - BON-03 (spades assembly) (version 2) | ecosystem: Environmental > Aquatic > Freshwater > Ice >... | reverse complement strand
TCGTCTAGTACTGCTTGCTGTCCATCACCATCCATCGGCACCAGAGCAATTTCATATTCACTATAATGCGTGCCAAAGGTATCGGCACCACGCTCGGCACGTCCCGCCCATTGCGAAGTTGATCGCACACCTTCAATTTCAGCAACGCGTTTTTCTAACTGGCCACCAATTCGCAGTGACTCGGCAATCGACGTTCCCGGCACGCTGGCGGTATGAATAATATAATGACCTTCACGCAGTTCCGGTAAAAAGCTGCCACCCAACAACGGTAAAATAGCTAAACCGGCACAACAAAATAGTATAACGCTACCAAAGGTTATCCGAGGAAAACGACTGACTAGACCCAAAACCCAGCCATAAATCGGATTCAATAAACGTACTAATGGTGGCTCTTTATCACTTAAATCGCCCCAACGTGTCAACAAGATATGACATAAGGCCGGTGTTACCGTTAATGCTACCGTTAATGACGCAAATATAGCCAAAATATAGGCTTCGCCTAAAGGTTGAAACATACGACCTGCCACGCCGCTCAAGGTTAATAAGGGAATAAATACCAACATCACTATAAAACTGGCATATACCACCGAGCTACGTACTTCCATCGAGGCATTAAACACCACCTGCATCGTCGACTTTGGTTTTGCCAACACCGCATTTTCACGTAAGCGTCTAAAGATATTTTCGGTATCAATGATCGCATCATCAATTACTTCACCCAAAGCTATAGCTAAACCACCGAGCACCATAATGTTGATATTGACGCCCATTTCCAGCAAGACAATTAACGCCGTAAATAGCGATAAAGGAATAGCGGTGATCGAAATCAATGCGGTACGCAAATTAAATAAAAACAACACTAGCACCAACATCACCAGCCCACCACCCACCAGCAAATGTTCGCGAATATTACTTAATGAAGATTCAATGTAATTAGCAGGACGAAATAAATCGTCATGCAAAGTAATACCATCGGCAGCAAAACCATCTTTAAATTCTGCCAGCGCATCTTCAATACCATGCGTTACTGCTAAGGTATTGGCTTTATATTGGCCGATCACCATCAACACTACGCCCGGTTTACCACCAATCGCAGCGCCACCAATAGCGGGAGCAGGGGCAGCTATTACCGTTGCCACATCACCTAATAAGATAGTGCCATTTTCGGTATTGCGTAACACTACTTTTGCCAGATCTTCTGCCGACATCGGTTGACCTGTTACGCTCAACATCATCCGCTGGTTACTGTTTTCAATATGCCCACTGGCCATAATGCCGGTAGCGAGCCTGGCGGCCTCCGTCACTTCGTCAATGGCGATTCCATAACGTGCTAATTTGTCAGTATTAAGCTGGATTTGTAATTGCTTTTCATCACCGCCAAAGACGTTAATATCGGCAACACCTTCCACACTTAATAATCTTGGCGACAAAGTCCAATCTACCAACGCGCGTAATGCCATCAAGTCATGGCTATCTGACGTTAAACCAATCGTCATAATCGTACCGGACGATGACTCCAACGGTACCATTAAGGGCGGGCCAATACTCGTTGGCAATGCGTTATTTAAACCCAGTAAACGCTCAGAGACTAACTGTCGATCAAGATATATATCCGTGCGGTCATAAAAGGTCAGAATGACCACCGATAATCCGGGAATAGATTGTGAGCGAATAGACTCAGTACCCACCAAACCTCCCAAACCATTTTCCAGTGGTTGGGTGACTAATACCTCAACCTGCTCGGCAGTAAGTCCTTGCGCCTCAGTTTGAATAATGACTTGCTTTGGTGCGAACTCAGGGAAAATATCTAAACTTGAATTGGATAATTTATAAATACCATAAGCTAAAAGTAATATCGCCAAAGCGACAACAACACCACGAAACCGAACAGAAAAAGCAACAATATGTGACAGCATGATTAATCATCACCTTCAATCTGCCATTTAAACTCTTCTGATAACAACATTTGAGCGCCGCGCATTACCAATGTCTCGCCGGCACTAAACTCATCCGTCATAAATATGCCACCTACTACTGTCAAACCTGACAGTAAAGACCGGCGTTGATACAGATCATCTTCAAGCTTCACATACGCCCAAGCTTGGCCATCATTCCACACCATCGCCTCATCGGCTATAAACACACCGTTCAGCGGCTTCTCACCTTGTGGTAACCATGCATCTAATCGCATACCCGTTCGTAATTTACCACTAGCCGTTTTAAAGAAGTAGGTCTCGCCTTGAATCACCTGATCGGTCGCCAAAGCTGGCGAAACAAAATAAGCCTTACGTGCTTGTTGACGTGAACCGTCACGCGCAATCCGAATAAAACTAACTTCCGTCGCTAACGATAAATCTATCGGTAAGGTCACTAATAATAAGCTATCTTGCCTTGATAATAAGCGCTGCCATTCTGTTGAATCCTCTGTCAAAATCCAAGAAGCAATAACGTCACCCCACGTTTGTAACACTTCATCATGTATCGCTTGCAGGTCAAAACTCAAACCTTGTAATGTAGCCTTAGCTACTCGCAAATCAGCTTCTGCATAATTGACGTTTTTTGTTGCAACACTACCGGTACCTTTCGCTAACATTTTTAACCTAGCTAATTCAGCCGCTACGGCACGCTCAGTCACATTTGCGACATTCAAAGCGGCTAACGCCTGATTATGCCGAGCCTGTAATGCAAGCATTGGCCGTAAATCAACTACGGTTGCCAATGCTTTTGACTCAGGAAAGAAACTAGTTTCAACTAAGGTGACCGTCTCAACACCGGCATAATGGCCAATCTCATCATCAATACGCACCATCATCTTACCAACAGTAACCGTAGTGGTGTCGGCGGGTGACTCATTATCTACTTGAACGCTATCCACCGCCTCAGAATAATCATCAAACCAACGTTCAACGTGATCCAGTAATGTAGAGTTTGATGCGGCAGGAATTACAAATAAAATCGCCGTAACCACCAGTAATAACGTAATCCACACACCAATTTTTCCGCGTAATCTCATTGCACATCCACTGTCTATGTTATAAGTAAGTTTGTCATTACACCATGCAAACAAGGCAGGGACAAGATAGCGGTAAAATTAAACTAGTTTTAACTTGACACAACGTCCCGTAGAAGGTTTAATGCTCGACCTTAAATGGCTCGATAGCTCAGTCGGTAGAGCAAGGGATTGAAAATCCCTGTGTCCCTGGTTCGATTCCAGGTCGAGCCACCATTTATATCAAGGCCTCAGCATTGTTTCAGTGCTGAGGCTTTTTTATTGCTGTAACCCAGGTGTAACTTTCAAACCATACCTCCCCTAATAAATTTACTGCAATTTTAGGCACTCATTGTATTGAACCATCTCAAACAAGAACACTGAGAGTGCATTTTAGCGGTTCTAATACATTTCCCTAGTCATTAGACGTCTTGAGCGATTAAGTGCCTTAAATGATCTCTAAATACATTGAATCGACTGATGGCGAACCCATTTGATTGTATTGGTTTAGAGCCATGAACAAAGAAACCAATGGGGTCAGACTCCATTGATTGTTAGGTTGTAACACTACAATTTAGTGAATGACACATGTTCTTTTAGTTGTACATGTTTGTGTTTATCGTTATAATCTTTATGAAATTATTTATATGAGGTGGTTATGCAAATTATTTCATTTACAGAGGCTAGAAATGGCCTTAAATCCGTTCTAGACCGCGTTGTTAATGATGCCGATTGCACAGTGATAACAAGAAGAGATTCAGCGAATGCAGTTGTGATGTCATTGGATTATTACGACAGTCTGATGGAAACGGTCTATTTATTGAAATCTCCAGCTAATGCTGAGCATCTTAGAAAGTCAATTGCTCAATTCGAGCAAGGGCAAGTTCAAGAAAAAGAACTTATCAGTGAATAGATGCCTAGCTTGGACGGATGAGGCTTGGTCTGATTATGTATATTGGCAAACACAAGATAGAAAAACGCTTAAACGTATTAACAAATTAATTGAGTCGACAATGCGCCAGCCCTTTGATGGTATTGGTAAGCCTGAACCTTTGAGGGAAAACTTATCAGGTTTTTGGTCGCGTCGAATTGATGATACGCATAGGCTTATTTACGCTGTGACAGATAGGCACCTTACAGTTATTTCATGCCGGTATCATTACTCAAAATAAAGGTTACTACTCAACACCAAAGAGATCTAAAGGACAACCCTGAAGAAAAAAACACGGGTAAAGGGGTACAAGACTCGATTGATTGTGAGTTTTGGGTGTGTTTTATGAATTTACATTCAATATCATTAGGTTATAGTTAAGTTAAAAATTTCAATCGAGTCTGACCCCTTTGATTTACCAAAGAGATCTAAAGGACAACCCTGAAGAAAAAAACACGGATAAAGGGGTACAAGACTCGATTGATTGTGAGTTTTGGGTGTGTTTTATGAATTTACATTCAATATCATTAGGTTATAGTTAAGTTAAAATTTCAATCGAGTCTGACTCCTTTGATTTATTACTCAAAATAAAGGTTACTACTCAACACCAAAGAGATCTAAAGGACAACCCTGAAGAAAAAAACACGGGTAAAGGGGTACAAGACTCGATTGATTGTGAGTTTTGGGTGTGTTTTATTAATTTACATTTAATATCATTAGGTTATAGTTAAGTTAAAAATTTCAATCGAGTCTGACCCCTTTGATTTCTGCCACGCAATCGTTATTTCTCGACCTCAATACCTAGCCGATTTATTGTATCTAATGCCCTATCATGGATTCTCTGAGCCTCATTTTGTAGCATAATGGCTTCGATAGGCCGGCTCTCCCACGATGGATGAAAACAGTGTTTTTCTATAAGTGCCTCTAGTTCTTCTGGTGGTAACGACAGCATGTCAGGGTTATTCATCAGAAGCATACTAAAATAATCAGCTATTTGGACAATTTGAACGAGAACAGCTTCGCTCTTGTCAACTTGGGTAGTGTGTGAGTAAGTATAGTTATGGTGATTACTGATAACATTGACTAGTTCGTCGGGTAACATCCATCTTTTAGCCGCATACGCGCCTAATTTCCTGTAATCAGTGCCTATAACTTCATCTTCAGTATTGACCCGTTCTTCAGGGGTATTCCAGCATTTTTCATCCTTTTTTAATGCACTATCTGGAGCTAAATGTAAAAGCACAAATCGCCCTATATCGTATAACAACCCGCAAAGATAAGCTTTCTCTGGATTGATATTTTGTTTTTTTGCCATGCTTGCTATAGCTTGTGAGGCGACAGCTACTTGAATCGAATGTAACCATAAATTATGGTCACTTTCACTGGACGGAACAAATATTTTTGTGAGAGCAAAAGCAACTACCATGCCCTTTATCTCATTTATGCCAATTCTGACAACGGCACGGTGAATGGACATTATTTGAGATACGGGAGGATGGTTAGCCGTGTTAGCAAGCTGAATTAAGCGAAGAGCAAAGGTGGGATCTTGTTCAGCATACTGCTGTATTTTTTCAAAAAATCTTTCATCATCTGGGCTGAGGGCGATTAATTCAGATACAACATTTGGCAGTAAAGGTAATGTATCTATAACGTTATCAATTTCTATGATGCACGGTTGTCGTGGATCTTCTGTTAAATTACTCATATTAGTTTCTCTTGATATTGTGCGGTGTTGATATTACATCTAAAATTCAGACTGCTCTCAAAATAATGATGTTTTTCATGTGATTACCCAATGACCACTGTTTCACTGGACACTGTCAACGTGTCAAAAAAACATCTAAAATTGGTTGTTATTAAGTACGATTACATCACCCAATATACCCATTCTGAGTCAGTGTGTCTGGCTGAATAAAATCCAGTTGTGCATTATTTTATTCAGACCATAATTTGTGTGTAATGGTACTAATACCCAAAGCTTGAACCGGTCGATGATGTTGATCCGCCTGAAACAGCAGTTACTCAAGAAGTTGAGCCTTAAGGGTGATAGGCCTAGCGATTAACGATTTTTAGCTCGCCGGCTTTAGCCGCTGGCGAAAAGCTAATTTGGCGTTTGACCCATCTCTTTGGCATCAATAAATTCATCGGCATCAGACCGTTGTTCAGTATTTTATCAACCTCAGACTTAAACTTTTGTTCATCTGTTTCAATTTCTATTTGGGAGTTGTTATTGATTCTCGCTAACACCCCTTTATTTTCGTTGTCAAATCTTGAGGGTACTTCAGCTTGGCGGTTACGCTTGTTATTCGACCAATGCTAGTGGCTGGCGACCGTATCAAGGTTAGCTAATAATTCATCGTAATCATTTATTCGTCTTAATTCTTTGGTATGTGAATTTAACCCATCGTGTCGTTCAGCAACAAACAACCTTAAAAACCCAACCCTAGACTACCACTGAATAATGCACTCTTAAGCGCTATATTATGAAGATTAGATTATCTTAAAATATGGTAATTCTACCTCTGACGTGCTGTCAATTACTGTGAACTGATTCATAGTTAGATGTTTATAGATGAAGCTTTGTTACATAGTTTGATTAAGTTGGCTTTCAAGGGCGAGGTTAAGGTTGGCCGATGTGTTTTATCAAAATCATGAGTGGTAATAGCCTCGTTCATTATGATGTGGTCTTTTTGGCTGCGGTCAAAGACCTATCAATGTTACATAGCAGCAAATTTCAATGGTCAATTCATCGCAAATAATAAATAGCACGCTCGTAAGCTACGTTTATTAATCACCACGTTTTTAACTGACTCACCTTTGCACGCGGCTACCTTCCTAACTTAAGCACTGCTGCCACTACCTCAATGTGGTAAAAAAAACACAAAATTAACATTTCTTCCACCAAAAAAACTTTTTTGTTGCAAAAGTGTTGCAAAAAATTCCCAGATCGGGAGAATAGCTAAGCAACCGAGTTCTACTCCGGTTCGAGAGAATTTTAAGTAACTAAATTTTTAAAGGTACATAACAATGACATTTAATAAAAAATTATTAGCAGGCCTAGTTGCTCTAGCAGCAGCAAGCTCAGCTCAAGCAGTAACAGTTGCTGCTAACGATGGTTGGACTTTAGGCGTTAGCGGTTCTGTAAACCAGTTTGTGACATTCACAAACGATGACAATGCAGCTAACGGTGACAACCAAGCGTTAGCGAATGGTTTATTACCAGCGTTCTTAAGCTTTGATATGACAGCACCAACAATGAACGGTTTGGATATGGCTGCGCACATTTCTATTAGCCCAGGCACAAACAATACCTCTGGCTCTGCTTTCGAACAACGTGAGGTGTATTTCACCGTTGATGGTGGTTTTGGTCAAATCCTAGCGGGTAAAGCATTAGGCCTCTACGGTTCACACAACATCTTAACTGAACAAACTCTATTCGGTGTGGGTTACGCTCCAGCAGACGGTGGTGGTTCTACATCATTAGGTGGTATCGGTTTCGGTTACGACTATGCAGCATGGCGTTCACAAGTTAAGTGGACTTCAAACGACATGAGCGGCTTCAAAGTGGCTCTTGCTGTTCTATCAGCTGGTGATGCAGATGTTAGACTTGATCAAACTGGTGGATTACCAACTGGTAGCTTAAATGGTACTACAACAAGCGAAGATTTACGTTACGAAGCTGATTTAAGCTACGCTGGTGCATTTGACGGTGGTTCATACACTGCTTGGGTGTCTGCTATGACTCAAAAACAAGATCAGCTTGCTGACGATAAAAATGCTTGGACAGTTGGTAGTACTTTGAAAGTTGGCGGTTTTGAAGCAATGGCTCAATACTCCGATTCTGAAGGCGCAACTGCTGGTTCTGCAGAATCTTATGCAGCTTCCGCAGGTAACTTTGTTACAACAACAGCTGCTGTAGCTTCAGAAGCATTAGAATGGAGCCAATACATAGTTCAAGCGGGTTACCGTTTTGCTGGTACTACGTTAGTATCTGCTAACTATTCTGAACTTAAAGATGATTCTGCTTCAGCAACTGCTGGCGCTGATAAATCAGATCGCATCACTCTTGGTGTATACCACGATGTGAACGCTAACCTTAAATTGGTTGCTGAGTACACTAAAGTTGAAAATGATAACTCAGCTATTCTTGATAAAGATATCATCTCTTTAGGTGGTTTTGTATTCTTCTAGAATACAATATCGCTTAAAAACTCAAATCATTTGATTTGATACTTGAAGTTGTAAAAAAGCCTCAATCTTCGGATTGAGGCTTTTTTTTGCCCGTTTTATGGCCTGGATTTTATGACCATGGGGGTCGGTATGCCGAAAATATAGGAGCGTTTTTGGGTCAATCCACGCATTGTCGGACTAAAGTCCGGCCCACAAGCCGATCTAACAAATCAATTTCTGCCCTTTTAATACTGAGACTTTATTATGTCATTATTCGCAAATCAAATCCCCATCATCATCTCTGCCATTATTCAAACCATCAATGACAATGCTGATGAGGTCACTGAACTTGATCGCGCCATTGGTGATGGCGATCATGTGGTTAATTTACAACGCGGCTTAATAGCCTTAAACGACATCCGTGATGAGTTATCTAAGCTTGAATGGTCGCCCGCTTTGATGAAAATAGGCATGACTTTAATGTCGACAATGGGGGGGGCCTCGGGATCATTGTTCGGTACCTTATTTATCAGCATGGCAAAAGCAGCTAAAGAGCAAACCCTAGACTTTAATGTTTTTGCACAGGTATTTAATCAAGGGGTAGAGGCCGTAAAACAACGCGGTAAAGCAGAGTTAGGTGAAAAAACAATGTTAGACACCTTGATCCCTGTCGCCGAGACCTTAACCACTGATGCGGCAGATAATGTTGCCTTAGCGCAAGCGTTAGACAATACCAAAATCGCTGCAATAGAGGGCATGCAATCTACTAAAGAAATGGTCGCCACAAAAGGTCGCGCGTCCTTTCTAGGTGAACGCGCTATAGGCCATATCGATGCCGGTGCACGCACTAGCCAACTGATGATTTGTGTTATTGCGGATGTGTTGTTGAAGGATTAACAACCCCAGCGTAAATTTGCTGTATGCACGGGCGCATCCCATAGTGTAATCAACTCATCATCTAATAAGGTCAGGGTAACCGAACACCCCGCCATATCTAACGATGTTGTGTAATTACCTACTAATGACCGCACCACTTCCACACCTTTTTGTTGCCATAATTTTGCAGCAAGATCGAATACTAAGTACAACTCCATAAGCGGTGTGCCACCAAACCCATTAACATGTAATAATACTTTTTGACCTTGCTTTGGTTGAAGATCGTCATCAATTACAGCCACTAAATGTTCGACAATCTCGCTGGCAGTAGAGAGTTCCATAGGTTCACGTCCACGCTCACCATGAATACCCACTCCCATTTCCATTTTATTGTGACCAATATCGAAGGTAGGTTTGCCGAGTGCAGGCACAGTGCAACTTGTTAAGGCCACGCCCATCGTCGCAGTCGCATTATTAACACGATCACCCAAGGCTTTACATTCAGCTAAACTTGCCCCCGATTCTGCTGCTGCTCCGACAATTTTTTCGACAATGAGTGTACCTGCAACACCACGGCGACCTGTGCTGTGATCTTTTGGCAAAGAGACGTCATCACTGACTAAAACTGTTTCATATGGACACGCTAACATCTCTCCGGCAATTTCAAAGTTCATCACATCACCCGCGTAGTTTTTGACGATAAATAATACCCCGCCACCGTTTTCAACAGATGCCGCCGCCGCAATCATTTGATCTGGCGTCGGCGATGTAAATACGTGTCCAGGGCAAGCGGCATCCAACATTCCCACACCAACTAAACCAGTATGTAAGGGTTCATGACCGGAGCCACCACCCGAAATCAATGCTACTTTTGCCTTTGGATTTATCTGTTTTCTGCGTATAAAAAACGGTTGGTGGTTAAATTGGATAATGTCTTGATGGGCTTTAGCGAAACCGTTAAGACTGTCTTCTAGTAAACTTTCAACACTGTTCATTATTTTTTTCATTTAACTTCCCACCATTTTATGTGTTTTTAGGTTTCTCAGTGTTTGAGTAACTTGTTTAATGTCCGCCATCACCCACGTTGGTTCATAATCGACCTTGGCAATATCCTGCTCTGTCGAAACCCCTGTTAACACCATAATACTTCGCATTCCGGCATTCACCGCACCTAATATATCGGTATTAAGGCGATCACCGATGGCGATTGTATTCGCTTGATTGGTGCCTAATAAAGCTAAGGCTTGCTGATATAAAATCGGTGCTGGTTTGCCAATACTGATTGGTTTAATGCCAGTCACGGCTTCAAGTGCCGCTAATATGCCGCCATTACCCATAACCTCACCTAATTCCGTGGGCAATGTAGTATCAGAATTTGTCGCAAAAAATTGCGCACCAGCATTAATATTCAAGGTAGCGGTTGCTAATTTGTCCCATGTAAGTTGACGGTCTAAGCCTGAGACTACAAGATCTGCTCCCTGATCAAAAATACCTTTATCCGGCTGGTTAACTTGATAGAGATCTGTTAAGGTAAATCCTTGTTCGATAAGTGGCTGTCGTAAACCATCTTCACCTATTACAAACACGCGGCGCTTGTCAGAAGGTAAATGTTGGATTAGGTACTGAGCAGTAGCCATGCTAGAAGTAAGTATTTCACAGTGATCAATATCAACGCCCATCCCAGCTAACTTATCGACATATTGTTGCTGGGTAAGACTCGCATTGTTAGTGGCTAATACAAAAGGGATGGCACAGTTTCTAAGCTCAGAAAAAAACTCAATCAACCCATCCATTGGTTTATTTCCATGCCAAAGCACACCGTCCATATCGATAATTAATCCAGCTAAATCATCAATTTCAATCATAAAACCATCCGTTACTTAAGTTAAAAATTATGCGCAATTTCCACGCAATTTCACACAGCTTGGCATAATTCAATTATTACTGTCTAGTTATGGCATGATAGTTCACTCTGATTTGAGCTATTTGTAAATTGACATTGATTAGCATTCTGCTTTATAGTATTCCGGCGTATTTTTTAGCGTAAAACAATTAATATTTAACCCTTAACCAGGAGTATGTCAACATGGCAAAAGCACTTATTCAAATGGCGCTAGATTCTCTAGATTTCGATGCAACAATCGCACTTGCTGAGCAAGTAGCACCTTATGTTGATATCTTGGAAATCGGTACACCTTGCATCAAGCACAATGGTCTTGAACTTGTTACTGCATTGAAAGCAAAATTCCCAAACAAATTACTCCTAGTTGATCTTAAAACTATGGATGCTGGCGAATATGAATCAACACCTTTCTATGAAGCTGGTGCAGATATCTGTACTGTTTTGGGTGTTTCTGATAAAGCAACTATAGGCGGCATAATTAAAGCTGCAAATGCGAACAATGCTGAAGCACAAGTCGATTTAATCAACGTTAAAGATAAAGTGGCTGTAGCGACTGGAGCAGCAGCAAACGGTGCTCAAATCATCGGTGTTCACACGGGTCTTGACGCTCAAGCAGCAGGTCAAACACCTTTTGCAGATTTATCTTTAATTGCTAGCTTAAACTTAGGTGTTCGCATCTCTGTTGCTGGTGGTATTAACAGAGATACTATCCAAAAAACAATCCAAGCTGGCGCAACAATCGTTGTTGTCGGTGCAGCAATCTATGGTGCTGAATCTCCAGCAGCATCAGCTAAAGAATTGCGTGCATTAGTTGACGCAGCATAATCTAACTGAGTGTACGTTCTAAGCTAGAATAGAAAAGAATAATAAAGAACGGGTGACCACTTTAAAGAGGTCATTCGTTTTTTACTATTTAATCCGATATCCAAATTAAGTGGATGTCCTAAATATAAGTGTAGGCAAAAACATATAAGCCATAATTAAATCGCTTTTTGTTTAACTCTTCTGGGTTGCCACAGTTAACCTAAAAATAGTATTAATTCATCGTATTTTAAATTTAAGGTCGATTGAATTCCAAATTTAACAGGGGTATATCAAATGAGTGATAGTGATAAAGGTTTATTTGCTTCAATTTGCAGTTTTTTCAGCGGCTTGTTTTCTGCTGACAATGCAGGTTCTGCATCGACAGTATCTTCGAACAAAAATAACGATGACCTTACAGGTGTAGAACGTTATGTCAGAAATCAAGCAAGCAAAAGCACATTACTTACTGGTGTTGAAACATATGTTCGTAGCCAAGCGAATGCACAAAAAATGACAGGCGTTGAAGCATATATTCGTAAACAAGCGCATGCACAAAAAATGACAGGCGTTGAAGCATATATTCGTAAACAAGCTTAGGCCATTAGCTACAGATTCTAAAATTTAATACTTCAAGATACTCGCTTCAGGCGCAAGTAAACGCTCGAATTTACGCGAAAACTTAAAGTAATTAAAATTAACATAGTCCATTATCCCGCTTATGATTTATCAGGTGGGATAATGAGGTTTTAAACTTTGAAAATTAAAGGTACCATTGAAATTATGGCAAATTTACTTGATCAACTAAAAGAAATGACCGTTGTTGTTGCCGATACTGGCGATATTGCAGCAATCGAAAAATTCACACCTCGTGATGCAACAACCAATCCTTCACTAATTACTGCAGCAGCTCAAATGCCGCAATATCAACCCATTGTTGATGATACTCTAAAAGGTGCCCGTGAAACGTTAGGAGCCGATGCTTCATCTACCGATGTTGTTTCATTAGCATTTGACCGTTTAGCGGTTTCTTTCGGTCTAAAAATTCTTGATATCGTACCGCACCGTGTATCAACTGAAGTTGATGCTAGATTGTCATATGATACCGATGCAACTATCGCAAAAGGGCGTGACCTAATTGCTCAATATGAAGCTGCGGGTGTATCTCGTAACCGTATTTTAATCAAAATTGCCGCAACTTGGGAAGGTGTCCAAGCTGCTGCAGTTCTTGAAAAGGAAGGTATCCACACTAACCTAACGTTAGTATTCGGTTTACACCAAGCTATCGCTTGTGCTGAAAATGGCATCACATTGATTTCGCCTTTTGTTGGTCGAATCCTTGATTGGTACAAAAAAGACACGGGTACAGATTCATATGCTCCTGCCGAAGATCCAGGTGTTGTCTCTGTTACAGCAATTTACAACTATTTCAAAAAATTCGGTTATAACACAGAAGTTATGGGTGCCAGTTTCCGTAACTTAGATGAAATAACGGAGTTGGCGGGTGTTGATTTGTTAACCATTTCACCCAAGTTGCTTGATGAATTACAGTCAACTGAAAGTGATTTGCCACGTAAATTATCAGTAGAGCAAGCTTTAGCTTCTGACATCGCTAAAATTAATATGAACAAGGCAACGTTTGATGCAATGCATACTGAAGATCGTATGGCGACTGAAAAATTATCAGAAGGTATTGATGGTTTTGCAAAAGCATTAGAAGCACTTGAAGAAATACTCGCTAGTCGTTTGGCTGAACTAGAAGCTTAATAGCTTACTTTCAATCAAACCTTATCAACCCAATTATTTTTATAATTGATTGAGTTGATATTTATCAGAAATGGCGTCAATTGACTTTTTCACCATTTCTGAATATAGTCCCGAATCGCGTAATAAACGTGTGTAAAATCAAACCAATACTTTAGGAGTATGTAACATGGCAGAAATCCAAATGGCTCTAGATTCTCTAGACTTCGACGCAACTATGGCTTTAGCAGAAGCTGTAGCTCCATATGTTGATATCTTAGAAATCGGCACACCTTGTATCAAATACAATGGTATTAAGCTTGTTAAAGCATTAAAAGCTGCTCACCCAACTAAAAAAATCTTAGTTGACCTTAAAACTATGGATGCGGGTGAATATGAATCAACACCTTTCTATGAAGCTGGTGGTGATATTTGCACAGTTTTAGGTGCTGCTGATGCTGCAACAGTTAACGGCGTTATCAAAGCTGCTAAAGCTAACGGCGCTGAAGCTCAAGTCGATTT
>Ga0335398_10007030_pt1 | contig 13945 bp, 10 predicted proteins | sample BON03_FD_205742 | JGI IMG/M metagenome (GOLD analysis project Ga0335398, IMG submission 205742) | Freshwater microbial communities from Lake Bonney liftoff mats and glacier meltwater in Antarctica - BON-03 (spades assembly) (version 2) | ecosystem: Environmental > Aquatic > Freshwater > Ice >... | reverse complement strand
GGGCATCGCATCGTAAGCGCAGGCGGTGTCGTGCCCGGGGCAGGCGATGACTTCCACGCCCGCGAGTTCAGGGAAGTTTTTCACCTTACCGAGCTTGGCTCCCGCGAGCTTGGGCTGGGAAAACCATTCCGGTGGAATGTTGAAATGATTAAGAGCAGTGCGTGACCAATCGTTGACCGCTACATCGAGGAGTTGGGAGGTGCTGGCGACGGTGAGCTCGTTGGCCATCTTGCCGCTCAACAGATAATTGAGGTAATCGGAAAGAAAGAGGCAGTGCGTCGCGAGGTCGGTGATCGGGGGGCAGCTGGCGATGGTTTCGCCGAGTTGGAGGCTCGTGTTGTAGAACACATTGGGGATGCCGGTGGCCGCGTAGATCGTGCTCGCGCCGTTCTGCTTGAGCGCCTTGATTCCCGCTTGAGTGCGTTCGTCACGATAGGCGTGGGGAGGGAAAACCATGCGGCCCTGATCGTTGAGTAAGACGTGATCGCAGCCCCAGGTATCGACCCCGACAGAGGAAAGCTTAGCGCCGCGGGGGAGGAGTTCGACGACCTTTTTAAGTCCGGTTTCGACTTCCGCCCAGAAGGTGCCGAGCTCCCAGTAGGCGTTTTTACCGAGCTCGCGGTAAGCGTTGGGGAAGCGATGCGCTTCGGTGAGCGTGAGTTTATTTTTTGACCATGCGCCAAGTATGACGCGGCCACTGGTGGCTCCGAGATCGACGGCGGCGGTGTAGAGAGTATTAGCCATGGGTAGATATAAAAGTAGAGAGTCGCAAGGAGCGGGTAGTGAGTAGGAGGCTCATGGAAAACGGCCCACCCAGAGGTCGGGCCCTACCTCGATTACGAAGAATCGAGTTGCAGATTTTTGCGGGCTTGGGCGTGGGCTTGGCGGAAGAAATCGGCGTGCTGGGCGTCTTTCAATTCAAGATCGTAGGTGGGAATCATGGCCTTCATCCGAGCGCGACCCTCATCCGTATCGAGAATGTGCGAGAAACAATTGCGCACGACTTCGAGCACGATATTGACCGATACCGAAGCACCAGGAGAGGCGCCGAGGAGAGCGGAAATAGATTTATCCGGATCGGTAATCACTTCGGTGCCATAGTGCACGATGCCGGCCTCGCCATCCGTTTTCTTAATCGCCTGCACGCGGATCCCGCCGTCGATGAGTTTCCAATCTTCGACTTTGGCGCCGGGATGGAAAACGTGCAGGACATCCATACGGTCCTGCATGCTTTGAGTGCCCTGTTGCACGAGGTATCGCACGAGAGGGATATTGGTCGCGCCGATCTTGAGCAGAGTGAGGAGATTGTGAGAGCGGATGATACCAGGGAGATCGGTCCAGCTGCCTTTTTCATGGAGGAATTTAGTCGTCCACGAAGCGAAGGGACCGAACAGGAGCGAACGTTTTCCATCGAGCACGCGCGTGTCGAGATGCGGCACAGCCATGGTCGGAGCAGCTTCGAGCGCTTGTCCATAAACCTTGGCGCGGTGTTGCTCGACGATCTCGGGATTGTCGCAGACCAGCCATTGCCCACCGATGGGAAAACCTCCGATGCCCTTGCTCTCCTCAATGCCGGACTTCTGGAGCAGACGGAGACTGCCTCCACCTGCACCGATGAAGACAAACTTCGCCGTGTTGCGTCGCACCTCCCCCGTCGCGAGATCCTTAACGCTAACTTTCCAGAGTCCGTTTTCTTTTTCGATGTCGACCACACGGTGGCCACTCGCGATACCGCAGCCCTTCTGTTGTTCGAGCCAACCGAGCAGTTTACGTGCGATCGTCCCAAAGGTCACATCAGTGCCTCCGTCCATTTTCGTTGCCGCAATGGGAATCTGAGCGCGCTGATCAAGTAGGAGGGGAGCCCAGCTCGCGATGGTGTCGCGATCGGTGGAGTATTCCATCTCGTTGAAGAAATGGTGGGCGGACATTCCGGCGTGGCGTGATTTCAGAAAATCGACTTGTTCCTGTCCATGAACGAAACTCATGTGAGGGACCGGATTGATGAAATCGCGGGGTTTATCGATCATCCCTTCGGCGACCGCGTAACTCCAAAATTGGAACGACTGCTCAAACTGCTCGAAGATCTGAATCGCATGGGACACATCGACCTCGCCATCGGGACCGCGATTTGGCGTGTAGCTGATTTCGCATATTCCTGCATGTCCGGTGCCGGCGTTGTTCCACCCGTGAGAGGCCTCCTGTGCGAGCTCATCAGTGACCTCGTAAAGCTGGATGCGGAGCTTGGGATCGAGCCGCTTGAGCATCGCGCCGAGGTTGGCGGACATAATGCCACTGCCGATTAGGATAACGTCCGGGTTTTCAACGTGCGTGGAATGCTTCATGCGAATGAAAATTGGTAAACGCGCTCGCCGGAGCGTCAAGCCAGTGGGATGTTCTCCTCGGGAAAACCTGATTCTACGCGGCCGCTTTCAGAATCGTGTGCTGATCCTTGTTGCCTGGTTTGGTGAGGGCGTGCAAGAGCAAGGCGCTGCCGGCTTTCATGGGCACGGGCACAGGTCCATCGACTTCGGCGGTGCCGTTAGCTAAGGCCAGTTCGCAGTGGCCGGTGTCATCTCCAATCATGTTGCTGATTTCAGGCCGTGCTTGCGACAGCTCCAAACGCTTCGGGAACTTGCCGTCCAGTGCCTGAAAAATGGCCCGTGGGCGGCGTCCATTGGAACCAGGAGAAGTTATTCGATAGAGACGTGTTTTATCAGGCGTGGTATCACCTAAGCATAGCGATCTTCGGTGAACGGATCGGCGGTATTCGAATAGCCGCGAATCTCCCAGAAACCAAGTTTGTCCTGATCGAGAAACGTGATGTTCTTTACAAACTTTGCGCCTTTCCACGCATAGAGTTTGGGGATGATCACGCGGGCGGGCCCGCCGTGTTCACGAGTGACGGGTTTGTGATCGAAAGAGGTGGCGATGAGCACGTCGTCATCGAGACATTGCTCGAGCGACACATTGGTCGAGTAGCCGTCGTAGCTGGTGAAATAAACGAATTTGGCTTCGGGGGCAGGTTGAGCGAGTTCGTAAAGCGTGGTGAAGGCGACGCCGCCCCAGCGGCAATCATACTTGCTCCAAGTGGTGACGCAGTGGAAGTCGCTGGTGTCTTCGACTTGCGGCAATGCGTTGAACTTTTCCCACGTGAGTGCGGTGTTATTCGCGACGAGTCCATCGAGGGAGAGGGTCCAATCGGTATGAGCGATTTCGGGCTGCACTCCGAGATCGAGCACGGGGAATTTTTCCGTGAGTTTCTGTCCGGGCGGCAGGCGATTTTCGGAAGCGACTGCGCGGGCGGTGACGCCACTGGCCTTCTGTTTCGCGGCCCACTTCTCCTTGGCCTGAATATAGCGCTCTTTGGACATGGTGCGAGATTGGGTAAAACCTTGGCGCGCGCAAGTCGGGGAAATTCTTGTTCGAGGTATCATTTACTGTCATCGCGAGTCCGGTGAAGCCGGACTCGCGATCCACGGGCCTAGATTGCGGCGGCGTCCACTTTGTGGACTCCTCGCAATGAACTCCCCCGTTTGTCATTGCGAGAGAGCCCCGCAATGGCGGGCCGACCGCGGCAATCCACGAATGGATAAACGTGGCCGACATGTAATGTCGTGGATGGCCACGGCGCTACGCTCTTCGCCATGACAGAAGAGGGAACGCCAGTTCATCACCCTCTCCACGCAAGTCAGAAGGGCTTGATTTGTCGTCTCGCCATGACAATCCGGAATATTCCGTTACTCTTCCGTGCAGGCCTGGGCGATGGCTTCGCGACTCTGGTAATAGTGACGCGCCATCATACCTTGGTAGATGATGGTGACAATCCCGACCAAGCTATAGGTGAAGTGATAGATTTTTTGGATAAGACTCTTAATCATTTCAGTGGTGTAGCCAGCCTCCGTAAAAATTTCGCGCATCTGCGGCGAGATTGCCTGCTCAACGAGTTCCGGTTGGAAATTCATTAAGCGCAGGATGCAATACATCAGAATCACGGTCATGAGTGACAGTTGGCTCGTGATTAACCAGCGCACACCACGTGGCTCGCCTTCTCGAAGGAGATGGCATCCTTGTAACTCCAAAGCCCCCGCTCCCGCGACAGTGAGCCCGATCAGGGCGCCGGACATGTCTCCCGCGATGGCGGCAAATAGGGCAAAAATACTGGCGATGATCAGCACGCTCATCCCATCGCGCCGGGCGAGCCGGTAAACGCGCATTAGGACTTCATCGGGCAGGAGAGGTGGTTGCATCGCAGGGTTGTCATTCCCGCGTGGACGAAGAATCTCAACCTCTTTCGTGTCTGAGTCTTCATCCAAGCCCTTTAACTTCCGTCTCGAGTTTCCACCCGAGCTGCCGATCTGTGATCGCACACAAGAGATCGTGGAGACGATTCAGCAGCATCAGGTCGTGATTCTGGCAGGTGAAACGGGCTCGGGCAAAACCACGCAGATTCCGAAAATGTGCCTCGCGGCCGGTCGTGGCTCCGTGGGCCGCATCGCCTGCACGCAACCGCGTCGCGTGGCAGCGCTATCTGTTTCCAAACGTGTCGCCGAGGAATTGGGTGTTTCGTGGGGCCGGGAGGTGGGTTGCAAGATCCGCTTCAACGATCACACGTCACGCCACACTGCGATTAAGTTTTTGACCGATGGGATGCTCCTCGCGGAGATGCACGGCGATCCGATGATGCGGGAATACGACACGATCATCATCGATGAAGCGCACGAGCGCTCGTTGAATATCGATTTCCTGCTGGGACATTTGCGGCAGCTAAGGTTTCGACGGCCTGAGCTGAAGATCATCATCACTTCCGCGACAATTGATACGGAGGCTTTCAGTAAGGCGTTTGACGATGCACCGATCATTGAAGTCTCGGGACGCGCGTATCCGGTCGAGTTGATTTACTCCCCGCTCGATGAATTCGGCAGCGATGCGGCCGAGGGTGATGAGCGCGCATCGAAGGCCGAGGCGCTCCACTACATCGATGGCGCGGTGGAAGCGGTGCAGCGGGTGGTGAAGGAAAGCACGTCGGGCGATGTGCTCGTATTCATGCCGAGCGAGCGCGATATCCGCGAGGCTTGCGATCTGCTTGATGGCGGGAAGTTGCCCAACTGCGAACTCGTGCCGCTCTTCGGTCGATTGAGCAACACCGAGCAGCAACGCGTGTTTGCGACCACTCAGCGGCGCAAGATCGTGGTAGCGACCAACATCGCGGAGACCTCGCTGACGATTCCTGGGGTGCGCTTCGTGATCGACACTGGATTGGCTCGCGTGAGCCGTTATTCGCCGCAGACGCGGACGCGACGCCTGCCGATCGAGGCCGTTTCCCAATCGAGCGCTGATCAGCGAAAAGGTCGCGCGGGTCGCGTATCGGCCGGTGTATGTGTGCGGCTTTATTCAGAGAAGGATTTTGACGAGCGGCCGCGTTTCACGCAGCCGGAGATCCAACGCTCCAACCTGGCGGACGTGATTTTGCGCATGAAGGCATTCGGGCTGGGGGACATCGAACGCTTTCCTTTTCTCAACATGCCTTCGACCAAGGCGATTCGTTCCGGCTACGCGCTGCTGGAAGAGTTGGGTGCGTTGGATACGGAGGGCGCCGCAGATTCACGGCAACTGACTGTGATCGGGCGGGAGTTGGCGCGTTTGCCGGTCGATCCCGCCGTGGGTCGCATGATTTTACAGGCGCGAACCGAGAAGGCGTTGCGCGAGGTGTTGGTGATCGCATCGGCCCTGAGCATTCAAGATCCGCGTGAGCGACCGATAGATAAGCAAGCTCAGGCGGATGCCGCGCATCGCCGTTTCCTGCATCCTGATTCGGATTTTATGACGATCCTCAATGTGTGGGATGCGTATCACGATGAGTTTGAGCAGATGACGCAGTCGAAACTTCGTCGGTTTTGTCGGGATCATTTTTTGAGCTACACGCGAATGCGTGAGTGGCGGGATATTCATCTACAATTGCTCGAGGTCGTGAAGGATCGTGGTAAGGAAAAGGTAACCTCGGCTTATCACGGCCTGCAGGAAATCGACGCGAAGAAGACGGGCTTTGGGACACCTGCGTTTCGTGCGATCCACCGCTCGATTTTATCCGGACTGCTCGGCAACATCGCGCAATTGGATGAAGAGAGTGGTCTGTATAAAGCCACGCACGATCGCAAAGCGGCGTTGTTTCCTGGATCGGTTTTGTTTCGTAAGGATGAGAAACGGAAGCAGAAACCGGAAGCGGGCCAGCGTCCAGCGAAGCAGAAGGGCTCGAAGTCCCCGCGCTGGTTGATGGTCGGGGAGATAATGGAGACGTCGCGGCTGTATGCGCGCACGTGCGCGAAGCTTGATCCCTCGTGGGTGGTATCGCTAGGCGAGCATATCTTGCGCGTGGCGCACAGTGAACCTTTTTGGGATGCTGAGAAGGGGCGGGTGATGGTCAAGCGTCGCTCACGGCTTTATGGATTGGAGCTGGAGAGTCGGTCGGTGGGTTACGGAAAAGTAAATCCACGCGAGGCGACGGAGATCTTTATTCGGGAAGGGTTGGTCAACGACACCATCACGTGGCCATTCGATTTTACCGCCCGCAATCGCGAGGTGAAGCAGAAGGTGGAGAGCATTCTTACTCGCACGCGTGACAGTGGTTATCTGCATCTGGATGAGGCGGTGTATCGATTCTACGCGGAGCGCTTGGAAAACGTGAGTGCGGTTGCCGAGCTCGTTGATTTGGTGCGCGAGCGAAAGGGGGCGGAACCAGATTTTCTCGAAATGAAATCGGAGGATTTGCGCGATCCTGAAACACTCGAGCAGGACACCACGGCTTATCCGGGGGAATTGCCGTTGGAGAATCGGGCGTTGCCGCTCAACTACGCTTATCGCCCCGGGCAAGAGGATGATGGGGTGACTTTAGAGATTTCCTTGAAGGAGGCCACCGCATTGACGCCCGCTTCACTCGATTGGGCGGTGCCCGGACACCTAGTGGCAAAAATAGAACACTACCTGCGGGCCTTGCCCAAAGAATGGCGCCGCGCGTTTGTGCCGTTGGGGGAAACCGCGAAAACGGCAGCGGTGGAATTAAGCTGTAGGGCGGGGGCTCCGAACCCCGCCTCGAATGAGGATAAAGATACCAGGCGAGGTTCGAAGACCCTGCCCTACAACCCGCCCTTGCCCGAGGCACTGGCTAATTATCTCAACACAAAATTCGGCATTCGTGTGACGCCGAAGATGTGGGATGCGAAGCCCTTGCCGGATCATCTTCGGGTGCGTGTGCGAGTGTGTGATGGTCGGGGGAAGGAACTTGTGGCGAGCCGTGAGCTATCCGAAGTGCAGGCGTTGATTGAAGCGCGACAACAGAACGCTAGCGCGCAAATCGACAACGAAGCACCGCGCGCGTGGAAGAAGGCACGGGAGCGTTGGGAGAAGCAGGATCAGACCTCGTGGAGTTTCGGCGATATCCCTAATCAGGTGCTCGTAACCGAAAAAGCAGGCGTGCCCTTGCTGGCGTATCCGGGAATCAAACCCGGAGTCGCTGGGGTGGCGTTGCGATTATTTAAAACGGTAGAAGAAGCCCAGCAGACGACCCGGCGAGGATTAGCCGCTTTGTTGGAGCTGCAACTGCGGCACGATCTCGGTTGGTTGCAGCGCGATTTGAAATCCCTGCGATCGTTGGGCACATTGACTGCGACTTTGGTGGCGATGCCGGAATTGCAGAGCCAGGCCAACGCGATGCTGCATCGTTGGGTATGCGATCCCGAGCGAGTGTTGAGAGACCACAAAGTGGATTCGATTCTGATAAAGGAAAAGGACTTCATCGCCGCACTGGAGAAATCCAAAGCAGATTTGCGCGGTATCGTTCCGCGATTGAGTGATACGTTGGAGGTCATTCTGGTATTACGTCAGGAGTTGCTCGTTCATCCGACGCCATACGAAAAGATGCTGGAAGATTTAGGGAAACTATTGCCGGCGGATTTCATGAAGCAGGTGTCGTATCCAAGATTGGCGCATTTACCGCGCTACTTGAAAGCGATGAAGCAACGGGCAGAACGCAGTCGTCAAAATGCCGCTAAGGATCAGGAGCGTGCGCGGCAACTCGCGCCCTACGTGAAAGCGGTTGAAGCATGTCGCGAGCAACCGGGTGGGGCGAGGTTACGTTGGTTGGTTGAAGAGTTTCGGGTGAGTTTGTTTGCGCAGGAATTGGGCACGGCGGAGCCGGTATCTGCGAAAAAGCTGGATCGTGTTTGCCAAGAGTTGCGCAAAGGCGACGATGAGAGCGAAAGCGCTGAGCAAATGAAACCAAAGCCGATCAAAGCGACGCCGGTGGCGACCCCGCAGAAAGCGCCCCTCAAGAATCTCAACGCGTTGGATAAACTGTTTCGTCGATCCTGATCGCATGAACTATTTCCGCTTTTTGCTCAGCTCAGGGTTGCTCATTTACGCAGTGGGATTGAGCGCAGGTTGCATCGTGATTAAGGCGGTGAGCACGACCGGTAAGCTCGCGGCGACTACGGTGATCGTCGCCGGGAAAACGGCTACGACGGCGGTGAAAACTACCGGCAGGGTTGCCTCGGCTGCGATTGGCGCGAGCGGTTCAGTAACGGTAGCCGGAATTGGGGGACTCGCAGCGTTGGCCCGGGTGGGAATGGTGACCTTTGTCGATGTGACGAGTGGCGCTTTGGTGCGAGTGCCCTGGAGTGAGGGGCTGACGCTTTTGCATGCTGGTGATTTGGCGAAACTGCAAGTGGTGAAACGTGCGGTGGCTTTGGTGCGCGGAGGTCGATTGGCCTATTCGGCTTCTCGTCGTGCCCGCGGCACGTTGAAATTACTGTCCGGTGATGTCGTGCGCTTGGCCTCGAAATAGAGGGCCTATTCCTCGGTAAATCCGAGTCGTAAGCCGTTGGCGCTTCCCGTGAGTTTCATGGGCGTGCCGAAAACGGTGCTGAGGTTTTTCGAAGTGAGAGTTCTTTTTCGCAGACCGGAACTAATTACGCGACCATCACGCAGGAGCAGGGCGTGAGTAAACGACGGGGTGATTTCCTCGACATGGTGAGTCACGAGCACGAGGGCTGGGGCGTTACGCAAAGTCGCCAGCCGATCGACGAGCGCGAGAAAATCGCGCCGCGCGACCGGATCGAGTCCGGCGCAGGGTTCGTCGAGAATCAGGAGCTTGGGTCGCGTCATCAGCGAGCGAGCGATGAGCACACGCTGGCGTTCGCCTTGCGAAAGATGCTGCCATTCACGATCGGTCAGGTAGGTCGCGTCGACTTGCTTGAGCAGACGTCGCGCCGCTCGCCGATCTGCGTCGTCGCCTCGTTGCCACAAATCGAGTTGGGCGAACTTGCCGCTGACGACGGTATCAAGCGCGGTTTCGCAAACAGGGACCATCGATCCGAAGGAATTGGTGACGACACCGATTCGTAATCTTAATTCACGCCAATCGCTTGCGCCGAATTCTTCACCCAAAAGTTCGATGCCCCCATCGGTCGCGGCGAGATAGCCGGTGATCGCACGGAGGAGGGAGGTCTTGCCGGAGCCATTCGCGCCAAGAATTACCCAGTTTTCACGAGGTTGCACCGCCCAGTTTATGTGATCGAGGATGACCGTCTGGTCGCGTCGAATAAAGAGATCTTTGACCTTGAGGATAGGGGTGACGGCGGCGGGCATCGTTCGATGTTGGTCGCGGCGGCTTGGGGCGGTCAAGCATGGCTAGAACCGGGCTCCCTCTTGGTGTGGCAGGTCGCGCGGATGGAATTTCGTTTTACCTGTTCGTGGAAAACGCCCACAGAAGGGGATGCAACGTTTGTCCGGGATACTTTTGATTGGTCTACTTTTGCCCCTGTTGGCATCGGCTCGGCCGTTTATTGTCTTAGTTTACAATGTGGAGAATTTGTTCGATGCGGATTCCCAGGCAATGTTTGAGGACTATCAGCCCGCGCGCTACAGTCGGCAGCATGTGCTAACCAAGGTTAAGAATGCGGCGGAGATAGTGAGTCGTTTTGAAAATGGTCGTGGGCCGGACATTATCCTATTTCAAGAATTGGAAACGGATATTTCCAACAGCGATGAGGTGCCGAACTACGAGGCGATTCTAAGTCGTTACTCGCGGGTGACCATTGATGAGATGCTCGGTGATAAGTTTGACGAAGACGTCGCGGATCTGCCTTCGGAGGCGTTACTGATGAAGGCAATGGCGGATCGCGGTTTGACGGGATACCACGTGGTGCGCGGTGAAAATGTGAGGAGTGAGGACACGAAACGCGGGATGGCGCAGAAGTGCGCGGTCTTTACCCGGTTTCCCGTAAAAAAGGCCATCTCGCATCCGACGTTTAATGCGCGGGCGATTCAGGAAGTGCAGGTCACGGTAGATGGCGAGTTGCTGTATTTGTTTAACAACCACTGGAAGTCAGGGGCGAGCAGCACGAAGACGGAACCGGTGCGGGTGAGAAACGCGCAGACTTTGCGCACCCGTCTCGACGAAATATTTAAGGATGATCCGCAGGCGGATGTGATCATCGGGGGCGATTTCAATTCGCAGTATAACCAGAAGGTGCGTTACAAAAAAATGAAGCCTACCGCGCTCAATGACGTTCTCGGATCACAGGGGAATGAGTTGGCGATTCGAGGTAAGAGCCGCGACCTCTACAATCTTTGGTTTGAGCTGCCGGCCGAAGAGCGTGGTAGCGATACGTATCAGGGTGAATGGGGCACATTGATGCAGGTCATCATCTCGCGCGGATTATACGATCTGCGCGGGGTGCAATACGTTGATAATTCATTCGGAGTGGCGAAGATCGCTGGGCTTAATATCGATGACACGGGTCTGCCGATTCGTTGGTCTTTTGATGGACCCGGGGGGCGTGGTTACTCGGATCACTTACCGATTTTTGCCAAGTTTATCACGGTGAACGATGATCGTTCGGATCGTTATATCTCGCTGAGAAATCCGTCTGAAGACACGGGCTTGGCCAGTGTAAACAAGATCGATTACAGCAAATTGGATTTGGCGAAGATCGCCATGACGTTGGATCAGATTCCCGAGGGGGCTAATCTGCGTCAGGAGACTTTAATTGGGAAGATAGTCAGGGTGGAGGGGGAGGTCGCCGCGGGCTCGCGTCTGAAGGTGGTCATCCGCAACGACGTTTACGATATCTGGAGCTTCAGTTCGAAGCTGCGCAAAAAGTTGCGCGCCGATTACGAGACGGGAGATCCGATGCGCTTTTACGGCGAATTAGGGCGCTACAAGGGGCGCTGGCAATTTATCGTGAGGGATGCAAGTTGGGTGAAATGAAGCCGATCAAACTATACACCTATTCGAAGTGCAGCACTTGCCGGAAAGCCGTGAAGTGGCTGGAAGCTCAGGGGATCTTTTACGAGGAGCATCCCATTCGTGAGACACCGCCCAAATCGAGTGAGCTTCGAATCATGCTGAAAGCTTACGACGGTGAACTGAAGCGACTCTTCAATACTTCTGGGGGTGATTATCGAGAGCAGAAGCTCGGCCCGAAGCTGCCCACGATCTCAGATAAGGCCGCTATTGGGATGCTCGCGGATAATGGTAATTTGGTGAAGCGCCCGTTTGTATTGGGCGAGGGAGTGGCTCTGGTCGGATTCTCAGAAGCAGTTTGGCAAGAGAAACTGACTCAATAACACATAAATATAGAGTAGTAATACTGCCTAGCATTGCCTTGTTGAGAGACTGCGGTGCGGGTCGATGCTGGATGCCATGTTGATGCACCCGCGTCGTCTTTTGCTGGTATCTTTAATTCTGTGATCTCTAGTTTCTACCGGATGGGTGGTGCCCGGGGAAGGGTGTGAGGCGCAGTTTCCGTGAGCATTAAAGGTAAATCCTTTCACCGATAGATGATTGATCGACTGCGCGCTGGCCTTTCAGCGTCGCGCTGTTTCAAGTGGGCAGCATGAAAATTGATGCTGCTTATGCCGAATTAAACGAACACCTTAATCGTATCCATCAATTGGGCACGATTGGGCAACTGCTCGGTTGGGATGAGCAAGTGAACTTGCCCGTGGATAGCGTAGATCAACGTGCCGCGCAGCATGCTGTGCTCGCAGAAGCAGCTCACACTGCGGAGATGAATCCTCGATTGGGTGAAATCCTCGCTGAGTTGGAGAGAGATGTGGCGGCGCTCACCGAAGAGCAACAGGTCGTCGTGAAAGAAGCCCGGCGCGACTACGATATCGCGACGAAGCTCCCCGCGGAGTTTGTGCGCGAAAAGGCTAAGCAATCGAGCTTGGGGTATCACGCTTGGGCTAAAGCTCGTGCTGAATCTGATTTCGCCAGCTATGTGCCGGTCCTCGAGAAAAATCTCGAGCTGGCGCAACGCGAAGCCGCCTACCTCGGGTGGGGTGATCGGGCCTACGATTACATGATCGATTTGCACGATCCCGGCATGTCGGCTGCGGTGATCTCGGAGTTGTTTGTGGAGTTGAAAAAAGAACTCGTTCCGCTGGTGCGGCAAATCACGGAATCTTCAGTGAAGCCCCGCACGGATATCCTACGCGGATTTCCGTGCGATGCGCAGAGATCGTTTTTGCAGGAAGTCACCGCAAAGTTGGGCTTCAATTATCGTCGCGGCCGCATCGACGTTTCGCTCCATCCTTTTTGCTCCGGCACTGGGTCGGATATTCGGATGACCACGCGTTTCCACGAAGACGAGCCACTGGATTCGCTCTTCAGTTCTATTCACGAAACGGGGCATGGTCTTTACGAACAGGGGCTGCCCGCAGAGCACCACGCCACTGCGCTGGGGCAGGCGGCAGGGATGGGCGTGCACGAATCGCAGAGTCGGTTGTGGGAGAACCAGGTTGCACGTAGTCGCGGGTTTTGGCGGTATTTTGAACCGCGTTTCCGTGAGGCGTTTCCTGAACAGACGCAGAGTGTGTCGTCCGACGAACTCTATCTTGCGATCAACACGGTGGCGCCGACGCTGATTCGAGTCGATGCCGACGAAGTCACTTACAACCTTCACATTATCCTGCGTTTCGAAATCGAGCAGCGTCTCTTTGCGGGCACGCTCGCAGTGAAAGATTTGCCGGAGGCGTGGAACGCGCTTGCGGGAGAATTACTAGGACTCACACCAAGCAACGATAGCGAAGGAGTGCTGCAGGATGTCCATTGGAGCGACGGAGCATTCGGCTATTTCCCAAGTTACTGTCTCGGAAACATGATGGCGGCACAGCTCTGGTATTCAGTATTGGATCAGCATCCTGAATTGTCCGACGAGTTTGCGAACGGAGACTTCACTTGGTTGCTGGGTTGGTTGCAGAAGAATGTGCATGCCGAAGGCAAACGCTATGATGCGCTCGCCTTAACGGAAAAGGTAACCGGCAAAAAATTATCCCCTGCGGCGTTAATGCGTTATTTGCGTGAGCGCTATGTTCCGCTTTATTGCTCCTGATAAGATGGGACTCATCGATACACATACTCACCTCGCGTCCTTCGAGCGGCGCGATGAATTGGCAACCACACTTCAGCGTGCAGGCGAGGCTGATGTCGAAGCGTTAATCACGATCGGCACGGATTCGGATGACTGGTCGCTTTATCGCGAGATAGCGCAAGCGCACCGCGATTTTGTGGATTACACTGTGGGGCTGCATCCTTGTTCGGTGAAGACGGATTGGGAGGATGAGCTGGCGATGCTACCTGCGTTTTGGGATGGAGATGGGGTTAAACCAGTCGCGCTTGGTGAATGCGGTTTAGACAGGTTTCATCTGCCAAAGGATGAGATCGAGGCCGAGAAGATGTTTGCTCATCAACAGGCTGCCTTTGCTGGTCAACTTCAGCTCGCGCGAAAATTGAGCTGTCCCGTCGTGGTGCATTCGCGCGGGGCTTTTGCTGAGACCGTGCAAATGATTGATGAGAGTGCTGTCGATTGGTCGCGCGTGGTGTTTCACTGTTTTGCTGAAGGCGCAGACGAGATGGCCGTATTACTGCGCCGGGGAGGGCGAGGCT
>Ga0335398_10007027_pt1 | contig 13948 bp, 14 predicted proteins | sample BON03_FD_205742 | JGI IMG/M metagenome (GOLD analysis project Ga0335398, IMG submission 205742) | Freshwater microbial communities from Lake Bonney liftoff mats and glacier meltwater in Antarctica - BON-03 (spades assembly) (version 2) | ecosystem: Environmental > Aquatic > Freshwater > Ice >... | reverse complement strand
CGATGAGATTGCTTCGGTCATTCTTTCCTCGCAATGACGCGGAATACTATGAAACTACTCAAACATTTTAAGGAACTTACGATACAACCTTTAAATCGTCATTGCGAGGAATGAGCCTCTCTTTTCGCCATTGCGAGAAGCGGGGTACGAGCGACTTATTGGGATTGGTTATAGGAATGGCTATCCCAACACCTATACTATATTAATCAAACCACTAACCTTTAAAGGTGGATATTTTTTCTTTATTTTATCAATTATAAACTTTAAAGTGTTAAATTTACCTGACAATAGACCAAAGAAACCAGAGGTAAGAGAATTCCTCAGCAGTTTTCAGGAGAAAAGAAGGACTTTTGAAATCATCTTTATTGATCGTCCTAAACACAAGCAAACCATGCTTGACCTGGAAATTAGACCAATTGACAGAGAAAAATTCATTGATCAACTAACAGTTGAGGATTTTTCTGAAGGACCATTGCCAGAAGACTGGTATGGAAGTAAGGAAATGTGGGTATTTGGTAAAACAATCAAAGGAAAAGAAGGGTATATCAAGATTTGCCTTGGAGCTCCAAACACCAATGTCATTTGCATATCTTTTCATATGGCTGAGTACCCGATGAGTTACCCGTTTAGAACCAATTAAAATGAATAGTCCAATAACTGGAAAGCCTATGGCAATCCATACAGAAGATCAAACACTGAACTTTCGAAAGGAAGAATTTACTGTAAAGCAGCGATTTTATCTCTGCCAAAATTCCTGTGAGCGATTTACAAGCACTCAATTGGATGAGTTAAATCTTTCTTTGGTGTACAATGCCTACCGGGCAAAACATCACATCCCATCCCCTGAAGAAATAAAAGAAACGCGAGAGAAATATGGTTTGTCTGCTGTGAAAATGAGTGAAATCCTTGGGTTTGGGCCTAATAGTTATGGACTGTATGAAAGAGGAGAAATACCTAGCTTGGCTAATTCCAAACTACTGAAGTTGGCATCAAACCCTGAAAGCTTTTTTCGCCTAGTCAATGACTGGGAAATAGATCATACTAAAACAAAATTAAAGCTTCTCGATAAGGTTAAGGCTAAGATTGTTGAAGATTCAGCAATTGATTTTCTGGAAAATTACCTAATAGGAAATGTACAATTTAGTGAATTGACAGGATACCGAAAACCTAGTTTTGCACGGTTAACAGAAATGGTGGTATTCTTTGCTCATAAAGTGCCCTCGTATAAAACCAAGATGAATAAGCTCTTGTTTTACACTGATTTTCTGTGTTTTAGAGAGCTTGGAGTAGGTATGAGTGGAATCCGTTACAAGGCAATCCCCTATGGACCAGTACCTGATAAGTTTCAGACTTTATTTGAAAATTTAGCAGAAACAGGAATTATTGACATCATTTACTCTTCACTAGACAATAGAAGCAGAAAAGAAAAATTAGTAGGACGAGAAGATCGCCCATTTAATCCAATTCTTTTCAGGGAAGAGGAAATTGGTTTTTTAGAAAAAGTTGCCAACACATTTAAGGATACAACACCGGGGGAAATCGTAGAAATTAGCCACAAAGAAGTCGGGTGGATAGAAAATGAATCTGGTAAGAATTTTATTCCATATGATTGTGCATTAGCGTTAAATGCTTTGTGATTTCGCTTAAATTTTATTGTTGTTCAATTTAAAAAAATACTACCTGAAAGAGACCAGATTTAGTAAAATAAAAGCCATATAAAGGTGACAATATTTGATAAAGACAATTTAGACTATGGGACCTACAGAAGAAAATTTGAAAAATCTAGCAGCTAAAAACCCTTCTTCCAGCTGGAAGGACAAAGTTGCCTATAGAAAAGAAAATAAAGGATGGCTTAAGAAATCTACACGAGTGGCATTTCGCGTTTTAGATGCATTGGATGATAAAGGTTGGAGGCAGTCTGATTTGGCCAGAGAATTGGGCGTTACTAGACAGCAAGTTAGTAAACTAGTAAAAGGACAAAGCGACTTTAAACTTTCCACTGTTTCCCAGTTGGAGAAAGTTTTAAATATTCAGTTTCAGGTGATATTATTGGATAATGAGCAAGTGATGACTGAGGAGTTGATCCAAGAAAGATTAAAGATAGAAATCACTGATTATCACCGTAAGTGGGCTTATACCCAGCAATATTTAAAATTAAAAAATAAAGGTACTAATCCTCAAGTGGTGATGGTTGTAGATCCATCTTCAGAGGATGAAGTCCAATAGTCTTGTTTTTAACTCTGCATCGGTGTATTCTCGCTCATTTTAAATCGTGTCTTAATAACCTGAGTTCGATTATAGAACAGTACGAATTGCGGGTGCTAATCCTTTCCGAAGCAAATGGGTAATTGCCTGACAACGCAAACCATCTAAGAATCGACCCAAATCTCATTTCCAGCGACTCCCTCCGCCGCAGCGGAGGGAGTCGCCTGATTTGCTTTTTCTATGTCTATTTTAAGGAGGGTACTACTTGACCAAATAAACGTCATCTTACCGGCGGGTAAATAAATCGAACTCAGGTTAATTCGTTGGATAAGAGCTGAAAACACCGATTCTTCCATCTATTTCTTCCAACTTGAATCATTCCCTTAAATCGTTAATAGCCCCGTCAAAATTGGTTACGTCAAATACAAAGGTGCTATCCGAAAGCCCCTGATCCGTTTTAAAATTGGAAAAAGCATAGGTGATAGCGGTTTGGTTTTCGTCGATTATCATTACTTTCTCCAGGAATTTTGAGGTCTGATTGATCCAAAAAGTTGCATTAGAATAGGCCTCCTCAGGATTGGAAATAGCCAGGTAAATTTGGTCAAAGGTTCTTTTCCCGATTAGCTGTTGGCCATCATAACGTGCTTTGACACCTTCTATAGTATACAGCCTATAGTATACAGCGAGAAGATCTGCTCAAACCCTTTCCCCTCTTCCGGGTCATAATTGTTGATAATCAATTCGTTATTAGGTGGTATATGCACCCAAACGGTGGTACCATCGCAATATATTTCCTGGTTCTTCAAAATCAATGCGTATTTTCCTTTTGCGTAATGGAAGATTCCTTTTTCTGGGGCAGGAAGTGCTTCGATGGGGTGTACCATACTGATGACGACCTCAGCAGAAAAATCACCAAGGGCATCAAACTTTGTTTTAGAAGCCTCAAGAATTTTCGACGCTGTTTCCTCTTGCGTGAAGCCGGGCAGACTAGTTGCAAATAAAGAGAACAAACAGGCTATGTTATATTTTTTCATGGTTTTTGTTGGGAGTAGTTACAAGATACTAAAGGTTAGCTATCTGTTATCGGGGCTGCCTATATTGCTAGCTGGACTCTCTTTCCTCCGACCGAAAGTATAAAAACAAAAACACGTAAAATAGACAGGAAACCAAGTGCCAAAGGGCATGACCTTGAAAGATGGAATCCGGACCTGTGAATTGACCGGCAATATCTAGGTCACGAATCTTTGAACCCAAAGTGATGGCGACTACTCCTGCCACAAACCAACGGATCTGCAGGTATTTTCCAGGCTGAATAAGGCTGACAGCCGCAAAAAGTAAAAGAATTCCAGTGAGATAAGATGAAATTTCCGAAAAGGAATACTCCCATTTGTAATACGAAAAATAGACTGAGCCATAAATCACAAGTACCGCAAGAATGGGCCAGCTGGGAAATATACGGCGGGTTCGGGGTGCCTGTATCCTTGGCAGCCAACTTCCTATCGCAATGGCGGCCATGCAAATCATCGTGGCATACATCCCTCCTACGTCGCATTGCTGTCCATATCTCGTCAGCGAGGCATGAAAGAATCCGCTTCCCAACCCAAGGTAAATTCCGGCCAAGCCAAAGAGGAAAGTCTGCACTGGGGCAAATGTCAGGTAACCCCGGTCCAGTGGAAGCTTCCGCTTCCAATCGTAAATTGCCAAGCCAATGGCATAGCACCCAAAGCAAACATAGACGAGGTTGGACCAGGTATTCATCCTGGTTCGGAAGATGCTGTCAGGGTAGATACGCTCTGCGTATTTGGGGTCAGTGAATTCACTTGCAGGCACCCAATCTGCCCATACCGGTACATCTTTGAATAGGGCAAAAACAACGATAAATAGCAGGAAAACAAGCCCGGTACCACCCAGACCAATCCCATGAACCCATCTCGGAAGTTGATCTAGTTTCAACCGCTTTGTCATTTTGAGTTGGAGACGCTTTTCTATGGGTTCTAGTAGCTTTGGCATGTGAAATATAGATTTGATTTTGATGGGGATGTGTGACTAATTGAATTTAGTTTTTTTGTCTGGGGTTACTACCTAGATCCGATCATTCTGGGTTATTTTTTGAAAAAGCAGCGCGCAACATTACTGCGGAAGTATAGAGAATCACAAGGATGACAAGCCATTTTAGAATATCCAAAGGCAAAGATTTTATAATAAATGCAGCAATCAATACAGCCACCACACCAGGAATAGCCATGGCTATTGCCGCTTTTTTATTATAGGCACCTTCGCGAATAAATCGAATTGAAGCTGGTGGCATCAAAAAAGCACAAGAGCCCATCATAATTGGAAAGGCAACTTGTGGGGACATGCCAAGTGCAAATACCAATGCCATGCATGGGGCATACAAACCAATTCCTGCGGTCATTAATGCACCAAGAATAAAATTGCCGACAATTGCAATGAGCAACTTTCCTCCTTGAAGACCAATTGCATCTCCACCACCTTGAATCCACTCCAAGTTGCGGGCAAACATAAAACTAGCTGTAATCAGTAAAGCAAATCCCATAGTTAATCTGATTTTCCGCTCAGAAAGTTTGGATACCACACCTGCACCTACAATAGCACCGAGAGCAGCTGAGACTAGCATTAGCACTAGTGTTAATGGATCTACTTCAATGATGGTAATGAAGATCAACGCCTGTAATAAAACTGGAAGTGTATTCGCTACGTTCATCGTACCTGGAATAAGCTTATCCTCGGTTTGTTTTGTGAATTTCAACAATGCCGTTTGGGGAGCAAACGCCCCGATGCCCAGCACATCAAAAAAGTTGACCACAAAACCTATGATGGAAGTTTTTATCCAGCTGCTTTCTTCTAAATTGTTTTTATATTTAAGAAAATCTCTCGTTAAGACAATCGAATACCACAGGGTAAGAATGGCAAGTGAAATCCAAATAAATGCAATCATTGAAGGGGGTACATTTTCATCATAGATGGATTAGTTGGTTAGGAATAAATAGAATTGATAAAAGATAAGTGATTTTGTTATCATTCAAACAAGAATTATTCAAAATGTTACGTATGGCTATTCAAAATTCTATGCTTGCTGATCGCTAAAGAGGTGGTCGCATTTTGCAAAGAACATCCAATCCTTTACGCTACGATGCACGCCCACACCACCGAACATGCAAACCAATATTCTAAATATCATCGCCATAAACGATTGATTAACCAATGCTCCACGATTGACCATTCAGACGAAAACCACCGGATTGGAAGATATATATTAAAACGAACCTGATTCAATCAATCCAGATTTTTAATATTTATTTTGTAAATTAAAATTCTAAAAAACTTGATCATGAAAAACAAAATATTAATTGGAACGGGAGTAGTCTTTCTACTTTTTGTCATTTGGGTGGTTTATGGATTATTTATAGCCATTCCTGCTAGCCCTCCAGCGACTGCTTCTTACAATGAAGGAGGTTTGGAAATTACGGTTGACTACAGTCAACCTTCAAAAAAAGGCAGACTTATATTTGGTGAGGAAGAAGAGGATGCTCTTCAACCTTATGGGAATTATTGGAGATTGGGTGCTAATTCAGCTTCAGAAATCACTTTTAACAAGGATGTTACCTTCGGTGGTGAGCCAATAAAAGCAGGAACCTATAGGATATATGCCGTTCCCGGAGCCAATGCATTTAAAGTTTCGTTAAACAGTGAAACGGATGTTTTCTTTGGAGTGACGGAACCAGATCATGAAATGGATTTAGTGACGGTGAATGCTCCAGTTCAAAAAACAGCTTCAGAAGTGGAGACATTTACAATTGACATTGTCTCAGCAGGGACTGGTGCTACGATTAACTTTAGTTGGGATGAAACCCTATTTACCGTACCCGTAGCGCTACAATAACCAATGGCATTCTCCAAAAAGAAATGGGTATTACTGCCCATTTCAATTTTACTATTTCTAGGCATTGCTTATTGGGTAATAGGTAAAATTCAATACCGGCTTAATGTAATGGACGTAGAAGAATATGAGCCCATCTCTACACTTAAAGTTCAAGAGCACCTGCTAACCAAGGCCAAATTCCCTTTCATTGATGTTCACAATCATCAGTTTACCATGCCCGTTCAAAATCTGGATAAATTGGTAAAAGAAATGGATGAATTGAACATGGCGGTAATGGTTAATTTAAGTGGCTTTAGGGGTAGATACCTGGAATGGTCGCTGGACAATGTCAATGAAAAGTACAGCACTCGATTCGCCCTTTTTATGAACATCGATTTTGAGCAACTGGATGATGAAGGTTGGCCAAATGAAACGCTTGCCATGATGGAAGCCGCTGTAAAGTTGGGGGTAAAAGGCCTAAAAGTTTATAAAAGCTTAGGGCTTACCGATACTGACAATGAAGGAAATAGAATAAAAGTCGATGATCCACGATTGGATCCTATCTGGGACAAATGTGGTGAATTGGGAATCCCAGTTTTGATACATACTGGTGAGCCTGCTGCTTTCTGGTTGCCCAAAGACAAAAACAATGAGCGCTGGTTAGAGCTCAAACAATACCCAAGCAGGTACAAAGACCCTAAAAAGAATCCCTCTTTTGAGGAAGTGATGGCCGAACAACACAGCGTCTTTAGGAAGCACCCGAATACTAAATTTATTTCAGCTCATTTGGGTTGGTTTGGCAATGATCTGGCGCGACTTGGTGAATTGCTTGATGAAATGCCGAATATGTACACTGAATTGGGAGCAGTTATCGCTGAATTGGGTAGACAACCCTTTACAGCAAGAGCATGGTTAATAGACTATCAGGATCGGGTATTAATGGGAAAAGACAGCTATAAAAAAGAAGAGTATTACACCTATTTCAGGGTGCTGGAGACCAACGATGAGTATTTCGATTACTATCGTAAACGACATGCGTATTGGAAAATGTATGGCCTGGCCCTCCCCGATTCTGTCCTACAGAGAATCTACTATAAAAACGCTATCCATTTGATTCCAGGGATTGATCAAGCGTTCTTTGAGGTGGGAGTTGAGTAGATTCTTATGTCGTGGTAGGTCTTTGTAAAAAATTTCCTGTTCTATTTCTCGGGCAAAATCAAGATTCAGCTGTCTCATTTCCCATGCCAAAGCCCGCTGATAAATAACCTCTTGGAAGCCATTACCCAAAAACTTATGCACTTCAAAGGAAGCTCCGATAATCTTTTCTGTAACCCGGATTATGCAATAGGATTCGTCATGAGTGTTGTAACCACAAAAAAATTAGGCTATTTGGAGACTGAGGCATAGTGGTGCTATGGTGAAGTCGAAAATAGCAACGCAGTGTCTGATTTTGAAGTGGTTTCATCACGTAATAGTAGAGCTATTGCATATTTCGGGTTTTATGCCTTTATGTTTCAACTCCATATAAAATTCCGGTTAATCTTTACATCATCAAATAGAAAGGTAATAAGTGAAATATTTAGCCCCAAAGCCCCCACAACCTAATTCCTACTTAGCTTTTTCACCCCCTTTTCAGATTGTCTTCTTTGCCAAAAGACTTCCTCAGGCCATCGTTTTACCTTGGAGTAGAATTGACTTCGAACCAAGAGGTATTCGTTATATTCTTCTTTGACAAAACGCGTGTACTTTTCAAAGGAAGTAGGATCTCCATTCAAAAAGTCAGAAATAGCATAGCCACCAAACATACCTGATCGAATGGCCTTGTATATGCCTTGTGAGGACAGTGGGTCAAAGGTAGAGGTAGCATCTCCAACAGCCAGCCATCGCTGCCCACAGATTGTTTCATGCCGTAATGAGGAAGCACTCAGCACATGCATTTGCGCTGGCCTGTGGCTCTCCGGCACGTTTTCTTTGATGTATTTGGTTTTAGTTATCCATTGACAAAAGTTCGATGCCTCATTCCATTTTTTCTTTTTCAAAATATCTGCATCTGTCATAAAGGCTATTACAACCTTTTGATTGGGTAAGACACAAGAATACCACCATCCTGAAGCTGAAGCCTCTACCATTGTATATTTGCTAGTGTGGAGCTGACTTAAGTTTGTATTAAATAGGCCAATACAACCGAACAGGCGATCATAACCATGCGCCTTTCCACTTCTTTCTTTGGTAAATACCGCCGATCTTCCAGAGGCATCTACTACAAATCCAGCTTTTAATTTAAGTTCTCCATCCTTGGTCTTGAAATTGAGGAGATGGTATGGTTCAGTAATATTTTCTGAACGAACATACCTTGTTTCTGTCAGCCATGTGGCACCCCTATTTGCAGCTTCTTGCGCCATCCAATGATCAAATTCCACCCGATTGATATGCCATCCTTTTCCTTCCGGATGAAAGAAATATTCATTTTCATGTAGGCATTCATTCTCCCACGCAGACCGAGTGCCATGAGCCGAGTCAGCATTTAAATGCTGAAAAGTATCCCAAATACCTAATTCCCGGAATGCTTTGCCAGCATCTGGAGAGAGGGACTCTCCTACTCTCCATTGGTAATAATTACTGGCCTCAATTAACGCGATGGATAAATTTGGATGAAGCTTTTTCAAGGTGAGTGCTACCGCAGCCCCCGCGGGTCCTCCTCCGATAATCACAACATCCAAAAATTCAATCATACTAGATCTTATTTAACTATGGCTATAATGTAATTCTTGATATTCGTTTTTTCACTTGGTATGATGGAATTGATGGTAGCAGGATTTGCTACAGGTTTACCTGCTCCATGATCCAGTAAAAAACTGAAATCTGAACCTTCTGTGGTTTGAGCTACTCCATGGCATCCCATACATCCACCAGCATCCAGAAATTTATTTTCCTTTACAACCAAAATATTGTAGTCATTATTAACATAAAATGGTTCAGTAGAGAAACCATAGCCATGAAAATTGGCTAATCCTGGTTTGGAAGTACCAGCAACTACAGTATCGGATTCAATCACATAGTTGGCCATAAAATAATTGGGATCACTTGCCCTATCAGCGTAATCTACTGGTTTTCCTTGAACACCAATCAATCGATAATTCTGCCATACACCTAGTCCATTGCTATATTCCGAGCCTATCTGTTGGTGTACCATTTTATTGACGGAATCTAAATAGGCTGGAACTGGGCTGTACCTGGAATAAGAACTGGGCTGCCCTACTACATCTCCACCAGAATTAAGCAGTTGCAATTGGTAGTCTTGTTCTTCCACACCCATGTGCTGCCAAGAGGCAAAAACAAATTCAGGGTTATCTTTGGTTTTATGGATGACGTGCATGCCAATCAGTTTAAAAAGTGCATTGTCGTAGACAATATTCATTGCACTATCCTTAAAATAATAAATATTATTGCGAGTAAAAAAACTGCTTGTATTTTCGCCTTGCTTTACCTTTTGCCATGCTGTTTTTACTTCTAAGGCACCTTCATATACTTTTCCGGTTGTAGGGTTGGTATCGCCACCACATGGCAGACAGATCACCCCTTCATCAGCAGGACAATTGCAATTGGATGTACCTCCTGCATAATAGGCGCTGTCCTTCAAAATATTGGCTTTGGTCTTGTCCGAAGCGATTTGCAATTTTGTAGAGTCCGAATAGTTATTCAGCACATAATCGTACTCGTCACGATTTGCCTTTGCCTCATACAATACCAATTCGGACGGTTTTCCATCGACAACGGTGCCTGGAGGGTAAACATTACAAGAGCCTATCTCACTGTCCTCATCCAGGTTGTTAAATAATAGGGAGTCTAATCCTTCTCTCGCCGCATTGTTTTTAAAATTAAAATCTATATAAGAGTAATGTGGTGCTTCATCAAAAGGCCTCATATTGTCATCTCCAGGACGCAGTTCAGTCACGTGCGCATAAGTTTCCCATACCACTTGGTATTGGTCACCATAACCATCTGTAGTAGGATCCCAAGTGCTGTTTGGTATACCCCGCTTGTCTGCATCAGAACCTGCACTGGTTTGCTGCCAGGATGATTGCCAGTTTAGGGCCAAAAATTCTTCCCAGGCAAATTTGGCCAAGCCCTCAGGACTTTGGTCTTGTGGGTTGTTGGGTACGGTAGCACTGATGGTAATATAGTCAGTGTCTACTTCGGCTAATTCGTCGTTTTGGGGACTTTGCCTGCCACATGAGGCAATGAAAAAAGCCATGGTAACTACCAGTACCCATTTCAGGTTTCCGGCTGGTTTTACTTTTGAAAAGTTCATAGTTTGTTGGGTTAAGTGTTGTTAATGAAAGTTTATTTCTTCTTTTGAGGTGTCTTTACTTTTGGAGGCAATGGCGATCCCAAGGCATCATCATTGCGTTCCTGTTGATAATAGCCAGTTATTTCACCATTTTTAGAAGCAGATTTGATGAAGCCTAGATCCTTCCAATTTTGAACCATTTTGAAGTCTCCATCATAGTAAGAATTATTATTTTGAGGTATACCTGAGGCCCAATTTACCTGTTCCCCACTTTTAAGACTTACCTCCATCGGTCTGTGTGATGGCCACCACAAACCCAAATAGGTTTTTTGATTTGAATTTGGAGCGACCTTATCCGGCTCATCATACAATTTGTTCCATTCTTCGTAGGTAATGTCTACCCTTTGATTGCTGCATTCATTAAAATCAGCTTGCCATGGTAGCGCTGAGTATTTGGTTAAATCTCCCGGTTCTAAGCCTTCACTGATTGGACTATTTAGAGTCAAACCAGGTCTTTCGTATACCGTGATGCCCGGAGTGGTGCCTACAGAACTGGTTTCCATAGTTGGCAAAAGGGATGCTTTGGCATTAATTCTATAGGCCTTTTTATAGATGGCAGGATTTCTGATGATCCAGGCCACTTCTGCACCGGGGTTAAATGCTCCACCAAGGCCATTGCTCAGTACTCCTTTGGTTATTTGCAACCCGGAATCAACGTTCTCTTCCAAACGACTGGTATCTATGCCTGACAATTTTTCATTGATGAATTTTCCTTCCATCCATTGTTTTAAAATAAATAACATGGTATCTGTCAATCGCAGAAACTTTGAGGGAACGGTATTTGTCAATGGATTGTCACCCATCAACAAGGGCATTAGCGGTTTGAATTGCTGAAAAGCATCCGGTTCCTGCTTAGGGGCAAAAACATTCTCTTGCCCGGCCTTTCTCAAGGTGAGGTAAATTTTTTGTCGCATAAAGGCATAGGGATCTTCTCCCGCTTGGGGTGGCAAAGCCAAAAGATCTTCCTGAAAATTACCTTGAAAGCCTGTATTATGAGGCATGTTGGATTGTGCGAGCACTGTCGTGACCCAACGCATTTTAAACGGACGGGACAAAATTGGCCAGATATCTCGGTAGAAATAGGGATAATAATCCGGATTGTATCGTTTCGCAGCTTTTCTCCAGTCTGGCAATTCAGCGTCTGGAATGATTTCGGGTTTGTCAAAATTGCCTGTGCCATACAAATAGGGATCTAGTGCGAATTCTTTTACCCCCACATTATAAATCACCTCATCCATCGAGACCATATCTTCGATTTCTGGCGCATAGCTTGGATAACCGACCACTACCCATGAAGGATCATCAACCGGCTGGTACCTTACTTGTTCATCTTCTGCATCCCAATAGACCAAATGTGCAGTGACGGGTCCATCGGAAATGTCGTCATACCATCCTGGACTATTGGAATAGGAGGAGATTCTGGGCTCGCCAAATGCTGTTTTGTAGGATCCTGATCTCCCCAAACCCCCTAAAACAATGAGCTGGTGGTCATCATTTGTTCTGATTTCCCCTAAGGTATCTATAGCGAAGGGTTGCAATGGAGGAGGGAAAATTTGCGCATAGGCAGGATTTTTTCCTCTTGCAAATTCGGCTTTGGCTCTTTTTCCGACAACCGTTTGTGGTCCTGGGTCAATGATCAGTTTCTGGCGCTCTTTCGGATCCGTAATGTCAGCATTCCTTAAGGGATGATCCTTGCTGTAACCGTGTTCACCTTCCAATTGCTTGAATTGGTACCAACAAGCTTTTTTGTTGGCCAAGTAGGCAGTCCATTGAATATCTATCAATTTTCCTTGACTCCCTATCCCCTGAATGTGGTCGCCAATTTTTAACACCCTTCCAGCTGGATGCTCATCGTCATAAACAAATATTTTGAAGCGGGCTGCTTGCTTCTTTACCTCGCTATTTTCATTTTTAAAATGCGCTACCTTCAGTGGTTTTTTGCTTCCTGTATCGAGAAGCTCATTCCCCCATTCGTCACACTGTGAAGGCAATTGTCCGGCTCTTTCTGGAGCCAGATAAAAGTCGTTTTCGCTATTTCCTACCCTTGCTATTCCAATGGCTGGATGAATTTTATATGTAGCAGTCATTTTTATGATTTCGATTTAGTGCGTTATTGGTCATTAACCGGTTTTGTATTAATCCATAAAATTGATGGAAACGCCATCCATAAGTATGCGACTGGCACCTGTAGCCATCTGTCCATCGGCCGCTAAGGCTACCACATTGATGTGAATATCTTTAGCACCGTTGCTTAGTATCTTTTTGATGTTCTCTGTAGCATCCAGATTATGGTTGGTGGGCGCGTTATGATGTCTGGGTCTAAGGTCAAATTTCCGTTTGTTTTCCAGTGGAATATCACAATGCCCAGGTCCCCCCACGCAATCACCATGACCAAACCGTGAAATATATCCAACAAAATGGTCATTGTCTCTGGTAGGGGTAGTAGCGTCTGCATCTGGGCTATTGATAAACACCCTTATGTGGTGGGACTCCACAGAACGCTGCACCTTATGAAGCCTTATTTCGGCCTTGCTGTGAACTTTTAAAACATCAGGATGCAACCCTGTTTCCTGTGACTTAAACTTTGTGATGGCTGTGCCATTGTTGGTTGAGAATAGTTTAGATCCCTTTACATATTCATAGCCAAGTTTGGAAATATTGAGCAACTGCTGCGTGGAATACTGCCAAGGTATCATTGTATCCGTAGGATCATCCGGATTGATGCCCGGGTTACTTTGTTGCCATTTAGACCATAGCCGGTCAATATTGGAATGGTGACCATAGCCTATGGGGTCATAGAAAGCCACCAAATCATTGAACATATCACCATATAAAATATTGTTTGGTCCAATGGCTTGGGTAGGATCTGCTGTCGGATTTTCCCCACCTGACCAAATGTGCATGGTATTGTGAGGGTTTTGACTTAGCATGCCAAACGATTGATTAGCAAAGTGCCCCCCTCCAAATTGAGTCCAATTGTCAATTTTCATGATTGCCTCTACTTCATCCTGAGTTGGATAGTGATGATGGTATGGGTTTTTTAGTGGATTGTCGCCGCCTATTGCCAGCGGTCTTCCATTCTTCCCCATTTTATAACTGCCATCCTTATTTTTCTGATAGTACATGCCCGGAAATCGATAGCGATGAAACAATGGATTTGTGAGCTTTAATTGTGCATAGAGGGCTTCATTGATGGTTGGTGTCCAGTTTTTAGCGCCCACCGCTTCCTGTGCCAGCCATATGAGTTCTGCGCCACTATTGAACTTTTTATTGATTAGCTTCTTGAGGCTTTGAATGACAATGGTATCAAAGCCCTGTGCCTTTAAGTTCGATAAAGCCTGTTCGCTTATCCAACAACGATAAATTTCTGGAATGATACCACTGTTCCCCTTGGCAGGAAACAAGCCATTGTTATAGGCGGGCAATGTCCAATCCCAATAGGGCAATGAAACACCGGGTAAAAAATCCTGAAGTAAGGATTCAAATTCGTATAAATAAGCCCTATGCCA
>Ga0335398_10007026_pt1 | contig 13949 bp, 10 predicted proteins | sample BON03_FD_205742 | JGI IMG/M metagenome (GOLD analysis project Ga0335398, IMG submission 205742) | Freshwater microbial communities from Lake Bonney liftoff mats and glacier meltwater in Antarctica - BON-03 (spades assembly) (version 2) | ecosystem: Environmental > Aquatic > Freshwater > Ice >... | reverse complement strand
TAGACTCATCGCACTATTTTGAATTCCTCGACTTTAAGGACAAAAAGTTCGTGCTCGACTTCCTCTGGGTCTGTCTCCTTCTCTCCCTCCCAAACTCTTTCCCTTTCCCTCTCCGTTGGCTGCGTCCTCGCACTCACAACCACCGACACCCAACCGTCGTATTCAAAACGGTCCTGCTCAACCACAAACCCACACCCTCTCCCCACCACAAGATATTTTGAGCACACGACATGCGCGTACTAACACACACACACACACACACACACACACACACACACGCGCGCGCGCGCACACAAAACGGGAAACAGGTGGTGGTATGCATACACAGAGTGCGTGTGTCGCTCATGTCTGCAGTATCGGTCGCCTTTGTAGCACCCGGCTTGAGTAACATTGTGCCACGCGCCTTGCAGCGCCAGCTTTTTCCCACGGCCTTTGCCTCGCACACTGAGCACACGCAGCATGTGCCGCCTAGTGAGCATTCACCTGCTGCTCCGTCACAGGCAGCGCAGACAGTAGGGGAGACGGAAGAGGAGGAGGCGGCAGAGGAGAAGGCGTTGCACACGGCAGGCGAGGGTGAGGAAACTGGGTGGCTTGTGAAGAGTTGCGAGTTGGCGCAGACGCGCGGGGTATTGCGGCTTGATACGCTGCATGTTCCACACAGCTACCTCCGCAGCACTCAATCCACGCCACACCAGGATGGAGCGCCGCAAGACGCTGCCGCGCCCAGCCGCTCCAGCAGCTCCTCCAGCACTGCCAGCAGCACGAGCTCAGGCGCTGCGCAGTGGAGCAGGAAGAGGGCCGATGAAGTGCGCGCGTTGGCCTCGGCTGAGATGCTCGTGCTGACGTGGCAAGATGCCTGTGAACCTGGCGCTGTCCTCATGATCGGGCGCCTGTTGGCAAGGCGCGCGTCGAGTGCACTCATGCCACTCCTCGTAGGTGGTGCACCGGGGCGGGCGGGGCAGGGCAAAAGGCGCACACTTGCTGCTGCCACTGAGCACGCGTTTGGATTCAAAGTTCTCCTCACCAGTGTGCCGCGCGGAGACGCGGGTGCCGTGGGCTGGCTGAGCGACAAGATCAACCGCAAGCTAGACGTGAGTCGTTGGCGTTCGTTTATTGCTGTGGCCCGCCGCCGTATGCGCATGCAGCGACCGCAAAAGCTTGATGCCGCTTTTCTGCTTGCCGTGGCACGCGAGGCTGTGGAAGAACTGGACCTGCGCGCCGCTGATGTGCCGGGTCTTGTCGACATCAAGTTGCTGCTGGCAAGCCGTGCTATGGACCATGACTGGCTCACCAGACCGCAGCTTCACCTTCTGCCTAACGACATGATCCCGGTCAATTATCTTGACGCGCTCAACGACCATCAAGAGCACCATGACCACCTTGATGACCTGCCGCCGGCTGTGCAGGGCCACGACCTTGATGTGCCGCACACGCGTGAGGACAAACACAAAGAAACACCTGCGCCCAGGATGCCTCCCGGCTTTTCAGTCCTACGTGACGTAGCTGCTGGATCGCCCCAAGTGGACTCGCCCAAGACGCAAGCCGTACAGCAAGCCACACAGCAAGAGCAGGAGACGGAGGCAAGAGAGCCTCTACCGCATGCATCCACTTGTTCATCAGCGCTTCTCGAATCTGACTCGGTACGGCCTCCTGTCGCCTCCTCCCGGCCTCTCCCCCCCTCCCTCCTCCACCCCCTCGCATTGGCGTGTGTGCATCATCTGCGTAGAATGTTGCGGGGTGCTGACAGTGGGTCGAGTGGCACCAGGTGGAGGTGGTACGCGAGTGGCTGCTGGCATGTTTGCAGGGCGTGTACGCACCAGCTGGTCGACATGGTGTGTCTGGCTACTGCATGACAACGGGTGCCTTGACACACGTTGAGTTTGCTCTTCGCCCTCACGTGCGTCAGAGGCAAGTGGTGGTGCTACAGGCAGCCACCAGGCGCACGTTGCAGCGCCGTGTGCTAGTTTGCGAGCAGTTTGATGCTCACACGTCCAGCTGGAACTACTCGAGATGTGCTACCAGACACTCTGCACTCCCTGCCCATACCTACTGGCCACCGACAGCCGCGCAACAAACAGCTGTACCAGGCAAGGCAAGCAGGGGAGCGCAACTCATACCCAACTACGGCCATTCTAACTACCAACGTCTGCTTGCTCTGGTGCTGCCCGAGATCACATACACACATACACATAAACATGCAGTGTGTGTGTGCCTCGGCAGCGCCGTTGTTTATATCTTGCTCTATGGCTGCCCTTTACCTGCCCTGTTCCAACCGTCGCTTCATGCATATGCCAAGTTGTTACTGGATGGCCACACATCTTGGACTGGCTACTAGTCTCTCTTTCTCTCGCTACCCACTCTTCTTGCACTCTACAACCACATCACATTGACGTGTGGCTGACTTGTGTGTGTGTGGGAATGGGACACAGGACAAACTCATCCAAGGACGCGCTCGGTTTCGAGGGGCCTTAGACCGACTGCTTCAAATCTATTTGCTCTATATTGCTCGTCTTCGCGTACGTGGCCTCCCTGCACCCCCCCTGCACTTGCGTTGTCCATGCCGCACTATCTAGTTAGCCATCTGCTTCAGCACCGTCTAGTTACCAACCCGATCCCGAGTATCGCTGCTATGCAACCACGTGCTGCCACCTGCCGTGCCTCATGCCGCACCATCTAGCAACCTGCTGCCGTCTGCTGCTGCTCTTGACTCTCAAAGGAGGTTCAGCATGGTGGTGTACATGTGTGTGATGGAGCCCTCTTGGCACACAAAGCTACCTCTCACACGATCTCGCTTGGGTGTGCTATGGCATGTGCAGGTGCTAGATCGGTATTTTGACGAATTGTCTGAGTGTGCTGCCACGCTGCCATCTTCGCGCTCGGCCTTTCGGCATCCGACTGAGGTGCTGCAGCAGCTCTATGGGCTCGCTCACTTGTCGCCTAGCCACGAGGCGCATAGCTTGTCGAGCCGCATTGTGCCTAAGGAGCTGCTGCGCAATGATGCCGAAGAGGCGTGTGGCGTAAGTTTCTGGCTCTTGAATCTTCTAGGCGCAACGCCCCTGCCTGGCGAGCACCTGGCACAGTGCTACGAGGTGCGTCTGGGACCCATATATGTGTCTCTGGCCCAAGATATGTGCCGTCTCGCACTTTATAGCAACTACTCGCTCACGGCGCTTATTGAGGAGCTTGGAGCAGCAGGCGCGTCGTGCTCGCCGCCCATGTCGAGTGTCATGGCGTCGCTTGCCGAGCACGGGCCAGCGCTCGACCAAGCGCTCTATGCTTCTGTACCGCCGGCCTTGGAGCTTCGAGTGGCGCTCAACACGTTGCTCGAGGCGTGCCCAACCACGCATCCTGATGCGCAGCACCTGCGGTCGGCTATGCAGCACATAGACTCGTCATTTGCGATCGCGCCGCTTGCGCCTGTTGGTAGCGGTACCTGGCGCAGCGCTAGCATGCTAGGACGGCTAGGTGTCTTCTTCAGCGAACTCGAGACACGGTTTGACAGCGCCAAGCGCACTAGCATCTTGCGCGGTCCTGTTGGCAAAGCACACCAGGATCTGCTGGCAGAGGCAACAGATGCTATACAATCCTTCCGCGCCCACCTCAGCCGTGAACTTGTCGAGACCTCTGTATCTGTCTTTGACCACCCTGCCCTCGGGCCTGTGGACACACACATGGTCATGCATCAAGCGCACACCGAAGCCCACGAACTTGGCTGGCAGATTGTCCCTGCTGTTCTCGACACCAGTGGCACCTCGCACTTGGTGGCGGTGGAGCGCTCTGTCAACGCGGTGGTGCTCACACGTCTGTGGCCTACCCTAGATGACCTACTGTCTGGTGTTGAGCGCGAAAAAGATGCTCGAATTGCCCTCGGCCTACCGGCTTTTGGCTGGGACCAAAAAGGCCTCGTGAAGTTGGTGCAACACCTCGACATTCCCGCCTGCCTCCTGCCGCCAAAGGTTGAGATTCTATCACCGTCGTCCCACGCTGTGCTAGATGTGGCGCTACCTCTATTCTACAGCAGTGCGGCAGAACGACTGCGAGACATGGCGCGTGCCAAAACTCCCGAGGATAAGGCTCTGGCTATTGCTGCTGCTGCCCGTGCTATTCTTGTGTGCCTCGAGAAGCATGTGGTGCGCATGCATCATGACAGCGCGACACGTCATGCCGATGATGACGCTCCCGCCAATGTCGCGCAAGATCCCCACGCCAGCGTGCATGCCCAGGATGATGGAGCAAATGGATTGATTCTACAGCTTAGTCAAGGCGCTGTGATAGTGCCCGACCCGGTGCGCTATGGCGGCCGCAGTATAGATGGCATCGACAGCGTTGACTGCATGTCGATGGCAACACTACTGCAACGCTGTCTGGCGTTTACGGTGCTGCGCATGGCCCATGAGAAGCGCGCTTCTACCTTTCGCCGGTAACCCCTCATTTTTTGGCGTGTGCTAAGGGAGTCAGCTAGATAGGCGTTAGCGGCTTGGTGAATGTGTGCCGGTGTGTCTTTGCTTGCTGGATTTGTGCTAGCGTGCCTTTAACCACGGTAGAGTGCTGCTGCAAAAACACAGAGACGCCTTGTATGTGCGGTGCCTGCATGTGCCAGCGTTGAGCGTGGGCATGAAGCCGCACACGGCAGCAGCCTTAGTTGGCCTGGACCACTCGCAGGCTGCCGGCACAGTTGAGCGCGCCAAAGAGATCAAGGAGTTGCTCAATGCTCCTGTGGCAGTGCTGATGGGTGAGTTTGAGGAGGCGCTCGAGTGGGTTGACGCTCAGATCAGCGGCATGCTGCGGCCGAAACGAAGTTCTGGCTCGGGTTTAGATGGCGTGGATACACAAGTTGATGGCGGAAAAGGCTCTGCCTATGGTGCTCTCGTGGAGGCTGCTGGCTTGTCCGACTGGGATCAAGTCATCCGTCTCTTGGAGCAACCTGATCAACCAGTAGAGCTCGAGCAAGACACGCCGCGTGAAGACTTTAAGCTTCGCGCTTGGCAGCGTGTGGCGCAGGCTGCTTCACATTCCTCGAATGGCGCTTCCTCGAACGGCGGTGTGCTTGAGTCGGACCAATCGGGTTCGGCACTACATGCAGCTGCTCTGGGCGGGCACGAGGCAATGCTTCTCTACCTCATGTACAAGACAGCAGTAGGCATGAAGCTGGATGCCAGACCAGGCGACCAGGTGTTTTGCTCGACTGTGTATCAGGTTGTGAAGCTGCTGCCCAAGGGTCCAGCGCGTGCGCGCGCTGACTACTCCTTCCGTGCCCTGGTTATGCTGCGAGGCCAGAAGGCCTACACCCAGCGCCTCGACTATTTGTGTGCGGCCGTCGGCGTCAAGCAAGCGTGGATGGATGAGGAGGAGGAGGGCTTGTTCAGCGCCTGCTTTGGAGACCTGCAGGTGAATGCTGAGCTTGGCCGTGCCGTGGCGCGAGAGCTCGAGATGTGGATGGCATCGTGTGTTGATAAACGGCAGGTTCTGCAAGGCCTCAGTGCCTCACACGCCATTGTTAATGCCATTATCTTTGCCATCAAGTCAGTGCAGCATCAATTCGAGCGTGTTGACAAGCTAGCACGCCCTCGCCTATCGACACCCTCGTCACTCCCACCGCGCTGGCGCGCCTTTGTTCAACAAGTCGAGGCTAGCATGGGCGAGCGCGAGGGACTCAGCGGCCAGCGCCTGAGTGACCTGCTATCCTGGCCCCTCCAGCGCTCCATGCGCTACAAGGATCTCGTTTTGGACCTCATCAATGGCATTACATCGTCATGCGAGGTATCGCAGGACAAGGGTATTGCCCACTCGGGTGTGACTGCACGACAGCTGCTTGAGGCCATTGCCTCCCAGCCTCTCCGCCTGCCCACTGCTGTGTCGGCGTCGCCATCAGGTAACACTACGAAATGCCCTGCCTGTGTGTAGGTAGGTAGCCAACTACACACACAGGGGTGCCGATTTGCGTGCGTACACACGCGTGGCCTGTCTGTGCACCCGAGGCTCTAGAGCGCCTTTTGACTCACGAGACCATTGCTTGACCAGGTAAAGGCAGGCAAGGAAAAGGACCAGTAGCAGTGGTGCGTGCAGTGCAGCTGGCGCGGTCGATTCAAGAGGCTGAAGCCGCTGCCGCTGGTAGCGATACTGGAGACAATCGAGACACGGCCTCCATCATCGGACCCGAGCTCCGCACAGCAGTCGAAGCAGTATTGCGTGTCAAAGATGAGACCATGCTACTCAACAACAAGGTGGCTGAAGCGACAGTGCGGCAAGAGGCTGCGGACAAGGCTGGATTCTATCTCGAGGGTATGCAGGGGGCCGAGCATGTTATGTCAGAACACTGCGAGTTTGTGGCGCAAAGTGTTGCATGCTGCAGTCTGCCGGAGGGGCCTGGCACGTGGTCGCAAGGCAAGACGCTCAAGTTGCTGCTGCTGCGTGGCACGCGGCGGCAACTCCTCTTCTACAACGAAGCGCTTGGCGTCAGCGGCACTACACGCACCTGCGTCCTCAAAGTCGACATGTCATCCGTCATCTCCATCTCTGAGCCACACACCGACGACACTCCGACGCCAGACCCCAGTCGCTCCAGTCGTGCGCTGCCACACGCGGGCGGCTCGTCTGAGACCTTCACCATGACGCTCAAATTGGGCTCCAACTCGACTCCTAGCGACCTCTCCAAACTTGGTGCTGTCTGCTCTTCTGTTGTCCCTTCCTTTTCTCTTTCTGCCGCCTCCTCCTCCTCCTTCGTCTCTGCAGTCCCCGCCTCCTCCTGCCTGTGACATCGATTTGGCAGTCAAGGGTGTATCAAAAGACTGAAATTGAGTTTGAGTTGCAATATTGCTGCAGGTGGTGTGGAGCAGAGCACAACGGGCGGCAGAATGGTGACGTCAGTGCTCACTCTTGCGGCTATCGACGTGCCTCGCTTGGTACCGTGTCTCTCCTGCTAACCATTCACAGTGTATATATCTAGTCTATGCTAGTATATGCTACCATCCGTGCATATGTCTGGTGTAATGCCCACTAGCGCCCGGGAAAGTGTAGCGTGCAAGAAGCCTGCGTGAGCCAACGGCGTGTGCGCATACGAAGCCACGCATGCGCATTTCTGCATGTTGAGTCTAGCGTACAGGAAGGAAGCCTGCGTATGCGCATGCGCCTGTGGCTTCGAAAGGTGCATGCGCCTTTGCCAGCGCCTCGTCTCGCACTTATGACGTGAAGCTCCTTGTCTCGCACATAAGACGTCACATGTGACAGCTTGATGTGACCGCTTGATGTGATATCTTGATGTGATATCTTGATGTGATGTGTTGCATACCACATCTAGATGCCACATGTGCGATACAAGGGGCCTGATGTCGCATGTGCGAGACGAGACCTCGCTGCACATATGACATGTTGATGTCATATGTGCGATATCACCTCTGGATGTCGCATGTGCGAGACGAGGGGCTTGATGTCATATTCGAGGCGAGGCGTCGCGAGGTGCTTTGGGTGTGTGTGTGCATGTGTTGGATTCGGGGTTGTGCGAGACGAGGCGTTGCGAGGTGCTTTGCGTGTGGGAGTGTATGTGTGGGTTTCGGGGTTGTCTGGTTGATTTGGAGACTCGAGAATGTAGCGTGACTGTGACGTGGCAGGGCGCTGGATGGCTGGGCAACGGCTTACTGCAACTGGGCGGGTCATTTCTGGGACCAAGTGGCGGCGAGGTGGAGCGGTTGCGCGATCTTGTGCAGTGTGCGCGAGTGTTGATGCGTGACGAAGACACCAAACGGCAGAGTCTCTCCTTGCAACGCCACCGCTTGTCTTTCCAACAGGCCGACGTTGCAGTCACTCCGTGATAGCGAGAGTCATAGAAACATGAGCCAGTACACTAAATCCTCTTAATCCCGGTTTCTAGCAGCCTAGGTGGTTAAGGCTGGTTACTTCAGTAAGACATGCGTCTCACGCACGTCTCTCACAGTGCCAATCTCATTTTCTTTTGATTGGCACTGTGTAATGGCCGGATCCATTTTGTTTCTCTCAGACTTTTCCCTCTCTCAACTTTTCCCGGGTGGTTACTGCATGCAAGTCACTGCACACACACATAGTCACACAATCTCCATGTGCTGTACAGCCGTTGAAAACGCCCTGATTTTATATTTTTGAATTAATCAATAAAAACAATTTTTTTGGAACAAACTTTTCGAAAAGGAGCAATTTTCCTGGCGCAAAGGGTACTCATGCAGGAACACTGGCATCGGCAGAAGCGAGAAGACGCGCACATACTTTGGGGCTACATCATCGCGAAGTCAACATTAGGAGGCGCGCACATACTTTGGGGCTGCATATAGATTTGTATATAGATTTGTATGTATATATACATATACAAATGCATATACGTGTATATATATGTTCGTATATATGATATGTGTTTACCCATATACACATGTATATATATATGCGCATATATATATATATACGTATATATGCATACATACATTATATACAAATGTGCATATATGTATACGTATACATGTATATGTATATATATATATACATATACATATATATATGTATATGTACGTATTTGTATACATGTATACATGTTTGTATACAGTTGCGCGCGAGAATCAACAAAAAAAAAAAGACTTATCTTCGACGTCATACTGTACATCGTGCACAAGATTTTTGAGCATACACATACACACAACACATGCACACAACACCCACACACTCAACATACACAAACACACACGTACACAGAAAACACAAGGCTATGTTATTCGGGCGGGGAGTTGCGGCATTTGAAGGCCATTATCTGGGCGCAACTTAAATGTCTTGCCGGCTTCTGCTTTGAGCAGTGCTACTGCATTTGTTCGGGTGGAAAGGGGTGAGGCTGCAGGCCCTGGCTGCCGCTGCAATGCAAGTGCAAGGGGCTCGTCCTGGCTTGCAGGCAAACAGGGAGGAAACCCTGTGCGTTGCACATGTAGCGTGAGTAAGGCACACGTTCTAGTGTGGAGACATCAACATTCCCAGTCAAATGTACAGTAGCATCCCGGGAAATAGAAACTGGCAAATAGAAACTGCAGACTGGAATTTGGATGGACGCCTAGATATATGAGTAAAGAGTAAAGAAACTCTATACACGCCTAGAAATATTGCTTAGAAACTGGCTGGCTGGGTCAAAACCCGCGGTTTCTATTTCCCAGGATGCTACTGTACAGTACAAGAGACGATGACGCGGATTAAGAGTGTGCCAATCGAGATTCAATCACAATGTACAAGTGGATTTATTTTTTGAGGTGGGAGTCAGGCAGGAATGGCAACGCACTAGATCAAATAACACATTACGTCCCATGAATGAATGCAATATTCATGTGTATGTTTATTTGATGGTATGTGTCATTTGAATATTCAATAGTCGTTTGATGTATTCATCAAACGACACATCTAGATCAAACGACAAAAAAAAGATGTAATTTTGATGAATGTGACACATCTGATTTGATAAAAATGACACATCTCATGTAATGCACATCATCAAAATAACACACTACAAATCTAGATCAAACGACACATCACATGCAAAATGAATACTGCACATCTGATGGAGTACACATCATCAAAACGACACACTACAAATCTAGATCAAACGACACATCACATCCAAACGACACATCACATGCAAACGAATAGTACACATCTGATGTAATACACATCATCAAAACGACACATTACGTCTAATGTCTCACACATTACATCAAACACATTAGATCAAATGCATGCGCGCCAGACGGCCGTGCTCAGCCGCCATTCGCATCGAGTGTTGCCATCGCTCCATCTCGTCTCTCTGCTTCCCTCTCGCCAACTTCTCTCGAGAACTGACTGCATATCTGTCATGCAGGTCGTCCTTATTAAGGTAATCGGGCAGCAAAGTGTCTGGCAAGCCATCAGGGGCGGAGGCTGCAAGCGGCGTGCCACGTGGTGTGGAAATCTGAAGGATCTTGACTTGCTCACTCACACTGGCCTGCTCGACAGCAATGGCCACGGCAAAGCTCGTCCGTTGGCACTTTTGTAAGGCCTGGCTTGTCTGCGGCAAGTGCCCCTGACTCACTATCATCTCGGGCTCAACATAGGCAGTCGAAATGCAATTGAGTCTCGCGGAGGTCTGCCGCATCATGTCGACGCGGCTCTTCCTGTGGTCCGCCAAGTTCTTGTACGTGCTCATGCTACGTCGGGAGTTGAAGTCGCGTGCAGTGTCGGGCGCTTTTGGCCACATGCCAGCACTTGGTTGCTGGTAAATGTGCACATCCATACCTGGCATTGGCGTCACTTTTGCTGGTGGCGGCGGCGGTGGTGGTTTACCACGGTGGAGAATTTTGTCGCGATTGCGCATGGCACGGCGCACCATCGCGCTACCATCTGTCGAATCGTAGGGCACATGACCCCAGTGAAAGTGCCGCATGAAATCATGGCTCATGACATTGGACAACTTGCCGTTGTAGATTCCGTTGACTTCGCACATGAGCTGCTCGGAGTTGATCACGTCGAGTAGCCCCATGCGAGCAAGACCACGCTCAAAGCGCACGCGCGTCAGAGCTCCGTGGTCATCCAGGTCGAAAAACACAAAGGCCTCACCCACGTCTTGGAATCGCTGCTGCATGGTGTGACGAACCAAACTCGTTGCTGCCGCCTCTTTGTTGCCCACCTCCATAAAGTTGACGGGATGGAACAGCCGACTGCCGACCCGAAATCCCCAGAATTGCGTGGACTTGCTCCCCTCTTTCCGCTGGTCATCTCTTGTGTATGACTTGCGCGTGTGCCCATCTCCTGGCTGCTCTGCGTGATATGCCATGAGAGGTGTGGCATCCTTCCGTAGTCGTGACGGAGGTTCGAGCTTTACTTGAGCCGCAGCCTCCTTAATTTGAGCCTTTTTCTCTGGCGGAACATCACGAGTTGGTGCTCGATTGGCTTGTATCGGGGCATGCTGCGCTGAATCCTCACTTTGCGGCACCACTTTTGCGCCAGATATGTGCGCATTGGGCGTGTCTTGCGCGACAAACTTGCCGGCAGCAGGCACAAACTCCTCCCACGAAATACGTCCACTGCAATCCTCGTCAACCTCCATCAAAAACTCAGTGATCTCGTCCTCGCCATAGCCCACAGAGGACATGAAGACGCTCAACTCCTCCTGTTGCATTCCGGTGGAGTGAGCCATTGAGTTAAGCCCTGCAGCGGTCAACAAAGATGCACACTAGACACACACTGCAACTACTCTACTCGCCCACAGAGGACATGCAGACGCTTAGCCCCTCCTCTTTGCAATCCGATGGAGTCAAAGTCATGGAGCCATTGCGCCGAGCCCTGTCAACCACGATGCACTCTAGACACAAACTACACACACACAAACTACACACACACATTCCGAGCTGTTGCTGCCTCCTTTATTTTGCTTTCGTGTCAGCGAAAAGACCCTCGTGCGATGCCACGGTCTAAAGTTTGGATGGAAAAACTGGATGTCAATGCCGTCTGAGCACGGCATCCTGGCACTCATACATTTAATCTTATGCATTACATCGGCTCTTGACCCCTCATACACATTGCATAACATTAGAACTACGCGTGGAGGGGTGGAGGGCGAGAAAGAGACACAAGAGAAAGAGACACAAGACCTCATCGAGGGTGCCTGACCCGTCCTTATCGATCGTGTCAAAGAGGGTGCGCACTTCGTTGTAGATGTTCAACTCTTTGGCTTCCTCCTCAAGCCTCTCCTTATCTTTGGTGTCTTGCGTGTTCTCGATGTCTTGCCAAATGTTCTTGGCCTCCTTTGGCTGCATGTGGTGCATCAGACAATTTGTGCGCGTCTTGCGCGGGGACTTGCTTGGCTCCGTGCGTGCCGTGTGCCAGCCCATGTCTGAGGCTGAATGGTGCTGTCTCGCGGGTGGAATCAACATGGGCGGGTCTGGCCTGACGGGCTCCTGCTTCCATGGAAGACGTCGCGGCTCTTGGTGCGACATTTGCGACAGTTTGCCTTGCGATCTTTGGAACGAAAGACCTTGGCCCAGATCTGGGGCCGACCATGCTGATTCTACACTCGGTCCTGCGCTCGCAGGAAAGAAGACGGGGAATTCCGTACTCTTTTGACGCATTATAGGGGCTCCTGTGCCGGTGCGGAACAGCGGGTCGAGCCTGCTGGTGCTGTGAAGACGCTCCCATTCACGCCGATCCTGCATGAAGCGCATGCGAGAATGAAAGGTGTCGAGTGATTCCTGGTGTTTGCGGGCAAACTCTTGTTTGGAGGGCCACTTCTTGCGCTGCATCGCAGTGACTTGATCGTAGCTCATTCCCCCAGACCTTTTCGGACTAGAGTCGTCGGACATGTCAATGTTGGGAACTAAGGTGTCGGCGCATTCGTTCGGGTGTTGCCGCGCCATCTTCAAGGCCTTCGACGACACATACCGCGACATGGACCGACCGAGATCAGCCATCCACTTTTGCATGGAGACCATGACTTTGCCGCGCGACATGAGGCTGCTACGTCGCTTTCCTGTCCACTCACCTTGGAACGGATGCCGCCGGAGCGACAACTCCCCTTCAACCAAGTCCAGAATGGCACCTAACAACTCCACTACTACCTCTCTTGACGCCTGGGGGGTCATGCAGAACCTGAAAGTGAGCCTTTTGCGAAGGGTCGCCTGCACCAACACTGTAGCTACCCGTGTCTCACGCGCATTATTTGCGGCGCAGCTTCTTCGCGCCGCCGCCTGTAGCACTTGAGCGCTCTCCCGAGCCGTTATCCGTGCGGATAACGGCATGCGTGTATGTCGCACCAACACACAAAACAGTAACGCCGCTGCCGCATCTTCCTCTTGCGCCTTTGCTCTCGCCACAGCTTGCTCCGCTGTCTTCGCCGTTGCCGCTGCTTGCTGGGCTGCCTTCTTGTCCGCCTCCGCATTGACAAGCACGGGCTGCAGGACCATATGATATGTCGATGCATTACGAGGCATACGTGTGACACATCTCTTCTACATGTGCATCGCCTGAGAGTCGGTGTCTTAGTGACACAAGACTCATTCATACACGCGTGACATGATTCGTTCTTGTGTGTGTGGCATGACTCATTCATTTGTGTGTGATGGGACCAATCCATATATGCGTACCACGACTCAGTGTGACATGTCAGATCTATATATGCGTGGCGTGAATGAAAAACACATGTACATCACCTGATATTATTCAGCGTCATCGTATGACATGACTCATTCATGTGTGTGCAGCATGACCCATCCACACGTGCATGACATGACATGACTCATCCGCACATGCGTGACATGACTCATCCAAACATGCGTGACATGACTCATCCACATATGTGTGACATTACTCATCTACACATTCGTGACATGACATATTCATTTGTACATCGCCTGACTGTTCCATGCCGAATATTGTTATCCGACATGCCATGTCAAATCTCTGTGATCTCGGTAGAGTGCAAAAGGAAAAGGAAAAAAACAGCAACATGCACGACAAGAACACCCAGCATCTGAATTGACAGCGACATCATGTGGGTGTGTGACGTGACTCTGTTATGTGTTATGTCGGTGTGGTAACAGTCATGTCATGTTTTTTTGTGAAATGACTCACGCGACCTACAGCACAGAGCACTGCCCATACCAACACGTGCATACACACACGCACACACGCACATACACACACACACATACACACACCGACACACACACAAAGACACACACACAAACACACACGACACACACACAAACACACACACACAAACACACACACACAAACACACAGGCACAGACACAGGTACAGGCACAGGCACAGGCACAGGCACAGGCACACACACACATACACAAACGCACACACGCACACACGCACACACACACACACACACACACACACACACACCAACACACACACACACACACACACACACACACACACACACACACAAACAAAAACACACACACACACAC
>Ga0335398_10007020_pt1 | contig 13954 bp, 12 predicted proteins | sample BON03_FD_205742 | JGI IMG/M metagenome (GOLD analysis project Ga0335398, IMG submission 205742) | Freshwater microbial communities from Lake Bonney liftoff mats and glacier meltwater in Antarctica - BON-03 (spades assembly) (version 2) | ecosystem: Environmental > Aquatic > Freshwater > Ice >... | reverse complement strand
ATCAAAATTGACCAGGTCCATTTTGTTGATGGCAATGATCACGTGACGAATGCCCAGCAAAGACACGATAAAGCTGTGCCGTTTGGTTTGAGTCATCACGCCATGCCGGGCGTCAATCAGGATGATGGCAAGGTCCGCACAACTGGCTCCAGTGGCCATGTTGCGAGTGTATTGTTCGTGGCCGGGCGTGTCCGCGATGATGAACTTGCGTTTGGCCGTGCTGAAGTAACGATAGGCCACGTCGATGGTGATGCCCTGTTCGCGTTCTTCCTTCAGTCCGTCTGTCGCCAACGACGGGTCGAACTTTCCGCCGACGGCCCCTTGAGTCTTCGAATCAGATTCGATCTTGGCGATTTCATCTTCGTACAGCATCTTCGAATCGAACAGCAGGCGTCCGATCAGCGTGCTTTTGCCATCATCGACGCTGCCACACGTGATGAATCGCAACAACTGCTTTTGTTCGTGTTGCTTTAGATATGCTTCGATGTCGGTGGAGATCAGCTCGGATTTGTGCGACATGGATCTTGTAGTTTGTAAATGGTGAGTGGTAGGGGCCGGTGTTCGGTTGAGTCCACGATTGCCGAGGAATGTGTTTAGGCAGAATACACGAGAAGAAATTTGCTGGATCGCATAGAAACAGTCCCGAAGAGTACGTCAGGCTTTCCAGCCTGACCCGAAGAGCATGTCAGCCTGGAAAGGCGGACGTACTTTGTGTCAGGACTGTTCGTTAGAAGTATCCGCGTTCCTTTTTCTTCTGCATGCCTGAGCCTCCTTCGTCCTTGTCGATGACGCGGCCCTGGCGTTCGCTGGTTCTGGTGAGCAGCATTTCCTGAATGATTTCCGGAAGCGTGGTTGCTTCGGATTCCACAGCGCCGGTCAGCGGGTAGCAGCCGAGTGTTCGGAATCGCACCATCTTTTCCATGGGCACTTCGCCGGGAAGAAGTTTCAAACGATCGTCGTCCAGCATGATCAGCACACCATCGCGTTCCACGACTTTGCGTTTGGCGGCTCGATACAAGGGAACGATCGGAATGTTTTCCAGATGGATGTATTGCCAGACGTCCAGCTCTGTCCAGTTGCTGAGCGGAAAGACGCGGATGCTTTCGCCCTTGTTGACTCGAGTGTTGTAGATATTCCACAATTCGGGGCGTTGGTTTTTAGGGTCCCAGCGATGTTTCTTGTCGCGGAATGAAAACACGCGTTCTTTGGCGCGGCTTTTTTCTTCGTCACGACGAGCGCCACCGAACGCCGCATCAAAGCCGTACTTGTCTAAAGCGGCTTTCAGCGAATCGGTTTTCATTACCTCGGTGTGCTTTTCACTGTTGTCAAAAGGATCAATGTTAAGCTTCAGGCCTTCTTCGTTGATATTAACGAGAAGCTCCAGCCCCAATTCCTCGCGGATGAAATGATCACGGAAGCGGATCATTTCTTTGAACTTCCACGTCGTATCGACGTGGAGCATGGGGAACGGAGGCTTGGCTGGATAAAATGCCTTCAGGGCCAACTGCAGCATGACCGCCGAGTCTTTGCCGATGGAGTACAGCATCACGGGATTTTTAAATTCCGCAACAACCTCGCGGATGATGTGAATGCTTTCGGCTTCGAGTTGTTTCAGGTGTGTTAAGTTGTAATCGCTCATGGTCTTTCCGGAGCCGACGTTCTGTTGGTAAAGTTATGGCGAGTATGAGTCCGACACGGACATTTGCTGAGTTCCGCACCGATGCATTGGCTCAATGGCACTTGCTTTTCCAAAGTAGACCTCACTCTCCGAGTGAGGCAGTCCGCAAAACGCGGCTCTTACATTCGTCACGCGAAGAGTGACGGCTACTTTAGATGCAAAGGAAGTGCCATGGGGCCGTTGGCCATCGATCCGGCTGGTGTCATTGTTTTTATCGAGGGGTTGAACACAACATATTTCAGGTGAGTTCTCAATGAATTATGGCAGGAAGATGAGTTGCCATCTACATCACTTTTCGGGTTAAAAATGGTCAATTCAGAATGATTGTGGGTAGAGGCGAAGTGCATCGCAGTTAAAAAAATGAACGTTTTGAAGTTTTTTCGGTTTCGGAAGCCAATGACGCAGCGTTTGATGGACACGATATCACTGTATTGAAAACACTGGAACGCAAGTCTACGATCGACGTGGGATTTCTGGCTAAACTCATTACCTATGCACTCGCCATGCTGCCACTCTCTGCGAGAGTGAAGACTTGAATCAGGAACCGGAGTGCTCGAAATGAAAATACGATCATTGTGCAGCGTGTTGTCGTGGCACTCGTGGCTCACGGCGACGACTTTGCTTCGTTCCGTGGTCCCGATGGTTTGGGAGTCACCGCCAATCAGGCGATTCCTGAAGCATGGTCGGATACGGAAAATCTGGCATGGAAGGTGACGGTTCCCGGATCGGGCTGGTCGCAGCCGATCGTTGTCGGGGATCGTATTTTCGTCACCGCGGCCGTGGCCGAAAAAGACCTTCGTCCCAAGAATTTGTCCGATGGCGTGAAGACGCCGCAAAGCATGGGAGTCACGCTGTTCTCGAAGGCGCCCGATGTGACCATCGAGTGGCAGGTGTTGTGTTTGAATGCTGCCGACGGGAACGTACTCTGGAGCAAAGTCGTGCATTCCGGCAAGCCCAGGTTTCCTGTGCATCCTTCGAACACGTTTGCGACGGAATCACCAGTAGCAGACGCCAAGGGTGTGGCATGTTGTCGAAAGCAACATTCTCAAATGCTACGACGCCAACACAGGCAACATGCTGTATCAAAATCGACTGTCGAAGCTGACCATGGTCACGGCGAGTCCTCTGATCGTCGGCGACAAACTTCTGCTCATCGATGAACAGGGACACGGTTGCCTTGTCGCTGTGGGGCCGGAGTTTCAAGTTGTGGGTGCGGGCGAATTTGAAGACACCTTCTGGGCAACACCGGCAGTCGCGAACGACGCCATCTACTTTCGCGGCGTCCATTCGTTGTATTGCGTTCGAAAGGCAAAACAATAGGTTCAGCTCCGTTGCTCTGCGACTACGGTTCGGTTATTGCGAATCCATACAAATGATCATCGCCATGTTGAATCGGAAGTGAGTCGTCAGTGAACAGTAGAAATCGAATCATTGGTCTCATCGTTTCGATCGCCATTTGTTTGGGAGCAGCAGGATTCGGCGCGATCGCAACGACGCCGGAAATTGACGGTTGGTATAAGACGATTGCAAAGCCGTCATGGAATCCTCCGGCGGCCGTCTTCGGTCCGGTTTGGACGACTCTGTTTATCATGATGGGAGTTGCCGTCTGGCTTGTCTGGCAGAAGTCAGGCTTCAGAACGGCAAAGCTGGCGATGGCGATGTTTGCAGTGCAGCTTGTGTTGAACGTGGCGTGGAGCTGGATTTTCTTCCGACTGCATGAGCCAGGTTGGGCGTTTGTGGAGATCGTGATCCTGTGGCTCGCCATCGCCGCAACGATCGCATTATTTCTGAAGCATCGCAAACTTGCGGGCCTGCTGTTGTTGCCCTATCTGGCGTGGGTATCATTCGCCAGCGTGCTGAATTTCACCCTGTGGCGATTGAATGTCTGATCAGTTCATCGCCCAGGATTTCCAAAACACTGCTTGTTAATGTATCGGTCAGCGTGCCATCGAAATCCCAAAGCACTGTACGGCACTTCATCCCAGAATACCTCGAACCAGTTCACCGTGAACATCGGTCAGACGATAGTGCCGTCCCTGAAACTTGAATGTGAGTTTTGTATGATCGATCCCCAGCAGATGCAGAATTGTGGCGTTCAGGTCATGCACATGCACAGGATCACGAGTAATGTTGTAACTGAAGTCATCCGTTTCGCCGATGGTTGTCCCCGATTTAATGCCCGCACCTGCCAGCCAGATTGAGTAGCAGCGCGGATGATGGTCGCGACCATAATCTTCGGGAGTCAATTTCCCCTGACAATAAACGGTTCGGCCAAACTCGCCGCCCCAGACAACAAGCGTGTCTTCCAGAAGACCGCGTTGTTTCAAATCCTGTACCAGAGCAGCAGTGGGCTGGTCCGTCATGCGGCACTGGATCGCGATGTTCTTCGGAAGCAGGACATGCTGGTCCCATCCTCGATGAAACAACTGCACGAAACGAACACCTCGTTCGCACAACCGCCGAGCCAGCAGGCAGTTCCAGGCAAAGGTGCCTGGCGTCCGGGCGTCTTCGCCGTACAGATCAAACGTTGAAGCAGATTCGCCCGAAAGGTCTGTCAGTTCCGGGACCGACGTCTGCATCCGATACGCCATTTCATACTGCGAGATGCGAGTTGCGATTTCGGGATCACCGGTTTCCTGGAACTTCAGTTCATTCATTGCAGACAAGTCATCCAGCACGCTTCGACGCAAATTCCCGCTAATCCCTGGCGGGTTGGAAAGATACAGAACCGGATCGCCCTGCGACCGAAATTTGACGCCCGCGTATCGAGTCGGAAGGAAGCCACTGCCCCAAAGACGATCATAAAGCGGCTGATCCAGGCTCCCCGAGATCATCGCAACAAATGCGGGCAGATCGGCGTTCTCACTTCCCAGCCCGTACGAAAGCCATGCCCCCAGACTTGGACGCCCTGCCAGTTGCGCGCCGGTCTGCATGAACGTGATCGCTGGGTCGTGATTGATCGCCTCCGTGTGCATCGATTTGATAAAACACAGATCATCAGCGATCTTCGATGTATGCGGCAACAACTCGCTCATCCACGCGCCGCTGTTGCCATGCTGAGCGAATTTAAACTTTGAAGGCGCAATTGGAAAGCTGGCCTGGCTGCTGGTCATCCCCGTCAGGCGTTGTCCCTGGCGGACGGAATCAGGCAGCTCCGTGCCGCTGATCGCGGCCAATCCTGGTTTGTGATCGAAAAGATCGATCTGCGATGGCGCACCGGACTGAAACAGAGAGATAATGCGTTTGGCTCGAACAGGAATGTTGGGAAAACCAGAAACCCCGGCACCTGTCGCTCCGTCCTCAGCATACGCGGTCGGTGATTGGTGATTCAATGACGCCAGAGCTGCAAGACCAATAGCCTGCGCGCCGCGCCCCAAAAAATGCCTGCGAGTTTCCGTAAACAAGAAATTGTGGGTTGTGGTCATAACTATTCCTTATTCACCACCTCATCAAGATTCAAAATCAAACTTGTCACCGTTGTGAATGCGGCCAGTTCGGCGATGTCGAGAGTTTCATTGACCGGAAACTCACCCATTCGAACCAATTCGCTGGCGGCGGCAGGATTGCTGCGGAAGACTTCCAGACTTTTCTGAAAGCGACGTTCCAGAACGCCCAATTCTTCGGGCCGAGGAGTTCTCGCTGTGGCCATCAGAAAAGCGTGTTGGAGTCGATCTTTCGGAGGATCGTTTATTTCTGCCATTACGCGCTGTGCGAAAACTCGCGCGGCTTCCACGAACGTGATGTCGTTCATCAGAGCCAGCGCCTGAAGTGGCGTGTTGGTCCGTGCCCGCTGAACCGTACACGCTTCACGGCTGGTGGCATCGAGCGTTACCATTGTGGGAGGCGCAACTGTTCGTTTCCAGTATGTGTACAGACTGCGACGATAAAGATCTTCGCCGTGTGCCTGCGTGTATTCCGTATCCGATGCAATTTCCTGCCAAAGACCTTCCGGCTGATACGGCTTAACCGATGGGCCGCCAATTCGATTCGTCAGCAGGCCGCTGATGAAAAGCGCCTGATCGCGGATGGTTTCTGCCGGAAGACGTGTTCGTGTTCCGCGGGCCAGCAGTCGGTTCTCTGGATCGCGTTGCAGCAATTCTTCAGTGACATTTGACGATTGACGATACGTGGCACTCGTGACGATGAGTTTCTGCAGGGCTTTGATGTCCCAGCCGAGTCTGACGAATTCGGTCGCCAGCCAGTCCAGAAGCTGCGGATGACTGGGACTTTCGCCCTGAGCGCCGAAGTCTTCACTGGTACTGACAAGTCCCTGGGCGAAATACCGTTGCCAGAATCGATTGACGGCGACTCGGGCCGTGAGTGGATGATCGGGGCTGACCAGCCAACGAGCCAGAGCAAGCCGGTTCTTCGGAGCATCCACAGGCAGCGACGGAAAGACAGGCGGCACTCCCGGTTCAACTTTGTCTCCGGGATGATCGTACTGTCCTCGAACCAGGACATGAGTTTCTCGCGGCTTCTCCAATTCCTGCATGACCATCACCGTGGGGAGATTGTCGTACAGGTCACGCCGGTGACGGCGGAGGTCTGCAAGACAACCTTCCGCGTCCTTGATCGTGGCCGGCGCATCGTTGTCGAGAAAATATCGTTTCAGCTTAGCGTGCTGTGCATTGGTGCGAGAATCCGCAGGCAGCGACAGAATTTCTGTTACGGATTGAGGAACCGCAAGCATTTGAACTTCCGCCGAAGTCAGGTCTCGCGCAAAAATCCGAACGTCATCCAGAGAACCTGTGAACGGATGCTGTCCACCGCCGATTCGGAGTGGTTCCTTTGGCAGCGCAAATGTCTGGTTGAGCTGATCGAGTTTCACGTCCAACGCAAACGGCTCACCATTCACGTAAACGCGAATTCCTTCAGCGAGACGTGTCGCATCGCAGGTCAGAGTCAGATGACACCATTGCCGTAATGGAAGTAAGGCAAGGCTTTCTACTCGAATGGCATCATCAAGCCAACGTTTGATAAGGTTCACCTGCACATGACCATTCAGCAATTCGACGTAATATCCCTCACCGTGTTCCTCTGGCGTCATCCGCGAAATGACTGTCCCATTATCATCCGTCGCATAAATCCACAGGGCGATGGAAAACTTGTCAAGGTAGCCAAAGCCAGCCGTATCGCCAGCGTTCAGGAACGATCTGCCATTCATTTCGATCGCTTGTCCGAAGTGGCCATGTGCATAGGTGGCCGGTCCGGCGTCGAACGAAGCGTCAAGGTTTCGCACGGCATCGGTCAAACTGCCATCAAAAGCAAAATGATGAACAAGTCCATCGGAAACGGTCCAGTCAATCGGCTCCGCAGGCGCAAAACGGGACTCCCAGGTCCGCTGAGCGTCCTGCAATTCGGTCCGCAAGTTCTGCCACCGCTTCGAGGCCGTCTCGATCTTTTGATCGAGCATCGCCAGTTCCGACTGTTGTTCTGGCAAAGGAGCTTTGATGAGGGGCGGGGAGTTGCCGACTTTGACAGCGCGGCCCTGTTCGGGGATGTTGTTGAAGTACGCAAAAACCTGATAAAAGTCCTTTTGCCGGATGGGATCATACTTGTGATCGTGACAACGGGCGCAGCCCATTGTGAGACCCAGCCAGACCGTAAAGGTGGTGTCAACTCGATCAACAACATATTCAACCTGGTATTCCTCGGGGATAATTCCGCCTTCTGCGTTACCTCGATGATTGCGGTTAAACGCTGTGGCGATACGCTGATCGAGTGTTGGAGATTCCAGCAGGTCTCCGGCAATTTGTTCGATCGTAAACTGATCAAACGTCATGTTGCTGTTGAACGCATTGATCACCCAGTCTCTCCAGCGCCACATCGATCGTGGACCATCGGTCTGATAACCGCTGGTATCTGCATAGCGTGCGGCGTCGAGCCATCGCACAGCCATGTGCTCACCATAATGCGAAGATGCCAGAAGTCGATCAACAACGGTTTCGTAGGCGTCGGATGACGAATCCTTAAGAAAGGCTTCAATGTCTTCGGGCGTCGGTGGCAGACCAGTCAGGTCCAGTGAAACTCGACGGATCAGTGTACGGCGACTTGCTTCGGCGGATGGTTGCAGTCCTTCCTGTTCGAGTCGAGCCAATACAAAGTCATCAATCGGATTACGTCGCCAGTTGTTTGACTGTGTTTCCGGTGACTCGTGACGTTGCGGGGCGACAAAGGCCCAATGTTCTTTCCATTCGGCTCCCTCGTGAATCCATTCCGCCAGGATTTTAATCTGTGCCTTTGTCAGTTGCCGGCCTGAATCCCCGGGCGGCATTTGTAGTTCAGGATCGGGAGAAGTAATTCGCTGATGCAGAAGGCTTCCAGCAACGTCACCAGGCACAATTACTCGATGACCGTTTCGATCCGCGAACATATCTTCCGATCGATCCAGCCGCAGATCATTCACCCGCTGCTGTTCGTCCGGTCCATGACACGTGAAACAATTGTCGGAAAGAATCGGCCGGACATCGCGATTAAAATCGATCCGTCTATGATCTTCAAATGCCTGGACCTGGAAGGCAATTGTACTGAGAAGAACCATCATTCCTGAACGAGTGATCTGGCTGGATCTCATTTCGGAACCCCCGTGAGCCTCGTAGTTGCTGAAGAATTTGACTCAGAGTAGCAGATCTTTCGGAAGAAGAAAGAAACCGAGAATCGCGTTTCGCATCCAGGCTGCAAACTGGCAAATAGCATTACCCGTCATTTCTGTTCCAGTTTCAGTTGTTCGTTCGCGGTCTATCGATCGGAACACGCCAAACTAATACGTCTCGGTTCATATGTCTGATTCGCGAAGCGTGTAAGTGTTGAGGAAATCATCTCGCCGACAGCGACAGTGTACTGAGTTGACGCCGCGTCGTACGCGGGTTTCCGCAGCGAAGCGGCTGGACGCAACATGGCAGCCTGGCTTTGTCGACGTTGGTGCCGGGCAATGCTCCGAGAACTGGTGCCGTGGTTCGGACTGGAAGGCACCGACCGCGTTTCAAATCTGGCCCGACTACCTGAGAAACGCTACAAAGAGTCAGCAAAATGGTGACGTCAAGCGAAGCAGATTGAAGCGGAACGGAATCTGAACACCAAACATAGAGCCCTGCCCCCAAGCGAAGCTACCTACTATTGTTCGCCCGCCTCTACCCATTGGACGTAAGCATCGCGGTCGTTACCTGCAGATTCGAGCAAATCAGCACTTGATGTGACAAGTGATTCGCGAAGCATCGCGTCACTTTCAAGAAGCGTGTCAACATCCGTTATTCTCTGCACCGACGCAACAAGCTTTACGGCAAGCTCAGCTTCGTCTCCCAAATCATCTGAAGGTAATTGTCACAAACCGATTCGAGATCGACCAACTGGTTGTCGGTTTTGGCCAAACGCCGCACGGAACCGACAAACTTATCAAACTTCACTTTAGGTTCGTCTTTTGTGTCCCAAGGCAGCGCGGGCTGGACTTTCAATTCTCCCTTGGCTTGCGGGTCCATTCGCCCGATATGGAACACCGGTGGATCGCTTTGCGGCTTGCCTTCCGTTTCAACTTCAAAGTCGATACGGGTCCAGCGGTCGAGGCTGCAAAGCTCGGCCCTTGTTCGTGGCTACAGGTCGAGCAGTTTTACTTCCGTACCATGCGAATTGACATTGGACGCTCGCTCGGTCCAGACTCGCGCTTCTCCACTAGTAATTTCATCTGGGCCAAGTCCCTCCACTTCTTTTTTGATTTTGCCAAGCGTTACATCGGCGATCGTGCGAAAGTCATCGCCTTTACACTTGGTGACAATTAGAAAGTGTCGCGTAAACTGTGCGACCGCGAAAAGCCCAATTCCCATTTTCCCAATCAACTTGCGACCGTTGGGGCTATATTCGGAATCATCCGACGTGATACTAAGCGACTTCCCAGTGTCGGTGCGTTTCGCGCTTCCCCCAATGTTCTCAATTAAGTGCTGGAGTGCTTCGGGGGAAATGCCAATACCATCGTCTTTGACTGAAATCTGATCGAAACGCGGTGCATCGGTTTTGATTGTCACCTTCTTGGCATCAGCATCGTACGCATTCGATATCAGCTCGCGTAATGCAGACGCCGGTTGCCGATAAATTCCGTCAGTGATTCTCGCCAGAATTTTCTGCGATGTCTTGAGCGGGATATCGACATAATCTCCGATCTTGGTTGCACGAATCTGTTCCGCCTTGGTTTGTTTGCCGCTCATCCCAGTTCCACCCCAGCCACTTCACATAAAACCTCTAACGCAACCTTAGCAAGTGGAGGAGGAACGGCATTGGTGACCTGTCCCATTTGGCTCCCGAAAGGTCCACACACCTCGAACTCATCTGGAAAGCCCTGCAATCGCATTGCCTCGCGGACAGTGATGCTTCGTGATTGAGCGTAGTGCGCCGGCGGTGCCCTATGCCCGGAGATCTGGGTATTGGACGTTCGATTCGGATGAAGTTTGCGATACGACATCGGGCCACTTCCTTGCGGAATTGACGCAATCTTAGCCTGAACTCGCTCCGAATGCTGCATGGCGAAGTGATTCTTGATCGCGAATTCTTCACTCAATTCCGAATAGCGGTCGGGGCGAATTCGCGGCTCCGGGAGGTCACCGAGCACGTCGATGACTCTCTCCTGCATTTTTCATATTCACCCTGAAGTTTGCCACGGCTCACGGCCTTCCGACTGATGGAAAAAAAGGCACGTTTGCGTCATTGCGGTACGCCATAGTCTTCGGCATTGAGAACCACCTCGTTGACATGGAACCCACCGCTCGTCAAAACGCGCGCGAGTTTTTCGAGGCGATCGGAATGGTTGTCGTCCAGAACACGCGCAACAGTTTCAATGACTGCACACCTTGGTTTGAGAGCCACGATTGAGCGTGCGACGGCCAATAGAATTTGATTGCGAGGGTCGTTCGGGTCCCGTGGACCGGCGATCGAAAACCCTTGACATGGAGGCCCCGACACAACAATCGTTGGCTGATCACCTTGTCGCGACTGAACAATGAGTTCTATGCATTGATGAATAACCGAAGAAGCACGAACACTACTGAGGTCCAGCGGAGCGGCTGGATTTTCCTGGCCGATGGTTGGATGCCAAATCATGTACAGGCGCTGATCCAGACACCCCAGCCCAAACCTTGCCAGCGGGATGCAACACTGGCTTTCCGGTGATGCCAATTCGTACGCCAAACGAGACCAGCGGACAGGACATCTTTGACCAAGGTCGCTACAACACCGAGTTGCGCGAGTGGGTGTTTGGCAGCGAGGACAGCGGGACACATCGAGAACGGTTGTAAAGATTCCGGGACCTAACATCACTCGAAATGGTTCGGTGACACATTGGAGTGTTTGATCTGGCGTGGGTAACATGCGCCAGTTTGCTGAATCTTACTATCCGGCGATTGAAGCTCTGGTCAGTTTGTATCGCGTGTTCTTACTTGCGCCAGCGGGTAAGTCTCCGTTCCAGTCACGTAACAGGGGGTGCTTGTATGCTTGCAACGACGCTGTTGATTCTCGCTTCGGTCTTTGGACCCGTCTTCGGCGCAGTCACTGGGCTGGTTGATCATGATCGCAACACAACTCGCGCTTACCCGCCAACACCGTCTGTCGTCGATGTAACAAAGGCACCGTACTTTGCCAAAGGCGATGGTATCACCGATGTCACGGATGCCCTGCAGCGGGCGATTGACGACTGCACTGGCCGACGAATGGTTGTGTATCTTCCGAAGGGGACGTATCTGATCAGTCGATCTCTGCAGTGGAAGAAGCGAGTTGGCGAACGGGAGAATTGGGGCTTCACGACTATTTGCGGGGAGCACCAGTCGGAGACCATTCTTCGGCTCATGAACGCTACCTTCAGTGATCCGACTCAACCGCAGGCGATGATGGCTTGCGGAGGATTCGGGTCTGCCGACTGGTTCCACAACTATGTCGAAAACATGACTTTCGATGTCGGCCAAAATAACCCTGGAGCAACAGCTCTGCAGTTCTATTCCAACAATTCTGGTGCCGTACGAGATTGCCGGTTTATCGCTGGTGAAGGCAGCGGCGTTGTGGGTTTGGACTTGAGTCGCGACATGAACGGCCCGCTGTTGGTGCAGAACATCGAAGTCGTCGGTTTTCAAAAAGGCATCGCGGCAGGCGGCGCAGTGAACAGTCAAACGTTTGAAAATATTACTCTGATCGAACAGCGCGAAGTGGGGCTGGACAATGCGGGACAGTCTCTCAGCATTCGCCATCTCAGAAGCGAAAACTCGGTGATCGCAGTGCAGACTTACGGTTCCGTTTGCCTGCTCGATTCAAAACTCACGGGTCTGTCCGGGGCGGAAAATGTCCCGGCTGTGATCAACTACAACGGCGGTCGAATCTTTCTTCGCGATGTCGAAACGTCCGGATACAGCAAAGCCATCGGCGATGTGGAGACGCCCGATTTTTTCGCGGCCGTGCGGCAATCGGCGAATGAGAAACCAGGACTTGCCGGACCTGTGGTCAAGGAATACTGCTCACATCCGACAACAGCTCCGTTCGGCGGAACGGCAGGTTCGCTGCGTCTCGAAATCAAAGAACCACCGATGATTCCACAACAGCCGGTTACCGAATGGGCGAATGTAGATGATTTCGGCGCTGACCCAACGGGATCAATAGATTCTGCAGCCGCCATACAGAGGGCGATTGATTCGGGTGCGAAAACGGTTTTCCTTCCCGGTAGCTATCGTCTGACTCGAACAGTAATCCTTCGTGGAGCCGTCTGCAGGATCATCGGACTTGGTGGCTGGCTGGATTACAACGGCGAAGCCAGTCCGGACCTGCGAATCGAAGACGGCGAATCTCCCATTGTGATTGAGCAATTCGCCAGCATCAACGGTGGGATGGAGATCAATACAAACCGTACGATCGTCCTGAAGAGCGTGTCTGACTGTGACCTGAAATTCACGGACCGTTGTGTTGGTGGCGATCTCTTCCTGGAAGACTTCGTGACTCACGACCTTCATGTTAAAAGGCAGAACGTGTGGGCTCGTCAGTTGAACGTTGAAAACGAAGGCACGCATCTGGTTAACGAAGGAGGCAATCTCTGGGTTCTCGGTTACAAGACGGAGCGTGGCGGCACGTTGCTTGAGACTCGTAGTTCCGGATCCAGCGAGATTCTCGGCAACTTCAGCTACACCACGACCGCAGGCGGTCTCGCTCCGATGTTCATCACAACCAACTCCCGCGTCTTCACATTTTTTGGCGAAGTCTGTTTCAGCGGCGATCCGTTCCGTGTGCTGATTCAAGAGACTCAAAACGAACAGCGAAAAGAGATTCAAAGAGGTGCCGGCCTGACGATACCCTACCGAAGCGCCGAGCCGAGGTAGCGATGTTCGATGCGGGATACTGGGCCTGCTCGCGACTATTTCTCTGCCATCAATTCAACGATCCATTCCTTCATCAACGATCACAGGTGCCATGCGCCTTAAAATATTTTTATAAGAAACAGATTCACCATTACGACGTCGATCAAGGCCGATTTTGTATGGCGTTCCCGACGCACTCCAGCAGGAGTTTTAGATTCGATCCATGCTTCTACGACAAAATCTCCTGAATTGCCTGCCCATAGTCCAGGTCCAGTCGCTTGCGTCCCGGGACTTCAAGGCGGCGAGCATCCAGACCAAGCAGTCTGTAGATCGTGGCGTGCAGATCCGTGACATAGTGAGGATGCTCGATGGCGTGAAAGCCAAGTTCATCCGTTGCCCCGTGAATGCCTGGCTTGATGCCGGCCCCGGCCAGCCAGACGGTAAATCCATGAGGATGATGGTCACGTCCGGTGGCCGACTTGTTGAACATCCCGAATTCCACGCCTGGCGTCCGTCCAAATTCTGTTGTGAAGACCACCACCGTGTCTTCAAACATGCCGCGCTGCTTCAGATCCTTCAACAGTCCGGCAATCGGCTTGTCGATACGTTCACAGGACCGAGAATGATTTTTCTGAAGGTCGCTGTGCGAATCCCATTCGCCGTAGTCGCTCAGATAGACCAGCGTGTAACGAACGCCACGTTCGGCCAGGCGGCGAGCTGCCAGGCAGCGCTGCCCATGAACTGCAGTGGTCGGATTGTCGATACCATAAAGCTGCTGCGTCTCTTGCGTTTCTTCCGCAAGATTCAATGTTTCCGGCACGGACTGCTGCATGCGAAATGCCAGTTCGTAGGCGTTGATGCGCGCCTGTAGCTGAGCATCCTGGGGATACTCGTCCGCCGCGATTTTGTTCAACTGCTGCAGAAACTCAAATTCGCCCCGCTGCTCAAGTTCACTCACATC
>Ga0335398_10007019_pt1 | contig 13954 bp, 26 predicted proteins | sample BON03_FD_205742 | JGI IMG/M metagenome (GOLD analysis project Ga0335398, IMG submission 205742) | Freshwater microbial communities from Lake Bonney liftoff mats and glacier meltwater in Antarctica - BON-03 (spades assembly) (version 2) | ecosystem: Environmental > Aquatic > Freshwater > Ice >... | reverse complement strand
TATAAATTTAAATGGCAAGTAGAAGAGTATGATATCAAAGGGAATAAAGGATCCTAGTATACTCGATAGAATTAGAGTAAATGGAATTGCAAGAGCATGGAGGAATTTTAAATACTTCTTTAGTCGCAAGAGATATCAATTTAAACAATTAAGGAAATACGTTCCAATGATATGGAAAGGGTACGACTTTGATTATAGATATGCAACTGATCTATTTTCTGCTAAGTTAGAAGATATAGCAGAACAAATGGAAGGATATAACGATATGTGCGTAGAATCATCTCATAACGCAACTCGAATCAGAACAGCACTTAGATTGATGAAGAAAGTATATGACGAAGATTATGCTTGTGAATATCAAGATAAGATGGAAGAATTATACGGTACGGAATTACTCGAACATAAATTCATAGATACCGGAGAGGGAAATGGAAATTCGTTCCTTAAGCAAAACTACGAATTAACTGAGACACCAGAACGTATTGCTGAAATAGACGCAATGCAAACAGCGTTATTAAATGAATCTAGACTTAAACAAGAAAAAGCTCATCGTTTATTATGGACCTTCATCGAACATAACATCAGACATTGGTGGGATTAGTGACTATTTTGTACCATGCTTGTGGATTAATCACATATAAGGCTCTTCTATTTTTCAATGATTATTTAAATGGAGATTACAAAAGTTAATATGGAATACGTAGCAATACAATTATCAGGAACTTTTGAAAAAGGAGGATTTAAAACTTCAGACGATGCATGGGATTGGATCATGAATAATGAATGCGATGATTGTAAAAAATCTGGGATTCACGCATGTTCTGCTGAATGGGATGTTGAAACTCGAGAGCAATTAGATAAGTGGAAATCAAATAAATCATAATGGGAGTATATACATATATAATGGTTCCTTGTCAGAATTGAGGAGAATGAGCTGATTTTCAAAGTAAGAGTGGAGATTGCTATTGTCGAGTTGTTAATCTTGAAGAATGTCCTGATGATAATCTAAGAGATGTTAATAGACATTCTCCACATACATGCCACAACGGTAGCTCTATGTTCCAAGTAAATATTCATACGAAATTACCTGAAGAAGTTTAGTATATTTTCAATATGAGATTAGGATACTGTTGTATAAATTTAACTCTTAATCCTCTTGGTATAACGACCAATCGAGGAATGATTAAGAAAACATTTAAGGAAAAAGGATTAGAATATGCTGGCGAACTAGCTGAACTAAATCTTCAAGATCTTCTAAAAGTATTAGAGTGGAATGTCGAACATGACATCCATGTATTTAGATTTTCAAGCAGTTTGTTTCCATGGATGAGCGAGTATAAATTCGAGGATTTACCTAACTTTGATCGTATTCAATCGCTACTCACTCAAATTGGTCATTATGTATTATCAAATGATTTACGTGTAGGCTTTCATCCAGGTCAATACTGTGTATTGCCTTCACCAACTGAGAAAGTAGTTATCAATACAATCGATGATTTAGATAAGCATAGTCGTATTCTAGATCTAATGGGATTACCTACCACTCATACGTTCAGTCTTAATATACATGTTGGCGGTAGCTATGGTGATAAAGAATCTACACTCAAGCGATTTGTTACCAACTTCTCACGATTAGGCAACACAACTCAACGTCGATTAGTTATCGAAAATGACGATAAAGCAAGCCAGTATAGTGTAGTTGATTTATACGAAGGCTTGCATAAACATATCAGTATTCCAATTACATTTGATTTCTTCCATCATCTATTTTGTGATGGCGGTTTATCCACATGTGATGCTGCTGAACTTGCTGCATCTACTTGGCCAAATGATATTCGTCCGCTTGCTCATGTTAGTAATAGTCGCAAGTTACATGAAGATGACAGTGTAATGGAACGATCTCATTCTGATTTCATATATGATGAGATACCGGTAATCGGTAATTTATTTGATATCGAAATCGAAGCAAAATCAAAAGACCTAGCATTATTTAAATATCGTGAAACTTTTAGTACAATATAATTATGGAAGACATACATAACAAAGGACAAAGACAAGAGGAAAAAACTCAGAAAACGTTTAAACGTTTAAACGTTTAAATCTTTTAATGTTAGCGAATGTCAATTGTTGGAATATTAACAAATACAATAAAAAGTATTAATAAAAAACTTTCATTATGAAATATACAGAAATAAAACTTGAAGGTAACAAAAGTATTTTAGTAGATGAATCTGCTGAAATAAAAGAAGGTACTTATTATGAAAACAATGGCGTAATTTTTTTATCTGATGAAATATACGATAAAGGAAATAATCCAAATAACAGTAACCCAAAAGTTACTGATTTCAATAATAAACTAATAGCCACAATAAACCACTCAATTAGTTTAGATGTGCCTATGGTTGTTGTTGAAGATGACGTTGAAAAGTTGGCTTTATCTTTGTACAAAGAAGATATAAGTGATTGGGATGATTCGTCTATGTTAGAATATGATAGGAATATTCCTAAGAGAGATGCTTTTATAAAAGGATGTGAAATGACACAACAAAAAGGTGTTTATTTGGAAGAGGATTTAAGAAAAGGAATTAATGCTGGCTTATCAGTAGGTTATTCTAATTCTTTTAATATTGATGATAAAACTAAAGAAATATCTAATATCATCCAATCCTTAAAACAACAATACATTGAATTGGAGATGGAAGAGCATACTGAATGGCTTGAAAAAAACCAAGGTCAAACCATGACACCTATTACATATTTCAAAATAAAAAAAAACAGAGTTGACGGACAATTAATAGCTTACTTAAAACAATAATAAAACGTTAAACCTATGAATGTCTTAATAAACTTAAACATTACAAAAATAAAAAAAATGGAAGACATATTTTTGTTGTTTTTGAAAGAAAACATTGACGATTTAAAAAGTGGAAAATTACCAAAAGGAAATTTCATTGGTAAATACATGGAGAGATTGAATAAGCAAGACAAGGTGAATGCTTTTAGATTCAAAAGACCACAAGTAATAGGGCACGGAAAGGATTCAAATAATAATTGGATTGATTATGTTTTAAATCTAAATGATGAAGAATACAATTATTTTAAACAGGCAATCAATAGTTAATCAACATAAACGTGCAGCAAACCAACACGAAACTAATAAAACAAGAAGATAAATTAATTCAATACTAAAAATAAATTTTAAATTATGATTTTAAAAATAGACCAATACGACCTGAACTCTGCTTTATTTGACACTTCAATTAACGGTGGTTACGTTAAATTTTATGAACAATTAAAAGAGGCGTTAGACCAATATGATGAAAAAAAGATAGATAATCTTAAGGAAACATTAAAATTTGATGACCCTAATTTAGATACTGAAAGCCTCGACAAAATGAAAATAATCTACTTATATAGCTGTTTGATTTAATTGTTGATAACACATAGCTAATTAACATAACTTTGCAGCACAATCAACATATTGTTTTGGCATAATAATTTATAAATCAATTTATTAACTTAAAAAATTAAAAATGAATAATATAACAAGATTACTATTTTGTGGATCATTAATATGGTTTTTAATATTTGCAGCCGATTATACTTACGATAAAGATTTTATGACTTGGATGCACTTATTAGCGTCAATTACTTGGTGGACTTGTGGGATGATAAATTTTATTATTAAACGCACTGCACAAAATTGCTTATAACAGTTTGGGTATGGAAAAATTAATTAAAAACTTAACAGGACAATTACAGAAAGTAATTAAGGAACATCCGATTGAAATTAATAACAACACATATTACAAACATGGGGTTTCATAAACGATGGATTACTAAGGAGAATTTAATAATGACATATAAAAGCGGCGGAATTGATTCAGTCAAAGGATATTATAGTGCAGATGCGATTATGGTAAGTGATGAATTATGTTCAAACGTATTAAAATTATTAAATGAAAATAGAGAAGACGAAGTGGTACAATTATTAGATAATGAGACACTTTAAATTCGAAAAAGAACTGGATAATCTTAAATAAATAAATAAATTTATATGAATCAGTTTAAAACTAAAAATCGATTGTGGAGAAGACTAGTTGTTAGAACTTCTATATTATTTAAATCATCACATAAGGTTAGATACCCAAAGAAAGTGACTGAACATGAGCGTGAAACTGCCGATATATTCATAAAGATACTACACGATCAACATAGTAAATTATATTATCATTTTAAAACAAAGGAGTGCTCTCTAAAACATGATGACTTAGCACTGTGGATTTTCCTAGAGCCTGAGAAAGTAAGAGTTGTTAATTCAACATATGGATTTGACAGAAGAATATCCCAAGAAATGGAATATTATCTAGAGCAAAGATTTAGACAGGAAAATAATAAACGTAGAGTCGTGATGAAGGAAGAAGCAGTATCTAAAGTCAAACATTCCATTACAAAAACACTAGATAAGATTGATTTTCGTATAAATAAGATAAATAATAAAAACGAACAAGATGAAAATTAGAATTTTAATTATATCGAATTAAACTCATCAAGTATTTTTTCAAGATTGGGATTCTTGCGACTTATACATATTTCACCTTCTTCATTGCTAGAATGCTCGATTCCTGAATCAGATTTTAAACCTTCCCATACCTTACTTATTATTGGATTACTTAATCTATTTCTATCGGTATATAGGTGTCCCATGCTTTCAACCAAACTTCGATAGATATTAGTTCCTAGTCCGATTCCCTTCAATCCTTCTGCGAAGCTTATATGAACTTGGTAGAATATCCAATTGACTAATTGTATATCTACAACTACTCCTTTTGAAATATCAATATCGATTGGTAAACTTATTTCTATCCAGGCTAACATGTTTCCATCGCCTCCTATCTCGCTCCAATATATGTCTGTCCATTTTATGGATTGCAATATTTCCCTCTCTTGATCGGACATATCTATTTCGTCAGGGATTCTTGCGCCGAATTGATTCGACTCCCATAACGTAAAAGATTGTGCTCGATGATTTGGCATTATTGTAATCCTTTTTTAGAAGCTTTAGTTGCAAGTGTAGTAACTGCACTTTTTAATTCAGTTGACCAATCACTAAGTTTGATAAATCCATCTTGCCATGGAATTCCATATTTAAGATCAGCATAACTTCTGTGTCTTTTTATAGCGGAAGTCTTAGATCTAATATCAGATTTGATTGAATCATAATGAGCTTGATCCGTCGGGTTAGCCTTTTTAATATCTTCAACTAATCTTTTAAGATAATTAATTAATTGAGCCTCAGGAGTAGATCCTTCACCATATAATCTAAATGGTTTTTCATCTTCTTCACGTTCGTTTACTCTTCGGAATCCTTTAAAATCTTTTATATTATTCTGCCCCATCTCTATTTGACTTTTTTAATGTTTCTAAATATACTATTGTTGATTCGATACTATCAATTATCAAATTAGAATGCTCCTTAATTTGATTAAGATCTTTACCTCTTGCTTTTTGTACGAATCGTTGTCTATCACCAGCCGATGCATTTGACATTGCTCTTAATAATTTAGTAAATCCATCACTACGTCTCTTAGACGCCATTATAATTTTATCTATGATTTCATCGGTGAACATACTAGAACCTTCAAATAACATTTTAAAGTATCTAGCTGCTTCAACATTAGAACATCCCATATCGTAGAATCTTTCTAATACTGCTTCTCTCGCTGAATCAACTTGTTCAGAGTTAGTCATTTCAACTACTAATAATCTATCAACTGTTGAATTTCGTACGAATTCTTCTCCTTTGAAATTAGCTTGATTTGCTCTTTTCTCGGTTCTAATAATCATGCTAGTAGCGACCTTACCAAGATCTCCACTTCCGCTTTGAATATCTTTATAGAATGGAGTTACATCTTTAATTAATTCAACCTCACTTGGTAAAGCATTATTAATTTGAGCTTGTGAGTCTTCTGGAATTCCAAATAAATTTAAGTATGTTTTCAAACTACTACCATATTCACTAGTTAAATCTCTATCATCTTTTCTATGTGCATGTGATACTTTTCCATTGCTGTTAACTGTGATACCAACTAAGTGCATTTGATTTGATGGCAACTTAGTATAATCGAAGAATACGTATTGTACACTTCCATTATTATCTTTATTTACATAGTTGTAGAACATTCCATTTCCTCCTGCATATCTCGATGGTAATAAACACCATGATGTTGACGAGCATATATGTCCGAGAGTCTCCGGTGATCTGAATACGGTAAACAATTTATCTTTACCTTCCCATATTACACTTGCTCCTGGATCACTCTTTTCAATCATGTCAGTAATGTCACTTAATGCAGATCCTAATCCAGCAATCTTATTTTCTAAACCTTCTTTAATTTCTTCAAGTGATTTGAATTTACCTAGTTTTCTCTTAAATCCGTGAATCTCTCTTCCACTTGGATCAGCTTTATGTAATTGGAACGCAACATCTATTAGTTCATTTTGAACGTCTGGACTCGCATTCTTAAATGCTTCCTTTTGATAGAATGGTGTAGCTCCTGGAATTTCAACTCCTCTATAATCTCTAGTTCCGGCTTTATTAACCAATGCCTTAACTATCCAACGTCCAGCTAATGCTTCCTTTAATTTTGAAATATCATCAATTAACATTTCATATCCTGGATTCTCTCCAGTTTTAAGTGGACGTGCAGCATATGCATCTATTGATTTTAAAGGAAGTTCTCTAAGGATTGGTTTATTATTAGGATCTTTTAATAGATCCATTAGATTTTGTAAAATATCTAATGGTGCCTTTTGATCCATCATGAATTTTACGAATGGAACTGCATCTCCTACTCGATTTGCAGTTTCAATCATTCTTCTAATAACTACCCATCGTGGATCTCTTTCTATTCTCTCTCTTTCTTCGTCAGTTAATCCTGCGAATTCAAATCCTGCATCTTCTGCTTTACGTTTAATAAAAAAGTTCTTAGCGTCTCCGATGTTCTCGTTTATATCGCTAACTTCTTTTTTTTTAAAAGACTGGAATGAATTGATATGAGAATACTTAGACTCGTTTATCTTACTTAATTTATTTTCTAATTGGATACGTAATGATTCTTTAAGATATTGAGCAAGACGTTTAACTTCATCCATATCTCTATTATCTAATGCATCATCTATTAAGCTCTGTAATTCAGAATTAGACATCGCTTTGTAAGTATCATCATCTCCTGTTATTGGAGTAGGTGATGGACGACCATAGTCATCTACTTCAAAGTCTTCTTCGTCGTAATCATCTCCATAAGAAGAGATACCATCTTCTTTGAAATCTTTAATTTCTTGGACAATATCGTCTATCATATCTTGAGCGATACGATTTGCTCTATTGTCTCCCATTAAAATAAGTCTAACTAGTTCTAAGAATTCATCAGCCGGTAATGCTACCATTCTACCGAAGAAGTGTTCTTTAAGATTATCAACGTCGCTAGATTCTTCAAACTCAGCTACAAATTTATGTAGATCAGACGCAATGTATGGTCCATATCTTAAATCTTCTAATTCTCCAGCTAAAGTATCAGTGTTCATGTTAACTGTATTTGCAATTGTCTCATCTTCTGGAATACCCATAGCTGCGATCAATTGATAAATACCTTTAACTGTCTCGTGAATTAACATTGCGAAATCCATTCCTCTAGCTTTAATAACTGGAGTAGTTTCTTTAAATAACTCTTCTAAATCGTCGCCATTATCAAGAATATCGTCTCCTGCTTCCAAGCTTGCAATAATATCTTCTGCGGTTTTCTCTGCTTTTTCTTCATCGTCTGGCTCTTCCCAGTCAACTGATACAGTTCCGGCGAAACCATCTTTGTTTTGCCACATTTGTTTTTGAACTTCAATCGGAATATCCCAGTCGAATAACGATGCAATGTTTGTAATTTCTGTAAGAAGCTCAACCATTTTTGCTCCATCTTCTTCTCCTAATATATCCTTTAATCCGTCTGCAATGAATGGCATGTTAAGAATAAGCTTAGTATTCTTAGCTTCTCCTTGAGTAATATTATTAGTGATCTTTCTTTTATAGATCTCTTTTCTAATGTTTTCGTCTTCGATTTCTTCACCAGGTGGTTCCATAGGAACATCTTCCATTTCACCTTGCATTTCCCCCTGTTCTGGGAATTTGATATCTAACTTAACTCCATCTAAGATAGAGCCATACATTTCTCTTATTGAGTCGACTGCTAATTGTTCAAGTTCTCGTTCCTTTCCTGCTTGTAATCGTTGAACGGCTTGAACCGTTGACATGAACTGAGGAATTCTGTTACCATATCTATTTCTAGTATCAGATTTCATTTGATTAGCTCTTCCTTCTACATCACGAAGATACTTATCAGCATCGTCTCCTTCTCCCTCTCCAGGTATTCCTGGATTATCTTCTAGTGAAGCTTCATAAATATATTGCGCGAATCCCTTAACTATTTGAGATTCTTCCATTTTATATTTAGATGCTAAATATTTTAAATCGAAATCAATTTTACCGTCCTCTTCTCTAAGTTCATTAATGAATCTATCATAGATATCTTCTGCTGATGCCATAGGTTTAGGTTTAACACTTGGTTTATCTCTTCGTATCGGAGAAGGACCCCTTCTATCTGGAGTTTTAGTTGGTACCTTAGTAGGTGTTTTAGTAGGAACCTCAGTAGGATCCGCCATCACCAAATACTCATATATCTTCTTAATGTGCTTATTCTTAGCCATACTGTGAATTTCTTTTTATTATTTATACTATTATATTAGAAATATGTCAATTTGTTTTAGTAAAATATTAAAAAATTAATGATATGAGTCTTAAATTAAAGGAATATGTTGACAATTTAGTCAAGATCCTCGAGAATAACCCTGAGTATGGAGAATTGGATGTAGTATATTCAAAGGACGATGAGGGAAATGGTTTTCAAAAGGTAAGTTATACACCCGCTGTTGGTAATCATGATGGCGAGTGGTGTGGTGATTTTACCGCATTTAATGACAGTCCGGATGTGGATCCAGAAGATACATGTGATAAGGAAGATATTAACGCCATTTGTATAAACTAATGAATGAAACGGATATAAAGAATCTAACTGAGGGAATTAAAAAACGACCTGAGAAGACGTGGAAGAAACTCCCTAAGCGTACAGCAGATGAAAGATTGGAGGACGACATAATAGAATCCGGAGGAATAGGTCTTAGTAAAATTGCTAAGAAATATGAAAAAACAAAGATTGAGTTAGTAGAATTATGTAAACATCTTGGAATTTATTAAGTTATGATAGAAGTAGGCGATTTAGATGGACATTTAATATTAGCATGTAAAGGCTGGTATGATGTCGATGGAGTAAGTATAATAGATTCACTTGGCAGAATCCAAGCAGGTTTTTGCGGATGGAGTGCTAAAAAACATGGAGTTCCTAAAGAAGCGCTATGTGATCGTCTATATAAAATCATAAATAAATGTTCTAGAAAGGAACCAGTTCATATAATGGAGCAACTACATCGCTGGATGATAAATGGACACTGGACTCATTCTAAAGAGGAAATGAGTGACATGGATAAATTGATCTACTTTTATAGATCTCAAATTCATGGTTTACAAATCATGAACGATGGCAATGTTCTTATTAAATTACCAAAGCCTCAGAAGAGAGCTGCTAAAAAATTAATTGCGGGAAATGTTCCATATGAACTTAGCCTAATGGATAAACTAACGTCATGAACCAATCACTTGAAAAACTAAGAGCATTTTTAGACTCTCCAGAAGGAAAAGAATCTATTAAAAGAAAAAGTAAAAGAATATTAATATGGGATGGGTGCACCACATAAACGAAGGAAAGAAGGATAAGAAAGTTTGGTTCTATCACCGATGGTTTTTTCACATAGGAAAAAATGGAAACAGAGATATCTCTATTGAAATATGTTCAACTCCAAGTTTCGGATGGGGATTGAATATCGAAGGAGATGAGGGAACGGTTCTAATCTATTTCTGGTTTATCTTTAAATTCTATATCGGATTCACTGGAATATTTCCTGAATGGATTTACATAAGAGAATATAATCAATTCTCAGATAAGGATCCAACACCAAATGATAATAAGAATCTAAAGAGAAAATATCGAACTAGAGATAATGGTTGGATTAAAACCGCGAGAAGAAAAACAAGTATAAGATTTTTTAGTTATTCTATGTGGTGGAACATTTGGAGAGATGATAACTCATGGAGTAGTTCAGTTCCTAAATGGAGAAGTGGAAACTTTGAGCCGGGTAGATGGATTAGAGGAAAAGAAAAATACAAATCATCTGTGATCGATACATTTTACGCTCATATCAAAATGCCAGAAGGAATATATCAATCTACTGTCGAAGAGACAATATCTGTTAGAAGCTATCAGCGGTGGTTCAGCAAGAAATGGAAGAGGTTTGAATTTAAATTTGGATATAATGACGAGAATGGAGAATGGATAAGTACTCCTGTTCTACATTGGGGTAAAGGCGAATCATCCTATAATTGTGGAATGGATGGAACATGGTCAATGACACTTGGCGCAGATATTACAGATAGATCAATGGCAGTTGCCAGGATTTTAACCATATGTTTCGAGACTCGAAAGAAGTATGGTAATGTAGATGTTCCTAAGAGCACGGATGGCATAGTCAATGGTGTTGTTATGAAAAATCTAATATCTGAATTCAATTAATACATCACTTCGGTGTCAAAAAACATTTGACATATGAAAACATCATGGATTACTTTATTTAAAAAAAATAGATTTGAATTCGGAAATCAACACGTTAGACAATACGTAATTTTGAATGTAAGTTTCTATTTAGTATCATCATCTTTTATTTTGAACCAAGTGAAGGTTCACAAGACAGATATCACACTCATGCATTCAACGCTTTATCATTTAAACTATTTGGAGAGTACACTTAATATGAATTATTGAATGAAAGGTATGGACATTTCACTACTAGACGACGTACTAAAATATTCAAATACTTTCCAAGGAATTCATATCATAAGATTGGAAATTCTAATGGGTGCGCAACTATATTATTATCAGGACGTTGGAAGAAAACATGGAAGGAATTTAAAGACGGAGAAGTAACAGAGTATAATTGGAATAGAAAATAATAACATGGAGAAATATACCCTACCAACGGATTATACCAAGCTCAAAGGAAAACAAAGACGAGAAGTTCGTGAACAGTATGTAGAAGAACAGGACGGTAAGTGTTTATACTGTGAGCATGATCTAAGTGGACAACCACCATTGGAAGTTACAAGCAAATCGATTAACTTAAAACTATTTCCTCCTGGGATGTTAAACAATCCGGTTCAGTTACAACATTGTCATCGAACTGGAATGACAGAAGGAGCAGTTCATGCATATTGCAATTGTGTAATGTGGCAATACGAAGGAAGATGAGAATTGACGACATCAAAATATCAGACGAAATCTATAATGAGATCAGATATACGTCCATTAGATTATGGGGAACACACGATGATACACATGGATATGCTACAAAAAAAATAGATAGCATAAAAGATTTGCCTAATTCAGCAAGTAACGTTGTATTGATAATTAGGAAATTTGATCATTGGTATCAAAAAGCAATCGCAGGTCGAATCAGTACAGAAGCTAAGCGTACAGTAAGCACGTGTATTAAGGCAGGTTGGACTAAACAAACAATTGGCATGGATTTTGTTCTAAATCCATTTTTTAGAGTATAATAAATTTGAACAATAAAATATAAATATGCAACAAAACAAATTTTTATCAGCCGTCTATCTTTACATGACGATCGCGTTAGTCATAACTGGACTAACTGCCTACATTTTTGGAAACTCCGAACTCATCAACCCTCTATATGAGATTGTGCCGAATGAAGAAGGTGAAGGAACACACATGTCAGCCACTATATTAGGTTGGATTGTAATATTATCTCCGCTAATAATGATATTCGGATTAGCAAGTATGATGAGGAAATCAACCGCCGTCATTATGTTAATAGGACTCATACTATTCTCAGTTTTAATTGGCATGAGTTTATCCTATATATTTTTAATTTACACAGGATCAAGTTTAGTACTCACATTTATTATTACAGCAGGACTATTTGCACTCTTATCATTTGTAGGAATGTTTACTTCAGTTGATTTAACAAATTGGGGAACTTTCTTTATGTTTGCCCTCATTGGATTAATTATATCAATGATAGCCAATTGGTTTATACAGAGCCCTACTATGCACTACGTCATATCGGGAATAGCAATTGTAGTCTTCCTAGGACTCACGGCTTATGATACACAGAAGTTAAAGGATATTGGTTTAGGTATGACATATGGAAGCGACGAAACAAAGAAGCTTGCAATATGGGGAGCACTTGATCTATACCTTGATTTCATTAACTTATTCGTTCACCTACTTCAATTCATCGGAGTATCAAAAGACTAATATGAGCGCAGAAAGAATTAAAGTACTTAAAGACGAAATCTGGAGACGACAAGTAGAACTTGAGAATCTTACTAAATCAATGATGAAGGAGGAGACTGATGTTCGAAAGAAGTTTCAAATGTGGGCAAATAACGGTCTAGATAAGAAACAATTAAACCGGCTTCCAGATGGAGCAATTAGACAATGGATAGACGATCATGATTATCTTGACGGATCTCGTGAAACAATTCATTTACTAGACATAGATGATGCATTTGGATTATTATGTTTAGACGATAATCAACTTATAGAATGGGAATGTCTAGAAGACGCTGAGAAATTGAAAGAATATGCAGTCTTTATTGCAGCATGTGAGCATATGATGAGGGACAACGTTAGTTCATTCGCAATAGACTGGTAATGGCAAATAGACACTATCCGAAGGACGAAGAAGTAGAAGTAACTTTAAAATTTAAAGTGAAACTTACTCACATTAGTAATTACCATCACCTAAACGAAGATGATATTGCTAGAATAGTTCAAGATTTCAAAGAAGAGATTGGAAATGAAATATCAAGCAATGTAGAAGGTGAGTACTCAAATCAAGAAGTAACCCAAATGTGCGATTATGTTAATTACGAAATAAAGAAGATCGAATCATGAAGATAATTAAAGGAAACCTAATCACTCTTGCACAATCTGGTGCATTCGATGTAATCTCTCATGGTTGCAATTGTTTCTGTCAAATGGGAGCAGGTATCGCACCTCAAATGGCTAAGGCATTCGGAGCAGATCAATTTCCAATGGAGAGTGACTCTTATAAAGGAAGCTTTAATAAATTAGGCAATATTGATTTCCAATATAATCGAAAGTATAATGTTGCTGTTGTAAATGCATACACTCAATATGGATTTGGAAGAAATCACGCTAATGGAACATCGGTTCCACTTGATTATCTTGCACTTGAAATGTGTATGAAGAAGATTAATTTTGAATTTAAAGGAACAAAGGTTGGGCTACCATGGATTGGATGTGGATTAGCAGGTGGAGATAAGGAAAGAGTAAGAGAAATTCTTGCTAGAACATTAACTGACGTAGAATTAACAATTGTAGAATTATGAGCGGATTAAATTTAGTAAGGAACGTACTTGCCATTAAAGGAGCAGTCGATTTAATTAGAGGTGATAGAGATAAATCAATCACAACTAAACAACAAGTGAGTAAGCCACGTGAATCTGACGGTATGATGTCGGTTCAGAAAACTAAAATAGTTTATCGAGAAAAACCTAAGACTGTGCCAAGATTATTAATCATCGGTCACGGTCGTCATGGAAAAGATACACTTGCTGAAATCTTTAACAGAGATTATGGAATGACATTCATGGCATCATCGATGGCAGCATCACAGATCTTTATTTACGAGAAGCTTAAGAAGAAATATGGATATAAGAATCCAGTTGAGTGCTTCGAAGATAGAT
>Ga0335398_10007014_pt1 | contig 13962 bp, 14 predicted proteins | sample BON03_FD_205742 | JGI IMG/M metagenome (GOLD analysis project Ga0335398, IMG submission 205742) | Freshwater microbial communities from Lake Bonney liftoff mats and glacier meltwater in Antarctica - BON-03 (spades assembly) (version 2) | ecosystem: Environmental > Aquatic > Freshwater > Ice >... | reverse complement strand
GGGCGGCTCGGGTGGCGGGGAGGTGAGAAATCGTCCCGGGGGCCGCCTAAAACTGTCCTACCCCAACCCTATTTGTTGCCCTGAGACACCCTGTTTTGCCTTGTATTGCCCGCGTTTGTCTTTTATGAAGGTGTTCGACAACGCTCCATCAAGGGAAAGGTGCCACAGACCCTGAGTCACTGAAATCGCTCGAAGCCCACTCCTGGAACAACGGCCCCGAGAACGCCGATACGACCCTCCCTTTATGCCACGCAAGCCAAAGACTGACCCGACCGCTCCGAATGCGGGCGATTCGATTGCTTCCTTCAAGTATCCGGCGAAGCGGAAGAACATCCCCCCGGCTGGCTTGGAGGCTCAGGGCCGGGTGCACGAGGCGGCGAAGATCCGCTACGAATACAATCCCCATCTGCCGCCGGTGCTGCGCTCGGCGACGGACGCGACCGAGACGGACAAGCTGCCGGAGCTGCTGGCGATTGCGCGGAAGCGCGCCCTGACGGACGACGAGGCACGGGTGTTGGCAGATGCGCTACGGCGGCACGATCCGTGGCTGGAGTGGAGCGGGAAGCGGGAGAAGCCGTGGTTCGAGGTTGAGCCGGTGGCGCTGCACATGCATGAGCGCGTCTCCACTCAGGCCATCCTGCGCGTGCTGGCGCGGGAGGATGTCGAGCGCGATCTCTTTGCCGATCCGCAGCACGAGTACGCCCAGGCGGTGCAGTTCTACCAGCACGACGTGGACTGGGCGAACCGCATGATCCTCGGCGACTCGCTGCAAGTGATGGCCAGCCTCGCCCGGCGCGAAGACCTCGCGGGCAAGGTGCAGATGATCTACCTCGACCCGCCCTACGGTATCAAATTCGCCTCGAACTTCCAGCCGCAGCTCGGCCAGCGCGACGTGAAGGACCGCGAGCAGGATCTCACCCGCGAGCCGGAGATGGTTAAAGCCTACCGCGACACCTGGACGCTCGGCATCCACTCCTACCTCGCCTACCTGCGCGACCGGCTGGCGATGGCGAAGGAACTTCTCGCCGACTCCGGCAGCATCTTCGTGCAGATCAGCGATGAAAATCTCCATCGCGTGCGGTGCGTGATGGATGAGGTGTTCAAGCCAGAAAATTTCGTCAGCGTCATCACAGTGAGCAAAACGAGCGGTTTTGGAGACACGACGACGTTATCATCGGTTGGCGACTATCTTCTTTGGTATGCGAAAGACAAACCGCAGTTGAAATATCGGCCGCTTTTCTGGCTCAAAGACGACGATTCTCCTTTCGCAAAGGACTACAGAGCAGTTGAGAACCCTGCTGTTGGTGAACGCCGAGCAATGACGAGTGCGGAGTTTGAAAGCCCTTCAATCGTTCCCTCTGAATTGAAGCGGTTCGGGCTAACCGCAACGAGTAGCCAGGGCGCGACCCCGGCGGGAACTTTCCCTATCGAATATCACGGCAAGACATTCCAGTTAGGCGGCGACCAACATTGGAAAACTTCACAGGATGGTTTCCGTCGGCTTATTTCCGCGAATCGAATCCACGCGCGCGAAAACTCGCTGCGCTACGTGCGTTACCTTTTAGATTTCCCAGTCGTTCCGATGACAAACAACTGGATCGACCTTCGATGGGGATTTGATGCGGGAGAGAAGCGATACGTTGTGGAGACAAATCCCGGAATCATTGAACGCTGCCTGCTGATGACCACCGACCCCGGCGACCTGGTGCTGGACCCGACGTGCGGGAGCGGGACGACGGCGTTTGTGGCCGAGCAGTGGGGCCGGCGCTGGATCACCTGCGATTCCAGCCGCGTGGCGCTGGCGCTGGCCAAGCACCGGCTGCTGACCGCGAAGTTCGATTACCAGCAGCTTCGCCCGTTGAGCGCGGAGGACGTGGCGCGCAATCCGCACGGGACGTGGCTGACCGACCCGACGGGCAAGGTGCCCGGCAAGGCGACCTTTGCCTGCAAGACAGTGCCGCACATCACGCTCAAGAGCATCGCGCGGAACACCTCGCTCGATCCCATCTTCGCCAGACACGAGCCGATCCTCGCGACGGCACTGGAGCGGCTGAACCGCGAAGTGGCCAAGGTGGGCGCGCCCGCCAAGGAAAAGCTGGTGGAGAAGCTCATCGCCAAGCATCGCGAATCCGGTGCGAACGCCGTGACGGATGCCGACACGCGCCGCTGGCTGTTGCCGGACACGCATCCCACGCTCATCCGCAGCGTCCAGGCCAATAAGCCGTTCAAAGGCATCACGCCCAAGCAGGCCGAGAGCTATCGCGCCGCGATTCCCAAAGGCGGCTGGAAGGAATGGGAAGTGCCCTTCGACACAGATCCCAACTGGCCCCAGACCTTGCAGGACGCACTGACCACCTACCGCGCCGCGTGGCGGGCGAAGATGGACGGGGTGAACGCCTGCATCTCCGCCAATGCGGTAATGGAGGAACTGGTGGACAAGCCGGAGACGGTAAAGGGCGTGGTGCGCGTGAGCGGCCCCTTTACGATGGAAGGCATCATCGCGATGGAAGAAGGCCTGGACACGCCGATCGGCGGCGCGCCGGACGAGCTCGACACTTTCGATGGCGACGCAGCGGTGCAGAATGCCGAAGCGCATCTCGACAAGATTCTCCGGCTGCTGAAAGTGAGCGGGGTGGATTTCCCCGGCAACAAGAACATGAAGTTCAGCCGGCTCGATCCGCTGACGAGCGCTGCGCTGATTCATGCCGAGGGCGAATGGATGGACGGGGATCAGAACGAACGGCGCGTAGCCGTGAGCATCGGCCCGGAGATCGGCAACGTCAGCTCGATGCAGGTGGAGGACGTGATCCGCGTCGCGAACCGGCAGGGCTACGACGATGTGGTCTTCGCCGGATTCGGCTTCGACGCCTCGGCCCAGGATGCCATCGAGAGCGCCAGCCATCCGAAGGTGCGTCTACACATGGCCCTGATCCGCCCCGACGTGGCGATGGGCGACCTGCTCAAGACGCAGCCCGGCAGCCAGCTTTTCACCGTCTTCAGCGCGCCACGCGTGAAGGGACCGACGAAGCAGGCGGACGGCGAGTTCACCGTCGAGGTCGAGGGCATGGATGTCTACGACCCGGTGAGCAACACGCTTTTCCCCACGGACAAGGAACGCATCGCGGCGTGGTTCCTCGATTCGGACTACGACGGGCGGACCTTCTGCATCTGCCAGGCCTTTTTCCCCGACAAGAGCAAGTGGGCGAAGCTGGCCAAGGCACTGGGGTCGACGGGTGTGATCGACGAAGATGCCTTCGGTGCTCTGAGCGGGCTGAAGAGCCTACCTTTCCCTCGTCCTCAACGGTTCGGCAAAGGAGAATCGTGGCGCGTGGCGGTGAAGGTGATTGACCCGCGTGGCAACGAGGGACTGCGTGTGCTAACCGTGAAGGATTAACTTATGATCGAGCGCATCATCATCGAAAACTTCAAGAGCCTGCGGCAAGTGGACGTGACGCTGGGGACTCTCAATCTTTTCATCGGCACGAACGCGAGCGGGAAGTCGAATTTCTTCGATGCGCTGCGCGTGCTGCAAGGGATCGGGAACGGGTTCACGATCAGCGAGATCCTGGACGGTAAGCCGAAGAGCGCCACGAGCGAGGTGTGGGGGGGGATCCGAGGCGGGAGTGCTAAGGCGTGTTTTTCGGACAGCGAGAAAGGAGGGGAAGTGACGATCACGGTTTCAGGCAGGAGATCTGGAAAGCCGTTGCAAAAGTGGGAGTTCATGATCTCCTTTTCACCCGCTGAAGGAAAGGTGACCCAAGAACGATTGAGCGTGAATGGAGACCTCTATACCTCGGAGGGAGTACCTAGGAATTTGCTGGGTGACCCCGTGATCCGGGTCAAATACTACCAAGGGAAGAAGGGAACCCAGCCGCAACTCCCCTTTGAGAGCGCCCGCCCAGTGCTGGGGCAGTTCGCGAAGGGAAACGGGAAATGGAAGAAGGGCGACGCGGAGCTCGCGCAGGAAGTGGCCACTCTGCTCGCGAATTCGCAGCGGGTTGACCCGCACCCGACGGCATTGCGAAACTATTCCCAGGCGCATCAGATTCAACGCATGGGCGAGCATGGCGAGAACTTTGCGGCGCTGATCAAAACGCTATGCCAGGACGCCAAAGCGAAGGCTGCTTACCTATCTTGGCTACGACAACTCCGTCCCTCCGAGGTGGACGATGTAGGAACACTGAGCGGCGCGGTGGGGGAACCGTTGTTCATGCTCAAAGAGGGCGGAAAGGAATTTCCCGCCACAGTATTGAGCGATGGGACGTTGCGTTTTGCCGCAATCACAGCGGCCTTTTTTCAGCCGGACATGCCGGGGATCATGACGATCGAGGAGATTGAGAACGGCATCCACGCAAGCCGGGTTCGCCTGTTGGTGGAACTGCTGCGCAACCGGGCCGAATCGGGGAAGACGCAGATCATGGCGACGACCCATTCGCCGATCGTGCTAGCGTGGCTAACCGAGGCGGAATACACGACGACGTTCTTCTGCAAGCGGGATGAGACCACTGGTGAATCCAAGATTTGCGCACTGCCGGACGTGCCCCACTTCACCGAGGTGGTGAAGAAACAACCCATATCCGAACTCTTTTCGGAGGGCTGGCTGGAGATGGCGCTATGAGCTACAAGGTTCTCGTCATACCTGAAGACCCGACCCACAACGGCTATATTTTGAAGCCGCTGATGCAGGCGATACTGGCGGACGCAGGTAAGCCTAATGCCAAGGTGGATGTGCTGACCAATCCCAAGCTGGGCGGATATGATCATGCATTGAAAGCAATCAAGGAGGATTTGCCGGATCGCTACGGCTTTTGGGATCTATGGATTTTCATCCCCGATGCGGATCGTGCTTCACCTGCGGCGATGGCAAGTTTGGAAAAGGAAATAGGGGCAAAAGGAATCAAGCTGCTTTGCTGTCCGGCACAGCCCGAAGTGGAGATCTACGCATGCACTGCCTACCGAACAGAAATAGCGGGAGGGTGGAGCGCCGCACGCGATGATATCAGGATGAAGGAAAATGTATTCGCTCCTTTGCTGAAGGCGCATGGCGATGACCGCCGCGCCGGTAGCGGACGTGACCTGATGATCGCGGAATCGCTGACGAACTTGCCCCTGCTGTTTCAGCTTTGCCCTGAATTGAAGAAGTTGCGTGACCGCATCGCGACATTGATCCAGCCGCACTAGCATCATGCCCGAAGACCAAATCCCCATCCAGCCCGTCTCGAACCCGATCCTGTGCTCGCCCTACAAAGAGCCGGGCAAGCACTGGCTCTACGACACGAAGACTGGCATTCCCTCGGAGGCACCGGGGAGGCGTCCGGCGAGCTATTGGTTCAAGACGGAGAGAACTGGCGGGGCGCAGCGCGACCTGTTTGCCGAAGAAGAGCGCGACGACCTGCCTCTGGTGAATGCCCTGCGTGATGACGTGCGCCGCTGGCGGGATACGGGATCAGGCTGGGAGGGTGCGAGCGAGACGACGAAGAAGCTGCTGCGACACTGGTGGCGCGAGGATCGCGGACGGCGGCTGTTTTTCTGTCAGGTCGAGGCTGTGGAAACGATCATCTACCTGCGGGAGATTCTCTCGATGGGGAAGAGGCCGCGCTGGACGCAAAAGCTGACGTTGGAAGATTTCCAAATTCTGGAGCAAGGAAAGAATCCGCGACCCGGGGAGTGGATCGCAAGAGTCGCGCAACACGCCAAGCTGGCGGACATCCCCAACGAGGCGGGTGTAAGGGCAATCCACCGCTACGCCTGCAAAATGGCGACGGGCAGCGGCAAGACGGTGGTGATGTCGATGCTGATCGCGTGGGCCTTTTGCAATCGCGGCACGAAGCCAGGCGATCCGCGCTTTCCGCGTCGTGCGCTGGTGTTATGCCCGAACCTCACGATCAAAGAGCGGCTGAACGTCCTTCGACCGGGTGATCCGAACAACTACTACGAGATGTTCGACATCGTGCCGTCTACGCTGCGGACAGAGCTGGCGAAGGGCAAGGTGCTGGTGACCAATTGGCACTGGCTGGCACCCGAGGCGGAGACGCAGAAGGTGGGCGGGGCGCCTATCGTGAAGCTCGGGCCGGAAAGTCCGGAAGCCTTTGCGCGGAACCGCCTTGGCGACCTGTGGGACGATGAGCCTCTGATGGTGCTGAATGACGAAGGCCATCACGCCTACCGGCCTGCGCCGGTGCCAGACGGCACGACCCTCACCGCCGAAGAGAAAGCGGACCGCGAGGAAGCAACAGTGTGGGTCAGTGGATTGGACAAGATCAATGCGGCCTGCGGCATCGGTATCTGCGTGGACTTGTCGGCAACGCCATTCTACCTGCACGGCAGCGGGTACCCGGAAGGCTCGCCGTTCCCGTGGATCGTGAGCGACTTTTCACTGGTTGACGCCATCGAGAGCGGCATCACGAAGATCCCGCGTCTCCCGGCGATTGATAACACCGGACAACCGGACCCTAAGTATTTCAAGCTGTGGGAGCACATCACCCGTGATCTGAAGGCGGGTGAGAAGCTGACAGGCGGAAAGCCAAAGCCTGCGGTCGTTTATCGCAAAGCCGAGGATGCCTTGATCACTCTGGCAGGCGAGTGGAGACAAAAGCTGGAGCAAGTCACTTCATCCGCTCCCGGTCAGGATCGCACGCCGCCCGTGATGATCATCGTGTGCGACAACACCGATATCGCAAAGGAGTTCTACCGCGTAATTTCTGGTGAGGAAATCATCGAGGCTGATGTGCCCGATGAAGATGAGGACGACGACGATCTACCGAAGCGCCGGAAGAAGAAACCGAAGTCTCAAAAGCTCTACGGAGCCGGCCTGACCGGCTTTCCCGAACTGTGGAATCGCGAAGGCGCCGAAGTGACGCTCCGTATTGATTCCAAGTTGCTCGCCGCCGCCGAGAGTGATGACCCGAATACAACGAAGAAGGAAGCAGCGGAGGAACTTCGAAAGATCGTTTCGACGGTGGGCCGTGTCGGTGAGGCGGGCGAGCACATTCGCTGCGTGGTGAGCGTGAACATGCTCAGCGAAGGCTGGGACGCGAATAACGTGACGCACATCCTCGGACTGCGGGCCTTTCACAGTCAGTTGCTCTGCGAGCAGGTGGTGGGGCGAGGATTGCGGCGCATGGATTACACGCCCGACCCGGCTACGGGACTGCTGACGGCGGAGTATGTGGACATTTTCGGAGTACCGTTCTCGCTGATTCCCTTCAAGGGCCGTGAGCCCGGAGGCGGTCCCCCGCCCGAGGATCGCCCGAAACACGAAGTGATGGCGCTGCCGGAACGGAAGGCGTTCGAAATACGGTTTCCTGTGGTCGAGGGCTACGTGGTGTCCTTGCAGCGCAACTTCGTTACAGCCGATGTGAGCAAAGTCGAAAAGACGAAGCTCGATCCGTGGGCGGTCCCAACTGATGCGTTTGTCCGCCCACAGGTCGGCTATCAGATCGGACACGCGAGTACGCACGGCGGTTTTGGTTTCGAGTTGGTGAACCGACAGGAATACTACGACTCGGTTCACTTGCAGACTATCGAGTTTGAGATTGCTCGCGAAGTTGTGCGTGCGCTCACTGAAGCGGCTCATCCGGGCAAGGAGCGATTGCGGAGGGAGAGTCGAGGCACTTTATTCCCCCAGGTCCTGCGAATCGTGCAGAGCTACATGAGCGATCGAGTGGATTTCAACGGGCTGAATCCATGCGAGGTGGGTTTGCAGACGTATGCCCAGCGCATCATCGGACTGCTGATCGCGGCCATCACTCCCGATGACGGCAAAGGCGAGGCTCCGCTGCTGCCACGGCTGAACCGCTCCATGCCCATCGACAGCACGGAAAGAGTTCACTTCAAGACGGTGAAGCCGGTGCAGATGACTGATGCCAGCCACCTGAATTTTGTGGCCTGTGACACTAACTCATGGGAGCAGGCGGCGACCTTCCAACTCGAAAAGCTGGCGAAGGAAGGCGTGGTTTTTTGCTACGCACGGAACGACCGGCTGGAGTTCAACATTCCCTACGAGCTTTACGGAAACCCACACGTTTACGAACCGGACTTCATTGTCCGCCTCCGTAACGGCGTAAATCTCGTCCTCGAAATCAAAGGCAAGCAGCACGAGGACACTGACGCGAAGCACCAAGCAGCGAAGCGCTGGGTGTCGGCGGTGAATCATTGGGGGCGGCTCGGCGAGTGGGACTTCGCAGTCTGCCGTGAACCACAACGTCTCGGCGAAGTGTTCGCCAAACTGGCCGATGAGCGCATCGAACGCATCCGTGTCGTCGCCTCCGAGTTGCAGGCGCAGGCAGAAGGCGAAGTGAGCCGGCTTCGTGCGCTTGGCTGGACGCAGGCTGACTTTGCCCGTGCGCTCAAGGAACTGTTGGAAACGAAAGTAGCGGAGTAACCATGCAGAACCAAAACTACCGCGTTGTATTGGACACGAATGAAGTCGTGGGGGCTGGCACCGGGTGGATGGATCGTGGCCGTCCCGTGCCGGACAGAAATCCGCACCGGCGCGTTTTGATCCGCGTGGCCGAATCTCACACCGGACTCTACTGCGGCAAAATCGTCGGTGAGTATTTGGAGAAACTGGTGGATCTGGGCCACCCGCGAGAGCGTGCGCTCAAGATGATGACCTATCTCATGGGCGCATTCACTCAAGTGATGATCACCACGAAGTCTGCACCCGTGCCGCCGAGCGATCCCGATGACGAGGTGTTCCTCTTGTGTGCCATTGATGGAAATGCCGACTACCTTGTCTCCGAAGACAAGGCATTGACCGATCTCAAGGCGAGTTATACTAAACCAGTGATCGGCACGAGCGAGGAGCTTGCTGAAACTCTTGGAGGATAGAGCAGCCGCCTGACTAGCGAAAATTATCGATGGCCGTGAGTATCGCTTACGGCAATCGCGCGTCGTCGATCACGAATCGCACGGAACCGTCTTCTACGATTTGGCGAAACCGAAGATACGTTCGAGGTAAAGCGGGATTCACCGCTCCCAGGTCGCGGTGAGCATTAGATAGGTGAATCTGCGGCACTTCAAATGCGCGATTTGTCAAGGCATCGCCCTCCACGCTGACGAGCCGGTATTCTGGACCGCCAGGCGTTCGCGCGAGGAACGTCGCGGCAAGCTCTCCTTCCATGTAGCCCGATAGCTCCAGCATCCTTGTTTCCTCGTGCTCGAAAGGCTTTCGGTCTCTCCATTTGCTATTGTGCCAGCTACACAGCGGCATGATGTAGCATATACCTCCGGGTTCAACATATCCCACGGCGCTCGGCGTCATGTGTCCGCCCACTTTGAATTGAGGATGCGTGTGGGGTTTAACACCATCTGGAAGCGGGGTGGTGGCGTAGCAATCCCCATTGATCCCAGATCTCAGAAGGAGCCCTTTCCAATTCTTGCCGATCTTAGGATCACGTCTACTGCCATCGACATTGTAGAGGACTCCCTCGAAGTCGACTACTCTTGCTCCGGTTGAAAACAGCCCGATGCCCTGGTATCGCGTGTAGAATTCTCTCAGTGCTTGCTCAAGTTCCATGGCTCGTTTTGTGTGGGGTAAAGTTGCAGTTCAGAAGCGGTCTTGTCGGCCCAATACTGGAGAAGAGCGGTTTCACACGCGAGCCGAAAATTTCACAACGGGTGACATTAAGGGTGGGGCGGGGCGCTGCGCGGCCCCGGGGGGGCGGGGGCCATACCCCTCGAGTCTCTGGCCTGCCTGGCGGCCCTCGTCGAGCTGTCCGATCTGCCTGCCCTCGTTGCCTCCGGTCCATCGAAGGACACCGATCACACCGACCCGGGGAGGAGGATCCGGGCCGGTGAAGTGGTTTCAAAAGTGGTATCACAGAATCTGTAGGCCATGCAATACCTCACCCGAACAAGTGATTATCTATCAGATGACACCTCGAAAACGCCATCACCGAGGTCGATTGTCGTCGAGTCGAGGAGCGCTCCGGCGAAGCCTTTCCCGGTCGCCTCGCCCTTGACCCTGGCGAGCTGCATCTTCTCCGCGAAGTTCAGTCCGGCGAGATCCTTGACGTGCGCCCAGTGCTTGTCCCGGAGCTTGATGAGGGTTTCCAGATCGCGCACCGAGAGTTCACCCTTGGCGGCCTTCGCTTCGAGATCCTGAAGGGCTCGATCCGTGAGCTTCTCGACTCGCGCGGCCTGCTCGATTTGCGCGTCCCTGACTTGCCGTGCCACCGCCACCGCCCGATTGCCTTCCCGGTCGATCTCTGAGCCGATGGAACTGGCGGAGCGTTTTGAGCCCTCTCGCAGGAGGTGGTGAGCGGTGTGACGTCCGACACCAGCCTCCCGGGCGAACTTGGCGACCGTCCAACCCTCGGCGAGAGCTTTCGGAAGGAACGGCATCGCCTTGTCTCGGGAGGGAGTTCGGGAAGGGGAAGGAGCCGCTGGCATGATCCTGATTCTACTCTTTTGATTCAGGAAGATCAACAGACAACCCTGTCTGTCCTGTCTTCTTTCTGTCCCGCTGGACCCATGGACTGGTTTGGTCCCGGTCCCGTCCCCCTAAAGGGGACGACGGGACCACGGGACCAGTCCCGTCCTAGTCCTGCGCGAGACCACGGGACCAGTCCCGCGGGACCAGAATAGCCTTTTGTTTTTCATATAAAAAACAGTTGAACTCTCTTCTGTATTTGCTTTAATAAACAGACATAACCCGACCCGGCGGATCCGGGACCAAATACCATGAAGCTAAATCACTACTACAAAGGAATCCTCTCAGCCGCGAGGGACTGTCACAATTACGGAGACATGGACTATGGCGCTGCCTGTCTGTCGTCACCGCTGCCCGCCGACTTGCCGGAAAGCTCGCGTCTTTACCAGCTCGGCGAACGGGCTGCTCTCCGTGCTTTTCGTGACCACGACGCACTCGACGCCATTGACCTGATTTCCGCCCGCCTTTGGAAGTGGGGAGCCGAGGAGGAACTCGACCAGTTCCTTGAGACCGTCGGAGTGACCGGCGACGAGCCCGTGCCGGTGCAGGATCGGCCTGCTCTCCGGGACGCTCTCGGCACTCTCCGCCGCCTCGATCTCAACGGCTGGGCGAGCGTTACCGATGGCAGCCTCGATTACGCCACCGATGAAGTCGCCCTCGACATCATCACCCACGCCATCACCGAGATCCATGAAGCGGAAAGCGATTTCCCGCCCGTCGTCGCTTACGAGAAACTCTCCGGTGAAGTCGTCCTCGACTACTCGGAAGGAGGTGCCCGATGAAGATCGAGGTCACCCGCTACAAGGGCAGCCGTAACTGGGCGGTCTACCTCAACGGTGAACTCCTCGCCGTGACGGTCTACCGCAAGGGGGCGCACGCCGTTGCACTCACGATTGCCGGGCTCGCCGTCGGGGCGGTCGTTGAAGGAGGTGCCTGATGTGATCCGCCGCCCGCCCTCCGGGTCCGATCCCCGGAGCGCGGGAGGCGGGACACGCCCGCGATTGAACTCAATCCCATCAACCACATGACCCTGATCACTGGAAACATTTACCCTGTCCGCAACGAACTGAAAGCACTCGGAGGAACCTGGGAGAAGCGCTCGCAAGGCTGGCTTGTCCCTGATGACCGCGCCGAGGAAGCTTGCACCCTTGTTGCGGGAGCACCCGTCGCGACCCGCTACTCCGGCGGGAGAAGCCGGAGCCGGGGAGTCACCCGCTTTTCGAGCGGTGCCACCGTCTACCGCAATCCCCGAGGCCGGTGCATCGACGCACCGTGCTGCGGCTGTTGCTCGTGAAACCCGGGCGGGTCCGATCCCCGCTGCAACTTCAAACCGATGACCACCACTGACGAACGCAACTCCGCCCTACTTCACCTGCTCGCGCTCACCCAGGGCACGCAGGCCGAAGCGCGCCGCCGGTGGGATCTCGATTACAACTATGACACCGACGCCGCACTCACCGGCGCAAACGCCCGACTCCGATACCTCACCGCATTCCTTCACACCCGAACCCTTTCCCGTAAACTTCCATGACCGACACCGATCAAATCCGACTCACCGTCCTCGAGCGAGCTTTCGCCGAGGGGACAATCACCCAGGATGAACTCTCCGAACTCGAAGCACTCCGCGACGAAGCCGGCCAGGGCTGGCTGTTTGATTCCGAGCCCCAGGAACGCGCACAAGAGCCGATCCCGGACTACAGCGCAGAGATTGCCCGCCGACTCGCACGGCCCCTCTCAGGTCACGACAAGGGCGAGCAAGCGGAACTTTTTGGGCAGGGACTTCTGCTTTGATTTGAGAAGCAGCAAATGGCACCGGGGAGGCTGAGCCTATTTGCGACCGAGGTCCAATTCTGCGTCAGCTCCCCCAGAGCCGCGCCGATAATAATTGACCATGTCCCGCCGTTCAAGGCAGAATTCTCACAAGCCAACTGATGCCAGCATCATCCGTTATTCCTGAGATCCTCGAGGCCGAGCGCCGCGTCACCCGGCCGCTCCGCGCTCATCGCGGCTGGGTCGTTCGCGAGCGCGTCAAAGGGAAGTGGGTCGATCATCCCCAGGTAAGATGGCCGGAAGCACTCGCCGCCGTTCGAAAGCTCCGGGCCGAGACCGCTGTCCGCCTCACGGTCGAGGCTCGCAAGCTCGAGGACTTCGAAGAGGCGATCCTCTGGGCCGGCGAGCTGGCGGAGAAGCGGGGAGCGTCCTGGAAGAAAGCCGCACAGCAGGTGATCGAATACTTGCCGAAGGTTGAAAATTAAAGCAAAATCAGTCAATGAGTCGAGCTGACAAATTACAAGGGAACGAAAACGCCAAGAAGCCGGATGACGAGAAGATCACCGGGAAGGGCAGGATCGTGATCGACCTCGGAGATCTCAAAGGTGAGGCAGTTAGAGCTTCACGTGCCCGGGGGATGAAGTTTGCCCCATGGATCAGGGAAGCGGTGGAAGAGAAGATCATAAGAGAGGACAATTTGAACCGGAAGAAATAAATATTTCTCCGAGAAATTCCTAGCGGACTTTCCTAACTGAAAAATGAATCCCTTACCTACAATTCGTCGTCACGCTGGCTGTCTTAGCCTTCCACTTGGCTGTATGAGTTTAATTGTAGGAACTCTAGCTACGTTAGCTGCGATTCTTGTCGTCCCTGAGTGCAGGATCATCCTCGGTTTAGATGATTATGAAAATGAGGGATCTGAATTGATAGAGGATGAGCCGACGGCTCCTTTTACAAGAGTTACGATTAGAAAGATCGAAGGTGCATGGAGACGGATCGATTTCGAAGAGGACACCGATTATGTTTTGAATTTTCAGACAACTTTTCTACCCAATAAAGAGGGGTATCTTGAAGCGAAATACTTCAATCCTTGTCCCATAAATGTAGGCAGAGTTCTTATCAACGAAGGGTCAAATGACATTTTTTCCATCACCGTAATTTTAGATGATGTGAACTACCTTGGCAGTACATATACTCTCACTTATACTCCGAATCAGGATTCATTAAGAGGCAGCTACGTGGTTGGTGATTCCGGGGAGCAATTTCAAGTGACATTTCGGCGAACTTCGGGTACGCTTGAGCCCTGTAAGTAGGCATTAAATCCCTCTCCGATACTCCCCACGCTCATTCCGATCCACCCGAAGTGTCTCTTTAATCTCCGGCCAGATCACATAAAAGCGGGTCTTGCTCATCCCGGTCTCCTCGTAAACGCGCCGTTGCAGAGCACTCACGCGGATCCACTCTCCGCTCAGGCACTCGATAATGTCATCGGCTGAGTAGTGGCGGCCGAGCCCGGCCTTCTTCCGCTTCCCGTCCGCTCCGATCGCTTCCCGATACGTCGCCGCATCGAAATCCTCATCGACGCGATAGATCCCGGTTTTCTCATCAAGGAGGACACCGATCTCCTCGAAGGGACGGCCATTGTTGTTCTTGCCGCAGGCGAGGATCAGCTTCGTTTCATCCTCCGGATCGGCCGGCGCGAGGTTCCACTGACTCCGCACCCAGGCATGGAGCACCTTCGAGTTCCGACCGTAGCT
>Ga0335398_10007012_pt1:0-12500 | contig 13966 bp, 16 predicted proteins | sample BON03_FD_205742 | JGI IMG/M metagenome (GOLD analysis project Ga0335398, IMG submission 205742) | Freshwater microbial communities from Lake Bonney liftoff mats and glacier meltwater in Antarctica - BON-03 (spades assembly) (version 2) | ecosystem: Environmental > Aquatic > Freshwater >... | reverse complement strand
TACGATGTCTATATTCCCAATCGTGCAGGCACAACACTGCCAAATTCCAAGGTTGGGCGTATGGCGACAGTTACACAACAAGACCAAAACAAGCTTATTCAACTCGAGGTGCACCGAAATAATCTTCTTGAGAAATTGCATCAGGTGCACAACGCCAGATATGCAATCGTTAACAAGAAATTCAACATGATTGAAAGAGGGAATTGCAGAACACCCGTCCTGGCTACCGTTGCAGTGGGAGGTGTAGACAAAACGATACATTTTCTTGAGGGAAGAAATGCAGTCCTCATGAGCAAGGTTGTCGAGGAATTTCAAAACTTACCAAACTCAGTGGGTGGAGGCGTTATCCGACATTTTATGGAACAACTGTGTATCGCGGCAAAGACTCCCATAAAGCAAGCAGAGGTACCAGACGATATCAGCGTGGAAACTTGCACTCAAATGCTTGTCACCGCGGTGCTACTCTTGTCCAACAAAGGAATCCGAGACTCAGAGGGCTGTTTGATGATCACAAAATCAATGGACACTGAAGTGCATATACTTTTCACCCACCTCTTGGCATGGGCACAGTTCAAAATTTTGGAATCTCATCCCGAGTTCAAAAAGCACATCCCGGCCGATTGGCTGAAAGGCAACAGCACGAGTGGGGTTCCGATACACATCTCTTCGATGTGGAGGAAATTCAATGAGAGTATCGTGCGCAAGAATTCAATGGACGTGAACAAACTGCGTTGTTGCATGCGACACTTTCTTTATTCTGCAATGCCCGTGAAAACTTCCAAAAAAATCAAGACGGTGGACCTTCGATCATGTGCACTGCTACATCTTCAAAGCAGAAGTAGGGAATTCTTCAACATACATGATGCCTTCATGGACTCTGTACAAGGATCGCTTGCGTCGGCGAAAATTGCGACGGCTGAAAACACCAAGGTGCATGGTGGAGAGGTAGCCTCGGATGAGGTAGCCTCGGATGAGGTAGCCTCGGATGAGGTAGCCTTGCATACTGACCTCGAGACAAGTCAGAGTGGCGTTGCATCTACAGAGGGCCAGAGTGGCGTTACATCTACAGAGGGCCAGAGAAGCGTTGCATCTACAGAGGGCCAGAGTGGCGTTGCATCTACAGAGGGCCAGAGTGGCGTTGCATCTACAGAGGGCCAAGACGGGTCGAAAAAGAAGCCACAAAGGGAAAAAGGATGTTCATGGCCGGCTGATGTCACACCAAAATCAGCTCGGGCAGCCTGTGTGGCCTTGACGATGGTGTTCTCAAAACTCAAAGTGCACGTGCTGAAAGCTTCCAAACTCGAGAGCATCCAAGATCCACAAATATTTCTAGAGTGTGTCGACAGAGGACATAGTGGCCAAAATATCAGAGAAATCGTGCAGGACCCACAGGTTTAGATTGTACACAAATTGTGCGTATGTGCGTGTACATACTGATGCATTAATGAATAATGTTTGCGCTGGTTACTTGCATAAATTCATGGGCTAATTATACATATGAATGTACAGATGGGAAACCTCTTTGGAAACCTCTCTGAATACCAATGGAATGCAGAAACTACTTCAAAACAGCAAGATTCTCATCAAGAAGTGCTTTTGGACGTCAAAGAATTTCAAGGATGGTTTGAGTGGAGACTGACTCATATTTATGATGGCCTTGCAACACGATTAACAAACTGCAGTGATCCTGATTGTCGTGCACATGATTTTGCTCCATTCGAAAAGACGCAAGACGACTTGCAAAAGACATGTGCCGTCAAACATATGCATGACTTTGCTAGCCAGCCATTGAAACATTGGGAGAATGTCTTGAAGCTGCTACAGAGAATGTCTTGAAGCTGCTACAGAGAATGTCTTGAAGCTGCTACGGAGAGTATCTTGAAGCTGCTACAGAGAATGTCTTGAAGCTGCTACAGAGAATGTCTTGAAGCTGCTACGGAGAATGTCTTGAAGCTGCTACGTACGCTGGAATGATGAGTATTGCTTTTATTATCACTCTTGGAGAAATATTGCAGTTTGGAACGCTCTCGTCTTTTCTTACCCAGCTTCACATAGTGAGTGGCGTTGTTTGCATTGTTTCTGTTGTTTGCGTTGTTTGTCCTTTTCGTAGTTGATGAAACACTGAAAACATTCATGTCGATCTAGCGTTTTTGACGTGAGGTCCTACCCTAATTCTGAGTGCCCACGCTCCTCTGCCGTTTCCCCCACCTGTTTTCTTTTTCTTTTCTTCTCCCTTTCTTTCCAATCTTGTTTTCCCCTCAATTTTTTTGGTTTTTTTTGGTATGTATATGTATGTGTGCGCGTATTTGGCCACTCTGTTCTCGTATGGTGATAACAAGATAACAGCAATAAGACTCATGTTTGTCGGCCAATGACAAAGTTGAGTATGTCAAAAATCAAATATTAAATATGCACTTGACAAGAACAAAAATACAATGAAATAAACTAGAGTTCGTGTATATGAGAATATAGAACGGATATTTGCTATCAACCTCGTTCATCGATGCACAAAGCAGAAGTACATCAGCAAATTCTAAGAACAAACATGGTGGTGATAGCAAGCGACGGCCCTTGACCCCTTCTCCCTTCCCTGCGCCTTGATCTTGCCTCCCACCAGCCATGAAAACTGCACCACTCCCAGTCCCTGCTGGGTACCCTATTTCATGACCCAAGAACACCTCCTATCCTCAAATTCACACCCCGAGCGAGCAGTGCCTTTATCCATCTGCGATGGCAAGCGACGACATGTTGTCGGCACCCACTCCGCCCTTGCTGTGTGCCTCTATCTTGCAGCTTGCACCACCTCCTTAGTCTGGAACCATCTCTGCTCCAATTTGCCTCAGCCGCGTGCCATCATGATTAAATTCAATTTAATCACAGAAACCCAATCTTTGAACCTCTGGGTGTCTTTCCCTCGTCCTCTTCTGCCTTTGCTTTTCTGACAGAAATGGGCTTCAGCTTTGAATCCCTGTTTGCAATTTGGTCGTTATCCCCACAGCGATTCCACTAATACGTTTACTCTAGTACAGTTTCTGGGCAGTATCAAAAATATTGAAACATTCTGATACTTTCGCTGTGCCGTCTGTATTTACCGCCTGTGGTTGCCTCATCTTGCTCAAACTTTGTTCTGCCTTCCCCTTTCTTCAGCAGCTGGTGACAAAGGGATTAAGAGTCAACACCTTCACTTGTTCTCCCAGGTTCTCCATCGACATCGTCCGATGTATTTGCTTATAATAGGATTGGATTACTGTGTCATGCACTTCGCATATGCGTTGTGCATGCGCCGCCAGAATCTTGTCCCTCTTTCCTGCTTGTACGCTGAGCCTTTCACGCTTGTTATAGAAATCGTTTCCAACTACTACACCACGCCTCCCCGCCACAAACTTCAAATATTCCGTTCCAGAGCAGGCGCTTTGAGCGCTTCTATTATGCTTTTGTATTGCTCATCAGCCTCATCTTCCTTCGCCCCCAGAAAATCTTCATTTCTGTCAGACAAATGTTTAAACTCTAGGATGTATACTACTATGGTGTTTGGTTCTTTTTTAATCACTATGCCATCCGGCCTTCGATTCCAAAAACAATTTTCATTTGAAATCATCTCTTTCACTGAGATGTTTTTTTGACAATTTCTGCTGCCTTCCTCGTCAGCAATTGCCTGCTGCATATCTGCTGAAACGATTTCTCTTGCCGCAACGTGTCAACGTGTTCATACTCCTCTCTTTATCAGGTGTAACAAACCTGAGCTTTTTAAGTTACTCGTTGGCGTTTGTGTAGCTTGCATACTAGCTTACAGATGTCTCCAGATGAAGTGGTGTGCAGCTGTGACTGTTGTCTTGATTGCGTCGCACAAGGCACTTTTGATGTGCCCATACGTCTCCTTCGACAAACTTTCAGTGCTGGCAACGCGTTGCTTACTGTTATTTTTTGCGATCAAATAGGTTTTTGCAAGCCATTTAGCTACCAGAATAATCCCTGTTATTGCCATCATTTTTCGCCTGTCATGTCTCCAAATGACGTACGGGTTGTTCAAATACTTTCTGAAGAGCGTTGTGCTTTCATTTGGCCGTAACATGCGGTCTGCCGTCCATGTGACAAATGTAGGGTGATTGATATTCAAGTTGTCTTGCTCTGCCCTAGCTTGCACACATGATCTCAAGATTCTTCTCTCATTAATCTGAGTGTTTTGCTGCAACATCTTTATCATGCTGTTGTAAAATACCTCACATCATCGCTTGTGTGCGCAGTCTTCTATGTCATCATCTGTCATCATCCTTACACCATCTTGCATATTGTTGCCTGAGCGTGCTTACTTGTCTCAAGGCCAAGCACCTTTCAACTCCTCTTGATGTTTTGGCATCTCTGAGTCATTCTCAGCTGCCCTTCAAGTTCGTATTGCATCCCTTACGGTATTATGAAATGTCAAATGACGATCTCGATAAGATACATTCCCTGCCTCGTGCCACGGTTTTTTCCACGTGAAGACTGCTCGACTCGTCCGTTTGCGCCATGTCTTGCCTACCTTTGGATCTGAAATGGCCTTATCCGCCAGGATGTCGGCTCCCTCATTCGAAAATCACTTTTGTAACATTCTATTGCACAATTCCACTATTGATTCTTTTCATATCACTTTCCTCAAATTACACTTTCAACTAGTACAGCCTATCCCGCTTGGGGTGACATTTCCGAAAAGCTGTTTCAAAGCTCAAAGCTCAAAGCTCGAACGTCTCTTTTGCAACGTTGCAGTGAATAGAAAAACAAAAGACCTTCACACATCTCTTTTTTGAGAGACAATTGGCCTTGTGGACCCCACTCTCAAAAAAGACATTTTTGTAGAGACTTTTTTGAAAGTGGACTTGATTTCCAATTTCGAGAAAGGTGATCTGCGTCGGATTGTGAGATGATGATGATGATTGCTTTTATTACTTTCAACAGTAGTTGAGTACCCTTGATTGAGGGTCTAGGTAGTTCAAATCCATGGGAATTTGAGTTCTTGGGTTTTAGACGGAATCGAACCGACGACCTTGGGATTAACAATCCCTCGCTCTGACCAACTGAGCCACGCTTGCACATGAGGTCAAGCAGAAGTGCCCTGGTGTTCGCCACCAAGGGAGGATGAGAATTGTGCTCCTTTTTGAGCGCCGACCCCATGTCCGCCATGGAGTCGGCGGTGCCGTGGGTAATTTTCACCGACTAGTCCGTTGCCGACTAGTCCACACATGACCCATGGGTGCTACAGTCTAGTGATTGTTGCCGATCAGTCCACACATGACCCATGCCAGTGGGTGCTACAGTCTATTTCACTTTAATTCATATTCCATGTCCGCATTGTCACTCATGGGTGATTCTTGCCGACACTTGTAGCACTGAACAAGCGTGACGTATAGTCACTCTTGATGAATTTTCCACACAGCTCAGACAAACCAGTTGCGCAACTTCATCTCGAGCACGCAACCACTGCAAAAATATTCAAGTTGGGTGACAAATGATACACACATCAACACACGTGATTTGATTTGGGTGATAAATGACACACAAGTGAAATCAACAGTCATGGATAGTGATTTGCAAACTACTCCAAAAGTGATTGAGGAAATGTAAAAATTCGAAGTGATTGATCAATGCACATCAAGTGAATTAAAATAATCTAACAAGTAATTTTGATAAACAAGAAAAAATGGTTTTTTCTTGCACAAAGGTAATTTTGTTTACATCAATTTCATGAAAAGTGATTTCTGTTTTTACATATTATATGGACATCGATTCTGAAATGAGAAATGATTTTGAATTCCACACAAGTGATTTTATCATTACCGAAAAGTGTGTGTGGTACCTTTATGATCGGTCGCTCCGTGGTGGTGCGACGTTGCACACCCATCGTTATGATCGTGGGGTCTGTCGAATAATTGTCCTAGTCTTCCTATATGAGATACTCAATATATACACTTTTGCAAAGAGACACTTTCTTTGATCATATCACGTATTTGCTCTTACTTATGAGAATTTATTCTCGATGCCACTATCCTATATGAAATACATAACATTTACACTGTGCAGAGAATTATTATTTTTGGCCATATAACCCGTGTTTGCTTGTACCAATCAGCACAATGCCACTCTTTCCATATTAGACACACGTTTATACACACTGAAAATTCAAAGGTTCCAACTTGAAGACAGAGCGAGTTGCTACACACATGATATATACTCGTGAAATGCTCACAGATACCACACACAGGCCAAATGCAGAGCTTTGAGCCTGTTTTGCAGAGCTCTTAGCTTTTTTTGGATGACAGCTCACAAAACCCAGGATTTGTTGAACACGTACACATACTTTGATCGCAGGAAATCCCAAGGTGTTTTTCTTTTTGGAGTCGGGAGGAAGAGAAATTATTTTAACGCCATATCTGGTGGGTGTTTTTTTCACGAGGGGTCCGCCTCTTCAAACTGGAACCTGGCAAACTGGAGACCGCTACGGGAGGGGGTCGGTTCCTGCGATCAATTTATGAACACGTGTACACGTGTACACACAGCAAAGAAACACTTTTATTTTGCATACATGTATTAAATTGCGCATACATGTTTTCAATGTTTTCAGACATATTCAACTTCCACATGCTTATACCACCCACACACAATCTCTCACACACGTCGGCGATAAGCTCTTTTGAAGGCAGAGCTTCAATCATTGAGAATGTGTCTATGTGTACGTGTGTGCATGAAAAAGAGAGGGCAAAATTGTGAGAAAGAGAGAGGGCGCGAGAGAGAGAGAGTCCGTTTCTGCTGGCACGCGTGCATGTGCATGGATGCATGTAATGCATTCATGTTGTACATGCATTTGTGTGTGCTGCTGAGAGACAGAGAGAGTGTATGTAAGAGATGTGTGTGTGTAAACGAGTGCTGCGTGTACCTGTGAATAAAATTTTAATACGTTTGTGTTGAAGGGCGAAAGAGGGGAAAAACGAAAGAGAAAAAGAGAACCATGTGACCATGTGCATGGTCGCATGCAATACGTGCATGTCTGGCGTGCATGTGTGTGTGTGCGTGCATGTGTATGTGCGTCCGTAAATGAGCATGTGCGTGTATATGCGTACAGAGTGTGAGACAGAACATAGGAGACAAGCTAACACATGTGCGGACAAATCACGGACACATAGATTGCATGCGATTGTGAAGAGGGAGAGGGAGAGGGAGAGGGAGAGGAAGAGAGAGACTGGGAGATAGAGAGAGAATGTTGAATGCATGCATGCAATATGTGCATGCCATGCGTGTGTGTTTGCGTGCGTGCACTGCCAGGCTGTGCGTGTGTTGCTCACAGACAGAGACACTGTGTGAAAGAGAATATGTGGGTGTATACGAGCATGTGCGTGTACAAACACACAAAGAGAGCGACAGAGAGAAGGGGACAAGCTAATATGACTGCTAATATGTGGACAGATCACAAACGAATAGATTGCCTGTATGTGTGATTGTGAGGGCGGCACTTAAAGTCTGCATACATGCAATGCGTGCATGTCTTGTGTGCATGCTTGACATTGCTTGTGTGTGCGTACATGCATGTGTGAGTGCGTTGGTAAATGATCATGTGCGTGTGTATGCATACAGCGTGGGAGACAGAGAGAAGGAGACCAGCCAACACACATGTGAACATATCATAGCCGCACAGATTGTATGTGAGTGTGATTGTGAGAGAAGAAGTGATAGTGTCAACAAAGAGAGAAGGAGACATACTAAGAAACAGAAACAGATAGGGATACAATGAGAGATACAGAAAGAGACTGAGAGAGACTGAGAGAGACTGAGAGAGAGAAAGAGAGAAAGAGAGAAAGAGAGAGAGAAAGAGAGAGAGAGAAAGAGAGAGACAGAGAGAGAAAGAGAGAGAGAGACTGGGAGAGAGAGAGAGAGTGAGAGAGAGAGAGAGAGAGAGAGAGGAGAGAGAGAGAGAGAGAGAGAGAGAGAGAGAGAGAGAGAGAGAGAGAGAGAGAGAAAGAGAGAGAAAAGGAAGGAAGAGGAAGAGAGAGAGGGAAAAAGAGAGAGAGAGAGAGAGAGAGAGAGAGAGAGAGAGAGAGAGAGAGAGAGAGAGAGAGAGACCGAGGGAGAGAAAGCGAGAGTACAAAAGAAAGGGAGATAGCAAGAGAGTATGTTGAATGCATGCATGCAATGTGTACATGTCATGCGTGCATGTGTGCGTGTGCGTGTGCATGCATGTTTGTGTATTGCTGGCAGATAGAGACACTGTGTGAGAGCAAATATTTGTATGTGAACAAACATGTGCATGTACATGCATACAAAGAGCGAGACAGATGGGAAAAGACAAGCTAATACACGCGCTGACAGATCACAGAGAGATAAGTTGCATGTGTGTGTGATTACGAGAGATTCCTTCTCTCTCTCACTGTCTCGCTTTTTTTCTCTCTCTCTCTGTCTCTCTCTCGTTCTCTCTCTGTCGCTCAGGGATTGCATGCATCTATGCACATGCACGCATGTAAGCACATGCATACTCTCTTTCTATCTCTCTTGCTCTCTCTCTCACGTGCGCGCGCGTGCTCTCTCTCTCTCACCGTCTTGTTTGTTATTTCTAATTCTCTCTCTCTCCATCGCTCTCTCTTTCTATCTCTGTCTTTCAGTCTCTCTTTTGTCTCTATCTCAATCTCTCTCTCTCTATGTCTCTTCCTTTCACTATCTCTGTTTTTGGCTTGTTTCCTTCCCTGTCTTTTGCAGAGACTCTAACTTTGAGAGCGAGAGAGACAGAGAGAGTATGCATGTAGAGAGACAGAGAGTGTATGCATGTGCATGCATGCGTGCATATGCATGGATGTATTCAATGCATGCATTTCATGCGTGCCTGTGTGTGTGTGTGTGTGTGTTCTGCTGAGAAAAGAGGCAATGTATATAAAAGAATATGCGTTTGGGAACAAGAATGTGCATACATGCATTGAAAAAGAAAGACAGAGAGAAGAAGGCATGCTAATACACGCGCGGACGGCTCATAGATTGATACATTGCATGTGTGTGCGATTGTGAGAGACGAAGTAAGAGTCTGTGCAAAAGGAAGAAAGGGAACACACTCAAAACAGAGACGGTAGAAGAATGAGAGAGAAAGAAAGAGAGAAAAGAGAGAAAGAGAGAGAGAGAGCACTTAATTTCACAATGAGAGAGACAAGGAGCTGCTGACAGACAGAGAGAGAGAGTGAAGTAAAATGTCAAAGAGAGAGAGCGAGACTCAGAGAGAGAAAGAGCGCGCGCGCGCAAGAGCATGAGAGTGAGTAAAAGAGAGCGAGAGAGCGTGTACCTGGGGAGTGCATATAGAGATTGTCGGGGTGCGGGTGTCTCAATATATGTACAGTTGTGCATAGTAACTTTAGGCAGGAGCACGAAAACAGAGAATTGGTAGGGGAGAAGGACTTGCAACGCTGATATATCATCACCATTTCATTAAGAAAACAGACAGAGAATTGGTGTTGCAAACGAGGCGCCAGCTTATGTGGTTCCAGTGCACGCCACACAGACGAGCTCTTTTTGGCTAGGGGTGGAGGAAGTGAGCGAAAATAGACAATGAGTAAAGACAGAGGGTTGTCAAAGAACAATCAACACATGGATGATTAACAGAGCAAGGCACGCGCGGGGGAATTGGCGGTTGATCAACCAGGGTATCGTCGAGTAGGTGGGCTACCAGTGGCTTGTACCAGGTTGCTGCTGGAAGATGGAGGCGGAAGAGGGGGAAACATGTACGTGGAGGGAGGGTCATGACTCATGAAGAGACAGCCCGTGCTGTTGCCCGCAGCCCTATAGTGCTGGTCCTTCGTGTCACTCAGCGCACGCTCATAGTCCGACAAACCCGCACGCAGCACAATGCTGATGGCCTTCGGGGGCGCACGCACATGTGACCTCCATCAAGAGATGGCAACATTCGGCTCACCTTGCTCGGGCAGAATTGAAGGCACTTAGGGAAACAGCGGGACCCTACCGAGATGATTCTGCCAGGAATCAAACCTCTGTTCCTTCTCCAACAATGACTGAGCCACCCCCAAACCATCCTTGTCCAGCAACGACTGCGATGACGACGGCACATCCGCGAAGAAGCCATGAGCGACAGACAGCGGCGAAGACGTAGACAGCCCCTGTAAAGTTGACGGCAAAACGACTGTGTCCACAGGCACACACACCTCCCTCCGTTCCGTGGCCGGCAGCATCAATTCATCATCGAAAAATTCCACGCCGATATCCTGCACAGAAGACGGAGACTGCACTTGCAAGACCAGCGAGTCACCAGCCTCGCCCTGAAAGAAAGAATGTAGAGATTTTCATTGCCAGGATTGAGGGAGCGTATAAGATGACCGCCAAAAGAGAGAGGTAGAATGTTTATTATATGACAGCCACCAAAGGGGAAAATGAAGCAGCACGTCACTGCTGTCACACCCCAGGGCGCACACTTCGGGATGGACCAGGGTGTCTCCCAGGCACGGGGGAGAACCTCCAGGAAGCGTGGCGCTGAGGTCACCTTGCTCCTCGCGAACCACACCTTTGCCTGTTTTCATCGACAGTTAATTCCCGCGCACCATCAAGTAGACGTCGACAAACAGCCAAACTTCCACGGGGAACAGGGCATTTTTGCATGAACATTTTGGTATGCATTAATTTTCGGATAGCAAATTATTGTCACATTGTTCATCCAGAATTTGACTATGTTCACTTCACTCCACAGTGTTAGGGAGATTCGAGCACCGAAAGGGGGTCTTTCAAAAATCGGGTCACAAATAGCAACACTACATTCTCGGAAACGGCGATTTCTCGGGCAAAATGGCGATTTCGAGGGTATTTTTCCAGCAAGTTCCGCAATCTCATCGAATCTTTGTCTATCGATGAGATCCCATCACTTTTCAAGGCGCATCCTGCACAAGTCATTATGGTTTTGATTTCTAATTGTCAATTTTTTTCTGACAAGTTGTCTTGTTGTGTCAGTGTTTGTTTGAGGGGCTTGAAGTGTTCGAAAATTGGTCACGCGTGAAGGATTGGTTATCTTACTCGTGGAATCACCCTGAAGGATGCACATGACATCTAGTTTTTTTCGGACTGTAGAGTCCTATGGTTGACCGTAGAACAACTTGTTGAGATCTTCAGTAAATTTCCCATCGTCGATAGTAGCGGAGCAATATTTGTAGTATTCCGTGGGCAAAATCAATTGTTGGTCTTATCTGGTCGAGGAGATGTCTGAAAACCCTCAATTCATTTAGGACTCCATCTTGCGGTCGAGTGTTGGTTGGGTGGGGGGCACTGACTTGTTCTGTAGGTCCGGAGGGGGGTACGGACCACTTCCGCAGGTCGGGGAGGGTACGGACCCCTTCCGCAGATCAGGCGGGGGGGTAAGGACCACCCCCGTAGGGGGTTGGGGGGTACAGGTCCCACCACTCTACGGTTTAGAGAGATTTCTGAACCGTAGATGGGTCGGACCCGTAGGGACAAAATGATAAATGAATATATAAAAAGCTAGTGCAAACTAGTATTTTTGAAATTCGATTGTAGTGGAAACTCCTGGATCTCAGGTTGACTCCCCCAGTCGCAGAAGGAAATTGAAGGGAAGGAGAAGGAAGAGAGATGAGAGACCTACACAAAGACACATAGTGACAGGCGATGTCAACTAAGAAAGGACATGGCAAAGAACATTGTGCGACTTGACGACTCGGAAGGCGCAAAAGAAGAGAGTGGAGTGACACAAGAAGCGCAGACAGGGATGGGACGGGGGGCAAAGGAATAGGAAGACACGCGAGGACAGGAGACGGATGAGGAGAAGATGGAGAAAACTGGGGAGAGGGGAGGGGAGAAAAGGTAAGGGGATGCGCCCCAAGGGTCGAGGGTGACGAACGAGAAACGGGTGTAGAAGAAGCCTGTTGAGGCGGACTCGAGCGCAGGAGGGAAGAGCCTGAGCGCCTGAGGGAAGAAGGGGAAGGAAGACGGGTGGAGAAGTGAGGAGTGGGAGGAATGCCATCATCAAAGCGGGAAGACGTGACGGAAGGAGGCGGGTCCGAGCGCCTAAAACGGGAAAAGGAAGAAGAATAAGGAAGGCGAGGGGAAACAGGAGTGTGCAAGATTCCATTGCCATTGATGACTGGCGATCCCGTGTTCTGACCCGCTAGTATCGCCTCCTCGCTGTCCTCGTCGATCGGCACCTGCCCTGTGTGCGAAGATGTCGATTCCGGCGAGAACAGAGGTTGGCCACTGCCATCTATAGGAAAGGGCAAAAGAGAAGGAAGCCTGTCAGCCAACGTGCAACCAAAACTATCAAAGAGAGAAACATAAAAGTTTATTATTATAAGACAACCACCAATAGGGGAAAAAGATGATTCTGGTAGTGAAAACTCATGGATCTCAGATGGGCTCCCCAGCAGCAGCAGAAGAAAGAGGAGAGGAGATGGGAGGTGGGAGGTGGGAGAGTGGAGGGAGAAGTGAAGTGCAAGCGAGATCGACGTTGACGTCGACGGCACCAAAAGCCAGATCAAGATCGG
>Ga0335398_10007009_pt1 | contig 13969 bp, 7 predicted proteins | sample BON03_FD_205742 | JGI IMG/M metagenome (GOLD analysis project Ga0335398, IMG submission 205742) | Freshwater microbial communities from Lake Bonney liftoff mats and glacier meltwater in Antarctica - BON-03 (spades assembly) (version 2) | ecosystem: Environmental > Aquatic > Freshwater > Ice >... | reverse complement strand
AATCTGACTCGCGAACTACGTGCTGCCGCACGTGGCACCCGCGCCGCGCAGGGGTCACGGCAGGTAGCCGCGGGGGATGTCGCGTGGAGGTTCATCGTGTTTCACATTTCTGGAGCAGCCGCCTGCGCTCGTTGTGCACGTGGCGCGAACAAATCGAGCAAGAAAAGTTTCCCACGGCGGAGTCGCGTGGGTTGGAGCCTGGCCCTCCGAGTATGGCAGGACGACCTCGCCGACGCCGGTCGAAGCGCCGGGTCAACCATGGCGTTCTTCATGCCGTTTGAAACGCGCGATGGCGGCACGGTCCTCCTCGCGGAGTGGCCCGCCGCCCACCGGCACGCATGCGTCGGCCATTTGGGAACCTCGCGTACAAGACGCGCCCCCTACCGTGCCCCCGTGGGCATGCGTTATCGCACGCCCCGGCCCCGTCGCACCTGCGCCATCCATCGGAAGTGGCACCCCCTCCCGCCACCCCGCGTGGCGGCGCCCGGCGTTGGCGACCCCCACTCACCACGCCACCTTGGGGTGCGAGTAGACGGCGTCACTGGTTGCGGACGTGCCCCATTCACTAGGAGCGCCATGGCAGTGCCGCGAGTCCCTCGAGATCTGCGTGGGCTGGGGTCCGACCTCTAGCTCGGTCCGCCGTGCCGACGCATACGGTTTATGCATCTCTTTGGCTGGCCCGTGGACAGCGGCGGCGGGGCGCTTGATCGGAGGAGGCATGTCGGAGGTGGTTTACCCCTACGCGTGGATATAAATTTCCGGCCCGGCCGCGGTCGCCGGGTCGACTTGCCGCGCACCCTTTTGTAGCGGTACTAGTAGTACACCGGCCCGCTGTGCGCGCCGGGCATGCGCGCGTCGCCTCCGCCCCGCGCGTGCGAGACCATGCTCATGCTCGCTGTGCTCGCGGTGCTCGCGGTGCTCGCCGTCTCGCTCTGGCCCCTGGCGCCGGCCCACCGCCCCGGCCCGTCCGGGGGCGATCCGCCCTGCGCGCGGCCGGTCCACCGCGACGCGCTCCCGACCGCCTCCGCCCGAGTGTCGCCATTGTCGCCCGCGCCCAGGGTCCCGATGCCCCCGTCCGCCGCGCCTTTCCCGCGCGACGCACTGACAGCCTCCGCCCGGGTGGCGCCATTGCTGCCCGCGCCGCCTGCCCCCCCCACCCTACCCGCGCCGACCCCGCTGCGGCGCGCCGTTCCCAATGCGCGAGCCGCCGTGGCCCCCGGGGCCGACGCGGCTCCGGCCGATGCCCCGCGAGCGGCGATCCCCAATGCGCGGCACGTGCAAGGGGCTGAGGCGGCGCCGGCCGACGCACCGCGAGCGGGGATCCCCAATGTGCGGCACATGCAAGGGGCCAACGCGGCGCCGAGCGCGGCGCCGGCCGACGCTCCGCGAGCGGCGGTCCCCACTCCGCGAGCGACTGCCCCCCCCGCGCGAGCGATGGTGCCCAACCCCCGCAGTGGGACGCCGGCCGCTGCACCGGCTGCGCATACGCCCCAGCCCACGCAGCCTCCCCCTCCACCGCGGTTCGCGGGCGGTGCCCTCCGCTTCGTGAAACTCGCCACGGCGGCGGGCCCGACGGCGTCCTCCCCGGTCGGGTCGTCCGTCGACGTGCGCTGCGGCGAGCGCCTGGCCCGCGAGCTCAAACGACGCAACGTCGAGCCTGACATGCGCCAGCACTATCGTAAGCGCATGGCGGCGTACGTGCGCGCCCACGAGAGCGACCACCTGGCGGGCGCCACGCGCGGCGGCCGCGCCGCGAGTGATCCCAGTCTGTGGCCCATTGCTGTCGCCCAGGTATGAGAAACCCCATGGGTTTGCCACGTGGGAATAAGGGCACGCTGGCGCATTGGCGCCCGGGGGTCCCACGTGGGGATGTGCACGACGTGGCGCCAATGCACCCCCCCCCATAGACGGGGGTGGTGGTCACGTGTGCCGATGTAAATAAAATTGTTCAGTATATGAATAGAGGCGCTCTCCACTCGTCGTTGCGGGATCCAAACCATGGATCTCGTCCGACCTTCCGATGTACTCGCGCAACCCAGCAGGACTCCGACTACAATCCATCCGCTACGGCGTAACGGTCAGAAATGCAAGAATGGGTTGCGCTTGCCCTACGATGCGATCAAGTCGCCCAGGGTTAGGGTTAACCCCTTAACCCTTAACCCTAACCCCCCAATGGAAGAGTCACCCGTGGAAGAGTTGCTGTATACCGACGCCGAACGCTTCCGCTACAGCGACGCACTGACGCTAATTCTAATCGAGGTGGAACCCGAATTCGACCCGGGTCACGTTGCCAACCATTTGAACTCGTTGTATAAAAGTACATTCGCCTCACTGTTCAAAGTTGATAAAGCGTCGACGTTAGCGAGCTTAGCCAACCAAGATGCTTCCGTAGCAAGTGCGTTATACGACAAGGAGTCTGTGTTCAAAATTGATAAAGCATCGATGTTAGCAAGCTTAGTCAACCAAGATGCTTCCGTAGCAAGTGCGTTATACGACAAGGGGTCTGTCATACTCCAATCAATTGCGAAAGTTCAGCACGAGTTGGAGGTAACCGAGGAAATGGTGGTGGATTTCATAACGGATTATTCCACCGATGTCGCAAGTGGGATAACATCCGGCCTTCAAGGGGTGCAGGCGCTCATTTGGATGGCGGACGGATTGCGGCGGTTGATACCGACATGGGTTCATCCCGTACTCATTGTAATAATCCTCCTGGGGGTCTTGGGACTCAACGCCGGAGTGATGTCATATCCACTCCTGTTATTTCGCGGGATACTCCGTTGCATAAAAAAACTGGGGGCCGATTCTAGAATACATGGCAACCAACTATTAACATGGATAGCTTCTTCGACTAACGCCGTAACGGCGCGCGTAGAGCACCCGGTCGGCGTGGGGCCATCGGCAACCGGTCAAATGCAGAAGCTACTCCGCGCATCGACGATTGCCAGGTTTTGTGGCAATAAGAAGTTCGAAGTCTGGTTGCGTAAAGTTAAAAACCCCATATTTGGCGTGTATACATTCAATCAAATGGTAGGACTGCTGGCACGTACCAACTTCACTATCAAATTGACGCGTACCGAGGCTGGCATTCGTTTAGAGTTGACTTTGTTAGTTGGCAAGGCATCAGAGAGGATCAAAACGACAGAGTACACGACCCAAGGTTTCGCTGAACTGGAAGTACACGACTGGACCAACGGTGACAGCATGGATATGCAGGCGCGTATGCAAAGCTGCGCCGCCCATGGAACCGTACTGCGAGGGATGAATGCGATTTCGCTACCAGCCCCGGGGTACGTTCCTACCCGAATGGAGTATGTAATTGCCGGGCTCGTGGTGGAATCGTGGCTCCAATTGACGTCGGATGCATCTGAAGCACAGGTCCTGGCAATGATCAAGGCTGCGATGCCGACCACCCCGGATCGTTCTTTCCGGGGGATGAGCATCTTGACCGACCCGTTCAACCTGGTCGGCCGCTGCGAGCGTCGCGCCGCCGTCGATTATCCGGATCTACTCGACGGCCAACTCAACCCAGCGGATGGGGTAATTGCCCGCCTATGTGGGTTTGACAGGTACTATGTGTTCGCAATTGTCGTTCAGTTGGTGCTTGCGCCTTTCGCCCTAAGCGTTGCCCTTATCCTCGCCCCGCAGTTACATACATTATACGGATCGGTCTATTACTTGCTGCTCGGAACCGCCGAGGAACTTACCATACTCGGAGGTGCGGATAGACTTCACCGTTCGGTGAAAGTGGCCACTATCGATCTGGGACGCCGATACGCCTACGCGGCACTCATCGATCGCCTGATAGCCAAGATGGGTCTATTGCAAAAATTGCGATCCTTCTTGCGCGGGCTCGTATTTGGCACCATTGACTGCGTGCGACTCGCGCATGCTCTGCGCACTACATTCCGGGGGGCCGTGGACGCTCTCGTAGTCGAACTTGAAATCACTATGCCTGAGAGCCAGCCATCTGACCAGTTCACCCGCGAGCTTCGTATTCTCGGGGCCGCACCTGCGTTGCCGGTTCTCGACATGCCGACCCTACGTGCCATTGCCCGTGGACGACTTGGGAAGGGCGTGCCAATCCCCCGTACGCGCCAAGAGCTCTTGGCGCTATCGGCGTCATCAACGGTTGCGGACGCGACGAGCTTGGGGGCGCTCTCCCTCCCCGTCCTTGAAAAAATGGCCCGGGTGCGGGCGGGGAGTGGCGTGCCCATCCCACGCACGCACACCGAGCTGGTCGAGCTCCTTTCTCGTCCGTTTCCAAGTACGGGTGCCCCACCGGGGCCGCGAGTGGGGCCGGTGCACCTGGCCCCCGCACAGCCCCAGCCAACACCGCCGCGCGCCCACGACCTGCCTTCCCCCGTTTCACGCGCGACACCCTGCAGCGCATACTGCGTGATCTGGGCGAGCCCGCGCCAGAGACCGGCAAGCCCAGGCTCGTCGAGCTGGTCCGGGCCGCGGCGGGGCAGCTCCCGATCAACTTTTGCTCGATCAGCAACGACTCGCTCGCGAAGCTATCCGCCGATGACCTGCGACTCGTCGTGGCTTACTTTGCCGTGTCGGCGGATACCGCCGACCAGAAGTCGGACCTCTTGAAACGGGTAAAGGTTGCCATCGCACAGCGGTGCACGCGCGGTGGACTGGCGCGATAAAATAGGGTTGGTGTATGAACCACGGCGCTCATAACTCGGCGGTTCGGGGTCGGAACAATGGGTCCCATCGCTCGGTCATCCGGTTTCTCCGTGCAACCAAGCCCCGCGACTCCCTCTACGCTCAAACGGCGTCCGATTCAATCGAAGCCGAGTAACATCAGCCCGCCCGTGCCGCGAGTGGTGCCGGTGCATCCGCTCTCCTCGCAGCCCTTGGCAATGCCACCGCGCGCCAGCGACCTTCCCTTCCACCGTTTCAGTAAGAGCACCCTGCGTCGCATACTGTGGAGTCTGTCTATGGGTTGGGCGCCAGCCGGTGACGCGGGATTAACCGATGTAGAGCGGGTCCGGGCCGCGGCGATGAAGCACCCGATCCCTTTTTGTTCGATCAAAAACGACTCGCTCAGTCGGCTCACCACCGGCGAGCTGCGAATCATCGTGGCGTACTTTGCCGTGTCTGCGGATACCGCCGGCCGGAAGGCGGACCTCTTGAAACTGATAGAGGTTGCCACTGCAGAGCGGTGCCCGTGGGTGGATCGGCGCCCGGCGCCGCGTACCTGAACACGTTCACGGGGTGGAGAATGCTTTCCGGTATGCAACAAGGGAGACGGCGATGGCTGCGACCCAGCTTGCCACGGTGGCGAGCGGGCTGCGCCGGGTCATGCTGCGCTGGCTGGTCGCCATACTGGCGGGGGTGGTCTGGCAGCTAGTGAGCCGCGGCACGTGGAAGGTGGCGGAGCGTCTGATGGGCACGGGGGAGCGTCGCGACGGCCCGGTGAGCCCCGCGCTCCCGACGCTGCGCGGCCGCCTGTCGCCGCACGATTCGCAGCTGAGCGGTTGCCTGGTGGCGCCGGCGTCCGTGCCTGAGCGCCTGCGCGACGTGGGGGGGCTGGACCTCGTGAAGTCCGACCTGGTGTCTGCGATCGTCGTGCCGCTGTCGCACCCCCGTGCCTTTTTCGGGTCGCACCTGTTCCTCGCGCCCAGCCGGGGCGTCACGCTGGTTGGCCCCCCGGGCACTGGCAAGACGATGCTGGCGCGCGCACTCGCCGCGGAGGCCGGTGCCAACCTGCGGACGGTGACCGTGGCCGCGATGGAAGACGAGTACTACGGCGAGTCGAGCAAGTTGCTGCGCGCCGACTTCTCGCTCGCGCTCAAGGCCCAGCCGTGCGTGCTCTTCTTCGACGAGATCGACGGGTTGATGCGAGAGCGGTCCGCCGCCGAGGGCAGCGCCTCGTACGGCCTCAAGACGGAGTTCCTGGGCAACATGGACTCGCTGCAGGCCTCGGACGCGGTGGTCGTCATCGGGTCGACCAACAACCTGGCCCTGCTGGACCCGGCCGTCAAGCATCGCCTGCCCAAAGTGTACCACATCGGGAAGCCGGGCGCCTCGGACCGCGTCCGCATCCTCGAGCTGCTCTTGCAGCAAGAGCCCGAGGCGGTGCGTGGACTGTCCGATCGCGCGCGGGCGCTCTTGCTCCGCGGCACCGACGGGTGCACGGGCAGCGACATGCAAGAGCTCTACCGCACTGCCGCCGGCGCGCGGCTCGCGCAGCAGCTGCGGCAAGCCGGCTTTGCGCAGCAACTCGAGGCCGCCGCCGACCCGTCGTCCCTCGTTGATCCCATTGGCGACGGGGACTGGGCCCACACGCTTGGCGCCTTGCTCACAGGCCAGGCGAACGCGAATCGGTCGTATTGCAGTGGGAGCGCCCCTCCGATCGCGACGCGGACGCCGGCGACGGAGGCCGGTGACGAGGACGAGGACGAGGACGAGGACGAGGCCGAGCCCCGGGTCAAGGTGGCCAATGTCCCGGTCAAGATGGCCAATGTACCGGTCAAGATGGCCAAGGTCCCATCGGTGGATGAGTCTCAGCGCCCTTCGGCGGCCGGTGTGCCCCGCGCGCGACGCAGTGGAACTGCCACGGGGCCCGTCCGCGTGCCAAACCCACCTGAAGGCGTGTCCAGTGGCCACAATGGGGTCGGCACCGGGGGCGAGCCGCAGTCCGCTGAAGAAGAGCCGCCCTCCGATGAAGAGCCGCCCTCTGAGGAAGAGCCGCCCCCCGAGGAAGAGGGTTAGGTTTACCAGAACCCCCTCCGAGGATAGCGCGTAGCTCCATGGGATCAACCGGTTGCACGTCCCATCCCACGCGGTGCACGTCCCCCTGCCACAGCTGCCGGTCGGGCGTGACACCTATCCGACCAACCACTCGGAGCGTGGGCACCGTCCCCCCAGCTATTTTTTTGCAGGATGTGACGTTGCCAATCCACCCCCCCGAGCCGGGGCACCCGCCCCGTGAATTATGTCGTACGTGACGCCTTTCCGAGCAAATACACGGCGGCCCTCTCCGCCCCACCCCCTCAAAAATTTCCTCGATGACGGTGAGCTCTGTCGCAAACCCGTTCCCCGCCGCGGGCGCATGGCTCTCCACTCAAACCTTCACACACGAGGGTGTGACAGCTCGTCGAGCAAATACGCCGAGCCGGGGCACCGGCTTAACCCGCGCCACCTGTTCTACCGGGTGTGAGCAAACGCCTTTCTCGATTACGTCGATTGTTCGGACGGGGACCGGACACTGGGGCGGACAGGGGGGCGGACCGGGGGGCGTAGCCGCTTCCCGATGGCGAGCGCGGGTTGTCGCCGGTGTGGGCGCGAGGGGCGCCGTTCGAGTGGCGCTTCGCCCAGTGCATCGGCGAGTGACCTGGGCGGCGCGAGCGCAACGGGCGGGCCTGCGCATGGGTCCGGGGGCCCGTGGTCGGGTGCGGCTCCGTCCGGTTCGGGCACTGCGCGCGGCTTCAGAAAGTCTCGGATGGATGCCGTCTGTCCATCCCGCTGCACCCCGAGGCGCAGCTTGGCCAACTCGAAGAGGGCGGTCACCGCATCGCGCACCTCGGGGCGAAAGGCCTGGAACAGCGTGCCCACGGGTCGCACGATCTGGTTGGTGAGGTAGTAGAGGCGGTCGGGGGGGACGGCGTGGTCGCGGCCCCAGGTCGGATCCTCGGCGCGCATCGAGATCTTGTCGCTGGCGCCCTCGGCGATGTAAAAGGGCAACCGGTCGCCGCACTGCGGCACGAGCGCGCCATTGGAGCGCGCGGTGATCTTCTCCGCGACCAGGAGGTGCGACTGCATCTGGTTGACGTAGCTCTCGCGCTTCTTGAGCTGCTTGGTCAAGACAAACTCTTGGAGGTCGACCGCGTTGGCGACGAGCGCCTCGAGGTTGGCGCGAAGGTTGGAGACGGCGAGGGCGGGGTCGCACTCGTAGAGGAGCGGGCGGAGCACCTGCTCGTACACGCGCTTCGCGAACACGCAGTTGTCGCGGCGCACGAGCTCGACCCCCTTGGCGTCCATCTTCTCGAGCCTGACCACGCCCGCGCTGTCAGGGGTGTACATGAGCCCCGCGTAGCGCTTCTTAGCAATCAAGAGAAACGGCATGTAGACCCTTTCCATCTCGAGCGAGACGTCCTCGCGGAACTGGGCGCTCACGTGCGCCGCGGCCCGCTCGCCCAGCTCGAAGGCGGCCTCCTTGGTGACGCCGGTGTCATGGAAGCGGATCATGACCGAGTCCGTGACGCCGTAGATAATGGAGCACGGCATGAAGCTCTCGACGATCTCGACCGTCTTTTGGATCATCTGCCGCCCCCGGCAGGTGACCGAGTCGGCGATCGCGAGGTCGGGGTACATGCCGCGCCGCGCGGCGCCGGTGAAGCCGTAGACCGAGTTGCACGAGATCTTGAGCGCGAACTGGCGCGCGTTGAAGAGCGCGCGCAGCTCGGGCGTCTCGGCGGTGGCCATGGCGCGCTTGGCGCGCTTGCGCTCCGCGAGCAGGTCGCGCAGGAGGGCGGGGAGGACGCCCGGGTGCAACGCGACAAAGACGTGGGTGCGCGCCGCGTGGTGCTCCTCGTAGCGCACGCCGGGGCGGCCCAGGTAGGCCTCGTCCAGCACGTGCGTGCTGTAGCAGAGGTTGTGCGCGAGCATGATGGACGGGTAGAGCGAGGCAAAGTCGAGCGTGGCGACAGGCGTGTCGTAGAAGCCGGGCGTGGGCTCGATGACGGTGGCGCCCTCGTATCCCTGTGCGTCGCCCTCGGCGGCGACGGGCGGGTCGTTGAGGACGTACCCCCTGCGGTGCCCGTGCCAGACGAGCTGGTTGAACACCTTGATCTGCTGGCCGCGGAAGACGAGCTGCGAGAGCATGGTGCGCGTCACGCGGCTCATCTCCACCATCGCGGTGATGACCTCGAGGCGCTTGCACAGTTTGAGCGGCAGCCGGCAGTCCTCGGCGCAGTACGTGCACGCCCGCGCGAGGTCGGCGGGCGAGCCGCTCAGCATGCACGCGAAAAGCTCCTTGTACGGCAGGTCGACCTTGCGTTCGCCCAGGAAGTGCTCGGCCACGGCATTGAGCTTGTACTGGGGCAGCTTGTGCTCGGCCTTGATGTAGGTGTACAGGTCCAGGTCGACGCGGCCGGCCCAGCCGAGCGTGGTGAGCTCGTTCTGGCCACAAGCGCTCGACTCGAGCTCCTGCACGCGCACGGTGGAGCGCTGCGCAATGAGCCGGCTGTTGTACCAGAAGCGCGCGCTCAGCCGCGCCCGCGTCGCCATGTACTTGTAGTCGAACTCAAAGGTGTTGTAGCCGAGGACGAGGTCGGGGTCGGCGCGCACGGCGATGAGGTCGCGCCAGGCGGCGAGCATCTCGAGCTCGGTGGGGTACACCTCGACGTGGGCGCCGGGGACGGCGTCGCACGCGTCCCCGACGCACAGCAGCACGGTCACCGAGCGCTCGACGGGCTCGCCGACCCGCCAGAAGGACGTGCCGATGATCCCGATCCGATCGGCGGGCAGGTCCATGTCCGGGAAGTCGCCGGTGGCGCTCACGCACTCGATGTCCACGGACGCGATCAGTAGCGGGGCCACGTCCATGCGGTCCAGTGGCGCAAGGCACGCGAGCTCGCACTCGAGCTCGATGGCGGTGTGAGCGCTGCGCGCGGACACGCAGCGGCGCGCCCCGGCGATGGCGACCCAGCCGCATGGCACGGTGCTGGTCTGGTCGAAGAACATCATCCCCGGGTCCACCTTGGACTCCCATGGCACTGCCCCGAGCACGGGGCCCAGTCGCACCGCCGCGCGAAACGCGCGCACCGTGGGGAAGGAGACGCGCAGGCAGGCAAAGGAGCGCGGGGTGGACGGGTCCCGGGCCCCGGCCCCGGTGGGCGACGGGTCAGCGGGGACCCACCCGTACAGGCGAGTGCGCATCAGCGGCTCGCACGTGACGCGGCATGCCAGCGCTTCTTCGATGGAGCGGGTGAAGCGCGCGCGGCTCCCGGGGGGCACCTCGTACGTCAGGTGTGGGCGGAACCCGGAGACCTTGATCACGGCGGTCGCCCCCGACTGCTCGGTCGCAAATATGCAGACCGTGCACGCTTCGTCGCCCGCGGGGTCGCCATGTGGCAGCGTCTCCATGAAGGACGGGCCCACGGCCGCCGCTGGCGTGTAGTACATGGCGACGGGCCGCCGGTCCTGCACCACCACGTCGATGATTTGGAACGCCAGGGCGGACAGGTCGCCGCCTGGGTCGCCACGGCGCAGGCCACATTGCCTGGCACGACGCTCCCGCGCAGCGCTGGCTGAACGCATCGTTCTGGGCCGCGGAGGTGGGCGACCACAACTTTGGCTGGCGCGCCGTCCACCTCACGTGCGGCTCCGAGCCTGGCGCGCGGGCCAAGGCCATGTACAACAACACGCGCCGCGCGTGTGGCGCCGCCAACCTGACGCGCGGCTACTCGTCACTGGAGGTCGAGTTGCCCGAGTGGCGCGTCTCGGTCACGCCGCAGCTGGTATTTGGCCACCTCGAGGGCCCGCGCCGCCGACTGGACCTGTCGCTCGCGCCCCGCGTGCCCGAGGCAGAGCTCGCCGTCTGGCCGCATGGGCTGATTGGCCAGTCGTTTGACGGCGACGGCGCGCCGCTCAGCGGACGAGTGGACGACTACGCTGCCCCTGTGGTGCACACCTCGGCCATGGCCGAGGGCGCCATCGAGGGCACGGCCGACGACTACCGCGTGCCCACTGCGTTCAGTGCCGCGTTCCGCTTCTCGCGGCTGGGCGCGTTGCCCGGTCAGACCCGGCCGCGGGACGCGGCGGCGATCGCCGCCTCAGTGGGCGCACCCTCCCCCGTCGCGCAGGCGCGCGGCCCAGTGCCCGTCCAGGCGGGAGCCGGGGTAACGGAGTGAGCCTCGTCAAAAAATATATCGCCCGATGGTAGGCTAGTGGGGGGGGTGGAATGTGTCACCCCGGGGCACGGTCAATACTCACCGGCATACGCCGTGCTCGGCTTGTCGTCACCGTGGCGCCGCCTCCGGATGCGGAGCATGACGAGGACTGCGCCGATGACCACGACAACTACCGCCGCGATTAGTATGCTCACATTCTTTGCACCCCACACGCGGTTCTCTGCCACGGCGGGGTCATTCTCTGCCCCGGCGGTATAATTCTCGTCCCCACCGGGCGCATCCACGCCCTCCTCATCCTCGTATTCGTCGGCGTTGCCATGTTCCTGGTCGTCGTCGCCGTAGTCCTCGTCCTCGTTGGCGTCGCCCCCGTCCTCGTCCTCGTCGTACTCATTCTCGGGCAGCTCCGGCTGCTCGGACAGTGGTTCCGTCTCGGGCAACTCGGACTCCTCGGCCTGCGGGCCCGTTTTGGGCAGCGGTTCCGTCTCGGGCAACTCAGACTCCTCGGGCAGCTGGTCCGGGTCGGTCTCGGGCAGCGGGTTCGGGTCCGTCTCGGGCAGCGGGTCCGGGTCCGTCTCGGGCAGCGGGTCCATCTCGGGCAACTCAGACTCCTCGGGCAGGTCCGGGTCCGTCTCGGGCAGCGCGTCTAGGTCCGTCTCGGGCAACTCAGACTCCTCGGGCAGGTCCGGGTCCGTCTCGGGCAGCGCGTCTGGGTCCGTCTCGGGCAGCTCCGGGCCCGTCTCGAACTCAATATAACCATCCCAGGGTTCCATATTCGCGACCGCATCATGTGCGTGTTGTTTCGCCGCGTTTGCATGGGTAGTTGCCTCGCGAAAGAACCACCAGTTGGAATTTGCGGCTTTAGTGGCCCGCTGACGCGCGGCGTAGGCGAGGGAAGCCACCTCCGCGGTGGGCATCTGGGTCGAGAGTTGTGTAACCTCCAGGACCGCATCCTTGGCCACCGTGGCCGATGCCCCGGCCTTCTTGGCCGCCGTGTCCGCGTCGTTTGCCGCCATGCGAGCCTCCTCGGTCGCCGCCACTGCGACGGACTGGTCCGCCGCGTCGGTGAAATCCGCCGCCTTCACCGCATCCTCCGCATTGTACGCCGTCGTATCCGCATCGCTCGCCGCCGTCTCCGCGTCGGACGCCCACTGCCACGCGTCTGTTTCTGCTCTGGAGGTATCTGTTTTATAGGTTTGTACGGCCAGGTCGTATGTGGTCTTCTCCCGTGCCACCAGATCCGCGAGAACCCCTGCCTCGTGCGTAATGTGGGCGGACTCCAGTTGCACCAAGCGCAACTGCCCCCGTGCGATTTCTTGTAGGCGCGCGTCCTCCTGAATTGCCGACGCCTGCTCCGTCATCAGCGTAGCCTCTTCGGCGTCGGTCGGGGATTTGAACTGCACCCGCAGCGTCTGGGTCGTGAGGTGCGGTACGTGGAGGATAGGGCCGACGACCCGCGACCCCCTCCATGTTGGGGTTACCGCGCCACCCGTGATCAGTTTGTTGAGATTCACTTGGATTTCCCGGGGCCCGCCCCAGAACGTCACGACGATGTGGGAAATGTAGTAGGTCGCGCCCATGTCGAAATGCACGGTCGCCAATTTGGCGTTGCTGCTATTGGTCAACGTGGCGGTGCTCGTGCTGCCATCAGTCAAGGACTGCGGCTGGGAAATCGTGGTATGCGACGTCGTGGCGGCGGGGGACGGCGCACGGCCGAACAACTTATTTTGTTCGATCCACGGTTTGAGCTCGATGACGTTACTCTTGAACCGTCGAGGGGCCTCTATTTTGCCGGTATAAACCTCGACTTCGAGGACCCTCGAGTCGACTGGGCTGTCGAACGCGAACTCGACAAACCGCGCCTGTACCGTCTTGGGGTTTTCGTCTTGGGTGGTCGGCGGTTCTATCCATAGATCAACATTGACCAGATTGGGGACCACGAATGCTCCCTTGTTGCCATCTGGGTTCCAATCAGTAACACTACGATCATCGTCCTTGCTAAACCGCAGATGTAGCGCTTGCTGCGTGTTGGTGATATACGAGGTCGTCTCCGCAATGTGCGTCGTTTTAAATGTCGTAGCCCCATTCTCCTGCGACCGCCCTTCGACGGTGAGAGTGGCATTTCCCGCCCATAGAATGACCACCTCGGCGATAGCGTAGTTGTCGGACCGATAGAGTTGTACCTTGAAGACCTTACCGGTGGCCACAGTTAACCAACTCCCGTCTACCGTCGGCTGGCTAGCTTCGTCCGAATGGACCAGGTGGGCGCCGCGCGCCTCCGAGCCGACGAACTTGGACACTTTGATTTCGCTGACATCGACGGTCTCCTTAAACGTGAAGGTTAGATACCGCGCCGTTGTCATGATCACGGGGGAGGGCCCGAGGATGCTTTGCACTTGTCGCATGAAAAAAAAACCACAAGCCTCATTCGTACCATGCCCCGCGGGTGTCCGGAGCGGCCACGCAGCTCGCTGGTCGCTCTGTTTTTTTTTTTCTGTCAATACCATAACAAACCTCGGGTGCGCATGTCGAACCCCACTGGCGAGATGTGCATTGGCACGCACTGCTCGTCCCGCATCCTGATGGGTGAGACGCGCCGTTGAGTGTTGAGCGAGATGGCGTCTTCGGCGGCGCGACTGGGGCTTGGCTCCGACCCGGCGCCCGACGCGCGGGCTGACGAGCCCTCAACGGGCTCGTGCCCGCATGGACGGGTTACGACGTGCTATACCAACCAGCAGGTTGTGCCTCAGTTCTCCTCGCGAGAGTGAGCGAGTGCACCGCGCATTTGCGAATGTGATAGGGTTAGGGGCTAACCCCGCTACAGGCGCGGATGGAGGCGCGCATGGAGCTCGAGCGGGTGGCGCTACCCGCGGAACAGGTGGCACTGGAGGCACTGGCGTGGGCGCGGGCGCGGCCGCCTGTGCAACCAGGCACTGGCCGCCCCGAACGCGCACACGCCCTCAACGTGTCGGAGCCCACGCTGGCGTGCACCGTGACGCCGTTGTGGATGCACCTGACGGATGCGCTGTCGATCCGATGCGCCCATGCAATGACGCAGGGGGGGGGGGGGTGGCCCCCCCCCCCCACCCGCCCGCTCCTTCCAA